>SAMEA3663269__coassemble_662_pt1 | contig 11764 bp, 9 predicted proteins | sample SAMEA3663269__metabat2_low_PE_036 | metagenome-assembled genome bin SAMEA3663269 (sample SAMEA3663269) | pig gut metagenome | biome: pig gut; feature: pig-associated habitat; material: faeces | place: China | collected 2013 | reverse complement strand
ATATGAAAGAATATCAAAAATAATTTCAATTGCAACAGAAGAAAATTGGAATAAGATTCGAATAATTCTTGGTGTAAAAGATAAGAATACAAGGCTAAAAGAGGAAATCGCTTTTTATTCATCTGTTAGTGAAAAAACTTCTTCTTATAAAATAATAAATGATTTTTGCAAAACTCAAATTGAGCGACTCCAGGGTGGGAAGATTGCAGAGTACTCTTTAGAAGACGCTAACAACATAATTGCACTTTTGTCTTTTATTTTGCAGAACAAAAATGAAATCCTTGAACGGGAACTATCTATTTCTGTATTAGCAAATTCTAAGTCTTGGGAATCAAAATACAAAACCAAAATTTTAAGCATTCTTAAAAAAAGTGGATATTTTGATTCTTTAATTGAAAATTGTGCTGATGAAAAAGAAGTAAATAAAGTCATTCTTGAAGAATGTAATATTTTTGCAAATCCTTCATATGTGTATTTTAAGGGAAACGGAACAATATTTTTTGAAAACGGTACCGTTACAAAAACTTGCTCTGAAATACCATTTGCAATTTCCTCCGCCTCAATCGAAAAAATTGCTTCATTTGAAATAACTGATTCTAAAATAATGACCGTAGAAAACTTGACCTCATTTAATAGAATAAATAACTCGGATACTTTTTATATTTTTCTCTCAGGCTATCATAACAGTGCAAAGCAAAACTTCCTAAAAAAAATCTACAGTCAAAACGCAGAAAAAGAATATTTTCATTTTGGAGACATTGACCCGGATGGTTTTTATATTTTGGAAAATCTTCACTCAAAAACAAGTATCCCTTTCAAGCCTTACAAAATGGGAATTTCGGAACTGGAAAAATATTCTGATTATACAAAGACACTAGAAGAAAATGATATCTCGAAAGCCAAAACCTTGATAGATAAAGGATTCCATAAAGAAATTATGGAATATATGTTAAAACATAATCAAAAGCTGGAACAGGAAATAATCAGCTGGAAAGGCTCGTCCCTTCATCCCTAATTCTAGACTTCGGCTGTGGTTCTGGTCGGGATACAAAAGGGTAGAGAATAACAAGGGGGTGGCTAGAATAATATATCTACATAAGAGGAGCTATAATTCTAAAAAATCTTCCTAAGAATCTTTTAAACCAATGGATTTTTTTATAATCATGGGGAGTCATTTCTTCACAATCTTTTAATGTATTTTGAAAATCTTTTTCAATTTGTGCAATTATAGGATTTTCATGTATTACAGTACCACATTCAAAATGATGATAGAAGCTGCGATAATCCAGATTTATTGAACCAACAGTTGCTGTTTTGTTATCTGAAATAAAAGTTTTGGCATGTATAAATCCTTTTTTGTATAGATAAACCTTTATTCCATTATCCACAAGGGTTTTTAAGAAGGTCTTGCCTATATAAAAAGCAATGAAGTGATCTGGAACAGAGGGAACTATAATTTTCACCTCTATTCCACGTTTTGCAGCAAATAAAAGTGCTTCTTGAAAATTATTATCAAGAATAACGTAAGGAGATGTTATATGAAGATATTTTTTAGCAGAATGGACCATATACAAATAAACATTTTCAGCAATGTCTTCGTAATTGTAAGGATCATCACCATAAGGAATGGTAATGCCTGAGTAATCATATTTTTCACAAGGAATATTTAGATATCTGATATAATCTTCCTGTTCCTTTACACATCGCTGCATATTCCAGTTTTGAAGAAACATTGTTATAAAGCCTTTTACAGCTTCACCCTGGATTTTAATAGCATTATCTTTCCAATAAGGAAAATAATTTTTTCCATAGTTGAAATATTCGTTTGCAAGATTAATCCCACCCGAATAACAGATTTTCCCATCAATTAAATATATTTTTCTATGGTCTCTGGAATTCTGTTTTGTGGTAAAAATCGGAATCATGGGATTAAAAACACAGGTTTTTATATTTTTTGATTTCAGATATTTTACATAATTACGATCAGAGGCCATTTGAGAACCGAAGGCATCATACATAACTCTGACTTCTACGCCTTCTTTTGCTTTTTCTTCAAGAACCCCTAGAATCATATCCCAGGTTTCTTCAATTTTAAGAATAAAAGTCTCTATAAAAATAAATTCTTTTGCATTACGAAGTTCCTGAATAAAATCTGTAAGAAAATCTTCCCCGGTTGGAAAGTAATCAATCTGATTATGTTCATAGGGCAGAAAATTCTGATTTATAAGATAGGTTTGCAAATCTTCAATTTGTGAGTAATTTTTTTTGATTATTTCATCAGGATGTATTACACCAGTTAAGTCTGCTATTTCAGCTTTACTTCTTTGTAATGCTTTTTTTACCCGTTTTTCACCATTGTCGTTCAGATAAAGTGAATAAAAAACAACACCAAGCAGAGGAAAAATCATTACTGGAATACACCATGCAATTTTAAATTCGTTTCTTCCTTGCTTATTGGTCAAATAAACCATAAAACTTACAGAAAGAATAAGGGAAACAATAAAATAATATTCTATGTATTTCTGTAATTTAATAATAAAAGAAATAATCAAAAAAAGCTGGAGCAGAACCATTACCGCTGTGAGAATTAATCGGCTACGAATAATACTATTAAAAATTTGCTTCTCATGATTATCTCGAATAATCATTGAATTTAAATCATTTTTTTTAATATTTTTAGAATTTTTCATAATCTTACACTACAATTTTACTATGTAAAGTTAAATCTTTCTAGATTCTTTGTGTAATGGACGGCAGATTTGAAGTATTTGCTATATGAAGCCGGGCAAAATATAATTTATTTTAAATTGAATTTATATTCTGCACCAATGAATCCACAGATGGAATTTCTTGAAAAATCACTTTTCTGGAGATTATATTTTGTAGAACCTTCCTTTCAAGCAATTCTTCACTATATTTAAATTATGGCAGAGAAGGATATAACAGAAAAAAATCTTGAAGCTCTTAATGATGTATTTGCAGATATTGTAAATGTACTGTTATTTAAGGGTGAACAAGTCATCAATGAAAAAGACCTTGAAGCTGATACGACAAAAAGCATGTTTAAGGCTGATAGCAAAATTCATGAACAGGAACGTGATGTTTCAAAGTTCTGGAAAAACGGAGAAATCCGCATTTCCATTTTAGGAATCGAGAATCAGACAGCACAGGATTCGGATATGCCTCTTCGTGTAATCAGTTATGACGGAGCAAGCTATAAACAGCAGCTTCTGGATAAAAAACAGAAGAAGCGATATCCTGTTACAACTCTGGTTTTATATTTTGGAACTGAAGAAAAATGGTCCAAAGCAAAACATCTTTACGACTGTTTTGAAGTTCCAGTAAAATTAAAGCCTTTTGTAAATGACTATAAAATCAATGTATTCAACATTGCATTTTTAAGTTCAAAGACTATTGCAATGTTCAAAAGTGATTTTAAGATTATTGCAGAATATTTCAGAGCAAAACGCTTGAATCAAAAATATAAAGGTTCAAAAGAAAAGCTTAAACACGCGAATGAAACCTTAAAAATGTTTTCTGCATTAACAGGTGACGATTCTTTTGAAAAGGTGTATAATGAAGGTAACTTTAAGAAAGGAGGTATTACTATGTGCGATGTTGTTGAAAGAATCAGAAATGATGGTAGAACTGAAGAAAAAGAAAGAATTATCATGAATCTTATTGAATCAAATGCTGGAACAATTGAACAGATTGCAGCATGGGTAAAACTTCCTGTAAAAGAAGTTCAAAAGATTGCCAAGAAAGTTCCAGTAAACGCTTAAGTTAATTCATAATGCTTAATTGATTACTCATTGAGCATTATGCTTATGCCATATTAACCCAAATCTCCGAACTAAACGCCTCATTTTTCAACATTTCGGATGATGCAGGTAAAAAGGAAGCCCACTGGGGACGGGATAAAAATGTTCGTGATGTTTTGATTCACCTGTATGAGTGGCATCAGCTTTTGATTAAGTTTGTTGAACACAATACGACGGTGCTTTATTTTGCCCTATCACAAGCCATATAAAAGGTTATCCTTTTGAAATTGTATTGGAAAATCATTCTATCAACGGCTGTATTTTGAGTGACCAGATAAAAAATCTTGATTATAGACAAATAAACTGTGATTTTATAGAAAAAGCGACTGAAGAAGAAATTGATTCTGTTGTAGATAATATTAAACTGTTAATAGAATAGTCGCCTAACAAGAAATTCACAAAACCCTCGCAGAAGATTCAAAAAAAGAAGGCGTAAGTATGAATCAATATTGCGTGTATCTTCTTGCTAAAAATTCTGAAAAAGAACATGTTGCTTTAGCAAAAAAGCAAGCTGTAATCTTATAACACATATAAGACCCCAGCTTGCAATAAGAGTCATCCCCAGTAAAACTATTCTACTTTAATGTATTCAACAACAGTCTTCTTGCCATCCTTATTGACTTTGTTTACAGGTTCCAGAACAATTTCGCAGCCCTGTGAAAAATCAAAGGCTTTTGCATTTTTATTCCATTCAGATGCCTTCCAGGTGCCATTGCTTTCCTGTTTTTTATCTTTCAGATTGATGCGGAAAATATGAGTACCATCATCCAGCCAGCTGGATTCATTTTTGTTTGCATATTCGCGGATTCTTAAACGTAATGGAACATCTGTAGAAGTTACTTTAATTTCAAGAATATCGCCGTCCAGTTTTTCAAGCTTCCAGCCACAACTATAGTACTTATTTTTTTCATTAAGCCAGTTGATTGCAAAGTTTTCGTCCAGCCATGCACGATCTTTCTTTGAACCAAGTTTTGCACCGTTCAAAACAAGACTTTCTGGCTGCTTTACCTCATCTCCAGCTTTCACTAAAGTCACAGATTTAATTATTGATTTTTCGCCTTTTTTCTTAAGGTTGTTATACCGAATCCAAATCTGGTCTATTTTTTTAGATGAATCCCAGCTTTCTTTATTGCCCCATTCAAAATCACACTCTGAACCATCAATATTTGCTTCAAGTACCGTTGGTGAAACTGCATTAAACTGTTTTCCACAATCATTTTGTTCCTGATATAAAGATAATGTAAGTGGCAATGCAGATGTTCCTTCTTCAACTACAATACGGATTTTTGTATATTCTGAAAAATCAATACCTTTTACATTCCATCCCGTGTGAGGATATTTTTCTTTTCCATCTCCCCAATCAATAACGCCGCCATCATAAACATTAGAAGCCCGGCTAATAGTACCAAAAGCAACTCCTTCAATCATAAGGTTTTCATTTATAACGCGTTTTCCTTTCAAAAGCTTAATGCTTTTTACTACAGTTTTATAATCTTTTGGTAATGGTTTATTGTTATCCACCCAGGTCTGTAAGAAAATCTGTAAACCTTTTGATTTATCGAATGGACCAGCATTATCTCCAAGCCAAGATGCTCCTTCACCACTTAAATCTACTTCATAAACATTTGGCTCAATCTGATTATCATAACCGTGCCAGTTATTATGATTTGCATCACAGATTTTGAGTCCTAAACGTGGTGCGTTATTACTTTCAATTTCAATACGAACTCTGTCATATTTAGAAAGGTCAATACCGGCAAAATTCCATCCGGCATCTCCACCTGTAGCCCCTTTTTGCCAGGTAATTTCATTTCCAATAACTTTCGCTGACCAAAGCTGACTTCCAAAAGGTACTCCAAGAATTTTCAATTCATCTGCATCCGGGTAATCTTCCTTTGAAAGAAGTTCAATACTTTTTATAGCAGTTTTAGAATATTTGTTTTTTGCTTCAACCAGAAAGTACAGTTCATAGCCTTTCGCAGGGTCAGGATTTTTCATCTCCCCATACCATTTGCCAGTACCATTAAACATCACGTACATTACATTACCATCCTCCGTTGGAAAGGTCCAATCACCAACAGCAGCAGGATTTTTAACGACAAATCTTATATCCTGTTTTTCTTTTGATGTAAATTCAATTTTAATTCCAGCATACTGGCTCATATCTGTACCGCGAAGATCCCACCCATAATGAAGCCAGTCTCCTCCAGTGTCGTATTTCCAGATAATTTCACCTTTATCGTTTAGTGAAGCATATCTTTGTGTCCATTCCAGACTTCCAAGTTCCACCCCTTCAATGGCAAACTTCTTTTTTGGGTCAAGTTTTATGCTGTTACTTTTCCCTTTTTTGGGTGCTGCAAAAGTCAGCCCACAAACTGATAAAAACATAATTGTTACAAATAGTTTTTTCATTTAAAAATCTCCTTTATTAAGATGAATTTATATTAATAAAGGAATAATATTTTGTAGTGAGAGAGATTTAATCAAAATTTGATGAATTTTTTCACCATGTTAATGGGTCATTTTTTAATGAGTTCAATTTTTTTAATTATTGTTTTTTTATCTTTTCGAATAGGTTTATCGCTGGAAAATCTCAGGAATAAAAGAAGGCCTTCTTGTGTGTTGTAGGGTGTAAAATCGTTCCATTTCCAGATGGCTCCTTCTCCAGAAAAATATGCTTCAATTGAATAAGGATCTTCACTGTGGAAGACGGCCCAGTTCTGCCAGTTTTTATCTGTAAGTGTAAGTTCAAGATTTAAATCATTCCTTTCAAATTCTATCCTGACCCCTTTGTATTTTGATAAATCAAGGCCAACAAGATTCCATCCGCATTTTAATTCAGTATTATCTTTCTGCCAGATAATTGTGTTATCTTCAACATAGGAATTGTCTTCTATTGCTCCAATTGCCCGGTTAAAAATGCCAAGTTTTCCACCATCAAAGCCTTTTTCTCCTTTTTTCAAAAAACGGATGCTTTTTATAACAGTTGAAGTTTCTGTGGTTCTGATTTCTTCATCCTGTTTTTGAAGCATAACCATCAGTCCGTCTTTTAAATCAAAAGGTTTAGCATCTGTATCTACCCAGCGGGCTCCCTCACCTGAAAGAGGAACTTCGTATAAGGTAGGAGAAATTCGGCCATAACAGTGCCAGTTTTTCCATTTCCCATCACAAAGAATAAGATTTAAATTTTTATCACTTTTTTCAATTTCCACCTGAACCCTGTCATAGTCCGAAAGATCTATTCCTGTAAAATCCCAGCCGGAGGAAGAATCGTTATAGCCCCGTTTCCAGAAAATCTTGTTTCCTTCAATAAAGGCCCATAAATTCGTTGTTCCGGGCATAACTCCAAATGGTGAAAATGTTTTCATATCATCTGAGTTTCTCTTTTTTAGAAGTTCAACCGATTTTATTTTAGTTATCAGATTTTTTTTTGTACCTGGAGCTGTGAAGAAAATTCTAAATCCATATTTGGGATCCATTTCATCAACAGAGCCCCATACAGCATTTTTATTTCTTCCATCAAAATAAAGAACGAATACACCTGGAACTGTTTCTGGAAAAATCCAGTGACCATTAGAGTAGCCGTTATCAAGTTTTACAGAATCGATGGGGATTTCAGGGCTATTATCATCAATAACAATTTTTACACCATCGTAATCTGAAAGATCTATATCCCGCAGGTCCCATCCAAAATCATCCCATTGCCGATGACTTTGAGTCCAGACTATTTCTCCTTTGTTGTTGACTGATGTCCCTTCCGTTAAATCGTATGATCCAAGTTCCTGCCCAAGAATTGCCCATTTGTTACTGGCAGACTGAGCAGTAAGGAAGTTACTGAAAAAAAGAAAAAATAGAAAACTGATAGTGATGGAATTTTTTTTCACAGTATTATGATTATAACTTAAATTAAAAAAAATGTAATTATAATTTACTAATAGTTTTTTGATGTTTTTTTTCAATGAAAATTAATGAAATTTTTCGTAGCTAAAAATCCGTCTTATGATATTTGATAAAATATGATAAAATGAATGATATGAAGAAAAATTTTCAGCTTATATTTATTAGTCTATCAGTCTTTTTTTTACTTTCCTGTTCCAGAACATTTAATTCTATTAATATGAATAATCAGAAAACTGATTTAGGAACAAGCAGTTCAAAATTTCTGGACCAGACTTATATAAGCGAAAGTCTAGATTTTGCCCTTTATAATGCATGGCTTAATTTAGATTCTGCACTTTCCCTAAGAAATACAAGTGATTCAGAAGAAAAATATAATTCAAATCAGATTCAGGAAAAAATTGCCACAGCTCAGAATATTTTTTTGCAGAAACTGGAGAAAGAAAAAAATCTAAAAACTTACAGAATTGCAAACAATATTTATGGAATTAAAAATCAAATACAGGATATGGAGGAGGCATGTAAAAGACAGGATGCAAAAGAACTTTCACGTCTTGTAACTGCCTTTTATATTACCAAAGGTCTTTTGTACCAGAAAAGTGGAACAGTATTTGTACAGCTTATACTTTCTATGAGTATTCTGCTTTTGCTGGTTATCATCCTCCTTCTGTTTTATCAGCTTACATATGCACGTAGAATTGAAATTGAAAAAATCTTAAAAGCTACAAATAAGGGACAGGAAGAAGAAAGGCGACGTCTCGCTCTTGAACTGCATGATTCAGTTGCCCAGCAAATGAGATATGTTTCACTTCTAGCTGAAAAAATTGAAGATAAAGAACTTGCTCAGGAAATCAAAATGAATCAGGGGGAATGTATAGAAAATATCCGCAACTCCTGTTATACGCTTTCTTCAATCAATATGGATAAGGGTTCTTTTACTGCCGCCTTAAAAAATGAAATAGATAATTTTCAGAGACGAACCCGCATAAAAACGTCCCTTGTAATTATTCCGGATACAGATTTTGACATGCTTCCTCAGCTGGCCTTTCATCACCTTTTCAGGATTATTATGGAACTGCTATCAAATATCGAAAAACACAGCGGGGCGGAGGAAGTTACTATTTTACTCAGAAATCCATCTGCCAATGATAATATTCACCGTGGTCTGATGATTTATGTAACTGATGATGGTCATGGATTGGATTTAAAAACTTTAGAAATGATGAATTCCAGAAAACTTACCAGCATAAAAAATCTCCACTTTGGATTGCAGAATATCAAACTGCGGCTAAACGAAATTGGCGGCAGTATTAAATATATCTCCGAAGCGGGAGAAGGCACCGAAGTAGAGATTTGTGTGGGAAAATAGGGGAGCTTTATCTTTATTTTTTGCCTTCTGCAATGCTTTTCTGTAATTCCTGAATTTTTTCGGGAGGTAGACTTGTGGCTTGTGCAATTTGTTCGACAGTAAGTATTTTCATTTTGATAAGATTTTCAGCTGTTTCTAAGGCTTTTTCGTTTCGACCTTTTGATAAACCTTCTTTCAATCCTTCTTTCAAACCTTTTTTCAAACCTTCGTTTAATCCTTCTTTAATAGTAGCTTCTCTTATAGCATTCTGGTCACGTCGGTAAGTGTCAATAGAAAACTGACGGAACCAGTTTGAGTCTTCTTCACTCATTCTTCCTACAATTCTTTCTGCTTCCATAATTCCCTTCTCGCTTTCAGCTATCTTGTTTATATAGGCGACCTGTTTTTCGTCATCAGCATACGAAAGAAACAAGCCCCATTTCTGCACGGGCGTTAGCTCTGAAACTGGCGTTCCAACAAGTTTTTTGATTTCCAACAGGTCCAAGAATATGACATTCAGATGCTCAGCAAGTGTCTGCCCGTTTTTACTTTTCATAGTATACCATGCAAGTTCAGACTTGTCACCGTTGGAAGGATGAAAATTAAGTACTGAAATTTGATATACCTTTTCTGCAGACCAATTGCAACCTTTTTTAGCATTGTTGTTCAAAAGGCGGGCAACTTGAATCTCACTTCTTACAGAAAAGTCATATTTCTGATCCTGCCCCTGCATTTCTATATCTGCTTTTTCTCCATTATTAAAGGTCACAGAAACATCAAAAGTCATCTGCATTTGCGACGGAATATCAACAGACGGCTCGTTCGCAGAAATCTGCACCTTTACCACCTCTTTTCCCAGTATGCTGGAAAGAAATGATTTAAGGGCTTCATTAGATTCCTCTGTTTCTTGGGTAAAAATTGCCTTGAAGTTCACATCCATTCTGGGATTCAGCAGAGCTGTCGGTGATGGCCTTAAAGTAGTCTTTTTCTCTTTCATTTGATCTTTTTCTTTCATCAAAGCCTCCATGATATATAATTGCCTTGATATGCGATTTTAGGAAAAGATTTTGAAAAAAGAATTGGTATTTTTGTGAAAATATGATGTTTTTTTTCATTGGATTTTGATTAACAATTTCTATTAAAATCCTTTTGTTTTCATGTTATAATTATATTTATGGGAAGAAAAAGCAATGGAAATGTTTTACAAGTCAAATACTTGCATGCTTATGAGTAAAGGCATCAGCGACTTTCATTGTATGAGTGATGCCTATCTTGTAGAAGAAATAATGCTGGAACAAAAAGAGTAAACTCCTAAACTCTTTATATGTTATACTTTTTTAATGAGGGTAAAATGGATTTTATTTTAATTGAAGATCACAATCTTGTTCGCCAGGGTGTAAGTAAAATTATTGAAGAAAAAAGTTCATTTCATTGTGCAGGAACTTTTGCAAGCATTGATGAAACTAAAGTATTTTTAGAAAAATATTGTAAGAATCCGGATTATCAGCCTCTTATCTGTATCGTTGATATAAATCTTGGTGATAAAAATGATGAAGCTGACGGACTTTCTCTTATCCGTTTTATAAAAGACCATTATTTTAAGCTTTATTGTATCTGTTATTCCATGTTTACTGGAGCCGGTATTGTAGAACAGGCCGTCGCCGCTGGAGCAGTGGGATATGTTTCAAAAAATGCAGATTTACAGGTGCTTCTGAATGCCATGGAAAAAGCTGGTGATGGAACCTTCTTTATGGAGGAGAGCCTTACTTCCGACTATGTGGTTTATACAAATCTTTATCACAGTCTTACAAAACGGGAAAAGGAATTAACCGGTCTCTTTTTTCAGCATAAGAATGATAAAGAAATTGCAGAAATTATGGGAATTACAATTCGTGCGGTTGATAATTACATGACAAGAATCCTTTCTAAGCTTGGAGTTGCAACAAAAAAAGAGTTGATGACTAAGTTCGGCGATATGGGAGGGGCTCTTGTATAGCTTATAAATTCATGACTTTTGAAAAATATCCTGTAAAAAAACAGATTATTCTTGCCCTTATTTTTACACCACTGAACATTCTTATTTCATATTTGAGTACAGTTTTTCAGTTTCCTTTTTTTATGGATATGATTTTTGTTTATGCTGCAAGTTTTTTTGGACTTCCTTGTGGGATTATAGTTGGAGCAGGGACTTCTTTATTTAATTCAATTTTTGTACAGCATACAATAAAACATTCCCTTTATGCCATCTGCTGCATTACAGGAACTATTTTTACCTGGCTTTTGATAACAAGATATAGAGATTTTGAATTTAAAGTGATGCTTTCTATCAGATTAATGGTTTTAGTTTTTCTTTCTACAATTGTTATCAGTTTGGAAGGTTCACTTATTTATTATTTTTTCTTTTCAAATACAGTAGTTCAAAATGAAAATTCTACGGTAATGTTTTTAATTTATACTCTTGTTTTACAAGATTTTGGATTGATAATAAGTGCTTTTCTTGCCCGTCTGCCGGTAAATCTTTCTGATAAGGCAATTGCAGTTTTTGCAGGGTTTGGAATTTATCTTCTTTCAAAACTTTGTGTAAAAGCCTCTTCCTCTATTGAAAATAAATCTTAATTTTGATTTATTCATTTTTTTAACTATTCAGATTTGACCTGAATTCTTTTTCGTATTAAAATGTTTATTATGGCTTTTTTGT
>SAMEA3663269__coassemble_652_pt1 | contig 11826 bp, 9 predicted proteins | sample SAMEA3663269__metabat2_low_PE_036 | metagenome-assembled genome bin SAMEA3663269 (sample SAMEA3663269) | pig gut metagenome | biome: pig gut; feature: pig-associated habitat; material: faeces | place: China | collected 2013 | reverse complement strand
ATATGACTTTTTTATTAATTTCTCAGAACGATATATTTTCAAAAGTTATTACTTCTTCTATTACAGAAATAGAGAAAAATGCTAAAATTCATACATCTGATTTTTCACTTTCTAAAATAAGAAAAACTATAAAACAGTTTGAAAAACTTTCACTTATTCTTATTTTTAAAGAAGATAATGTAAACATAACTTCAGAAGAACTAAGTACTTTATCATCAATAACAGGTTTTGCTGTTGCTAAAGACATTCTTGTTCTTACTAACATCAAAGAATTATATAATCTTTCCTTTCTGCAAAAAGATTCCATAGTTTATTTAAAAACTAAAAACGAATTCCTTAATTATATTAAACAAAAGTATGAATCTATTTCCTTAAATGATACTAAACGAAGTTCAAAAAAGAAATTGCTGGAAAAAGGAATTCCATTTACCCCAGATTGTTTTGGAACTTATATAGCAAAAGACAAAACTGATATTTGTAATTTATTTATTTCAGGTGGAATTGATATTAATTCTCGAGATGAAAATGGAACACCAATGATTAATATTGCAGTTCGCAATGACAATGAAGAACTTGTAAAAAAATTCATAAAATTAGGTGCAGATATTAATGCTGTTTCTGAAGATCGTGGATATACTCCTGTAATGGATGCTGTATGGCGTGGAAATCTTGAACTTACAAAGCTTTTTATAAAGGAAGGTGCTGAACTTAATACAATCAATAAGGAAGGCCAAACTAACCTTGTTCTTGCAGTAGGAGCTAATAAAACAAAAATTATTGAGGCTTTAGCAAAAGCCGGTGCTGATCCAGACATAAAAGATCAGATGGGCATGAGTGCTTATGGATATGCTTCCCTTTTCAAAAAAGAAGAAATTCTTTCAATTTTAGAACCATATCATAAAGCTTTATAAATTAATATTTTCAATTCATTAAATTTTATAAAAAAAGGCCAGAATAACTTTGATGGATTAAGTTATTCTGGCCTATATATTTTTTATATTAAAGACTTAATTATCGTTTCAAACTCAATACTGTTTCAAGCAATGTATCTGCAGTTTGAATAGTTTTAGCATTAGATTGGAAACCACGCTGTGTAACAATCATATCAGTCATCTGTTCAGAAAGATCAACGTTTGACATTTCCAATGCACCAGCCATTAATGTACCTTTACCAGCAATTCCTGATTCACCAATTTTTGCCATACCAGAGTTGTTAGACTCAACAAAAGTATTATCACCAGCTTTTTCCAAACCACGATCGTTGGCAAATGTTGCTAATGCAATTTTACCAATTACACGGCTGGAACCATTTGTATAAACACCTGTGATTGTACCACTTGAATCAATTTTAAAGTTATCAAGATATCCTAATTTATAACCATCCTGATAGAAAGCTTTTGTAGAACTTTGTGATGCAGACTGTGTAATTGTATTTTCAAAGCTTCCAATTGTACCAAGATCAATATTTAATGTCTGACGATAAGGATTTCCGTTTTCATCAGGATTTGAATTTGGTACTGTGAATGATGTCTGAAGAATAGCTTTTCCTGTTGGATTTGTTACATTTCCTGCTGTATCAGTTACAGATTCCAAAGCACCTAAGTTGCTAAAAGTAACAATAAAAGTATTTCCCATGCCGTTTGTATCACCAAGACCAACTCTTGTCTGTGTAAAATCAGCATTATCAGCATCAACATTTACAGTAGCTTCCCACTGATTTGGATTTCCTGTTACACGTCTAAATGAAACAGAAAGAATATGTTCATTACCAAAACTATCATAAATTTTCTGTTCTGTTGCCCATGTTCCATCCATAATGTCTTTTTCATTTGCATTAGGCAAAATTTCTGGTGTATTTTTATTTAAGTTACAAGCAAACATTACATTATTTGTTTCTTTTGCAGGGTCTTTTGAACCTACAGGAATTACAAGATCACCTGGTGTAGCAGCAGTTGTAAGAACCTGTTCACCATTTACATCCTGTGCCATCCATCCCTGAACTCTCATACCATTTGCTGGATTTACTAAAGTACCATTGCTATCTAAGCTAAATGCACCATTTCTTGTATAAAAAGTTTCATCACCACTTTTCATAATAAAGAAACCATTTCCCTGAATTGCAAGGTCTGTTGAAACACCTGTTGACTGCAAGTTACCCTGATTAAAAATATTATCAATTGCAGCAACTGTCATACCAAGACCTACTTCTTTAGGGTTAACACCACCAAGTTCTTCACTAGGTTTTGCGGCACCCTGTAACTGCTGGCTAATCATATCCTGGAAGTTTACTCGTCCACGTTTAAAACCAACTGTATTAACGTTTGAAATGTTATTACCAATTACATCCATTCTAGTCTGATGATTTTGTAAGCCGGAAACACCGGAATAAAGTGATCTCATCATAAAGCGTTTTCTCCTTCTCTCCACCCATTAGTTGGCATAGATTGCCGCAATTTTATTTATATCATAACGCATACCGTTAACAATAACCTCAGGCTTTTCCCCTCGAATAGTGCCTTCAACGATTCCTTTAACAGTTGTGTCTCCAATATTCAATTCAACAGTTTTTCCTAATGTAGAAGTGGCACTTGATTCTGAAATATAATTTGCCACCTTCTCAAAAGAAGTACTCATGTTTGTCATTTGTTCCAAAGAACTGAACTGGGCCATTTGAGCAATAAACTCAGTATTTTCCATTGGTTCAGTTGGATCCTGATTCTGCATCTGAGTAATAAGAAGCTTCAAAAAGTCATCTTTACCCAATAGATTGGAAGTCTGTCTTCCATTTACCGTATTCTGCTTGTTGAAATAATCAACAGCCTGATCAACTGCAAGTTTATCAGCAGCAGACATTTGTGTGTTTAGTGTATCCATCATTACCTCACTCACAATGTATCGTCACTTTACGCAACGATGTTTACTGAATAATTATCATTTTTTGAAGAAATTAAGTCATTTAACTGACTGTCAATTTCACCAGAAGATGATAAATCATTTCCATATATTTTTTTTGCTAAGAAATTTCCATCATCAAACTGATTAGAAAATTCCTGACCATTATTACCAGAAGAATTGTTATTGTAAGAAACATTAAAATCAGCCCCATCAAAACCATTTTTAATAAAAGCTTCCCTTAATGTTTGAGCATTATCTTTAAAAACTTCCATTGCTTCTTTAGTAGCAACAATAATATGTCCATTAATTGTTTTTCCATCCAAAGAAAGATGAATTTTTACATTTCCTAAATCATCAGGATGAAGAACCAGATTAATAGTTCCCTGATTATTATCCTTTAATATTACACTTCCGGCTTTTACAAATTCCGGAACATTCTGCTGAATTTGATTATTAAGCATTGCCTGAAAATTAGATCCATCACTAGCAGCTGTCTGATTATTTAAAGAAAGAATATTTTCTTCGCTAATTTGATTTGCATAATCCATTGTAATTGTTGCTGTATTAGAATTATTTATCTTTACATCAACATTAAGCTTCTGAGCAGTTTTTTTATCGTCGATTTTTTCTTCAACCTTTTCAGTCCGCAAATCTTTTACAGTAATTTTTCCTTCTTTATCAATTTTAGAAGTTTTTCCGTCTTTTAATTTATTTTCAAGAATATCAATTTTTGTGTTTACAGGTGTTTTTTCATCAGATGATTTTATTTCCAGATTATCATTAGTAATTTTTAATTCTTTATCATCTGTTTCTTTTATATTTTTAAGATTTAATTCAGGATTATTTAGTTCTACTTCTGATGAAACGTCCATTGCAACTAAATTTGCCCCTGCATTTTCATCAACGGCAATCTGTTCTACAGATTTTTTTTCAATAAAATCATCTTTAATTTCAGATTTTGTTTCTTTTTCTTCCTGTTTTTGAATTACTACAGCATTACCAATATTCATTTCTACAGGAAGCTTTTCCTCTTCTACAGTCTCTGTATTTTCTGCAGCTTCTTCTTTTTCATTAATCTTTTTAGTTGATTTTTTATCTTCAGAAACTTCAGTTTTATCATCCTGAATTTGTTTTTTTTCTACAGGTTCTTCTTTTTTTACTTCCTGAACTGGAGCTTTATTTTGATTTAAATCCTTATTTGAATCGATTTCTATTTTGTTGATTTCATTTGCCTGAGAAATTAAGGCTTCAAAAGAGATTTTTGTTTCCTTTACTTGTGTCTGACTATTTTTTGATACTTCATAATCCCCTGCATTGGAATTAAATGAAAGATCTGTAACAATAGCTTGCATTGGCATAACCTCCAGCTTGTAACATGAAGGATTGATATTAATCCAAGGAGTCTGGTTTATTAATTGATTTCCTATTTATTTGCGCTACCCGATCTGCAGGCATTAAGGAAAGCCAGTACGAACCCATAGATGCCGTACCTTCTGCCGCTGCAATTTCTTCTACTTTACGTAGAACATCAATTACATCCTGATCATCCATTGCAATAAGAATGTTAACCGCCGCTTCAGGTCGCATACCATTTAGATTTTTAGCAATCTGTTCAATGTTTACATTCTTAGTATCGTATTTTTGGAGCTCCAGGTTAAATGTTTTTTCTCTTTCTTCTTGATTTTTTTCTCTTTCAGCCAATTCTTCTGCAATCTGGGCATTTAATTGCTCTGCAGAAATAATATCAGCTTCTCTTTTTTCCAGTTCTTCCAACTGAATAGTAAGGGCTTCTTTTTGTTTATTAAGACGATCTTCATCAAGATTTTTTACAAGAGGCTTGGTTTGTGTAGAAGTAGAAGAAGTTTGAGGTTCTCTTCCAATAGCTTTATATAATGGGGAAAACAATGACTTAACATGAATTACTCCCAATCGGTCAAACCATAAAAGGCCACCCAAAACAAGAATAATTATGATTATAAGAAGAATAAAAGATTTACCTAAATTTTTCTTTGCAGACATTTTCCCCTCACTACTTTTGATAAATTATATCATACTAAACTTAATCAATCAAACCTGAAATAGCAGCTCCTAAGGTAATGTCGTTATCACATGAAGTAATTCTCCAGAAAATTCCCAATTCTTTTGTAAGAACTTCATCAAGATAACCGTGAACTCTTTCTTTTACCATATGAGTTTTAAAGAATGTAGTTCCATCACAAAGCATACAAATAGGCTTAGCTGCATTTTTACCTTTTCCAGTTTGAATAGCACATGCTGTTAAAATTGCGGCAGCGTATCTAGCAGAACGTTCTACAATTGCATCAAGAATCTGGAACATTTTATCGCAATCTTCTTCAGTAGCTATTTCAGCACAGATTTTTCCAAGAACATTATTTGTGTTATAAGGACCATGTAAATATTGATCCACCTCAATCAAAGAAAGAGATGGAATAGTATCAACAGCATCACAAACATTTTTTGTAAATAATCCGTCTTTTGCTGCAGCTTTAAGGGCAAACCATGAAACAGGTCCAAGATATGCACCAGAACAAAGTTTTTCTAATAAGAAAGTACCAGGTTTGTTTGTTGTTTTATCAAAATCAATATCAAAATCAGAACGATTAACACTTGTAAATTTACCACTTTCACAAACAATAATCTGTTCATCAACTTTACATACATCACAAGCTGGCTGAATATAAGCAGCATTCATTCCTGTTCCAAGAATATATCCTATATATGAAGAATATCTGTCGCCAGAAGTTACACAGGCAGCACCAGCCAATAAAGCCGCAACTGTATCATTACATAAAGAAATTCTTTTAATTGTATTCCAGCCATTAGCCGTAAGCTCTTCTACAAGGCATTTTCCAATTTCGCAGCCTACAACCTCAGGGGCTTTAACTTCCTTTGAAAACCCTAAAAGTACACCATCACCATTTTCTTTAATTTCCATTGGATATGAAAAACAGAAACCAATTCTATCAGCTTTATTTTTAAGGTGTTCAAGATTTGCCGCAAACTGTTTGAAAAATTCTTTCTTAGAAAGCTCTTTTTCTACACCAGGCATTTTTGTTTTTTCCATGTCAGAAATCTCAGGTTTGCCATTGTCATTTCCTCCTTGATTGATTCGTTCTATCCCTTAACAAGACATGAACGGAAGTTAGTTCCACCTGCATCAATTACAATTACAGATTTTCCTTTTGCTGATGTTTTAGGAGGATTGCAAAAAGTGGGAATCATATCCTGATCAGCAGGTTCTTTTTTTAATCCTTTAATCATATCATCTCTAATTGCCTGAGCTACAGACAAGACATCAACATGGTTTACAAAATTATGACGAGCTAAAAAAGCTGAAACTGAATTATTCATATTTTTTTCCTGTTTTTTTCAAATATTGTTTAATTATAAAGCAAAATCCTTTTAATTATAATATTTATTATAGTAAATTTCAAATAGGAGTAAAAATATATTCTCAACACCTGTTTTTTTTGCTATATTTTATAATACTTTATGATTGACCTGGAAACCTTAAAAGAAGAATTAAATCCTCAACAATTTAGAGCCGTTACTACAACTGATGGTGCAATCCTTATTATTGCAGGAGCTGGAAGTGGTAAAACAAGAGTAATTACCTTCAGAATTGCTCATATGCTGGATAAAGGTATTCCTCAAAGTCAGATTCTTGCCCTTACTTTTACAAATAAAGCTGCAAAAGAAATGGAAACTCGTATAAAAGAGCTGACACAAAAAAAATTACAGAATCTAACCGTATCTACGTTTCACGCCTTTGGTGTAAAAGTTCTTAGGGCTGATATTGATAAACTTGGATATCGTGATAATTTTAGTATTTATGACGAAACTGATAGAGTTGCTTTAATAAAAGAATGTGGTCGGGAATTAAAATATTCTCCAGATGCAATGGATATATATATGATTGGAAATTTAATTTCCAATATAAAAACTGGAAGAAAAAATTGGGATACTGCAAACGACATGTATCGTCCACTTTATGAAAGTTATCAAGATGGATTAAAGTTATATAATGCTGTGGATTTTGATGATCTTATTGTTTTACCCATTAAACTTTTTAAAGAATGCCCTGAAGTTTTATCAAAATATAGAGAACGCTATAAATATATCATGGTTGATGAATTTCAGGATACAAGCCATCAGCAATATGAATTAATGCATTTACTGGCAGATAAAAACGTTGCCGTTGTTGGTGATGATGACCAGTCTATTTACAGTTGGCGAGGTGCCGATTATCAAAACATTATTAATTTTGAAAAAGATTTTGATGTAACCGAAATTCGTCTTGAACAAAATTATCGTTCTACAGAAACAATTCTTGAAGCCGCTAACGGTGTAATTGCTCACAACACAAACCGCAAGGATAAAAAACTTTGGAGTGGAAATGGCGGTGGTAAACCAATAGAAATTTTCATGCCAGAAAACGAAACTGATGAAGCAGACTTTATTGCAGAAAGTATCCTGGGAATTGCAGCAGAAGAAAGACGTAAATATGATGATTTTGGTATATTAATTCGCTCAAACACTCAAGGCAGATGGATTGAAGAAGCATTATTGCAATCAAACATTCCCTATGTTATGAGTGGTGGTACATCATTTTTTGAAAGAAAAGAAATTAAAGATGTAATAAGTTATCTTCGTGTAATTGCAAACCATGATGATGACATTAATTTATTACGAATTATAAATACCCCAAGACGTAAAATTGGAAGAACCACAATTCAGATTATAAATGATGAAGCCGAAAAACTTGGCTCTACACTTTGGACTGCAATTGATAGCCTTATTCATGCTCAAGATTCTACCGCTTCAGAAACTGTAAAGGAAGATTTACAAGACTTTGTTGATATTATAGAAAACCACAGACAAAAGCTCTTAAGCGGTCGTGGCTTAGCACAAAAAGTTCGTCAATTGGTTGAAGACATTAATTACAAAGATCATTTAATAACAGAATATTCTAAAAGCGAAAAAGCTGTTCGTTTTAAATTAATGAACATTGAAAGCTTAATAAATTCCATGGAAGTTTGGGAAAATGATCCAGATAATCCAAATCCTAATCTGTTCAATTATTTAAATAGAATTACCCTCCTATCTCGTGATAATGGTGATGATGAAAATGATAAAGGCAAAGTTAACTTAATGACCATTCACGCATCAAAGGGGCTGGAATTTCCAGTGGTATTTATTGCAGGTGCAGAAGAAGGTTTAATCCCCCACGCCCGCTCTGTAGAAGAAAATAACGGGGATGTGGAAGAAGAAAGACGTTTATTTTATGTTGCCATAACTCGTGCCAGAGATAAATTATTTATTTCTGCATGTAGAAAACGTAGACATATGCAAATGGTAAGAGAATGTGAACCAAGTCGCTTTTTAGATGAAATTCCATCAAATCTTGTGGAATATCACGAGCCAAAACAAATAACAGAAGAAGAAACTCACGAGATGCTTTCAGACATGCTGGCAAACCTGAAAGCCCGTTTATAAAAGCTTCCGTATGTTTTAGAAAGCAATACCAATCATCAAATCAAACTTTGAACCATCAATAAAGGAATACTGATAGGTTGCGGCAAAATCAAGATGATCAAAAATTAAATTAACACCAATCTGTGGTGCTGCGGCAAATATTGGCATGTTATCCTGAACATAGCCTGTTGTAAGTTTTTTGTATTCTCCATCTCCAGGATTATTATAATCAAATCCATACACATCACCATAATAATGGTTCATTCCTATATCAAGACCACAACCAATCATAAGCCAGGTGTGTGGAACAGTTTTAATAGTAAGTCCTAAAGTAAAATCTACAATGTCAGTTACAGTTTTATTTTCATCAATAGAATTTTCATCAAGCTTATAATCACAATATGAACTAGGTACATTTGCAGGATAAGGAACAAAATCTTCAACTGTAAGATTATCAAAACCACCTTCCATATACGCCACATTTTTCAAATCCCAATCCTGTGACTGAATAGAAAGGCCTGTATATACACCAACAGTTTTTCCAGAATAAATGTAATATGCACCAAAGCGATTAAAATCAGGAATACCACATGAAAGCAATAAGGAATGTCTTCCATAATTTCTATCTTTAAAAGGATTTGCTACATTATCTCTATCACTTCTTGAAAAATAAAAATCGATATATTCATTTTTAGAAACTATAAAACGAACTCTATAATCAGGACCTACACCAGCAGGCACATAAAAAGTTCCTGCATAAGAACTACCAACAGAAACAGACTCTGTCATTCCAGGAGTTACATTATTATAATTTGGTGATGTATTTGAATTTGCTGAATTTGAAGCTCTTGTTCCTGAATCAATAATAATCCAATTAAATACAGGAGCTGGCGATATCACCGTTGTTGTAGATCTTCTTACAGGGGCTGGAGAAGAAGGTACTCTGGAAACCTTATTGGAACTTGAAGAAGAAACTCTTCGTGTAGAACTAGACGAACTAGAGGAGGAATTACAAATTTCAAAAAGTGTAAGGGCACATAAACATGTTGCACCTGCAATTACACAGGCTTCTGCTGCAGATATTTCAGAATCAGAAGATGAATTCTTTGTCTGAACATTTGAATAGGCAGAAGAAGTATTTTCTGTCCATTCATCTTTTTCAAAATTACCATAGTAAGTTTTTATACAATCCTGTCTTAAAAGGTAATTAGGGTCTGTAATATTATCAAGATATAATGAATATTTTAAGGTTTCATCTTCAAGTTCTGCACCTACAGTAACAGACATTCCATTATCTGCAATTACAGTCTGCTGAAGTTTACCATTATTATCTGTTGTAATTTGATTATAAGAAACTTTTACTGGAGAAATAGAAACCTTTGCAGCAAAAACCATATTGCCAATTGCTAATCCAGCTAAAATAATTGAAAGTTTCTTCATAAAAAAAAATTCTCCCTTGAATTACACTTTATATTTTATATTATAACTCAAAGAAGAATTTATATCATAAGAAAACAATAAGAAAAATCTAAGAATCAAAAATTAAACTCTGTATTTAATCTTTTTTCCTGTTCCTTCATACATTTTCTTTCGCATTTCAGCAATCTGAGGATCTGCAATATAATCATCAAAACTCATCATACGATCAATTACACCATTTGGAGTAATTTCTACAATACGATTTGCAATAGACTGAATAAATTCATGATCATGGGAACTGAACAAAAGAACGCCTGGGAAAGCAATTAAGCCTTCATTTAAAGACTGAATTGCTTCAAGGTCCAGGTGGTTTGTAGGATCATCCATTGTAATACAGTTTGCACCAGAAAGCATAAGTTTAGAAAGCATACAACGAACTTTTTCACCACCGGAAAGAACTTTTACTTTTTTCAAAGATTCGTCACCACTAAAAAGCATACGACCTAAGAAGCCGCGAACATAAGCATCATCCTGTTCCTTAGAATACTGTTTAAGCCATTCAGTAATATTGTAATCATTTGCAAAAGAATCCGCATTATCACGAGGCAAATAAGTTTGAGAAGTTGTCTGTCCCCAGGCAAACTCACCAGAGTCAGGCTTTTTTACACCATTTATAATATCAAATAATGCTGTAACAGAGTTGTGTTCAATACCAACAAATGCAATTTTATCTGTACGATTTACAGTAAGACTAAAATTATTAAGAAGCTTATTTCCATCTGCATCAGTAAAGTTCAAATCTTTAATTTCAAGAACGTTATTACCAATTTCACGATCAGCTTTAAAATTTACATATGGGAATTTACGAGTAGAAACAGGAATATCTTCAAGACTATCTGCCAGTTTATCATAAATCTTTTTACGAGATGTAGCTTGTTTTGCTTTAGAAGCATTAGAACTGAAGCGTAAAATAAATTCACGAAGGTCTTTCATTTTTTCTTCAGTCTTCTTCTGCTGGTCGTGAGCCTGACGCTGCATAACCTGTGTCATCTGATACCAGAAATCGTAGTTTCCAGAGAACTGAGTTATTTTTCCAAAGTCAATATCACAAATATAAGTACATACAGTGTTTAAGAAGTGACGGTCATGAGATACAACAATTACAGTGTTTTCAAATTCCAAAAGAAAGTTTTCCAGCCAGGTAATAGATTCAATGTCCAAACCGTTAGTAGGTTCATCAAGAATCAAAGCATCCGGATTACCGTAGATAGCCTGAGCAAGCAAAACACGAACCTTCTGAGATTCATCCAGTTCACTCATCATTTTATCGTGGTGTTCTTCTTCCAAACCAAGTCCGGAAAGCATCTGTTCAATTTGATTTTCAGCTTCGTATCCACCAAGTTCACCAAACTCAGCTTCAAGCTCTGCAGAACGAATACCATCTTCTTCAGTAAAATCTTCTTTTGCATAAATTGCATCCCGTTCCTTAGAAACTTCATACAATTTTGGGAATCCCATCATAACAGTATCTTTTACAGAATATTCATCAAAAGCAAAGTGGTCCTGTTTTAAGACAGCCATACGTTCACCAGGTGTCATAAAAATTTCACCAGAATCTTTTTCAAGTTCACCAGAAAGCAGCTTTAAGAAAGTAGATTTTCCAGCCCCATTAGCCCCTGTAATACCATAACAGTTACCTTTATTGAATTTTAAGTTAACATCTTTAAAAAGAGGTTTCTCACTAAAAGAAACACTTACATCACTTACTGTAATCATTTGTCATCCTCATAAATAATAATTAAAAATGAAAATAAAGAGGGGAAAGCCTTCCCCTGCGCGTCAGCTAAAATCTGCCGCTACCCCTTCTAACGGGCCTCAAACGCCGGCCCGTAACGCCCGCTTATTTTTTCTTGCTGAATAAAGCTTTAATTTTTGCAAACAGACCTTTTTTAACAGGAGCAGCAGGCTTTTTATTACTGCTATAATTCTTTCCGTTTTTATTGTAGTTCTTACCGT
>SAMEA3663269__coassemble_474_pt1 | contig 14567 bp, 9 predicted proteins | sample SAMEA3663269__metabat2_low_PE_036 | metagenome-assembled genome bin SAMEA3663269 (sample SAMEA3663269) | pig gut metagenome | biome: pig gut; feature: pig-associated habitat; material: faeces | place: China | collected 2013 | reverse complement strand
TATATCCCTTCTGATTTGTAAGAACTCTATTAAGAAGTGTAGTTTTTCCAGCACCCAAGTAACCACAAAGTAATGTAATTGGAATTTTTTTCTTAGCCATTTTTTTTCTCCAGTAAATTTCTCTTATTTATTAATATAATAAAAAAGTATTTATATTTCACTATTATTTTAAGTTTTTTGAATTAATTTTCGTAAAGATTGTATCAATTTCTGCAGGTTGAAGATGTCCATAGCCAATTATGAGCCAACCAGTTCCTGTTCCTTTTATATGAATGTTATTTTTTTTTGCAAATTGAATAAATTGGTCTTCTGAAACATTAGGAATGCGGATAATAAAATGGAGTCCAGCTTGTTCCCCTTGCACTTCCACCTGGGGAAATTCTCTATATAAATGTTCAAGAATTAAATCCCTTCTACTTCTATATATTTTTTTTGCCCGATTGATGTGTCGTTCAAAATAACCGCCTTGAATAAAATCAGCCAGAACCTGCTGTTCAATGCGAGGGACAGGACACTTATAATAAGAATAATTGCTTTTGTATAATTCTATTAGTGGTTGTGGCAAAACTATATAACTTATGCGTAAAGCAGGTGTAAGTGTTCTGGAAAAAGTTCCCATATATATAACTTTATTTTTTGTATCAAAACCCTGCATAGAAGGAATAGGTACCCCTTTGTATCTAAAATCGCTATCATAATCATCTTCAATAATGTATCTGTTTTCTTTTTCCTGAGCCCATTTTAATATAAGATTTTTGCGGGGAGCCGTCATAGTGATTCCAGTTGGAAACTGATGGGCAGGAGTAAGATGCAGAAGACATGTCTGATTTTTCAGCTTCTGGGATTGGGAAATTATAGAATTGATATCAGCACCATCTTCTGTAACAGGCACATCTATAGTTTTACATCCTGTGTCTTCTATGATTTTTTTGATTGTTGTAAAACCCGGTTTTTCCAGAAAGAATACTGGTGTGATAAAAGAACCAGAGGGATTTTGAAGCTGTTCTTTTAAAGTGAATAACCGAATTAATAATTGCAATAAATCTGATGTACCACCACCGACTACAATTTGACTGGGATTACAATTAACACTTCGGTGGGAATATAAATATTGGCAAATTGCAGTTCTGAGTTTTTCTTCTCCTTGAAAATCGCCGGAACGTTCCAAAATTTCATTATTTTTTTGGGATAATACTTCTCTATATAATTGTCTTAATGTGGCATAAGGAAAAAAAGATGTATCTGTAATATTTGCTTCCAGGTTTATTTCCTCTTTCAGAATTTGTGTATTTGATACATCAGAACTGATTTTTTGTGTTGATTGGGAGGACTGAAGATTTTCTACAACATCAGTCTGAAAATCGCAAACAAAATATCCTTTTTTTTCTTTTGAATAAATATAGCCTTCATCTAAAAGTTGATTGTAGGCATTTTGAATGGTGTTGCAACTGACGTTGTAAAAAGCAGCTGCCTTGCGAACAGATTGTAATTTTGTGTCAGCAGGCAGCCATTTACTGCGAATGTCTGAAGTTATTTTTTGATAAATATTAAAATAAAGACTTTCTTCAGTTTTTTTCATTTATTAATTAAATTTTGTGCAACCACGAACCTTTTCTGAAAATTCTTTAATTTCTTCAAAGCGGTTCTGATTTTTTAATTCATTAAACATAATGTAAGCAAAATCAGATTCTTCAGCATTTTCCTGAACAAAGACAGAATCCAGGTATGTGTACTGATCACTGTTGTATGGCTCGCCATTATAAGGTGAAACTTTGTTTATGAATTGTTCCCAGTTCTGGGTGATTTGTTTTTTAGCATCTTCTGTAGGTTTATAAAATTTTCTGAAAGAGAAATACTTATAATCTTCAGTTTTTGTACTGTTGTATACTGTAAAACCTTTAATTTCTAATGCAACATTACCTTTAGAATCTTTGTTGAAGCCTGTAATAATATCAATTTTTGTTTCATCATCAGTTTTGAAAACATCTTCTGTAAGTGAAACTTGGAATGGACCTGCTTTTAAGTTTAAATTATTATCTTTCGTTTCAATTATTAAATCATTCATGAATGCTGGGCGTTTTCCTACCAGGGATTCTGGAAGTTCAAAGTATTCTTTCCAGTTTTTAACTTTACCAAACAAATCTGAATAATAACTGTCTGCAACATACTGCATATCAAGATAATGGGAAGCAAGAACTTCGCTAATAGAATCCAGCATATACATTAAGTAAACCCCAGTTGGAGTAGGAAGGGCATAACATACAAGCATTGCATCTGCAAATTTAACATCATAATATGTAACTTGCCAGGTTCTGCCAAAGTAGTCTGTGTATGATTCTTGTTTGCAAGGTTCACCAAAAGATGTTAGTGCAACTTGTTCTGAACCTACACTTCTTTGCAGTTTATATGCTTCAAGACAGTAATCCATGTAAGTTTTTGGAGATGATAAAAGTTCTTTCAATGAAATTGAATCTGGTTTTTCAATTACGGCAACAAAATAGTTCATCATAGAGGTATAATAAACATTACCGTTATCTTTAAGCGCATATGATTTTGTATTGTTGTTTCCTAAATCCCAATCCCCAGAGTCATCTTTGTAAACTGTATATGGGAAAGATGGGGAATATGAATAGAATGCAAAATCTGGCCAGTTTCTAGAATTTCCATAACCACCTTTTCCATTTGGACCATATTCTTCTTTCATTTTATCAAATGTTTTTTTGATGAATTCTTTATATTCTGAAGTAAGCTGACTGTGTAATTCCTTGTACTTCATTGGTAATTTTATTTGAGTTTTAAAATCATCAAGTTCTTTTTCATTTGTTACATTTGGAAGACGATAGTAAACAGAAGATTTAATAATACCTGTATTTTCCGGGTCATTTTTTGTTTCTGCAATAGGAAGAGCATAGTTTAAGTTTTCATTTTCACTTTTCATTGTAATAATGCCAATAACTTCACCTTCTTCATTAATTAAAGGACCACCAGAATTTCCTGGACTTGCTGCCGCAGAGAAACGGAGCCACTGCCATTCACCATCTTCAATTTCGTAAGTGCGGCTTGTAAGAATTCCATTACGAATAATGATTCCTTCTCCTAATGCATTTCCAACAGAAAATACATTTGTATTCATTTTTGCTTTTTCATTAATCTTTAAGCCCATGCCTTCTTCAAATTCATAATCAGGAACTGTAAAACTGATGTAATCTCTTGTGTTTGAAAAAGATGTAATTTCATCAATTGGATATGTGTTTCCATCTGCGTCACGAAGATAATAATCTGTTTTATAAGAATCTCCGTAAAGAGTAATAACATGAGCTGCAGAATAGAATGTACCGTCTTCCAGCAAGAAGGCAGTTCCAATAGGTGTGTATTTATCATTTCTAATGGCAAAAGGAATCCTTTCCATTGGTAATTTTTTTTCATAACTAATTGTTGTATCTTCGTATTTGTCTACAACAACTTCAAAAACAGAACTGCGTACTTTTAATAATACATCATTTGGAAGTACAGCCTGCGCAAAGATTGTTGAGCTTATAAACAGGCACATAAGGATAAAAGATATTTTTTTCTTCATAACTAACTCCATTTTTTTGGATTTTTATATTTTAATCTAAATATAAAAAGTTTTCTACAATTTAATGGTTACTTGTGGAATTGAATTTATATAGTAAAAAATATATTCTAAAAATCATGAAAACTATTGAAATTCTTGATTCAACATTACGAGATGGTGCTCAGGGCGAAGGTATAAATTTTTCTGTGCAAGATAAAATTCATATTTGTCAGGCTTTAGATGAATTAGGAATTAAATATATAGAAGCAGGAAATCCTGGAAGTAATCCTAAGGATATGGAATTTTTCCAGGAGATGAAAAAAATTCCTCTTAAATCAGCATGTCTTTGTGCATTTGGTGCCACACGAAGAAAAAATATCACTTGTGAAAAAGATTCAAATTTAAAAAGTCTGTTAGAAGCAGGAACTTCATGTGTTGTTATCTTTGGAAAATCCAGCTCATCTCAGGTAAAACAAATTATAGGAACATCGTTAAAAGAAAATCTTTCTATGATAAAAGAGACTGTGGCTTATATGAGGAGCAATGGTCGCAAAGTAATATATGATGCGGAACATTTTTTTACAGCCTTAGCAGAAGATAAAGATTACGCCCTTGCAACCCTAACTGCGGCGCTGGAAGGGGGAGCAGAATATCTTACTCTTTGTGAAACAAAGGGTGGCTTTATGATGGATGAATTCCGTAATGCTGTAAAAACTGTTTATGAAGCATTTGGAGACAAGGTGGCAATTGGTGTTCATACTCATAATGATTGTGGTCTTGCAGTAGCCAATTCAATTTTAGGAGTAATGGAAGGGGCCACAATGGTTCAAGGAGTTCTTCTTGGATTTGGTGAACGAACTGGAAATGCAAATCTTTCTACAATCATTCCAGATTTACAGCTTAAAATGGGGTATTCTTGTATTCCCCAGGAAAATATGAAAAAGCTTACATCAATCTGTAAAAGAGTTTCAGAGCTTACAAATCTTAGTGTGGATTCTCAGTTGCCCTATGTAGGTGCCAGCGCTTTTGCCCATAAAGCTGGAATGCATATTGATGCAGTACTAAAAAATCCAACGGCATATGAGCATATTGAGCCGGAAACTGTAGGAAACAGCCGCGTATTTTTAATGAGCGAGGTTGCAGGAAAAAGTACAATTGTTGAAAAAATTCAAAAAATTGTTCCAGGCATAAAAAAAGACGATGAAGCAGTTGAAAAAATTGTTGCCTGTATGAAAGAAAAAGAATTTCAAGGGTATCAGTTTGAAGGGGCAGACGGTAGCTTTGAATTAATGGTAAAAAAGATTCTTGGTTTATATAAACCTTTCTTTAAATTGCATTACTATCAGACAACTGGTTCAAATCCTAGACCAGAAGAAGGGGTGTGTTGTTGTGCACAGATTAAGCTTAGTGTAGGGGAACAGTTTGAAATTACAGCTGGAGAAGGTGATGGACCTGTTAATGCTCTTGATATTGCATTAAGAAAAGCATTGGAAGGTTTTTATCCGGAAGTTTCAACTTTTAGACTTGTGGATTATAAGGTACGTGTAATTGATGGAAAATCTGCCACTGCTGCTAAAGTAAGGGTAATTATTGAATCAACAGACGGAAAATCAAACTGGACAACTGTTGGTGTGTCTTCCGACGTTATTGAAGCTTCCTGGATTGCTCTTGTAGATTCTTTTGAGTATAAAATGAATAAAAACTAAGGATTTCTGGTTGCATGCTTAATCTTTTTTTCCTCATAAAGCATTTTGTCTGCTTCTTCCAGCAATTCTTTTAAGATGTGATTTTCCTTATGGAATTTTGCAAAACCAATACTTATTGATAATTTAAATGGAAAATTATGTTGTTTAGAAACATCTTCACAATATTTTTCTGCCTGGGCACGAACTTTTGAAATAAGTTTTGAATCCATGCCCGAAGCAACTCCACCAAATTCATCTCCACTTAGGCGACCAACAACATCATTTGCTCTTAGTACCTGGGAAAGAACTGAACCGGCTGCTTTAATTGCGGCGTCTCCCATTTTGTGGCCATAAGTGTCGTTAATTATTTTTAAACCGTCTAAATCAGCAAAAAAGACAAGGCCAGAATCATTAGCTTCTATGCTCATGTTGATGTGTTCTTGTCCTAATTCCATAAAGCCACGGCGATTAAGCAAACGGGTTAATTCATCTGTTTTAGATTGCTTATTAAGGCTTGTATTGTTTTCCTGTAACTGTTTGTTTTCTTCTGAAAGCATACTGTTTTCGCTAAGTCGGTTTGAATACTCATATGCCTGAGAAAGGGCAGTAACAAGAATACGGATTATAACGGAATAAACAGCATAATCATTATTTTCAATACGGCATAAAACATAGCCATAGTTTAATTCACCAGAATATATTGGATGCAGAATATATGTTCCTTTTGCTCGTTCTAAAACATTTGAAGGAAGAATTTCTTTTGAAGGGTCAAAATATCGGTTGGATTCAAACTCGGAAATGCCGTAATCTAAATCCAAAAGCATATTAAGATTAATTTTAGAAACCAGAGCAAAACTTTCTTTTCTTCCGATGGTTAGGGGTTTATCATAATAACATACTGCAATTTCTCTTATGTTAGAATGATCCATCATAAAGCGAAGGGAGTAAAATAGGCGACGTGTTGTGTCGGAAGCCTTAGTCATATCAAACAAAGCAGAAATATTACATAACTTACCAAGGAAATGATTTTGAGCTCCATTTGAGAGTAACTGAAATTTGGGATCTTTTCGAATAAGTTTTCCATTAATTTTTAATATACATCCACAGGATTCGCGAATAACAGGAGTGGATGATATTTTTGTAATTTCAGGAACATTTTTTCCGTCGATTTTTCTTAGAATAAGCTGTGCGGCTTTTTGCCCCTGGGAATATAAGTTTTGGTCTATAGTTGTTAAAAAAGGATATTCTTGTCTGGAGTGGGATGTATTATCGTATCCAATAATTTTTATATCTTCAGGAATTTTAAAACCTAAGCTGGAAAGATGTTTTGAACAGGCAAGAGCCATTAAATCATTTGCGGCAACAATGCAGTCAAATTTTACATCAGACTTTTTCTTCAAACGGGTTTGTAATTCTGCTTCTGCAGAGCTGGTTGTGAAATTTCCATAAAAAAATAAATCAGAATCAAAGGTGAGATTATTTTTTTTCATGGCATTCATAAAGCATTGGAAACGATGTTTGCCTTCTGTAGAAGTTTCTGGGTCTGTACCCATAAAAGCTATTTTCCGAACCTTATGTTCTTTATGAAGATGGGTAATTATTTTTTCATAGGATTTTGAATCATCTACAATAACTGTACTACAATCTGGGAGATCCAAGGGTATAGAAATTGAAACAACAGGTTTACTCTTATATTTTGAAAATTCTTTTACCAATGTCTTTAATGTATTTGTTGTGTTGTAAATGCCAGAAACAACAATAAGACCATCAACCTGGTCACTGAAAATTGATGGAAGTGATGAAAAGGATTGATATTCATAAAGGCTATTTGTATATGATGGAGCCTTTAATTGTGTAATAATAGAGCGAATATCCTTTTCTTTAAAGTAATCTGAAATTCCATTTAAAATCGACAAAGTATATTCAACTGTAAGTGAGTGTACTACTACGGCAATTGTTTTCATATAACTCTTCCCCTTTGTTATATTTGGGATTACTTTTAAAATATTATATTATATTTTGCCATAAAATAAAAAGTTTCGGTATAGGTTATTAACACCATGTAACAAAGTTGTTTTTTTTGAAGATTCTAACGGTCTGTTTTTTAGGACGAATATTCTGAAAAAAGAAGTTTAAATCTGTAGCATAAGGAGAATCAATGTATTGAGCTTCGTAAGACAGGGATAATTTTTCTTCTTTTCCTGTATCAAGAACTCTGGACATTGCTCCATTAAATTTTATAAGGTCTGTAATCAACACGGAAAGCTTTGTTTGATTTTTTTCTTTAAGAATACGGTTTATAAAATCTAATTGTAATTTTTCAATTTCTTTATGCTGGCAGGTTATGTCTGCAAAATTGTTGTTTACAGTATCATAATCTTTTGCAAAACGCTTAAAGAATTCAGAAGGCCGCAAACGTAAAACAGAGCATACTGAATTAAACCAAGGTACAGCTCGTCCCTGGTTATAAAAAATACTGCAGGCGTTACTTAACCCCTTTGCATTCTGAATGTCTGTTTGAGAAAACACATTTGTATGTATAACATTGTATGGTGGAGTTGTGCTGAATGTAAGATTTAATTCTTTTGCTCTATCATAAAGGTCTGTTCCTGGTAAAACCGAAAGACAGAAAATTTCCAGATTATTTGGATAAAGAGAAATAGCATAATCAATTCCCTGGCAAAAAGTTTTAAATGTTTCAAAAGGAAGTCCGTAAATAAGGTCCAGACCAAAAATAACACCTTCCTGATTTAATAAGCCAATGTTTTTTGTAAACTGCTTTTTGTTAAAGGGTCTGTGAACAGCTTTTAAAACTTCTTCCTGGGCACTTTGTAAACCAATCTGCAAGGCACAAGGAATTTTTGTAAATGCATGGGCAAGTTCTCTGTCAATAAATTCTGCCCGGGCTTCAAAATAGTAAAAGGTATCTGGTGTTTTTTTGTGGATAAGATTTATTAAATCTATGGCCCGTTTTTTATTTGCATTGTAAGTTGGATCTAAAACAAAAACCTGAGGGATTTTCTTCTTTGCAAATAAATCAAGTTCAGCTTCAATTCGATTCATTGGAAACAGGGAAACTTTATTTTTGCCTTTTGATTCATAGCAATAGGAGCACTTAAATGGGCAGCCTCTTGCTAATTCCCAAAGGGCTCCTCCATACTTTGCAGGATCAAGAATATTTTCCAAATAGGGACTTGGTATTGTTTCCAGATTGCATTCTTCTGCAGCAATTTTTTCTCCAGTACAAATTTCATGGATTAAAGCTGGAACTTTTGTTTCTCCTTCCCCTGTTATTACATAATCAAATACAGGAAAATCCAGAGGATGGGCGGTAATTTCGGGGCCACCTGCAATACAAATAATTCCTTCATTTTTTAATAAAGCTGCAGCTTCTTCTAATATAACTCTGTTCCATACAAATAGACTGAAAGCGCAAATTTTAAAATCTACATTTTTAGAGAAATCAGTATTATTTTTTTCAAATTCCTTCATTAAAATGGAACATATCCAGGAGGCAGAGGTGTGGGTGGAAGAGGAATGAGTTATAAAATCATCATCTTCGGGGTTAAAATCAATAAGAGTTGCCTTACAAAAATCTTTTGTTAATGGGTGATGATTTATGGCAGCTGCAATACAGGCGGCTCCCAATGGAAGAGCCTGAGGGGAATTTTCTACAAGAAGAGTTGTGCAGATGATTTTTGCTTTCATATTTTCATTTTAACAGATAGTGAATTATTAGAAAATATAAAAAGAAAATTTCAAATTTCAAAAAAATAGTGTTATATTTTTAGGAGAGGTTGAGTATGAAATTAAAAAATTATTTTCTAGGTGTTTTGCTGGCAGTTATTGGTTTGGTTATGTTAATTTGGCCTGCTTTTTGTATAAAAATTGTTGTAATACTTGCTGGTGCCGCCACTGTTGCAAATGGTGTCTGTAATCTTGCAAAAACAACACAGGTTAGCGAGGATCCTGCTTACAAAAAGACATCTTTTATTAAAAATATTGTAAGCATTTTAATTGGTGTAATTGCAGTTTTATGTCCTCTGCTTTTAATGAAATCTGTTTCTGTTATTTGGACTGTTATTACATATGTGCTTGCAGTTTACTTTGTAATTTATGCAATTTCAGGATTCTTTATTTCTTCATACACAAAAGATTTAGATTCTGAAATACGCAGAAGAATTACAACAGAAAGTATGATTTATTTGCTTATAGCAATTCTTTTGTTTGTGTTACCAATTGGTGCAGTTATTGAAACAATAATTAGAATTGCAGGGGCTGTAGCAATTGTAGTTGGTGCCATTTTTATTACAAAAGAAATTGTTTATTCAAAGAAAATGAAATCAGTAAAATAAAGCTGATTTAATTTTCCAAGGGAAAGGTTTCCGTTTATTTCTGTAAGTAAGGCACTTTTTATAGTTTCTTCTGGTAAGGCAATAATTTCATCTTTTGTTTTAGAAGAAAAATAATAGGTGAGTATACTTGTGATTAATGTTCTTTTTCTTGAAAGCTCTTCATAAAATTCTGTATCATCTGCCGGATAAGAAAACCAGGGAGTAATAATCAGAATAGAAGGGGAATCGCTGGAAGATGGAGAAGAAAGTGTTGTTGCACGAATGGTAGAAATACCAGTAAATGCGGCCATTTCTTCTCCATTTTTTTTATTTAAACTTTCAATTTCTGTTGGAAGAGGATCTGAAATAAGCTGATTTTTATTCTTTGTGAACAACTTTGCAATGGAAGCGACAATTGTAACAAGGATAATTATACTGATTAATCCTGCAATTATATAGTACAAAATTCGTTCCATTTTAGTGTTGTTATTCTTAAAATCATCCCAAAAATTTCTTTTTTGAAAATCAAATTTCATTTTCATCAGTTTATACAAATCCTTTTAGTTTTTAGTTTACTGCAAATGGAGTAATTAGGGCTTTTAGTCTTCCTGTAGCACGGGCTGTAATATGAACACCATCATCCAGCCATTCTTCCGAAGTAATGCATCCTGCTTTTCTAAGTTCTGTAATCAAAACTGATTGAGTTGCAGGAAGAATATATTCGCAAATTTCACCGTAAAGCAGCTCATAAATTTTATCTTTTAAATCTAAAAAGCCAATTTCTTCTCTTGCACTTATGCATAAAGCATCTGGAAACTTATGGCGCAGAATATTTGATTGCTCAGGATTATCTTCTGCCTTATCAATCTTATTAAGAAGAATAAGACGAGGATTTTTTGTAGCACCAATTTCTTCTAGAACAGTACAGACAGTATTGTATTGGAATTCTGCTTCCGGATCTGTGGCATCAAGAACAATAAGCAGTAAGTCGGCACAGGCTGCTTCCTCCAAAGTTGACTTAAATGCATCTATAAGATGATGGGGAAGGTTGCTAATAAAACCTACTGTATCTGTAATTAATACCCCCGCACTTTCATTAAGGGGCAATCGTCGTGTTAAAGGATCAAGAGTTGCAAACAATTTGTTTTCTACAAATGCGTCTGCTCCAGTTAATGCGTTTAAAAGACTAGATTTTCCGGCATTCGTATATCCAACTAAGGCACAAGAAGGATTTTTATCTCGCTGTTTTCGCTGAGTTTGACGGTTTAATTCAATTTCTGCCAATTCTCGTTTTAATGCAACAATTTTTTCCCGAATTAAACGCTGATCAAGTTCCAGTTGTGTTTCACCAGAACCTTTCGCACCAAAGGCTCCACCCCGCTGTCTTGCAAAATCCTTACGCATGTGGGAAAGGCGGGGAAGGGAATAAGAAAGTCGTGCCAGTTCGACTTGTAGAACAGCTTCTTTTGTCTGAGCCCGGTCTGCAAAAATGCGAATAATGACTTCTTGTCTGTCAAAACAAGAAAGGTTTGTAAGTTCTTCCCAGTTTCTTTGTTTTCGTGGGTCAAGATTAAAGTCGAAAATTATACAATCGGCTTCAATTTGGTGTGCCAAATCGCAAATTTCCTGGGCTTTTCCTTTTCCCATACCATAAGCCGGCTGAACTTCCATGCGACTAAGAGTTAATCTTTGAATAATATCAAAACCTAATGTCTGAACAAGACCCTTTAATTCTTGTAAATCATTTCCAGGTTCGCCAATGAGTAATGCTCTTGGAACTTTGTTTTCTTCTTTTTCTACTTCAATCATTAAGACTAATATATCACATTAATTGAAAAAGTGAACATTTCTTTATTTAGTTTTTAAGTATATGTGCCGAAAATTATATGAAGAGTAGAAAACTCAAGAGAGAAAGGAAATTATATGTCTTCTGGCCAGAAGGTAGCTCTAAGTTTTCTAGCTGCTCTAATTTGTTTTGCAGGCTTTGTTTTCTTTGCCCAGACAAATCTAATGTCTACAATTGAAACAAAGTTTTATGCACAGTCAAAAATTGCCCAACGGCAAGAACAGTTAGATAAACTTTCCAATAGCTGCAATAATTACATCTCCAATATCCTCAAAAAAATCGAAACGGATTCATCTTCTTACCTGAATTCTCCAGCGGTAAAGAGTTATGCAAATCAAAATCCCTCTGAAAAAGATGAAGTAACCCGTAGAAATCTTACAAGTGCTCTTTTTGATACAATTGAAGGTCTAGATGGAATTCGCCTTATTGAAGGAAATGGTCGCAATGTTCATTTTAGTACTTATGATACAGATGTTTTAAAAGTAGATGGCCTGGTAAAACAATATAAAAATTATCCGGATTTACAGGAAGAATTGGGAGAATTAGAATCAGAAATGATTTTAACCGATTCAAATAGTCCAAAACACAAAATTATTTTTGATAGCAAACAGAACAGAATAATTGTTTCCTTCCCATTTTACATTACAGAACAGACAACTTTTGGTTCTTTAGTATGCTATTTTAATATTTATGATTTTGAACAGATTCTTGTAAACAGCAATTTATTACCTTTAGGCGAAAGTTTTGATTTGTTGACGGATGATGATGGAACTGGTTATGGTTTTGCCTGTGGAATTCCTGGTGATGGAAAAGCTGACTTTACAAAAGCAATTATAAACAGCTGGAAAATAGCATCTGGAAAAGCTGATGGTAAAAATAAAGGTCCTGAAAATCTTATTTCTCAGTCAAATGGAACAAACTGGGTTCTTTTAAATAGTTCCAATAATACATATTTTAATGTTGGTTGGGTTTTTAAAGCAAATCTATTTGAATTACCAAAAGAATTAATTTACATAATTTATGTTAGTGTTTTCGTTACTTTACTTCTCATTTTCCTTTTAATTTTTAGTCTTAAAAAAGATTATCTAATTAAAGTAAAACAACGCATTAAGAAAGTTCAGTTAGGAATTATTAATGAGTATCTGGAAAATAAGCAACAGATTGAATGGGATCAGATTGCCCGCCAGCTGGAATACAGAAAAGAAGAACTTTCTCTTGAAATTAAGAAGAGCGTTGGTGGAAAAAACAAAAAATACGAAAAGATTATTGATGTCTATCTTGAACAAAGCTGGTCAGAAATAATAAATATTATCAATTCTCAAAATAATAATCAGAAGAGTGGATTAAGTGGAGCTTCCATTGAAGAAATTCGTCGTGTAATGGAAGAGGTTTTACAAACTGCAAAACTTAATGTTTCAGTAGCACCAGGTGAAAAAACTGTTGTTCAAAATGTTGAAGAAGTTGACGAGATTGAAGATGCTGATGAAATAGAGGAAGTAGAAGCTGTAGAAGAAGTTGATGAAATTGAAGAAATTGAAGAAATAGATGATGTTGAAGCTCTAGAAGAAGTTGAAGAAATAAAAGCTGTTGATGAAAAAGATGATGTTGATGAAATTGAAGAAGCAGAAGAAATAGAAGATGTTGATGAAATTGAAGATGTTGATGAAATAGAAGAAATAGAAGCTGTAGAAGAAAATGATGAAGCTGGTGAAATAAAAGCTGTTGATGAAATAGATGATGTTGAAGCTCTAGAAGAAGTTGATGAAATTGAAGAAGCAGAAGAAATAGAAGAAACAGACGAAATTGAAGAAGCTGATGAAATTGAAGAAGTTGATGAAATAGAAGAAGCAGAGGTTCTGGAAGAAAGGGACGAAATTGAGCCTGTAGAGGAAACTGATGGAATTGATGAAGCAGAGCCTGTAGAGGAAACTGTTCAAGAAGTTTCAGGCGAGGACGAACCTGTAGAAATTGGAGAAGATGCATCTGAAGAAATTGAAGTTATTGAAGAGAATGAAGCTGATTCTGTAGAGTCGTTAGACGAGGTTGAAGAATTAGAAGATATAGAAATTGAAAAGACTGATGAAACTGTTGATGTTGATATTTCAGAAGAATTTGGCGACCTTTCAGAAGTAGGCGATTTGGAAGAATTAGAAGACGATGGAATTTCTTTGGAAAATTCTGCTATAACACAAACTGAACCTGAATATCACTATGAAGAAAGTAATAGAACTTTTGTTAGTGCTTCATCTGATGATTTTGCCAGTTGTGACACAATTTTTGCAGAAGATTTATGTATTGGTTCTCATTATACACCAGAAACAAAAAACATTTCCAAAGATTTTAATTTTGTAGTTTATATTCCAGATTTTACACCAGACCATGATTTTGATATGGAATTAGCGGCTGCAGATGAACTTTTGCCAGAAGAAGGTAAATTCTTTTCTATGACAGGTTTTGCCGAAAATGAACTTCCGGTTTCTGAACTTGAAGAAATAGAAGAAAACCCTGCAATTGTAGAAAAAAAAGGGGTTTATTCTATATCTGAAAACATTGAATGCTCTCATTTAGAATTAAACCCCGAATTTAAAGAACTGGTAGATTCAGTTTTATTCAGATAAATACTGCTGCATTAACTGCACAAACAGATAAATCTTTTTATAAATATTTACGCAGAATTCTTTCATTGGATGATCAATATATCTTTCCAATTCTCTCCAGTTTTGAACAAGAACAGGCTTTGGTTTTACATAATCTTCAATCAGCTGCTTTAATGTTTTTCCAATAGTAACCAATTCCTGGGTACAAGAAATTAAGAAACCATGAGCCTGATCATTTGAATCAGAAATTACTCGGTTAATAATATTTTCAGCTCCAGGATCATGGGCAGTTTTTGGTAAAAGAGTCTTAATCTTTGTTCCCAAGGAACCATCTTCTGCAAGTTCAGAATCGAATAATGTAATAGCATCAGAAGCTTTCAGCAATTCCTGGTACGCATTTGACATTGGTGCAGATAAGGATGCATCCCACTGTCCTCGAATAACTACGACATCATAAATTTCACGAATATCTTTCTTTACATATTCAAGAATAAATGCTTTTAAGTAATTAAGAGGTTCAGAATAAATGAATGTATTAAGCTCTTTTTT
>SAMEA3663269__coassemble_467_pt1 | contig 14643 bp, 9 predicted proteins | sample SAMEA3663269__metabat2_low_PE_036 | metagenome-assembled genome bin SAMEA3663269 (sample SAMEA3663269) | pig gut metagenome | biome: pig gut; feature: pig-associated habitat; material: faeces | place: China | collected 2013 | reverse complement strand
GCAATACTTTTGGAGATGTTTTTGGCTGAACAAATGCAGGAGCCTTACGAACATCGCTAAGAGATTTATGAACTGAAGTTGCCCATTCTGGAAGTTCTTTCTGTAAAGGATATCCAGAAACTGGTGGGAATACTTTTGCAAGCTTTTCTTCCCAAACTTTTACTGTATCTTCAAGAGGGATTTCTACACAAGGATTTGTAACTCCACCTAAAGTTGCATTTACAACTTTTACACTGCGGTCTGGAATTGTTTTACCAAGTTTAGTTACAGTTCCAGCTTTAAGGCCAGCTTTTGTTAAATCTTCTTTTGTTTCAATAATGATGTTACCGTATGTTGGAACAAAGAGTGCTTTAATATCAGATCCGTCGATTTCACAACCAATCATGTTACCCATTGCCATTTTTGTTACTGCTTCTGCAATACCACCTGGTCCTACCGGGTACATAGCGCTGATTTTTCCAGCCTTGTTCAAATCGTAAATTACATCTGAGTTTGCAAGGAATGTGTCGTAGTCTGGAGCAAGAACTTCTGAATATGGAACACTTACCATATAAATATCATTTCCGGCAGCTTTGAATGAACCAGAAGTTACATTTTCAGCTTCGTCGTGAGTTACAGCAAATGAAACTAATGTGTGTGGTACGTTGATGTCTTCGAATGTACCAGACATTGAGTCTTTACCACCAATTGAAGCACATCCAGATTCAATCTGAGCGTCTACAGAACCAAGCAATGCAGCTGTTGGATAACCCCAGCGTTTTTCGTTTACTGCACGACCAAAGAATTCCTGGAAGCTTAAGCGTGATGTACGAGCTTTACCACCAATACAAGTGATTTTTGCCAAAGATGAAAGTACTGCTGTTTGTGCTCAATGCCATGGTGACCACGGACCAACCCGAGGGTCAAAGCCATAAGACATTAATGAAACTGTAGAAGTTTCCCGAGGAGATACTACAGGGATTTTTGCAGACATAGCTGCTTCTGGTGTATTCTGATATTTTCCACCATATGGGAAAAGAACTGTTGAAGCACCAATAGAACCGTCGAAGCGTTCACCAAGACCACGCTGAGAACAACAAGCCAGGTCTGATATGTTAGCTTTCCAGGCAGCTGTTACGTGATTATTTACACAACCTTCGCACTTAACACCTTTGTTCAATTCTGCAGCAACAGAATCAAGTGGGTTCAAAAGTGGAGATTTTGCAGGTTCAGCTGGCTGTTCAATTACAGCATTTGCTTCGTGATGAGCACCAGCAGCATCCAGGAATTCTCGGCCAATATCAACGATTGTTTTACCCCGCCATTTCATAACAAGGCGGTTTGTATCTGTAACAACTGCAACAACTACAGCGTTTAAGTTTTCTTTCTGTGCTTCTTTTATAAAACGGTCTACATCAGATTTACGAACAACTACAGCCATGCGTTCCTGTGATTCAGAAATTGCAAGTTCTGTGCCGTTCAAACCATCGTACTTCTTTGGTACTTTGTCCAGGTCGATTTCTAGCCCTGGTGCCAATTCACCAATAGCAACAGAAACACCACCAGCACCAAAGTCGTTACAGCGGCGAATCATTAATGAAACTTCTTTATTGCGGAAGAGACGCTGAATCTTTCTTTCTTCTACTGCGTTACCTTTCTGAACTTCTGCAGCGGCTGTTGTAACTGATTTTACAGTGTGAACTTTAGAAGAACCTGTAGCACCACCAATACCATCCCGGCCAGTACCACCACCAAGCAAGATAATAATATCACCTGGTTCTGGACGTTCACGAATAACTGTATTTTCTGGAGCGGCTGCAATTACAGCACCAAGTTCCATTCGTTTTGCAGCGTATCCTGGGTGATAGATTTCTTCTACCTGACCAGTTGTAAGACCAATCTGGTTACCGTAAGAAGAGAATCCCTGAGCAGCTTCACGAACAATTTTCTGCTGTGGAAGTTTACCTTTCATAGTTTCAGAAAGTGGAACAGTTGGGTCAGCAGCACCTGTAATACGCATAGACTGGTAAACCCAGGAACGACCTGAAAGTGGGTCACGGATTGCACCACCAAGACATGTAGCAGCTCCACCAAATGGTTCAATTTCTGTCGGGTGGTTGTGAGTTTCGTTTTTGAACATCATCAACCATCTTTCTTTTGCTTTAGGATCATCTTTTGCAAGAGGTTTTCCCTTTTCGTCAGCTGTGTAATGAACATCAATTACAACAGAGCAGGCATTGTTTTCTTCAGAAACTTCCATATCATCAAGCTTTCCGTGCTTTTTAAGATATTTCATTCCGATTACAGCCATGTCCATTAAGCAGACAGGTTTATCTGTACGTCCTGCATACAAATCTGTACGCATATCTTCGTAGTTTTTAAGTGATTTTTTGAAGAGGTCAGCATAAATACCAGCTTCGATTTTAATGTCTTTAAGTTCTGTTAAGAATGTTGTGTGGCGACAGTGGTCAGACCAGTAAGTATCCAATACACGGATTTCTGTTTCAACTGGATCCCGACCTTCGCCTTTGAAGTAGTCCTGAAGGAACTTAATATCAGCATGGTCCATAGCAAGACCCATTTTGTTGCGATATTCTTCAAGAGCAGCATCGTCCATTTTAATGAAGCCGTCTACAACTGGAATGTCAGCTGGAACATCCATCTTCATTTTTAATGTTTCAGGCTTTTCGCTACCGGTAAGTCTAGAATCTACAGGGTTTACAAGATAGTCCTGGATTTTTTTAATATCATCATCAGAAGGATTACCAGCAAGTACAACAATTTTTGCACAGCGAACAACTGGAGCTTCTGAATTAGTTTTTACACCTTTAAGACCCGCACGGAGCAAACTGATACACTGCTCTGCACTATCTGCACGCTGATCATACTGGCCAGGAAGGAATTCCCAAATAATCTGTTTTCCTTCTACAGCTGGAAGTTCTTCAAAAGAAACGTAATCGCTCTGTGGCTCAGAGAAAATGCGAGTAGCTGCAATTTTTGCAACCTCATCACTTACATTTTCAATATCATAACGATTGAAATAACGAACTCCAGTTACGCTGGAAATTCCCAAAAAACCATTAATCTGTGATAAATAACTTTTAGCCTCGTTTTCAAAACCAGGCTTTCTTTCTACGTAGAGTCTGTACATGCTACGTATTATATTAAAAATTTACAGTGTCTACAAGTTGATTTTAATTTCTCGACCTGTTGGCTGATACTGATAGTATCTTACTCCTGCAGCATTCATTAATCTTTTTGATGCTTCTACAGAAGGAGTTCCATCATATTTATTTTCTGCATAAACAACAGTTTTAATTCCAGCTTGAATAATTGCTTTTGCACATTCATTGCAAGGAAAAAGAGTTACGTAAATTTTGCAGCCTTCTAATGAACCGCCTCTGTAATTTAAAATTGCATTTAATTCACTGTGAGTAACATAGGCATATTTTGTTTCCAATGTATCACCTTCCCGACTCCAGGGAAATTCATCATCAGAACAGCCTCTAGGAAAACCGTTATATCCCATTGAACGGATTTTATTATTTTCGTCTACAATGCAGGCTCCAACCTGGGAATTTGGATCTTTTGAACGCATGCCTGAAAGTCTTGCCACGCCCATAAAATATTCATCCCAAGTAATAACATCTGCTCTTTTTGGTGTAATAATTGCCATTTTCCAAATCTCCTGTTTTTAATTACTATAATTGAATCTGCCCTTGATAGACATTCTGAACTCCACTTGTTACGTATAAAGTATCGTTGGTATATCTTACACAAAGTTGTCCACCTTTGAAAGTAACAAATATATCTTGATCTTTTTTGCACCACCCGTTCATTACTCCTGCAATTACAGCCCCGCAGGCTCCTTCTACACTGGAAACCAGTTCGCCATCAGTAGAGTTCCAGGTGCGAATACGCATAGAATTATCAGATGAAATAGAAATAAATTGTAAAGTCACTTCCTTCATGTCATCTTCCATCATATCATCTTCCATCATATTTCCAAATAATTCTAAATCTATTTTTTCTACACAGTTTGTATTAATAATGCAGTGAGTATTATTCAATTTTACAAATGAAGCACCATAATTCATACCACCGGCAAAAATCTGTTTATTTTCACAATCTGGAGATACAATATTTACCTTCTCACAAACCGATGTAATTACATTATTTTTCTTGTACAGAATAAGATTATGTATGCCTGTCCCTGTTTCCAGTTGTAAATTTACTCCTTCTGTTTTTCTATTTTTTTCATAACAATAACGAGCAGCTACTCCCAAAGCTTCAGTTTGATTCAAAAGCTCTTTACCATTTGCACTAAAAATTCTTACAAAAGGAACTGATTCTGAAAGCCTGGTAATCACAATCAGAAATTGACTACCAATGGAGCTGTTTCGTTTGCATAAATCAATTGCAAGGCTAGAATAATTAAGACAGAAAAAGTCGTCTCCATTTATAATAATAAAGTCACTGCCATTAGAAGCCATTTTTGCAAAATTTATTGTCTGACCGGCTTGCATAATATTTTTTATATTTACCGGCTCCATATTTCCAAGATTGCAATCAGCTTTAATAAAATTAAGTGCCTCTTTTAACACATCCCAATGTAAAACAGGCTTTTTTTCTGAAGCTTCTTCTACCATTTCACAGTTAATTCCAAAACCAGAAAGGAGTTTTACATTTTCTTTTGTACCATAAAGCTTGAATCCTAAAGAACTAAACTGCTTTGCCAGGGATGGAAGCTGAAAAATCTCATGTCCCTCTATGGCAAATGTCACAGATTTATTTTCAAACAAAGAATATTCGGCCCCAGAAAGTGCCTTATATAAAGCCTCTTTTCTTGTTGGAGCAAAGGAGGTATATGAAGAATTTTTAACGTCATTATTTTTGCCAGCGTAATCAAGCTTTACAGAATTTACTGAAGGCAATCTATACACACCAGAACCATATCCTAAAGACAACAAATCTTTACCATTCATTAATTCACAACAAAGCTCTATTACAGGTAATTGTGTAACCCCTTCTACAAATGAAAGCTGCTTTGAAGCCCAGGTCTTTATACATTTTATATATGAAACATTATTTACAATCCCAAACTCTATATTCAAAAGTCCTTTGATATTTATTTTTTGTGCAATTGAATATGCCTGTTTAATAATCCTATCTCGAATTACATCAGATAGTGTCCATAAAGGATATACAGAAATAAATGCATCAGAATTCTTTAACAGCTTTTTCTTTTCTATAATTGCAGGAATCAAAATACTTTTTGCATCTGTTAAAACATCAACTTCAACAAAAATATCTGGTTCTGCATTTTGTGGCAAATTTGAAAGATTATCCCCTATTTTTTTTCCAGCAATATTATACCCTAAAAGTCTTATGCCCTGCTGCTCCAAAAATCCACCCAGCTCTAAGGCACTTTCTCCTGCAAAATAAAGACAAACTGATTCTGGTTTTTCATTTATCACAATATTCATGATATTTTCAGCAGTAACACTCTCTAAATAAACTCTATCAGCTAAAATTGGAGAACTAGAAACTGTAAAAGGACAATTATTAATTACGGAAACAAAAAATCCCTTACTTTTAAAATATTTAATAGCTTTTATGGCATTAGCATCGTATTCATAACTATCTGCATTGCCACAAACAATTAAAATACGTTTTTGTGTATTCTGATTTTCATTACTTTCAAACAAAGAGACAGTTTCACCCTGATAAACACTATGAAAAATCTGAGATTTTGGTCCTTTCCTTTTTGAAATAAAATTATATCCGCAAAAAAGATGAGCAAGTTTTCGGTTAGAAGCCATATCTTTTACAGCATCCACCATTGATATAACACCGTTTGCTCCTGGAACAGATATTCCAGTTATTGCCTGAATCAAATCATCACTAAAACCCATTATTTTTGCACTTTCATACAAATCAAAAGTAAGTAAGGAGATGCCTTTTCTAACATCATCCAATTTTCGTTCTAAATCTGCAATGTTCTGAAGCTTATCCAGATAGCACCAGTCGATTCTCACACTGCGATATATTTCTTCATGGGTTAAAATATTTCTTCTTATAGCTTCATAAACTGCAAAAATTCTGTCTACGGAAGGAGTAGCAACTCTATTTCGGATTTCCTCACTGCCTTCAAATTCCAGATTTTTATTTCTTAATCCAAGATTATTGCACACTTTAGACTGACAAGCCTTCATTAAGGCTTCTTCAAAAGTTGAACCAATGGACATTACTGAAGCTGCAAGATTTAATTCTAATGCAATCTGCTTTTGAACAGGTATAGAATAACTTCCATTTTCATTTTGAACATTTAATTCTGGAATTGTGTATCCACATGAAAGAAGAACACTGTTTTTTGCTACAGGATAATCCACTGCTTTAGAACAAAATGTTGCACAATGATTCAGAGTAGGATTAACATCTAATACAACATATTCCTTTGAATTAGGTTTTAGTGCAAAAGTAATAATACATTCGCCACACAAATTCAAAGCATTAACAATTTTTTTAGCCCCATTTTCCAACATTGCGTTTTCAAGATTCGAAATTGATGTTGCAGGGCATATTAAAACTGATTTGTAATTCTGATTTTCAACTGGCTCCAGACTTTCAACAGAACTTATAGTTGCCGTAATTCCATCCCGGTCTCGCATTATAGAAAAAAGTATCTGTTTCCATCCTGAAATAGATTTTTCTATTACAATTTGTGATGACGTAGACTCTTTTAGTTTTTCTTCTGCAATAATTAGCAGGTCATCTCTTGTTAATGCAATTGAACTTTCTGCTTTTCCATTTTCTATAACAGGCTTTACCAGCACAGGATATCCAATTGCACTTTCTGCATATGAAACTGCCTGTTCTGCTGTAGCGACCATTTTTGAAGGAATTACCGGTTCACTAATTTTAAGAAGAGTGTCCTTAAAGGACTGATGGTCACATATATTTTTTATATTTTCCCAAGGAATCCAAGGTGAAGAAACCTGCTTTTCTGACAAAACACCTTTTTCACCGGCTTCTTCCACAAGAGAAAGAGCCTTTTTACCACCACAAACAGGTAAAACAATATCAGGCTTTTCTTTATCAACAATTTTTTCAAAAGACTCCAGACAATATGGTTCGGAGTATACTGCATCGGCAATAGAATTATCTGCAAGCTGAAAATTTTCATTTGCAAACAAAAGAACAACATGCAAACCTTGCTCTTTTAATGCTTTGCAACCTTCAAAACAAGCCGCAGTATACTTATCACGACTACTATATAACGAATTAACTGGTCCTAAAACCAAAACCTTTTTTATTTCTGGGTTTAATGCCATATATGATTTCTACTCGCTTTTTAACAAGGTAATTTTATAGCCCCGTAAATAATTAGAAATCACCACAGAACTTTCTGAAATTACAATGTCTTCTATTATTTTATTTTCTGATTTAATTGTTCTTACCATTGTATCATCTTTTTTTGATTCTTCAAAAATAAGTTTAGAAGCTTCCAGATTTTGTTTTAATGATTGGGATTTATAGTAGGCATTTTGAAATTCATTAATCAAATAAACAGCCTTCAATTTTTCAGGAAATATTGAGCAATCCATATTTGCAGAGAAGCCATCATACCATATAGAACCAATTTCAATACCAAAATCTGTAAGTATTGTCATATAAATGCCCTCTTCATCTGCAGAAACATAAACAGGAGTTGTAAAAATCTGATTTCCCATATCTGCAGTAAGCAACATTACTTCATCAATTGGTTGTTCAATTTCTGATGGAGGAAGAATATTTATTTGTTTAGTGTTTGTTACATAAACTTTATCCAGTCCATTAATTTTTTTTACTGAAACACAGGAAATACAAAAAAATGAACAAAGTATTAAAGCTAAAAAAATTTGTTTTTTCATATACATCCTCTTACATACTTCTATCATAGAACCAGGAACTTAAATAGGCTGTTGAAAGACCAATAAAAATTGCAAGTCCCATTAAATGAACAGGTTGAAATGAACTTAATGCCAATGCACCAAAACCAATTACAGTAGTAATAAAAGAAAGCATAGTTGCAAATGGTTCCAGCGTCTTAGACTGATTTCCTTCTTTAGGTTTTTCGTTTTCTATCATATAAATGATGTAATCAAGACCTAATCCAAATACGAGGATAAGACCTGTAACTGCAAAGAATTCCATATCTGTTTTTGTAATAGCAAAGAATGCTGCATTCATTAAAATGATTAATAATGGAGCAGAAATAATTTTTAAAGATTGCTTTGTTGTATAGAACAATCGCAAAAGAATAAACATTACAACATAGGCTCCAGCAAAGAACAAAAGAATCATTTTAGTAAGTTTGTCTAAATCCGCTCCCATATCTGCAATCTTACTTACAAAAAATACTGAATCATTTTCATTTGCCAGGGCTCTCATTTGTTCTACATCATTGATAATATTTGGCATTACAACGGTATAATATTTATTGTCCATTTTACCAATCCATGCAGAATTGATTGTATTCATTATAAAATCTGGAACTGAACCATTTTCCAAAGAAATGTATTTTTCATCAGTTTCAAAATCATCCAGTAAATCTTGTGCATATCCGCCTTCAAATCCTAAAGCTTCATACTGTTCATAAGCAACATTCATCAATTTTTTAGCTGCATTTCTAGACTTTTTCTGCTGCTCCAAAGTTGGAATAAACCCACTTGTACTTATAAAACCTATATCATCACTAATCACTTCTCTAAGACGATTACAAAGGGTAATTTCATTATTTAAAGCATCTTCTTCAGTATCCCCTCTAACAATAAACCATCCTGTAGGATTATATTTTGTAATTTCTACAGAAAGCATCTTATCATCAAGAATGCGACCTTCCATTGTGTAAAGCTTACTTACATCATTATGAATACCAATTCTTTTATATAAAATTAAAATAGAAAGAATTGAAAAAACGAACATTGATGTAACTACAATTCTACCAACAATCTTTTTTTTCTGTTTATTCTTGCTTTCCTTAAGAATAACAGAAAGATTAATTTTTCTGTTTCCCTTTGGAAGAGGAATAAATGGGAAAATTGCCAGGGTAGTAAGGAAACTACTAAGCAATCCAGACAAAGAAAACAATGACATCTGTTTAAGCATATTAAATGGAGCAAACAGAAGTATTGCAAAACAAAGGCTTGAAGAAACAATTGCCATAGAAAGACTTGAAAGCAAATGATTTCTTATTTCTCTTCCAGATTTTAATTCTGGATTTCCCGCCCATTGAGTAAAATAGTGAAGACTATAATCTATACAAGAACCTATTAATGAAGTTCCAAAGACTAAAGTCAAAATATGCATTTTATTAAATACAGCAAGAGTTGTTACTACAGCAGTAAGGATGGAAACAAGAATTGATCCAACACTAAAACATAAAGGAACAGGATTTTTAAATACAAGAAGAAGAATAATCACAACTACCAGCATGGAAATAGTTGTAATTATTGTGATTTCTTTTGTAGCAGCGTTACTATTTTCGTGACTGTTAAATGGTGTTCCAGAATAAATGATTCTTGTACCGTCTTTTTCATAAGGAGCACAAGTATCATATATCATAGAAATTCCATTTGATTTACTTGCAACCGCAGCACCCTTTTTATTAAGAATACCACGAATCATTACATACCATTTTCCATTTATATTACCAGCCAGTACATTATCTTTTACCGTTAAGGCAGTACCTGATTTTTGAACAGAAGAAAGAAAGTTATTAACATGATTTTCTGTAAGCATAAAAGGATCTGTATCAAGATTATCAAGAGGAAGCATATTAAATGGACTATAAGCCTGCATTAAAGCTTGCTGGGCAAACTCATATTCACCACCAGGGGCATTTATCATATCAATTTGCTGTGGTGTAAGAAGATTCCAACGATATTCGTAAAGAAAATCGATTACTTCTGAAATATCATCTAATCCAGAATAAAATGATACGGAATTAAAAAATTCACTGTCTGCAAGTTTTTCATATATTTCTGTTGCAGTATTTTTTGCCGATTCAAATTCATCATTTTCAACAAGAATAAAAATGTTCTGACCAACAATTTCAGTCAGTTTTTCATCGGCATTTCTAATTCCCTCTTCTTGAAATGAACGAGGAAACATATTAAATAAATCTGCATCAATCTGGATTTTGCCAGGTTTTACCAGCAATACACATAAGAAAAATGCAAGTAAACCTAAGTGATAAACAAGCCAAAGTCCTAAAAAATGCTTGTTAGAAAGTTTACTTAGAAAGGAAGTAAGACTTTTCATCCTTTGTCAACTCCTTTGGATAATTCTGATTTGTAAAAATATATGTTGTAGAATTATCTGAACCTTCACTCATTATTATTGATTCTAAAGATGCAGATGATGCCCCGTAAGATCCTTTTAATGTGATAGAAGACATTACAGAAGCAATTGTTTTATCCTTTGGTACAAGTACCGCTTTCCAACTATCTTTTCCTTCTGTTGTAAATGTTACAGAAAAATTCTTCTGAATCTGAGTAAAATCATTAGAAAAAACAGCAACAACAGTTGCAGCCACATTTGAAAATGTTTGATTCTCAGATGTATCTTTTACTGTCTTTGTACCATTACCAGCAATTTGTACTACATAATCAACACCTACAATCATTGTAGAAGGAAATGGTTTAAGAGTTTTCCACATTATGCCATCAAGACATAAGATAAACTCTCCATTGGATTTTAATTCACGCTTTCCTTTTGCAGAATTCATTGTTTTAATCTGCTGAAAGTCGCCTTTTGTAATAGAATTTTTAGCCAACTGATTACATACTTTTTCGAAAGTAATATTCTGACAAAATGCAGCTGATGCAAGTAATAAAGCTGCAATAAATGAAATAAGTTTTTTCATATAAATAGCTCCAGACAAAATCTAATTATATTTAAAATAAAAATCCTTTACAAGAATTTATACATTGTATACCATATAATATATGAATAACCACATAGTTACAGAAGGTACCTTTATTCCTGTACCATTAGATCAATTCCCTGCTATACCAGACCAGCCAATGCTTAACCCACCAATCCTTCACGATGTAGATTTGGAGCATAACTATCCATTTTTAGACAAATCTCCTAAAGCCCGGCTTGGTAATTTTTTAATTTATATGGGAATTTTCTGTCTTGTATTTCCATTAAATATTTTGCGTTATGGATTAAAAATTAAAGGCAAGAAAAATATTCGCAAAAACAAAAAAATGTTTAAAAACGGAGCTATCACTATTTCGAACCATGTATACAGATGGGATTACCTTGCAGTTTTACAAGCCGTAAAATTCAGAAGAATGTGGTTTCCTGCCCGTGGCTTGCAAGTAAAAGGTGCTGATGCAAAGCTTGTTAGAGGAGCTGGTGGAATTCCAATTCCAGAAACTATTTCTGCATTAAAAAGCTTTAATCAGGCTTTTGATGAATTACACAGCAAAAAGAAATGGATACATGTCTTTCCAGAAAGCTGCAGATGGGATTTTTACCAGCCAATTCGTCCATTCAAGAAGGGGGCTTTTACTTTTAGTTATAAATATGATTTACCAATAATTCCAATGGTAATTTCATACAGAAAACCAACAGGCCTCCGTAAACTTATTAATCCAAAGCAGCCATTAATCACATTAACAGTAGGAGAACCTGTAGCACCTGCAAAATACAAAGACTTAGGCAGAAAAGAATGTTGCCGCTTACTTTGCGAAGAATGCCATGCTCAAATGGTAAAAATGGCAGGTATTGAACAAAATATGTGGCAGCCTGTTAGTGACTTATAATATCTCTTTTACAAATGCATCCCAGTCCATTAAAGGATAACCTTCTGGCTGAGGTGTATTTTTTGTTTTATACCCTCTTATCTGCACAAACTTTGCACCTGAACAAAAAGCACTTTGTCCATCAGTATCGGCTCTGTCTCCAACCACAAGCACTTTTTCTGGAGAAGCATTTATTTCTTTAAGAATCTTGTCCATTAAAGGTTTAGCAGGTTTTTGACCACCAAGACTTTCTGCATCAAAAATATAGTCAGGAATACTAGAATCTAAATGTAAAACTGACATCCTTTCTTTTAAAACAGGATAATCACTATAAATTGCAGTTTTAATTCCCTTGCTTTTAAGAGCAAGCAGCACCTTTTCTACATTTTCATATGCTTTTTTCTTGCTAATAGAAGTAGTTAACCATTTCAAATATTTTTCTTCATACCATTTTTCAGCTTTTGATTCAGAAAGCGTTGTTTTTAAGGAAAGTCTTTTTGAATATTCTTTCATGTACTCTTCTTTCGAACCAAAAAATTGATTTTTTAAACTTTTACGAACATCTCTTTCAGATTTTATACGCAAAAGATTAAAGGGATGAGATAAAACTAAATCTTTGCCGATACCCTGATTATCATATAAAGTGCCGTCAAAATCAAAAATGACAGCACTTATATTTTCAAGTAAATCCATATTGAAAACTATTTTTTAATCAAATCTTTGAACATTGCGTGGCGTTTTTCATCCTGCATCAAAAGATTCAATTTGAACTGACCATCACGGGCACCCATATCAATACAGCGAGCTTTGTATGTTTCAAAAGATTCTTTCTGCAACATATGAGCAACAGGCTCTTTTACACGGAATGAATCACGTTTTGCAGCATATTCTATATTTATCTCTTTAAGATTTTTATCTACTACAGCAGCAAATTTATCTGCAATTTCCTGAGTAGCATTCTGATCTGCAAATTCAAAATAGAAGTGATATGTAGAAGATTCAAGTTCAGCAAATCCTACAAAGAATTTAAGTGAGTTATTTTCAGATTTTTCTGCATCATGAACAGCCTCAATAAACTGGCGTTCATGAAGTTTTTCACCAGTCATTGTGATAATACCATTGATTTTCTGCACAAGCTGAATAGTAGGAATAGTACCATAGAAACCAGTAACTTCTATAAGATCATTCATATCATAACGATAGAGACCTGCAAATGTAGTTACAAAGATAGAATATCTCTTTCCTTTTTCCAATTCACAAAGACGAAGGAATTTTTTATTTGGATTATCAAGATCCTCTTCTGGAACAAATTCAAAATAATGCATATGTGGGAAAAGAACTGTATCGTTCTTTCCGTTCATTACAAGACCTGCACGACATTCAGAAGCAAAATATCCAAATTCCTGATGCAATGTGTTTTCTGGGAAAGAATCCTTGATTTTTTCAAGATAAACTTTTGTGTTACCACATTTCCATGTAGTAAAAACCTGCATGTTTGGCCAGTAGTGCTTTGGAAGAACTGTTCCATATTTTTCTTTAAGAGCACGAAGCTCTGCTGCACGTTCTGGATTTGGCTTATAACGAGCTTCAAGTACTTTGCGAATTTCTGGCTCAATATTAAGATTTGCGTTTAATGTACCGGTTTCAATATCCTTTACATAATCATCATAGAATTCGTTTACATTATTCTGCATTTCTACGATTGTAGAAGGGTTTGCAGTTATAAGAAGTGTTGTATCGTTTTCAATACCTGTACGCATAATACAATAGTAACGAGCTTTGTAATCTGCTATAGAATATATTTCATCTGGTTCATTATACAAATCGTGAGTGAATTTTGGACAGTCGCGACGAGTAACACCAGAAACTGAACCATACACTGTTCCATCAGGAGCTGAACCTTCAACCGATTTTCCTACAATTGATGTACACTTTCCACCAAAAACCTTTGGTCTGTGATGAATGAATGTCCACAACCATAATCTAGACATTTTAGCATAAACGTTCCGATAGTATTCATTTGTAATTGGAATCCATTTTGGTTCTTTTGTTGTACCAGAGGTTGTGGCATACATCATTGGTCTTCCTGGGAAAAGAATGTTTTCTTCACCATTTTTATGACGTTCAACCAATGGGCGAATATCTTCATATTGAATTGCCGGCTGATTTATTTCCCATAATTCCTGCAATTCCTTTGGTGATGTTGCTTTTAAGATTTCTGCATAATTGTGAGCCTTACCATATTCTGTATCTTTTGCATATTCAAGAATTGCACGTAGAGTTTCATACTGTGCTTTTTCACAGTCTTTTGCAGCTTTGTTCAATTTTTTTACCTGAATTCCACCTGCAATATTCATCAAAAAGTTTACTTTAAAGTTTTTCTTTAATTTCTTAGACATCATGATTTCCTTAAACTAGATAAATTAAACTCTTTCCGTTTTGATAGTTTTTAAAATAATAATGTATCAATTATAAACAAGAAATCCTTGTCTATAAAGAGAAGAATAATAAGAATTTCCTTAATTTATAAAAATAACAAAATTTTAATTTGTGGATTTTCGTAAAGCCAAGCATTTTTTTAATGTTGCCTGTCTCTTGTTAATAATTGCGTGAAAAATTTTGAACAGATTTTTTGATATTCACTGAACAGTTCTTCGGCAAAATCCTTAAGTTTGTCAAATAGTTCACGCTGTTCATCTGTTGCAAGGCTTGCACGCCAGTCAATTTTTTGGTGCCCGTTTTTTTCTCCAGCCTGCTAAATATCCTTATACTCAACAAGAATCTGAATTCCGCAGTTCCAGACACACTTATAAAAAAATGACTGATACTGTGACATTTTTACATACACCTATACAAAATAAAAGAT
>SAMEA3663269__coassemble_455_pt1 | contig 14962 bp, 19 predicted proteins | sample SAMEA3663269__metabat2_low_PE_036 | metagenome-assembled genome bin SAMEA3663269 (sample SAMEA3663269) | pig gut metagenome | biome: pig gut; feature: pig-associated habitat; material: faeces | place: China | collected 2013 | reverse complement strand
TGGAATTCTACAGAAAATATGAAATTTTAAATAGTCCTTAAGTTAATGACATTGGTAAAGTGATTTATTCGTTTTTTAGAGAAAATTCTACTCCACTGTAAATTCTGTCCATTCAATGTGATTAAATTTCATAACTTCATCAGCTTTTTTCATTTATAATGATTGAATCCATACAACTTTCCCGGAAATTTATTTGACATCACTATACATGTGTGCTATATTCTAGGAAAGGAAATGCCTAATTTCAATTTGGTCATCTCCACGTTTTGGTTAAAAACCGCCAAATGTTTAGAGGACGTTGGCGGTTTTTTTTGCTTAATTACATTTTAAAGTAAGAAAGCAAGCTAAGAATTAAAAGTGCTATACTAATAGCTAACGAAATTTTTTCGTACTTTGTCATCTTAGAGCCTCCCTAAATTTTTATTTCTAGTTTTAACTAGATTTAGCATCGGGAGTCCACCGCCTGAAATAAGGCATTTCCAACAGTTATATTATACAAGTATTCTTTTGTATAGTAAAGCGATTTTTAGAGATTTTCGATTTTTTTTTACTCCACTGTAAATTCTGTCCATTCAATGTGATTAAATTTCATAACTTCATCAGCTTTCTTCCTTTATAATGATTGAATCCATACAACTCTCCCGCAAATTTATTTGACATCACTATACAAGTGTGCTATATTCTAAGAAAGGAAATGACTAATTTCATTTGGTCGTCTCCATTATTTTTGGCAAGCCGCCAATTGTGTGTCAGACTTTGGCGGCTTATTTTTTACTCTTTCTTATCTAAATACGAGAGCAAACTAAGAATTAGAATAGCTAAATTAATAGCTAACGAAAATATTTCGTAAATCGTCATCTTAGAGCCTCCCTAGTCTTTATTCCAGCAAAACTGGTTTGAGTTTGGGAGACGCCGCCTGAAATTAGGCATTTCCAATAGTTATATTATACAAGTATTCTTTTGTATAGTAAAGTGATTTATTGATTATTTCGTAAATTTTCTATTTACTTGTTTTTCTTACCACACAAAAGGTAAAATCTTCCTGCACTCTTTTCGTTTGTATTCTGTGTAGCCAGGAAGTCCTTCTTCAAGGATTTTTCTTCGTTTTTGATTCTTACTGCAATTAAAATTGAATATGGAACAAAACAAAGCAACGCCCACCAAGAGCCCAAAACTTATGGAATTGATATAAACAACCAAACTTCACACAGCGCAGTTACCTAAAATGACTACCGCAGAAAAGCGGTGATTTTAAGTGAAAAACATTGCTTTGTGAAAGTTTCAAGCATTTATGGTCGTAAATGAGTGATTCTTTTTTGATGGCGGGGATGTGTTTCATAAATTCTGCCCCTTCCGGGTCCCATGGTTTGAATAAAGAAAAACCTTCTGGTCTATTTGGCATTTTACCAAAATTTTCAAAATCACCAGTACCTCTACCCATGCCGCCTCTTCCACCACCAAATCCATTTTCAGAATAATTTACCATAGTAATAGTATCCTCAATTTTTCCTGTTGCCACATCCTTTCCGTCTATAGAAACCGAAAAATCTCCCTTAGACAAATTTTCAGAACTAAAAATTAGAACTTCGCTTCTGTCTACATCAGATAAATCACAGCTTATATTTGTTTTTCCATTTTGAATGATTTCAAGTCTTTTCCCTGAAAATCCAGTAGTTCCTAAAACAACTACATTTTGTTTTGAAGTGTCTGCTGGGTATGTGATGTAATAATAATATCTGCTTTTGCTTCTATTCCTTCTGGTGCACAACCATTCCAATTTCTTCCCGAATTAATAGAACTTGTTTTTATCTTTAAATTTTTTTAATTAATTTTAAAAAAACTGTTGACAGTTACACTGTATTACTGTATTATGCACTTAATACAACAATACAGTGCTAGGTTGTTGCAGGATGGAGAAGAAATGGAATATCAATTTACAAACGACAAACCCATTTATCTTCAGCTGATGGATGTATTCAAAGCTGGAATAATTTCGGGGGAGTTACCAGAAGGAAGCAGACTGGAATCTGTAAGGGATCTGGCAATTAAAGCTAAGGTAAATCCTAACACCATGCAGAAAGCTCTTTCAGAATTGGAACGACTTGGTTTGGTCAAGACAGAACGAACAACAGGTCGCTTTATCACAGATGATAAGGAGAAAATACAAGCAATGAAAAAAGAATTAGCAGCCGAAGAAATTGCAACCTTTTTAGAAACAATGAAAGCCTTAGGCTTTTCAAAAGAAGATGTAATTCAGTTAATAAACGAAAATAACTAGGAGAGAAAAATGGATTCAGTTTTAAAATGTAAAAACCTTACAAAAAAATATTTTAATAAAACTGCCTTGGATAATGTAAATCTTACTCTTCCAAAAGGTTCCATTGTTGGTCTTCTTGGACCAAACGGAAGCGGTAAAACAACATTAATCAAACTTATTGAAGGACTTCTTACACCTACAAAAGGGGAAATTATCACATGTGGTTTTAAGCCTGGTGCAGATTCAAAAGAATTAGTTGCTTACCAGCCAGATAAAGATTATTTGAATGATTGGATGAATGTAAAACAACTTATCAAAATGATGAGTGACTTTTATAAAAATTTCAATGCAGATAAAGCATACGACATGTTAAATCGGTTGAACATTGAACCTGCACAGAAATTAAAGTCCATGTCAAAAGGAACAAAAGAAAAAGTTCAATTGATTTTAACAATGAGCCGTGAAACACCTTTATACATGCTTGATGAACCAATTGGTGGTGTTGACCCTGCTGCCCGTGATTATATTTTGAATACAATCATCAGTAATTACAGCGAAGATTCAACAGTATTAATTTCAACACATTTAATCAGCGATGTTGAATCAGTATTAAACCACATCATCTTCCTTAAAGAGGGTAAAATTGTTCGCCAGGGAGATGTAGATGACATTCGCCAGGAAACAGGAATGTCTATCGATGCACTTTTCAGAGAGGAATTCAAATGTTAGGTAATAAAAAAATCAGAAACCCTTTTCCAAGAATTGGATTAGTATGTAAATACGAATTTTTATCAGGAACTAGAACTTTTGTTCCAGTTTATCTTGCAACAATGGTACTTTGTTTGATTACAGGCATTTTCCTTACAGAAAGAATTAGTGCTGTATCAAACACCACTTTCCTTGCTATTTTAGGAACTGCCTGCGGTTTAATGTCTTTTGCCGCTTTTATTCTTACTATTGTTTTTATTGAAAAACGTTTCAAAAAAGGTATGTTAGAAAATGAAGCATATTTAAATCTGTCTTTACCTGTAACAATAACAGAACATATTCTTGGCAGATTGCTGGCATATTTTACATGGGGATGTATTTATATTGCAACAAGCATAATATCCGGATTACTTCTTGCATGCAGCCAATGGAATAGAATTTTCAATATATCCTTGTTTAAAAATGCAGCAACACAATTCTATAAGGATTCAGGAATGCACATTATATCACTCTTGCTTTTGATTGCACTTTTTGTTCTTACACTCATTCTTTTAGCTGTAATGTTCATATTTTTTGTAAATACTGCTGCTTCACTTGTAAAAAAATGCAGAATGCTGGTTGAAATTGCAATTATAATTATACTTTTCATTATTTTTGGAAATATTTTACATGCAGCATTTGAAAATCTTTATGGCATTGGGGATATTTCAGCATTTATTACGGGTCTAAAAAGATTTATTTTAATAAACCTTGGAACAGTAATATTAGATATTCTTGGAACAATTGCAATCTTAAAGTTCAGAATGAATCTTGAAGCATAATGACTTATTAAACAAAATCCCATTACTATATACATAAACAGAGAGAGTTTTTTGGGCCACCCTTTCCTTTTTGGGGGGCCCTTTTTCTTTAATTTACTTTTTGAGTTTTTTATAGTAAAATTAAAATTATGAAGAATATCGGAGTGATTATTTACGACCTGGCAACAGAATATAATTATACTGTAGTAAACGGAATTGCCTCCTATTTTGAAAATAGAACTGATATTCGCCTGGTAATTACAACAGTTAAAAAACCTCATTCTTCAGAGGGCTTTTTTGACTATCAATTCTGGTCTTCCATTGAACTTCTTAAAACAGAGGAGATGGACGGCTACATAATCATTCCAAATTCTTTCACTAACTATTGGGATTTTAATAATCTTACAGAATCACTTAAAGAATTTACGAAAAAACCTGTGGTTTCTGTTTCCGTTCCATTAAAACTTCCTAATTCAAAAACTGCTTTAGTATCTTTTGAAAATAGTTATAATTTTCTTATTTCCCATCTGCTTAATAAACATAACATTACTAAAATTGCTTTTTTTTCTGCAGAAAATACTTATTCACCAGAAGCAGCCCAACGTTTAGAAGCTTTTAAAAAAGCTCTTAAAAACAATAATCTGGATTTCAATCCTGACTTCATACTTCCAGGAGATTTTACTTCTGATACTGCATCAAAGTATATTCTGAATCATTATAAATCAAAAGAAGATATTCCCTTTGATGCCATTGTTTGTGCCAACGATTATACTGCTATTGGATGCATGGCTGCATTTGAGCAAATAGGAGTCAAATGTCCAAAAGATATTATAATCGCAGGTTTTGATGACTCCCCTATGGCATCTAAAATCCATCCAACTATAACTACAATCAATCAATTTATTCCAAATAATGGCTATCAGGCCGCAAAATTACTGGATGATATTCTTAATGATTGCTTTGTTTCAGAAAATGATTATTGCACAGAAGCATTTCCAGTTTACAGACAATCCTGCGGATGTGTTGATTCTAGCATCCAAACTAATGCCTATATAGACAAAGATGGTATTTTTCACGGTATAAATGATAGACCCATATCAGAAGAATATAACTTCAATCTGGCTTCTTCCGATAATATCAATAATATTTGTCAATTACTTAATCTGGCCGATGCTTATACTTCATTGGATTCCTTAAAATATTCCATAAATCCAATGTTAAGATTAACACATATTAACAGCTTGTCTGTATGTTTATATAAAAATCCTGTAGAACTAAACATGGACGATGATTTTGTTTTACCAGAACAGGTCTATGTTACCTCTTTAATCAGCAAATCACAGGAGCTTAATATCCACTTAACTGACGGACTTAACAAAACCTATTTTAATCCAAAAAAATATCTTATTCCTGATGATGCTAAGAAAAAAGAATGTGGCATTTTTTATCTCATGCCGCTTTTTATGAGGAATAAAAATTTTGGATATATGATTTTTAAATATGATTTTACTCTTACATATGTCGTTCCTCTGTATTCAAAAATTCTTACACATACAATTTTACAATGTTATGCAAATGAACAGGCAGAAAAAGTTACATCCCGTCTGATTCAAAAAACAGAAAATCTGGATTTCCAATCAAAAACTGATGAATTAACAAGTTTGTTCAACAGAAGAGGATTCCTTCAATTTGGTGCAAGCCTTATAGATTTGTCACTAGCAGCAGAAAAAGAAGGTTTAGTATTCTTCTGCGATATGGATGGTCTTAAAAAAATTAATGATACCTATGGTCACAAAATTGGAGACCTTGCAATTAAAACCCAAGCTGTAATTTTACAGAAAGCCTTCCGTGAATCAGATTTAATTGGACGATTAAGTGGGGATGAATTTGGCATAGTGGCCCCAGGCCTTAAAATTGAAAATCTAAAAAAATTCAGAGAAAGGCTTAATAAAATTAGTGAAGAAGAAAGCAAAAAAGCAGAATTACCAATTATACTTTCCATTTCTGCTGGTTATGAAAAATTTGACAGCGAACATAACAACCTGCAAGATTTATTAATAGCCGCAGACAAACGACTTTACGAAGAAAAACTGATAAAACACGGAAAATAACTTTTTCTAACCCTTACTCTGTTTTCATATTATTAAGTAATTTTACAAGAACAACAAAAGCAATAATGCTCATAATAAATTCTGCACCGGCAGCTGGAAAAGCAAGACCATACATTCCAAATAAATGGCTGAAAAGGAAAATGAAAGGAATTTCTAAAAATGCTTTTCTTAAGAAAGAAAAAACCAAAGCTACTTTTCCAATTCCAAAGGACTGGGAAATTCCCACAGTAACAAAATCAAAACTCATAAAAGGTAACGATATTGCAGTCCCAATAAGGAAACGGGCTCCAATTGTCACAATATTATCATTATCCATAAACATTCTTACTATTGGCTTTCCACAACAAATAAAGGTAACAATTATGAGGAATATTAATCCCAGAATAATCTTAAATTCTTTACTTATTGTTTCTTTTACACGTTTAATATTTTTGCTGGCATAATTATATCCAATCAGTGGCATAATTCCCTGACTAAAGCCAAAAATCACCTGAATAGGAATCTGATTTATTTTTCCAACAATTCCCATAGACGCAACCAGGTCTGTTCCATAACCAGAAGCCAGATTATTTAAAATTGTCATTCCAGTAACATTCAACAGATTCTGAAATACACCTGGAATACCAACAACAAAAATATTTTTAATAATATCAGGACGCAAAGAAAAATGTTTTGGATTCAAAGAAACAAGGGTATTTTTTCTGATAATAAAAAGAAGAACAAGGAAGTAAACACAAGCAAAGGTGTTGGAAATAAAAGTTGCAAGTCCAGCCCCGGCAGCACCCATATTTAATCCAAAAGGCAAAATAAAAAAGGGATCCAGAATAATATTCAGAATACAACCACTCATAGCCCCAACACTGGCCTGAATTGCCCTACCTTCTGCTCGTATAATAAAGCTGAATAATAAATTCATAATACCAGGAACAGCACCCAGTCCAACAGTCCAAAACAGATAATCTTTTGTAACTTCATATGTTATTTCTGAGGAACCAAGTATTTTTAAAACAAAAGGATTAAACAATAAGGTAACAGTTGTGATGAATATTGCACAGAATAACCCCAGATATAAACCTGTTGCACTGGCTTTTTTTACATCATCATAATTCTTTTCCCCCAGTTTGCGACTCATAAGAGAAGAAGCACCAATGCCAAAAAGATTTGTAACTGCAAAGAAAAGAACCATGGCAGGTCCTACAAGAGTGACTGCCGCATTCTGAACCGGGTCATTAATCATCCCAACAAAATAAGTATCAGAAAGATTATACACAATTGAAATAATCGAACTGATAATCACTGGGATTGTCAGCTTAAAAATTGCCTTTGTTACAGGCATTCTTTCAAATAACTCTTCTTTTTCCAAAATCTATTACTCCAAATATCCTGCAAAACACCAGCCGGTTTGTCCTGGTTTCAGAGCTTTTCCTTGTTTTGCAAGAAGGATTAATAAAGTTCCATCTGTTTCATAAACTTTATTAACATCAATCTTTTTTTCTTTAATTCCCTGTTTGATAATATCTGGAAATTGGACATATGCTTCGTATATTACTTTTGGTGTATAAGCATTATTTAATTCTTCATACAAAAATTGCCCGTCTTCAAAATAATCTTCTGCATAAAAATAATCATAGGCAAATGATTTATCAGCCAATAAACATAATAAAAATAAAACTTTTGTAATTTTGGATTTTAAAATATTCATTAGAAAAATATAACAACTAAAAAGAAAAATTGCTACAAAACTAATGCCTGTTAATTATATTTTTTTTTAATTGTAAATACAATATATACAATGTTTATATCATTTCTACCATTTTTTCATTTAATTAGTATAATATTTTAGACAGGTTAAGATATTTTCTTAATATATTATAGGATTCTGTCTATATTTGCTAATTTTGCCTGTCTGGTCAAATCTTTCGTCTGAATTTTATATTCCTTACCATCTTTCACAAAGTATGTTCCACACTGTCTGAATTCAAAACTAACGTTTTTGTTTACACATTGTTTTCTAATATTCAATACCCAATCGTAGTAAAGTGGTCTTGCATTTATGTCAGATTCTCCACCTACAACAACCAATTCTATTCCATCAAGGTATTTTTCAATTTCAATGTTTTCGATCAAAGGTTGTGCAGTAATGCATTTATGCTTAATTGGCAGTTTTTGAAAAATGGACAATTTGTAGTCTGCATTTCTCTGATTTTCAATCGTGCAACAGATAACTACATTTTCATAGCCGTTCTCCCAATCTTTTGGAATACAATGTGAAAATCTGTCAATTCTCTTAGTTAAGAATAAAAAAGTGCAGTCTTGCCTTTCTCTTATCATTTTCCAACACTCATCACGCCATTCGTCTGCTTCTTCTATAAAAAAATCTGATGAAAAACAAAGATAGACCATTCCTGATTTCATTTTATATGAACCATTCTTTAGCTTTTCAATAGGCTTACAGAAATCTTTTGTTCTAACAATGTCACTCGTATTGATTCCTCTTTTATAATCTCCTTTGTGAATATAACAGTGCAGGCAACCATCACTACATTTTTTACATCCACGCCACGGGTTCCACATTGACATTTCTTACCTCACCCTCTCAGTTAAACACACCGGCTTACTGAAATTTATCTCTCCAAATCAATATCTATTTTGTACTCGTCATCAATAAGTATATAATTAACTTCGTGTGCAATAGCGAGTTCCAAGACTTGCCTATTATCTTCTATTACTGATTCCAAAGTCAGCTATCAAAATAATCATAATCTAACCTCGCTGCAAAATTCAAATTCATGCACGTGCTTTCAATCTCACTGGAAGACTGAAAGTTGAATGTGCTTTACAAATTGTGATTTCAGATTTCTGAACTGCGCATCGACAACGATACCTTCAAGATAACCCACCGGACTTGATTTACAACCTTACTATTTATTCTACCACACCACTTCATTTTCTATCCCATTTTACATCTTTGGGGGGTAGAAAAACATGTCAGGCAAATATCTTTTCCACCAATTCCTTATAATGTTTCTTCAACATTTCATACTCCAAAGAATCCGAAATCAACTTAAGCGTAGTTTCCCGATAATCTTCTTTGTAGAAATCTTCATCACAAATCTTCTGAACCAACTCTACAATATTTACATCCAGGAGTGCTGCTGGAGCAATTTCTCTTCCCATATCAATTCTGTGTGCACGTACTTCTTTTACAAGCTTCAAGAAATCACTATCCATATCCACATGCTGTGCAAGTTTGTAAATATCATAAAGGTGTCTTGAATTTCTGTGGGCCTTGTCCTGCAAATAGTAATCGCACACAGCAAAATTCACTGACTTCAAGCCTCTGTGAAGTCAGCAAAATTGCATCGCGAAACAATGCGCTATTCTCTTTATGCAAGTACATGATCTAACCCCAATTCATAATAAAATTTAAATGTCGCCAGCGGGTATTTTCTGATATACAAATCTACATCACTTCGTTTGATTCCGTGAATCGTGATATACTCTGCAAATTTGTCCCGCGCTTCCTCATAAGAATAATCTAAATATGCATCAAGATTTTTCAATAGCTCCAACATCTGTAATACATACACATTCTCTTTTGTTATCTGTACGATTGGTTTCCTCACATAAAATCTTCTGTTACCAATTCGCACCTCTCTATCTGACGAGTTTGTGTTGTTACTCACGATTTCAACTACCCGCGGAACCTGTGTAGTAATCCCTATCTGGTTCGCAAAAGAATTGCCACCATAAAAACCGTCAACATTATCTCCTTTGGAAATAAAACGATATCGTGCCACCATATCCGCATTCGGCCCTACGGTAGAATTCAACAGAGACTTCTTAGGTAGAAAATATACTCCGGTATCATACTTCTGCAGCAATCCCTTATCACAGAGTTTCTTTAACTGCTGATTTAACGCCGACTTCGTAATATCCTCTCTCTCCAAATCCGAAAAGAAAATCGGTTCCGCTTCTTTATAATGTTTCTTTATATAAGTGTATAGCATCGCCTCTTCTCCTTTCTTAACGTTTTAGGTGTACCGAATCTATTTTATTAAGTTTATTATATTCTTTGCCGAAACCTATGTCAATTATTTCATGTTCTGTCAGCCCGGTTAACTCACAGAGTTCTTCTTCTATTTCAAATCGGGATTTGTCTCTCCGCAAGACTGAAAGCTTACTATTTCTTTTTCTTCGGGTTTGAAAGTTCCTCATATTTGTCAGATTATTTGATTCCATTTCTCAACAATAATATTGCTATTGCTTTCACGATCGACTTTACCGTCCAATTCAATTTTCATACAAGACATATTGTTCATCCATTCTCTCTGCTCGTTAAGATTCGGAGAACCATTTTTTTTCGTACCGTCGATTGTCATCTAAAAAACGCAAATGACTCTCATACAAGTCTTCACCCTCAAGGACTCTTTCACCAAAGCGTTCAACTGCACGTTCATGCACTCTCTGTATACGCACAGCAGGCTCCGCATAGAGAAAAACCATCATATCGAACTTGTCATCAAATGCATAATGGAAAGAACTCATTGAACCTGCCATTACAAAGTGTTCATAAGAGAAAATATCTTTGCTTAATCTATTTATCTTCTCTTCACGACTATACATTACAGTGTACGGCTTTTCGGTATCTCTTCTCCAAATGTAATCATCTACATCAAAATAAGGATATCCCAATTTATCAGCCACCATTTTTCCTAATGATGTTTTTCCGCTTCCAGATGGACCAATAATCATGATTCCCTTTGACATATAATATTCTCCTCCCAACGACAACTTCAAAGTTAATCTATCAATGCTTTTTTAGTTTCCATCATATCTCGTTCAATCAGCGGACGCATCAAAAAAATCATACCATTCATCAGTATCTTGACTTTCGGATATAATTTTATCAGCAATGGCACAAGCATATTTATCATCTTTTGCTGTTAATTTTGCAATTATGTCCTGCATTAAAACTCCTTATTATCAACTTCATCTACCAACAACATTTCTGATCCGTCCAGGCACATTTGTCGTCTGCAAACTGAAATTTTCCCTACAAATTGGATGTTGTCAAATTGAAATCCACCAACATACTCCATATTTATCAATAATAGTTGCACAGCATTTACTCCATGGAAGCTCGCCGATAGGTTCAAGAACTACGCCTCCATCACTCAAAACCTGAAATGCCTTATGAACTGCTTCTTCTGTTCCCATTTCAAATGCATTAAATGTCATAGTTTCCCATTTATACTTGTGTACAATACTTATATCACAAGGATTTTTTGCTTCTGCCAGCGCGAGAAAACCTTCTCCATTGACAGACAGCTCACAGTGTTCATAAGCAGTGTTATCCTCATTTATAAACTCACGAGTAATTTCTGCGCCAAAAGCCTTACAGTATGTTTCTGCCGCTTCAAAGCTATTTTTTACATATACTTGGGTATAATTCTTCATGATTACCTCCGTAAAATTCAAATCTTCTGTTGTTTTCAATCTCTCCGCAAGACTGAATCTGTATATACTAATTTAACTTTCTGACCACCTGGAACTCCATAAGGACATACATACAGACACAGGCAATCCTTTGTACAAAGTCTAATGTTTCTAACTGCCTTTAATTCCATGTTTATGACCTCCCTTCTATCTTTTCAAATTTATAAGGAGGAACTTTACATACCACTTTATTCTAATTCCTGCAGCATTTTTTCCGGGTCCTCTGCTGCTTTCACCTTATCATTTGCTTTAATAATAATTCCTTGCTCATCTATTAGATATGTTGTTCTTACAACCCCCATAGAAACCTTACCGTAATTTTTCTTTTCCTGCCATACATCGTATGCTTCAATTACGGTGCGCTCCGGGTCTGCAAGAAGCGTAAATACCAATCCGTATTTTTCTACAAATTTTTTATGAGAAGCCACTGAATCCTTACTGACCCCAAGGACAACTGCTCCTTTCTCTGTAAACTGAGGATATCTTTCAGAAAATCCACATGCTTGCTTTGTACATCCCGGTGTATTATCCTTTGGATAAAAATATAAAATAACCTTTTTTCCAATATAATCACATAATTTATGCAATTTTCCATCTTGGTCAAACAGCTCAAAATCTGGTGCCTTGGTTCCTACTTCTAACATACTTTACCTCCATACAGTTATTTCTGTGTCTTAAGATTGTCTAAAGCTTTTTTAATCTTTTACTACTTTTGATTATTGGATTATCACTAAACTTTCTCTATTCATTTATTTTTCCCTTGTAAAATTCAACAAATCTGTATAATCGCCTGCGTCTGCTTTTCTAAGAGCATCAATATATTTTCTGCGTACTTCTGAAACGTCTACAAGATTCGTATCTCCCCAATAAAGAGTTTTTCCTTCAAGTTTCATAAATGTCCATGTATCATTAATCCCAAATCTGTTTGATTTTTGTATTTATTAAATCACTGGCAAAATCTTTTACTGCTTCATCTTCTGCAATTTCCTGATTTTCAAGAGCCATATTCACATTTACGGTTTTCAGAACTTCTGCAGCCTTTTTTTGAGCCTGTTCATCAACAAGATTCTGGAAAGTTGTTCTAGGCTTAAAGTAATACACAAATTCACAATTCATAGCTTCAGCGGCTTTCTTCATGGTTGAGAGTTTTAAATTGTCTTCATTAGATTCCATTTTTGTAATTCGCGGCTGAGTAACTCCAAGTCGTGCAGCTAGCTGACTCACTGTCATTCCGATTGCTTCGCGCACTGTTTTTATCCAGCCGGAAGATTGAGGAACTATATTTTTTGCACTCTTTAAGTCAGAAGTTTTCTTATCCAAAGCTCTGATTTGTAAAACCCTTGCATTCATTTAATAACCTATACATTATAATCTTGCGTTAATTATATAATATTTAGGTTATATTTTCAACTCAAAGTATTACTTTTCTATTATTTATATTTATTATTCTATAACCTTTGTGTTATTTTTTTTGTCGTCAAAATCAATGAAAAATATTGTACAGGAAGTGGACCAAAACGATTGGATTTGATTTTTTCTTGATTTTTTTTGGTTTTATTTGTCAAAATTAACTTTATTTGTAAAAAAAGAATAATCAAGTAAACTCATACTTTCCCTTTTATTCAAAGTAACAAACCCCTATAATTACAATATCAATTGCGCATTTGAAATATTATATTCAAAGGAAAAATTATGATTAAAAACGAAACATTAAAAAAGATTTTACCAAGTTCAATTTTGCTAAATCCAATTGGAAAAAACGGAAATGAAATTTGGATAGAAGATTTTGAACAATTATATCCTCTATTTTTCAAAAGCGTATTAGAAATTCAAAAAGCAGATATTTCTGAGTTTTCAGGATTTGGAGAATTTTCAGAAGACGGAATACCTGAATTTTCTACATTCAAAGATTTTTTAGTAAAAAGTTTTGATGATTCAAACGACGACTATTGGAAAAATTGGAAAGAATTGTTTAATACTTCAATGATGAAAAAAGAATTTTTTGAAAAGTATTTTAACAAAATGATTAAATTAAGTTCTTTTTGCGAAAATCAACGATTTCTTGTAAATAATAATTTATTTTTTGGAAATACAGTTATAATGAATGACAAAGTTGGATTTCTTGATTGGAATAGAGTGGCAATTACTGATTGGATTTTGGATTTTGCCACAATGGATTTACACAGACCTTATTTTAATATACCAGAAAAAATGGTTCCTTATTTTAAGGAAAATGGAATTGAAGTTCCAAATTTTAAAGAAAGATTTTTGTGTATGGCTTATTACAAAGGCTTGAACGCTTTAAGATGGCATGCTTCTATTGATGACGAAACTTCATGCAAAACAATTATTGCATCAATTTCTGAACTTGAAGACAGAATTAATTCATTATAAAAAATTGCATAAAGGATTGAAAAATGAAGTATAAAAATGCAAGAGATATTTTGCCACCAGAATTGATTTCTCAAATTCAAAAATATGCCGCTGGAAAATTATTGTACATTCCAAAGGAAGATGATTCTACACCTTGGGGAACTTTGTCTGGTGCAAAACTTGCATTAAAAAAAAGAAATCAACGAATTTATAATGAATACAAAGAAGGCAAAGGTATTAATGAATTAGCAGAAGAATTTTTTATTTCTGTAGATTCAATTAAAAAGATTGTCTACGGAAACAAAGAAAACAAGGATTCAATAATTCCTTTTTCACAAACTTTAGAAAACGCCATTTTGTACAACGAAGCAGGTCTTGATGAAGAATGGATTAGAACTTTCTTTTACAAAAACTTGGGTGAAAATTCTTTTCCCGAACACTGGATTTTAGACGGTTTGGTAAAATTTCCAATTCGTTTGTTTTCACAAGAAAAACTGCAAAATTTAGAAAATTCAATCAAAAATGTAGAGACAAAACCTTTTCAAAAACAAAAAAATGAAAAAACGCAAATTCCACTGATTTTCCTATTTGAAAATGGAACATTCTATCTTTTAGATGTTTTAGACAACAAAAAATTACTAGCTGAATTAAAACTAAAAAAGATAAATGCATTTCCTGCATATATCTGTATTAAAAACAAAGAAGAATATCCTTCCTACTTAAAAAATTACGGAAATCCTTTTCACCAAGCAAAAATAAACTAATATTTTTAAAATTTTTCTACACGCACTGCAATCTTGAATCAATTATTTTCATCATAGAAAAGTGTTTATCATTTGTAAGAATTCTGCACTTGTTTTTTATTGAAAGATATGCCAAAACTGAATCTTGAAATGGTACAGAAAACCCATTCTTTTTTAAGTTACAAATTAAAGAACCAATTTCAAGCCAATCACTTTGTTCAATTTGCAGACAATCAACAGAATTTATAAACAATTCAATTGCTTTTGCTTCTTTTTTCCCCTAATTCCGCTGTAAAGTTCAGAAATCACAATTCCACAAATTACGCAATCTTCCTGCGACAAATAATTCCATCGAGAATCTTCTTCATTGTTTAATAAATCAATTATGACATTTGTGTCTAATAAAATCATATAAGACTATTTTCCCTCAGTTCATTTACAAAAGTGCTGTCGATGTTTAACTTTCCAACT
>SAMEA3663269__coassemble_406_pt1 | contig 15760 bp, 14 predicted proteins | sample SAMEA3663269__metabat2_low_PE_036 | metagenome-assembled genome bin SAMEA3663269 (sample SAMEA3663269) | pig gut metagenome | biome: pig gut; feature: pig-associated habitat; material: faeces | place: China | collected 2013 | reverse complement strand
GGCCCATGATACTGAATTGGCAATTACAGTTGCGGTTGAAGCTTTAAGAGAGCTTATAAAAAAAGACTTGAATAAGTAGTTGGAAAAGAAAGATGAAAAAGAAGATTGCATTACTTTGTTGTGGTTGGCACGATGACTTTATTATGGATTTTGTTGAAGGAATGAAATCTGCTCTTGAACCGGAATCTACTGATATTTATATCTTTGGCTGCTATAGTTACTCTGAATTTTCCGGATATCCAAATTATACAGGGTATTCAATTTATAAACTTATTAATTATGAAGATTACGATGGAATCATTATCCTTGCTGATTTAATAAACAATACTCGTGTTTTGGAAAAAGAACGCTTGCGTATTTTGCAATCTGGAACACCTGCTGTTTCTATTAATGCAAGTCTTAATGGAATTAGTTGCATTAAGATGGATAATTATTCTGGAGCCTATGAATTAATTGATCATTTAATTAAAAAGCATGGAGCAAAGAATCTAGCCCATTTGTCTGGACGTGAAACTTCTGTTGATATAGCAGAGCGTTATAAAGCTTTCAGATTCGCTCTTCAGGATAATAATATTAAAATTAATATGGACCAGGTTCATACTATAACAGCCAGCTCATATACTGATGCTTATGAATTTGGAATTGATTATTTTAATAAAGGTAATCCTCTTCCTGACGCTTTCGTATGTGCTAATGATTTAATTGCCCTTGGTCTTATAAATGCGGCAAATGAATCTGGTGTAAAAGTTCCAGAGCAGTTAAAAATTGTAGGGTATGATAATCTTTTAAAAGGACAATGTTCAACTCCTGCACTAACAAGTGTAGATGGAAAAGTTAACTTACTTGGTTCTGAAGCAGTAAAATTTCTTTTTGCACAAAAAAAAGATGTTGAAAATATTAAAATTCAATCATCAGCAGTTTATAGAAATACTTGTGGTTGTGATTATGCTGCAGATTGTAGTGAGCAGTCAAAATTTAGCACAGAAATTCTTGCCGAAACAAAAAGTAAGGATTATATTACACAACAGCTTCAGGTTTTGGATGAAGTATTTACAGAATCAGCAGATGTTTTTACGCTTCTTACTAATTTGGAAATATTTTTTGCCCGAAGTCATAAATTTGAAGGCTCAGATTTCTGTATTTTCTTAAAATCAGACTGGTCTTCTGTTTTGATAAATTCTGCTGAGTCTTTGCCATTGAATCTTTCCTATGGACAGAATGTTCAGTCTATAGTTTCAATTCAAGGTGGAATAAAATATCCAAGAGAAATAATTAACACCAGAGATTTGATTCCTTCAAAAATGCATTCTGCAGAAAATAATATTTTTGTTTTTTTGCCAATTTATAATCATTCCTATGTACATGGATATTATGTTACAAAAAACAATCTTGCTATGATTAAAAATCGTTTTGGTTATAACTGGAGCCGAAACTTTGGAAATTCCATTGAACGTTTTAGAAAAAGAAATATGTATAAACAAATGAGTCAGCAATTTCTTCGTTTGTCTACAAGAGATGCTCTTTCTGGAATGTTGAACCGTGTTGGCCTGGAAAAACTGGCTAAACCTTTTTATGCACAAAACAAGAAAAATGGTCTTACAACAGTTTTATTCTTTGTTGATATTAACAAAATGAAGCTTATTAATGATAATTTTGGACATTTACATGGAGATCTTGCTGTAAAAACCATTTCTGCTGCAATAATGGAAGTAATTCCAAAAAACTGGTTACCAATAAGATATGGTGGTGATGAATTCCTTGTTGTTGGAAACAGTAAAAATTATAATGGTGAAGATTATTGTCAAATTATTACTGAAAGAATCAGAAAAAAAACTTCGATTATGCGTTTACCATATATTCTTTCTGCCAGTGTAGGAACATATTCCGTACCAGCTAGTTCTTCTTTAACCTTGGAGGAAGCTGTTGAAAAGGTTGATGATATTATGTATCAGGCAAAGCAGGAATTCCACAAAACAAACTAAATGGACATTTTATGACAATTAATTCAAAACAACTTAACTATATTTTAGATAATACGCCAGCAACTCAAAATATTATGCTTGTTGGTAAGCACGGAATTGGTAAATCTCGAATTTTGGAGGATTATTTTAGCAAGAAAGGTGCAAAGGTTGTTACCCTTTTTCTTGGACAAATGAGTGATCCTGGGGATTTAATTGGTTTACCTGAAAAAAATGAAAAGACAGGAAAAACTGATTTTATGTTGCCCTATTGGTTTCCTGTTGATGGTGAACCTGTAGTGTTATTTTTAGATGAGTTGAATCGTGCCAGACCAGAAGTTTTGCAGACCATTATGGATTTAACATTAAACCGTAAACTTGCAGGAAAGAGTCTGCCTAATGGAAGTAGAATTATTTCTGCAGTTAATAACGGAAATGAATACCAGCTTACAGATTTGGATCCTGCTTTAGTAAGTCGCTTTAATATTTATGAATTTGCTCCAACGGTAGAAGATTGGCTTTTATGGTCTCAAAGTTCTGGTATTGATGATAGAATTATAGCTTTTATTTCTGAAAATCCTGAATATTTGGATGGAGATATGAGTTCTCCAATAGATGGTCTTGAACGTACCCCTGACCGTCGTAGTTGGGAAAGAACTTCTGCAATAATAAAAAATCTTGAAGCACTTTCTGATGATGCAAAAGCTCTTGTAACTGGGATTATTGGAAATAGAGCTACCGCTGATTTTTTTAGATTCGTTTTAAAAAATGATGTACCTGGTGCAAAACAATTGCTTACACATAATTTTTCAGAATATGAAAAACAAATTTTAGAATATTCAATTCCTCAGCTTACCCAGATTAATGTTTCATTATTCAGATTTATAGAAAGTCATTGCTTTAATGAAAAAGACGAAATGAATATTGCTAAGAATCTTTTTAAATATTTTGATTTTCTTGGAAAGAATGGAAAGTCTGAAATCCAATCTCATTTTATTGGTTTATGCAATGCAAATTCTTATCCTGAAACTTTAGTATTTATTAGTACAAAGGTTCCAGACTTATATAAAAATATTATGAATTTTGTAGAAAAATTATAATTTGATTTTTCCCTTTGAGTGTTCTAAAAGCATTGCTGCAAAGGAATCAAAATCACTTGTAGCAATTTCTCCCTTTAATGTAACGTTTGTATCAAAAGCTTCTGTAACATTATATAAGGTATAATTTTCCATCAGTTTCTTTACCAGTTTGTGAGACGAATAATCAACAGAAAAACAAAAATCTTTTTTTTCGATTAGGGGAACAAAGGCTTTTAGTTCATTTGCTTTTAAAATAACGCTTTTTGCTCCTCCGGAGTAGGCTTTTACAAGACCCCCGGTTCCTAAAAGAGTGCCTCCAAACCATCTGGTTACAGTGAGCATAACATTGGTACATCCACGCCCTTTTAATACATCTAAAATTGGACGGCCGGCAGTTCCAGAAGGTTCTCCATCATCACTCATGCCCATTACTTCTCCTGCAGCACCAGTTATAAATGCGTGGCAGACGTGAGTTGCATCATTATACTTTGTTTTTTGCGCTTTTATAATTTCTCTTGCCTGAGCCTGAGTTTCGCAAATTATCAGTTCTGAGAGAAATCGGGAGCCTTTTATAATTTCTTCAAAAGAAACTTCCTGTTCAAGAATTTCCATTATTAAAACAATTCACCGTTTTTTGGTTTTTCACTTTGTACAGAAATAGTTTGAACTTCCTTGGCAGCTATTCGTACACCTTTTGCTTTTAATGATTTTTCTTCATAAGCAGACGCTTTAAAGTTTTCTTGTAAAATCTTTAGTTTTGGTTTTTTTACATAATTTAATGTAAATGAGAAGTCTTTTCTTGTATCAATATGAAGTACTTCCATACCGTCTGGAGCAAAGAAATAATCTCTGTTCATGATAAAGGCTGTAATTTTACAGCGTTTGATATAAACATACTGAGTTTCAGGTTCCCTATAAATAATAGTGAAAAGAACTTTAGAAAGACTTTCTTTATCTGCAAAGCCACAGAATTTCATTTCTGGACCTACAAATAATTTTTTTGGACTTTCTGAAACAGAGAAGATACCGCTTTTTCTTACATATAATACTTTGTCGTAAGGAGTAACCTTGAAAAGTTCAACGCCACCAGAAACTTCCATTCCAAGATAACCTGATTTTTCATCATAGCGTAATGGAATATCTCTTTTTGTAACTGCTTTTACATCAACAGTTTTAATATTTGTAATCTGAGTTCTTCTAGAAACAGATTCTGCATTAAGTTTCTTTTCAATACCTTCCAGCCATGAAATTGCATATTCAACAAGATGTTTAAGAAGCTTGTTTATTTCCTTTATTCTTGCATTAATAGCTTCAACTTCAGCTTTATTTTTGCTCATATCATACAAAGAAATACGGCGGATTGGAATTTTAAGTAAGTGATCAACATCTTCATCTGTAATATCTCTGATTAATTCCTTTTTAAATGGAATAAATCCGTTTTTTACAGCTTTAATAACTCCTTCTTCAGTTTTTTGTGTTTCAATTTTCTTATAAATACGTTCTTCTACAAAGATTCTTTCCAAAGTTCGAAGGTGAAGTTTATTCATCAATTCGGCTTTTTCAAACTCAAGTTCTTTTTTCAGAATTCCTACAAGTTGTTTTGAATGATATTCAATAACTTGAGTACATGTCATTTGAACCGGCATGTTATCTTTGATTACAAGAAGATTACAGTAAACTGTTTGTTCACATTCTGTAAAAGCATATAAAGCGTCAACAACATCTTTTGTGTAAACACCACGTTGCAGTTTAATTTCAATATTAACCTGATCTGATGTGTAATCCTGAATAGAAGCAATTTTTACTTTACCGTTTTTTGCAGCCTTTTCAACTGAATCACAAAGACTTTCTGTTGTAGAACCATATGGAAGTTGGGTAATTACAATTTTCTTTTCATCACTAGTGTCCATTTTTGCACGAGTAATGATTTTGCCAAGACCGTCCTGATAATCACTAACATCCATTAAGCCACCAGTAGGGAAGTCTGGATAAAGCTGAAATTTTTCCCCACGAAGACATTTTTTTTCAGCATCAATTACTTCGTGAATATTGTGACTTAGGATGTTTGTACTCATTCCTACAGCAATACCTTCTGCTCCCAAAATCAGAATTAAAGGTAATTTTGCACTAAAAGCCACTGGTTCAACATCACGGCTATCGTAAGTTTCTACATAGGGAGTGATATTTGGATTGGTATTTAAAATATCTTTTGTAATTGGACGAAGACGACATTCAATATAACGAGGAGCTGACGCCCCATCACCTGTGAAAAGATTACCAAAGTTTCCTTGTTTATCTATAAAAAGCTCTTTATTAGCAAGATTAACAAGGGCAGTATAAATAGATGCATCACCATGAGGATGATATGCCATTACCTTACCAACCACATTTGCAACTTTTGTAAAACGCCCGTCATCATTTTTAATAAGAGTATGAATGATACGGCGCTGAACAGGTTTTAATCCGTCTGTAATTTCTGGAATTGCACGATCACGAATAACATAACTTGCATACTGAATAAAATTCTGATCGAAAAGATTTTTTACATAAGCCATTGGATCCCCACCCAAAAAGAAAATATGTATACAATTATAAAGTAAAATTCTAAAATTCACAAGTTATATGATCTTTTAATGAAATGGAACCTGTGAACCATTTTTTCTTATAAAATAATCCTAAAGAATATTCTATTTTAATTTTTTCTGGCTCATATCCATTTTCAAACAATGTTGCAGATATTTTTGAACTTGCAGAAAATTGTCCGCTGTTTTTAATTCCTAGTGATATTGACTGTTCATTTTTCCAGTTTTTTTCCGACTGATTTTTTATAAACAAATTCTCTGGAGGATAAAATGTAAAATTCATATCCGTAGAAATAGAAATACTTTTTATTATAAATGAAAGTCCATATTTAATATTAAAATCATTAAAACATAAAGCAGTGTCTGGTTTATAGGAAAAGTTCATATTTGAAGAAAATGAATTTGTTACTTTTTTGTTTTTTAAGCTTAATCCAAGACTTGTTTTAAAATTGTGTTGTGTATTAAATAAATCAAAATCACTATATAAAGTTATTCCTTTTCTTAAAGAATTATTAAGTTTTGTTTTTGATTCATTTTGAAGATTTATCTTTATTTGAATTTCTTCTTTTAATTTATTGTCATTGGTAGAAAAAAAAGTATGGAATTTCGTGTTATTGTTAAAGGAGCCAAAATTAAAATATTCACTTATGTTCAAACTGGTGTTTTTAATTTTAAATTCATTTTCATTTCGGAAAGTAAATAAAGCATTTCCAAAAGGACTAAAATATAAGTTTACATTGAATAAAGTTTTGACTTTTTCTTTTGCCATATTTGCTTCTAGTGAAATAGCAGGTTGAAAGCCCTTTGAATATAATTGTTGGGATAAAAACCAAGAATCATTTTTTAATTCATCATAAGAAAAAAATCCTGCTGTTAAAAACAAATTGTATGTGGTTTTATTTACTACAGTTTTATCTTTTGTTTGTATTACATTATTAATGTTCCAGGTGAAACCATTGCTAATAGCAAAATTTTTATTAAAAGGTGTATAAAAGCCACTGATATAAAATCTGTTTTTATTTTTATTTGTGAAAGAATATTGAGTATAAAAACTGAGAGGTTTAGAAAAGGAATCAGAATTTTCAAAATCTGAGATGATTCCTAAGGATGATATGTTAGCCATAGAAAATGGAGAGATTGGTGAGGATAGACTGGGGTTATTCAGATTAGACACAGAGCCTTGAAGAACAATATTTCCAGATTCAATAGTTAATTTGTTTGCAGCCCCTGAAAATGTAAAGCTGGTACCCCAGGAGACTTTTTCATGTATCAGATGAACAGTGGCACGTAGCAATTCTGTCTTTACGCTGAAGTTTACCTTTGCATTTTTTTGAAGATATAGGGGGAGTGGAGAAGAGGATGATTCTTCTGCAGCCAGCACAAACATTGAAATGTTAAATAAAAAAGCAATTAACCATATTTTTCTCATATATGATTAATTGCCTTAATTTGTAAAAAAAGGAGTATTTTTGGAAAAAATCTTTAAATTTTTTAATTATTTGTTACGGTTACATAGCTTCCAGCTTTGCTGAAATCAGAAATCTGTGCAATTTTTGCCATCCAGTATTCAGCTTCGCTTTTTGTTGTATAAGGACCAACTCTAACACGATAATATAGTTTTCCGTTTTCATCTTGATATGTGTAAATATCAGAGTTTATTTTACTATCTGAAAGAATTGCTCTAGAATTTTCTGCAGTTTTCTTGTTTGTGTAAGAGGCAACCTGAACCCAATATCTTGTTACAGGTTTTTCTGTGGTTGTAGAAGCTGCAGGTTTAGTAGAAGCTGTTGTACTTGAAGTTGTTTTAGTTGTAGTTGAACTTGTTTTAGCAGTTGTAGTTGTTTTAGTTGTAGTTGTTATAACAGGAGTAGAAACTTTTGTTTCTGTTTGTTTAACACTTGTAGCTTTTTCAGTTTTTTCCGCAACTGTAGCAGATTCTTTTTTAGGTTCTGTGGTTCCAACGTAATATTCAGTTGCTTCGTTTTTTACAACAACATCTTTATTTTCAACAGTTGTAGTTGTTACAGGAACAGTAGCATTTTCAGAAACATACTGACTTTTTAAAGTGTTTAAATCAATTGTAGTTCCATCCTGATTAAGATCAAAAATAGTTGTATTTTCTGATACTACGAACATATCTTTAACCTGTACAGAATCAGATGAATTTTCAATAGTTTCTTCTGTCTTCACAGGATTCTGCTGAGTATTTGCAGGACTAGACCATCCGTCTGAATAATTATTTTTTTCTACAGGAATTATACTTGTTGTCTGAATTGTTCTTGATGAAGACTGGCTAAAAATTAAAGCTACTCCAAGAACTACTAATAAGAAAACGCTGACTGCAGCAATAATCCATAATGTTTTTCTCTGTTCCATAAAAATCCTCTTTTCACCGGAAAATACCGGCCACCTATAAAAAATATCGGTTTACGCCAAAAAAAGTTTAGAGAAAAAATTGGTTTAAATTAAAGAAAAATAAGAAACAAACAACTACACACAGCGTTTATAACAAGTCGTACCATAGCATTAATCTCCAAACCAGTTAATTTCCAAACAAACTTTAAAATCTTCTTCCCGCATACGTACTAAATCTTCCAAACTGAAAATGTTATCATCAACAAAAACTGTATGCATAAAATAATGAAACTTGATTTTTTGTTGTTCTTCAGAAAGATGTGGTTTAAATACTTCAAAGTTCCAGTTAAGTTTTTCATCTTCATGAATACTATCTCTTATTTCAGAATTGTTTTCATCTAAATTTAAGCTCCAGAAATGAAAAGCAGCCCGTCGACTTAATTCTCTTTGCAGTTCCATTGTAGCAATGTCATTTGCTTTAGAACCATGATATTCTATTTGCCCTTCGATGGAATAATATTGAAATTTAGAATCTGTTTCAGATAATGATTTAAAAACATTGTTCAATTCTGTAAGCTGTTTTTTCAACTCATCAGTACATTTCCAAAGCCAGTTATTTACTTCTAAAATCTTTTCAATATTTTTCTTATTCCATTTAAAACTATTATTAAGTGTTCTACATCTGTCCTCCAGCATATTAAAAATAAAATCTGAATCAGCATTATGATAAGGATAGCAACTAGAGAAGCCACTTAGCTCATTCACATCATAATTAAGAATTACTTTAACAACAGGAGTAAAATCCTTTATTGTAAGCTCCATTAAATCTTTATTGCTGAAAGTCTTGTTGTATTTCAAGAAATGAGATAAAAAACTACAAAAGTCTAAATCTTTATCATCAGGAATATTTAAGTTCCAGAAACGATTTTCTTTCTGATTCAGACGAGTTTTTGAAAGAGGCATAAAATCACCTGTGAGAGAATCAAAAATAAGCTGCCATGCTTCAATTTCTTCGTTGCTATACCAGGAAATGTTATCCCATTTATCTATAATTGCTTTTTGATTTTTTGTGGGACTTTCGATTTCATACAATTTTTCTACAATTTCTTTTTCAAACACGATTTTACCTATTACCTTAAAACCATGAAGAAAAGACATTCCGTTTTTCTCAATTTTAGAAAAGAGTTCATATGCAGATTTTATTTCTTCAATCAATATATCTTGTAATTTTAAAATATCAGAATTGAGGTCCTTAATTTTTTGAATGGCTTCGTTTTTCCATTCAAAAGATTGATCAAGGTGTACTTTTCGATTGATATATTTCAATTCCCGTTTGTCTAGGTAAGTTGGATTATACATAATAGTCCTCCTTCAAGTAATTTTAATCAGAATTATAAGACTGTTATTCTATCATTTGATGATATTGGTTATATAATTTTTTTCGCCAGGTACTTGATTTTCTACATTATTCGCCTATAATATAAGTGTAGATTATTACTTCACTTTTATTAGTTATAAGTAAGGCTAAAAAATGTTTTCACATTTTTTTTAACGCCTTGCTATTTATCACCAGCCACCAGCGGCCTTACTCAGGAGGCAAATATGTTTTTTGATTATCTCTTAAATACTTATGGTACTAATGAACCAATTTTTGTCTCTGACATTACATATGATGGAATGACGCAGAATAATATCCGCCAGCAGATTATGAACTATGCTGCAACCGGTAAGCTTAAGCGATATGACACAGGAATCTACTATATTCCGAAAGACAGCATTTTCAAAACTGCACCATCATTATCACAGAATTCTGTAATCGAAAAAAAATACCTTTATTCAGGAACGGAACGCTGTGGTTATATTAGCGGAATCAATTTTGCAAATAGAATCGGTCTTACAACTCAGGTTCCTGCAAGCTGTGAAGTCGTTACAAATAAAGCCTCAAAGGATTACAGGGAAGCAACTCTTGCATCTGAAAAAATCATAATCAGAAAGCCTCGAGTAATGATTGATGAATCAAACTATAAATACCTGCAGTTTCTGGATCTCTTAAAAGATATAGACTTGTATTCAGAACTGGAAGGAAAAGAATTGAACAATAAGATTAAAACATATATGGAAAAGTCAGGATTACAGTTTCAACAGCTGGAACAATATCTTTCTCTATATCCCGACAAGATTTTTCGCAATATGTATAAGGTAGGAGTACTCAATGGAATTTCTGCATAACGATAAAGAAACATTTTCTCAGGCAATAAATCTTGTAACAAACAAAAATGCTATCAGACCTGATATTGTCGAAAAAGACTATTACGTCACTATGATACTCAGACTTCTTTCAGAGAGACTTCCATTTATTGTTTTTAAAGGTGGAACATCACTTTCAAAGTGTCATAAAGCTATAAAGCGTTTTTCTGAGGATATCGACATAACGATTGATACAACGATTTCACAAGGGCAAAAGAAGAAAGTGAAGGAAGCAATTGAAGAAGTCAGTGCAATGTTAGGATTGTCGATTCCGAATATCGATAAGACTCGAAGCCGTCGTGATTACAACCGCTATGAAATTGAATACAATCCAATTGATGAACTGGATGATGTTGCCGTTCTGCCTGCAGTCATTCTGGAAACTTCTTACACTGCAATTTCGTTTCCTGTATCAGAACTTCCAGTTCACAATTACATCGGTGATATGATGGTTGAAGAGGCTCCCGATTACATCGAAAGATATGCTCTTTCACCATTTACAATGAAAGTTCAGGATATAAGCAGAACTCTCGCAGATAAAGTCTTTGCAATTTGTGATTATTATTTACAGAATAAGACAGAAAAACATTCCAGACATTTATACGACATTTATAAGTTGCTTCCACATGTTCCTCAAGATGATTCTTTTAAGAAACTCGTAAAAGAAGTTCGCCAAGTACGCGCTCTCTCTCCAGTTTGTCCTTCTGCAAAGCAAGATGTAGATGTTGTTGATTTATTAAAAAGAATTGTTTCTGAAAATGTTTACAAATCAGACTATGAGAATATAACAGAGAACCTTCTGGAAGAAGAGTTAAATTACGAAACTGTAATACCAGCCTTAAAACAGATTGCTGAAAACGGGATGTTCGCTAACTGATAATAACATCAAAGCTGCATTGATAACCTGTCTTATGTTACCATGCATTTTTCAATAAGCTATATTTAAAAATTTTTCATGTATTCTTGAATAAATTCCGTTTGCCAAGTATATTGGCTAAATAATAATTTTCGCCAGGTTTTAGTAATCGCAATTCGTCTATTGTTCATGTATCTCATTTAATGAAGTTCTGTAGTAATCTATTACAATATTCTTCTCTTTACACCAGGCTTTAATTAATTCATATTCTTTATAGGTCATCTTTTGATATGTCCATGGTTTTGGAAGTGTTACTTCTACCAGCGTAAAAAAGTTATCTCCTTCAAATTGGGGAAGTTCAAAAAGGAATTTATATTTATTTCCTTTCATTACATAAATCTGAGTCGTCCATTTATCTATAACTTCTATATCTATCATCTGATTTTTAGAACTAAATTTTTTCTTGTTCAGAGTGTAAATCATACCAACTTTTTTCGGCAGAAGAAATCTGTTCCCATCTTTTTCCCATTCAAGGTTTAATTCTTCCTGTGTATATGGTATTAATTCCTTTTTAGAAGGGAACTCCCAGACATCACAATCTTTTGTAAATTCTTCTATAATAAAGTTAATGGTTTTCTTTGAAAAACCTTTTTGCCGCAGTTTTGGTATTGCAACAGCATTTACAAAATCTTTTGAGAAGTCTTTTATTACATTAATGATTGCTTCAAAGGCATATACCTTTTTGTAAATTTTTAGAAATGAATTTTCATAAATTTTTATCTTTCGAGGGTGTTTAAGAAAATCTTCGATCAAATATCCGGTAGTAGTTTCGCTACAATTCTGCAGAAGGAATCTTATTTGCTCATACAACCAGGGAGTTCTGATAAAAGAGAAACAAGTTTGAATATTTCCGTTCTCTCTGTAATAATTTGGAGTATATTTGTATATTTTATCATCTCTAACTTCTTTATCTGTATAATCTGCAAACATTCCTTCTGAATAAACCGCCTGGGCAAAATATCTTTTCTTATCAGCGTTCATTATCCGGTCAATAGCTTCCAGGCTACGAAATCCATATACCCATAATCCCAGGAATTCTGCAAACTCATTAAAGCCTGCGTTGTAATAGCTCTGAAAAGTAGAATTATTTTTAAGACCACACAACAATAAAATATCGCCAGCAAAATCTTTACTATCTTTGAGCTTTTGAACCCCCTCTTTTGGAGCAAAACATGGAACACTGTTAAAGTCTTGCTCTATAGAGTCTGATTCAATTCTATTAAATAATTCAAGAAAATCTTCTTTGTTCTTAAAATATTGTTTCTTTCCAAACATAACAGGCCTCTCAATCATCCGTCATTTCCGGAAATACGATTAATACCCAAAATGAATTCATAGTAACCTCCGGTTTTTTTCTAAAAACAATTATAACAAAGAAGGTCTAGCAAACAGTGATAGAGGGAGATTTTTTATAACCTTCTTAGGATTTCATCTTTTGCTTTTTCATATTCCTGTTTTGACAAGACTTCATCTTCATACATGGCTTTCAATTTCTTCAGTTTATCTTTTGCATCTGAGAAATCTAATTGTTTTGTATTATCATCATCAGATTCTTCTGTATTAGATTTTATAAAATTATTAAAATCATCTATTACATTGTTATAAGCTTTGTCTATAGATTCGGTGAATAATTTATTTCGGTATTTAAAATACTTTACATTACACTCTGAACATACATATTTATTATCATATAACGGATGCTCGTAAAATGTATGATAACCATAAATCAGTTTTTTCGCACAATCTTCACAACGATAAAATAATTTCATAAAATTCCTCCTAAAGAAAACAAATATGACTTAATTATATAATGATGTCTCTGGCAAATGATGATAGAGAAAAAATATTTTAAAATAAAAAATGAGGAATGGCTGTAATGTGATAGTGCATCAACAAACTTCCTCAATTCTATTCGTTAAATCGATTCTTTACGTAAAGTTTTCAGTAGTTCTATACAGTTTTTCATCGATTCCATCATCAAGATTCTTAATCTGGATATCTTTGTACGGAGTGTCATTTTTGTAGCTCAAGATTTTGTATCTTTATGATTTCATTTTCAACCTGTAGCTAAATTGCCTTCAACTCTGTCTTTTTCACTGAAATTGATGTTTCTTTGATTTTTGATTCAACGAGAATAATTATTGAGCTTATGAGCGGAATTAAACAAAGTATGCAAGTAAGTGTTGTTAAAACTACGGCAGTTATTCTTTCCTGTACTTTCCAAATAATAAGTCCAATAAGTACTACCAGAGCTGCAATAAAGACACCGACTAAAAGCCAGCTACCAACCTGTTCAAGTCAATTCATAAATTTTATCCATAACATAAGCACTCCTTTTAGCCCAAAAAAAGCAAATATGAGTAAATTATAAAAATGGCATGTCTAGCAAATGCTGAGAGAGTTTTAGTTTTATATGATTTTTATTTCTGCATTGATATCTATATTTTGACCATTACTATCTTTTATTGTACAGTTTTCTGGTTGTATATATTTCCCATTGTATTTTTCAGGAATAATATCAAGTTCAAAATTCTCTGATAATAAACATTCATAGTATCCATTTCTCTCTTTGATACTAAGTATAATATAAGTCTTACCCAAATAGTTGATTATAGTTCCGTTTCTAATTTCTTGTAATATCATCTAAATAGCTCCATAATTATTTTTTTGTATTTAATTGATATAATTTTTTTAACAATAACATTCTTTCTTGGAATTGCATCCAGGCTTTTTTGAATTCACATTTTTTAGGAAAATCGGCAGCAGGGCATGGCCAACAACCTCGAGTCATTTTGTATTTACATTTGTTACAATATTCTGGCACAATCTTTTGCTCTTTACCTCGAGGTTTAATACCAGAATCAATTAAATTACAAGAAATAAAATTACCTTTCGTATCTATATGTTTAGAAATTGGAGTAATTCCAGTTGCAAATTTTGTACAATGATTAGTATATTTCCAGGTACATTTTTTTAGGTTTGTATTCTTTATTATTTTTAATGGAAATTTTATAAAGTGTTTATAAATAGGATCATTTTTTTTACCCAATAATGCATGCAAATATAATAATTCATATTCGTGTATAAAACTCTGAAGTCTTTTACCGGATAGGTTAAAATCAGGTGTAAGATTACTTTCATTTATTGGTGTAAAGCGAATGTTTAAATTTGAATCAAGACAATTATTCTTTTCCATCCAATTTGTAAAATATTTTATATTTTTTTTTATTGAATAATTGTATTTATGTATTACACAGTTAATTGAGAGCAAGTTTTCTTTTGCTAATTCAACTAAAAAAATTGATGTTGAATTATCCTCAATTGGATTAAAATCTGAACGAAATTTTTGTTCAACTCCATCGCAAGATAATTGGATTCTCAATTTATTATTTATTATGTAATTTTGTATATTTTTATCAGATAATAAAATCCCATTGGTTGAAAATGCGATATTTCTTTTTGGATAATTTTTTTTTAGGAATTCAACTGTTTTTTTTAATTCATTGAAGTGAGTTAATGGTTCTCCTCCCCAAATAAAGAAATTTGTTTGCTTGTTTTCTTTTTGTATTAATAAAGAAATAGATTTTTTGAGTTTTTCTTCATTTATTGTAAATTGTTCGTTTTTTTGTTGCTCCGGCCCCATGCAGTATTTACAATTTAAATTGCATGTTCTGCAACCAAACATACATATATTAATCATTAATAATCACAGTAATCTCTACAAGCATGAATAATCGCGTTTGCCCATTCTCCTTGGCAAGCTGTCCATTGAGGATGATTTGTGTCTATAAGTAAAGTGTCATTCCATTTACATACATTTGCTCTTACACCTGTTCCTATTTCATTAGTATAATCATAATCCCAGTCTGGTTCTTCATCTCCAAAGAAATCATTCTTAAAATATTCAAATGTATTTCCAAATATAATAACATCTGGCGAATATGCATATATTTGTTCCCACAATATATCTCTCCAGGTATCATATTTTTCCCATAATGTATCGTTATCGGTAGAAGTGCCTGCTGGCATTTTATTTAAATTAATATATGCTATTTCATGGAGAACTTCTCCAATGCTAGGATCATTTGACAAGTTCAAATGATTATAATTACAATAGTTTATTATACCATATGAAACTTTAGCCATTTTTTGATGTGTTTGGTTCTTTATTTTTGTTACATATGGGTATTCTCCAAACAATTGCTCTGTTATAGACCATCCGCCATTGTAATTATTATCATACGCTTCTTTTAATATCCAAAGGATTTTCAAATCAGAATTACAATACTCTGATGCATCTGATAAACCATCATAAAGAGGCTCATCGCCATCGTCTAATAAACCATTTTCCTCTGCAGTTTCATAAATTTTTTGTTTGATTTCATTCTGAAAATCTTCTAACTCTGAACTATCCATATATCTTACCTCTCAAAAATTAATCACAATCATTGTCTTCGTAACTTACATCGTAGTTACAGTCATCATCGTCGTCATCACAGTCGCAATCACAATTGCAGTCATCATCTTCGTCTTCGCAATCGTAATCATCATCATCGTCATCACAGTCACAATCACAATTGCAGTCATCATCTTCGTCTTCGCAATCGTAATCATCATCATCGT
>SAMEA3663269__coassemble_364_pt1 | contig 16648 bp, 18 predicted proteins | sample SAMEA3663269__metabat2_low_PE_036 | metagenome-assembled genome bin SAMEA3663269 (sample SAMEA3663269) | pig gut metagenome | biome: pig gut; feature: pig-associated habitat; material: faeces | place: China | collected 2013 | reverse complement strand
CGCGCTGCATACTTTAAGCAGGTAAAATACGGAATGTATGCGCGCATGGCTTTGATTGCAAAACTTACTGGTTCGTTGTAATGAGATTTTCAAGTTTTCGAGGTTAATATGTTGAACGTAAATACTATTAAAAATGGTCTTGTAATTGATCATATTCGTGCCGGTTCGGGTTGGAAGATTTATCAGTGGCTCGGTCTTGATAAAGCACCTTTTACTTCTTGCTTGATTCAGAATGTTCCTTCAGAAAAATCTGGAAAAAAAGATATTATCAAAATCGATAATATTATCAACATTGATTATTCAGTATTGGGATTCATTGATCCAAATATTTGTGTAAATGTTATTGAAAATGAAGTAATTGTTCGAAAAATCACAATGGAATTGCCAGCAAAAGTTCAGGGGGTTTTCAATTGTAAAAATCCACGCTGCATTACACAAACCGAACATTATGTAAAACCAACGTTTATTCTTTCAGATAAATCAAAAGGTATTTATAAATGTGAATATTGTGATACTTTATATCTTGCAGGTAGTGAAAAATAATGACAAAAGCAACTCTTATTTACAATGCTCGATTGCTTGATGAAACAATGGATTGTCCGGGGGCAGTTCTTGTAGAAGATGGAAAAATCCGTGCTGTTTTTCAAGGGTATTTTACATCACCAGAAACAGCTTCAACTTTGGCACATTCAGTTCTTGCAGAAGATGGCTGTGAAATGAATTCTAAACTGGATCTGTATGATGCCAGAGGATTAACAATTACCCCTGCCTTTATTGATATGCATGTTCATTTGCGTTATCCAGGATTAACTCAAAAAGAGGATTTGAATTCTGGTTTACATGCAGCAGCCGCAGGGGGATTTGGTACAATTGTTGCAATGCCAAATACAAAACCCGTTGTATCGTCTATGATGATGGCAATGGGAATTGAAAAAGAGGCTGAACAGATTGGACTTACCCATCTTTTTCAAACTGTTAGTATTACAAAAGATTTTGCTGATGAAGATATTAGTCATCTTAATGATTTAAATAAAACATATATACCCGTAATTTCAGAAGATGGGAAGGATGTGTTAAAAGCTGATGTTATGCTTTCTGCAATGAAAGTTGCTGGCGAAAAAGATATCATTGTAGCCTGTCACTGTGAAGATGAATCTTTGGGAAAAGCAGCAAAACCTCTTAGATCAGAGGGAACATTCGAAAGTATTACAAAAGCAAATGAATATCTTGCACTTGCAGAAGATTCCGCAACTATCAGAAATTTAATGCTTGCAAAAGAAGCTCATTGTAGAATTCATGTGTGTCATGTAAGTACAGCAAATTCAATAGATGCAATTCGTGCTGCAAAAGAAGAATTCTATAGTCCATTAATGGTTACTTGTGAAGCTACTCCTCATCATATAGGATTAAGTGGAACAGATGAAGAAAATATTCATAAAATGGGAGCTACCCCTCACCATGCTTTACTATCAATTGATGATGCAAGGAATAATCCACTATTAAAAGTTAATCCTCCATTAAGAAGTGAAGAAGATAGAATGTATCTGATTGAAGCACTTCGAGATGGAACTGTAGATGTTATTTCTACAGATCATGCGCCACATACTGAAGACGATAAGAAAAATGGCAGTCCAGGTTTTACAGGGTTGGAAGTCTCTTATGCAGTTTGTAATACAGTGCTTGTGAAAGACAATCATTTTAATCCACGACGACTTAGTCAGTTGATGTCTGCGGCTCCAGCAAAAATTCTTGGACTTCAAAAAGGTCTTTTAAGAAATGGTTATGATGCAGATTTAACGTTGATTGATCCGGATGAAGAATGGGTTGTAGATTCATCTATGTTCTGTAGTAAGGGGAAATTTACTCCATTTAATGGCAAAACATTAACAGGTAAAGTTCATGCTTTGTTTATAGATGGAAGAAAAGTTTATGAAAGGTAATAAAAAAAATTAAATATTATTAAAAAAAATTAATTTTTTTTAATAAAAATTCTTTTCAGAGAAACACTAAATGTGGTATATTTATTCTATAGTAATGCATAAATATACAAGTATTTGTGTATTCAAGGAGTCAATAAATGAAAAATGCTTACGTAAACCGTATTTGGGAAGAAGTAAAAGCTAAAAATGCAAATGAACCTGAATTCCTTCAGGCCGTAGAAGAAGTACTTACAACTCTTGAACCAGCTGTAGATCAGATGCCAGAATTGGAACCAAATGCAATTTTGGAAAGAATGGTAGAACCAGAACGTGTAATTATGTTCCGTGTACCTTGGATGGATGATGCAGGTAACTACCACGTTAACCGCGGATACCGTGTTCAGTTCAACTCAGCAATCGGACCTTACAAAGGAGGACTCCGTTTCTCTAAAGAAGTAAACCTTTCAGTTTTGAAATTCTTAGGTTTTGAACAGGTTTTGAAGAACTCTCTTACAACTCTCCCAATGGGTGGTGGTAAAGGTGGTTCTGACTTCGATCCACATGGAAAATCAGATAAAGAAGTTATGCGCTTCTGCCAGTCATTTATGACAGAGCTTTATCGTCACATTGGTGCTGATGTAGACGTTCCAGCTGGTGACAAAAACGTTGGTGGACGCGAAATTGGTTATCTCTTTGGTCAGTACAAGAGAATCCGTGATGAATATACTGGAGTTTTGACAGGTAAAGGTCTTACATTCGGTGGTTCTTTGATTCGTACAGAAGCTACTGGTTATGGTCTTATCTACTTTGCTCGCGAAATGCTCAAAGTAAAAGGTCAGGATTTCAAGGGAAAGACTTGTGTAGTTTCTGGATCTGGAAACGTTGCTCAGTATGCTGCTGAAAAGATTATCCAGCTTGGTGGTAAAGTTGTTACTTTGTCTGACTCAAACGGATATATCTATGATGCTGACGGTATTACACAGGAAAAACTTGACTGGGTTAAAGAACTTAAATGTGTTAAACGCGGTCGTATCTCTGAATATGCTAAACAGTTCCCATCTGCTAAATACTTCGAAGGTAAAAAAGTTTGGGAAGTTAAATGTGACTGTGCATTCCCATGTGCTACACAGAACGAACTTCTTGAAGCTGATGCAGAAATGCTCTTGAAGAACGGTGTTAAACTTGTTGCTGAAGGTGCTAACATGCCTTCTGATAACGCTGCTGTTGCTAAATTCCAGGCTGCAAAAATCATGTATGCACCAGGAAAAGCTTCAAACGCAGGTGGTGTTGCAACCTCTGGTCTTGAAATGTCACAGAACTCAGAACGCCTTTCTTGGTCTGCTGCAGAAGTTGACGCTAAACTTGACAGCATCATGTGTAACATCCATGACAACTGTCTCAACACAGCTAAGAGATTTGGTCTTACAGACGGTGAATACGTTAACTACCAGGCTGGTGCTAACATTGCAGGCTTTGTAAAAGTAGCTGAGGCAATGATTGCTCAGGGATTGGTATAATCTAATTATAAATTAAGAATGCAGAATTATGAGTTAATTTTGCGTTGATAAAGGCACTTCGTGTTTGGAACGAAGTGCCTTTATTTTATATATTTGTATTTGAAATTTAATAAAATTTCTTTGAAAATAAAAGTCGCCTGTCAGTTTACCGTATTCCTGAAAAAGAATGATATAATGTAATTATGAACAATAACAGTGAAAGAATACAGGAAACAATCTTTATTGATGGAAAGAAGTACGATTATATTATGACCAGCAGCACGGAAGTCTTGAAAACGGAACTTGAAAAACTTGGCTGCAGACTGCCTTATTATAACGATTATCGTTACAATCCCAGCCTTTCTCAAGATGTCCGCAGAAAAATGGCTGAACATAAAACAAAGTGGTCGCTTACTACAAGTAACGGTTCAGGCTTTCTGAATTTTTACAAGGAAGAGGATGATGTAAAAGGAACTCCATATATCATTCACCTTAGCGAGCTGATAGACCTTTCACGAAGCTCAAATCTTTTTTCAAAAAGTCTGATTTTTGCTTTAAATCAGCTTGACAAAAACAAGCTTCCTGCCCTTGCTACAGAATGGACACCCTTGATGATTGCCATAAGCCAGCGAAAGATTGAAATTGTCAGGATTCTCCTGGATAGCGGTCTTTCACCAAATCAGTCAGATTCAAAAGGTTATACACCTCTTATGCTTGCCAGCTTTTTAAATGAAGCAAATATTATTCAGCTTTTAATTGATCACGGGGCCGATGTAAATGCAAAAAGCAGGAGTGGTTTTTCAGCCCTGATATATGCAATTTATGTAAATGCAATAGAAGCAGTTAAAGTGCTTCAGAAAAATGGAGCAGATTTGAATCTTTCAATTACACCTCATTTTATAGAAGAAAAGCATACATTCTTGGAAACTTTGAATTTTTATATCAGTACATTTTCTCTTGGCGGAAAAGGTGACATCAGCCTGATTTATAAAAAAAGCGGAATGAGCAAACAGAATTTTTCTAAAATCAGGAGTAGAACAGATCCTGATTATCGTCCTAAAAAAGAAACCGTGCTTCAGCTTATAATTGGCTTGCGTCTTACACTGGCTCAGGCAGAAAGTCTTTTGGAAAGTGCAGGATATCTGTTTGATGAGAAAAATCCAGTTGATTCAATTTTTAAGAATCATATTTCACATCTTGATTTTGACATTATAAAAATAAACAATGAAATATTTGAAAAAACAGGAAAGGCATTTTTGAAAGAGTAAAAATCCCAATACTTTTCGAAAGGAATTTAAAAAGTCGCCTGCAAATTGACCAATAAATTATCAGCTGATGATATATTGTTATATAGAAACTTAGAGCTTTTCTTCAATCATGGCTGCAAAATCACTAAGGGACAGGTTAAAAAATTGAGCGGTTTTATAAATTACAGACAGGGAAGGTATCTTTTTGCCGTTTTCAATCTCAGAAATATATACCTGGTGCGAATCTATCGCTTCCGCAAGCTTTTCCTGAGAAACACCTTTTTTCTGACGAAGCTCCCTTAGAGTTTCTGCCACGGCAACATTAATCGTCATATTAAATAGGATAAAGGTAAAAGAGTTGAAATGTTATAAGCTATAGTTTATAATTTTTAGAATATAAGCGATTGCTTATATAGATATTGGAGGATTTTATGAAGAAAATACTTGGTTTGCTGGTTCTTACAGCATCCATTTTTGCTTTTATGGGATGTGCTACAACAAAAACAAAAGGCTCTGAAATAAAAGGTCAGGGCTCTAAAGTCGATACTGGAAAAAGAGTCTTAATTGATTATCAGGGAGCGACATTTGGATCAGAAATTCCTGAATGGGTAAAGCTTATAGGCGAAGGTCAGTATTCGGAAAAGGTATTATCAAAATCAATTCCAGGTGTAGAAAATAAAAAAGTGTTTGTAGTAACTAACCGTGGTAATAATCTTAATTATATTGAGCAATGGGCTGACTTAGTAAAAATTGAAACAGAAGTTGCTGGTATTATGGAAAGAGTTGCTGGAAAAACTGTAGAAGCAACAATGAACGGCAGTGATAACGAAGATTTGCAGGAAACATTGAATATGTATCGCGTATCTCTGACAAGTGTAAGGCTTTCTGGACTGGAAAAAGTTGCAAGCTATTGGACAAAGAACAAACTTGTTGATGATGATGGTGAAACAATAGAAACATTTTATGAGTACTATGCCGTGTGGGGAATGGATATAAAGATTTTTAATAATCAGTTAAAAGAAGCCCTTAAAGGAATAGACGAAACAGCAACGGAAGCTGCATATCTTAAAGCAAAGGTTACTGAAGATCTGATTGATTCTGTTACAGATGGTAGCTTTACAGATGCCTACTCATACTAAAACAAAAAAATCTGCTCAATTACTTTTCTGTTTTTTATTAGCGATTTTTTGTATATCGTGTGCCTCCACAGCAAGGCACGAAAAGCCTTTATGGGCAGATTCTTTTACAATATCTCAAGTTTTTCCGTCTGAAAGATATATTTCCAGTCTGGGGTATGCAGCCACAAAAGAGATGGCTGTTTCTGCTTCAGACGGAAATCTTGCTTCTTATTTTTCACGGGAAATATCCTCATTTACAAGAGCAACTCAAAATCTCTCAAATACAGATGAAACGAAAGAAAGCCTGTCTAGAGAAATAATTATAAAATTTAATATTGAGCTGTTTGGAATAAAGCATACAGAACCTTATTTTGATTTTGATAATAAGAGTTATATTGTGTGTGCTTATATTTCAAGGGAAGAGGCATGGAGCGTTCTGGAGCCTAAACTGAACATACAGTATTCTTCAATTTCGAAAAGTATAAATCAAGTAAGAAATCAAAATGGATTAAAGTCAATAATCAATATAAATAATTTAATGTCTGCTGCTTCCAATTTTGAGGAATTGTATTATATGGCTCTTTTTATTTTTCCAAATCGTTGTGAAAAATATACAAATTTAATGGAAGAACTGTCTGAGCTAATGCAGATGTCTCAAATCTCAAAACATGAAGTCAGAATTAAAATAAATATAAAAGGCGATTCCGATGAGCGAATTTATACAAAAATAAGCAGTCTTGTATCTGATTCAGATTTTTCAGTTTGTAAAACTAATGAAAACCATATTATGAGTGTGGATGTAGATATTGCAGAACAAATTACAGGAAACATTCATTCAATTTATCCTCAAATCTCTGTAGTCATTTCTGATAGAAAAGAAGTTGTCTCGTCTTTTTCAAAATCACTTGAAAAGGTTTCAGCCTTTAATTCAGCTACAGTTAAAAAAATGGCACTTTCCAGAATAGAGAATGTCTTGGAAGAGGAATTCGTAGAGACATGCTTAAAATAGAAAAATTCAAGGAACAATAAAGACAGGAGTTTTTATGAAGAAATTTACAATTTGTATGGTATCAATTTTGATGGCAATTCCGCTTTTTGCAAAGACTTACAGCTTGCAGGAGGCAATTTCAGAAGTAAGTAAATCATTTACAAAAAAATTAGATGGTAATGTTAATGATTATAAAATTAAATATATAAAAAATAATATACAATTGCCGTAATGGATATCAAAACTGAGTATTCCGAATTAAATGATTATATCTGCTCTGAAATGACACATGAGTTTGTTATTTCTTTTGAGAAAACAGCTGTTACAGAAAGAAATACCTATGCATTAGAAATAATTAGAAAAGAATTAAATTATCAAAATTCAGGCGAAGTAAGTGATTCTTCAATACAGTCTGCTGGCAATTCTTTGGGGGCAGACTGTGTTGTTATGGGGGAATTAATGCCTGTTTCGAAAGGATGGCAATTGACCGTGAAGGCAATTCAAGTGGAATCTAAAAGGGTACTTATATCTTGGAGTGGAAGCATAGACAAAAATGATAAAAATATACAGTTTCAAATAAAGAAAGCTGCTGGAAATGTAAAAAAAGATACAGTGAAATAAATAGATCCGAAGCATGAAGAAGAAGATATTCTATTTGAGGGAAAAAAATTAAAAAAAGTTGTTAGTATGTATGATTCAAAACTTTCTTATAGTGATATTGTAGAAGTATTTATACAAAGGTTTGGAATTGAATATGTAAATGAAAAGACTCTAATTGTAAGTTCTAATTTTGCATTAGACACGGTTGAAGCTTTGAAAAATCGAAAAGGTGAATATGCATGGACTGTTTATGCAACAGATGACAATGCATATACCGTACTAAGGACAAATTCAGGATTAATTTTGTTATCACACTATTATAAAGATGGACAAATGTATGGAAGTGAAACTAAATACTTTGCTTCGGATTTTTCTGATTTTTTGTTTAATGCTGCACTCAATTATAAAGCTGCTGGAAAAAGTTTTTCATTCAATGAATTGGTTGCTTATAATGAAATCCTTCTTGGTTTTGAAAACTCCTCTTATTACGAACATTATACTGAAGATTACAGACCAAATCTTGTTGATATAGCAGCGATGAATTTTAAAACAGAAGGCCATGGGGTAAGTTCAAAAGTCTTTATAGAAATGTGTGCAAAAGCGGGGTTTGATGAAGGGGATTATGGTTCTTTATTACATCGAGCTGTAGAGATGGAGATGTGGGAAGGTGGTCCTGAACTAGTAAAACTTTTGATTTCTTTGGGCGTTGATTTAAATAAAACTGATAAATATGGCTATACACCTCTAATGAGAGCCGTTGAAAACATAGAATTTTCGGATGATGGATCAAGTCAAAAGTGTGCTAAAATACTGATAGAAGCTGGTGCAGATGTAAATATAAAGAATGATAGAGGAGAAACTGTTCTTATGCTTGCTATTGAGAATGGTTTATCTAACAGCGTCATTCAGATGCTTATTAATAATGGGGCGAATGTAAATATAAAGAATGATGAAGGAGAAACTATTCTTATGCTTGCTATTGAGTATGGTTTATCTGACAGCGTCATTCAGATGCTTATTAATAATGGTGCAGATGTAAATGCAATAGATGAATATGGTTTTTCAGTTTTAATGAATGCTGTATCAAGTGATGAACCTGAAAGATTTCTTTCTATTCTCATAAAAGCTGGTGCAGATGTAAATTATGATACAGAAGGTTTGACAGCTCTTACTATTGCGGAACAAATCAAAAATAAAGTTGCTATAAGAATTTTAAAACAAGCAGGTGCAAAATAAAGCAGGGTAAAGTTATGGCAAATTATAATATCGAAGGCACGATTTCGGAATTGTCTATAAAAGATGGAAATTGTAATTTTATAATATGTGGTACAGAGGGATATTCTGTAAAACATGGAAAAGAAAAATATAATCTTTTGTATTCGGAGTATATAAAAGAGAACAAAGATAAGAATTCGATTAGTACTTTTGTTTTAATTGCTGATAGGATTTATCAAGCAAATGAAAAACAAGAGTGTCTGCTGGCTTCCGCCTTGATTGCAGGGAAAAGAATTCGTGTAGAGATTGAGGCAACAGAAGATGAAATAAAATCTGGTATGAAAGAATTATCCGTGTCTTCTCTCACCCTTCTTGCAGATTAGCCTATGCCAGCTCCCTATTCTCCTACACATTCCGAAACTCTCGTCTTCATCGGTGCTGGTGCGACAGCCACGCTCGGTATGCCATCAAGTGATAATCAGACAAAAATCTTTCGGAATTTATGCGATGAACAAAAAGCAAAGAAAGAAATTTTCTCGCCTTATTTTTCAGAGCCTGACTTGTCAAAAATCATTCACTTCCTAGATTTTCTTGATAACGATAATTTCTTTGAAGTCCGCGATTCTGATTTGCAAAGTGCAGAAATGGTCTATGGCAAACAAGACCGAAAAATCCTTCAAAACAGAATCCTTGAGCTGCGTTCGGAATATGACTGGAATGCGGCAAAAAAGGTTTTGAAAGTCAGTCCCCACAATGAAGAAAATGACAACCTGATCCGCGATGCATATTCAATAATTGACAAAAAACTGCTCGCTCACCAATCATTGAAGGTAGGATGTTGTCTGAACAAGTCTGGCAATGACATTTCATACGAAGAAATTCTTTCACCATCACGATTACAGGGGGCACGGAATTTCCTCACGCTTTTCATCAATATGCTTTTTGCAGGAACATGGTATAACATTTCAAAGGGCGAAAAATCAGATGAATTTTCAAAATACAAAAACTTCATCAAAGCTTTTGACCGACTGATGCAGAAGGAAGGTATAAAGTTCGCTGGTCAGAGTAAAAAAATCCACAGTCGAGATTTTTATCTTTTTTCGACCTCTTTTGTTTCTTTCAATTTTGAAATGGTCTTTCCATGGATTTTTATGAATTCCCATTATGAACTGAATCATCATCCGCCCTACATTCAAGACCATCCGCTAAAATTGTGGCTTGATTACGGAGTGGAGCATCGCGGGCGAAAACTTGAAAACGACAAGATAGAGCCAACTCTTGAATTTACAGAAAGTGTTGCAAGCCGCGAGAACGAAAATGACCACATCGGCACTCCGATTAACCGTGCGGGAAAATTTTATTTTGCCCACGGCTCGTTTGCCTGGCGGGAATGCCCCGTGTGTGGCAGAATGACTTTCTTTCACGGAAACAATTATTGGGGAGATTATAAATCGAAAAAAATGATTCCAGCTTTCCCAATCCCGCTTTTTGAATCTGACAAAACTGATTCAAAAGAATTTACTCAAAAAGAAAACGATTGGCGAAAGGAATTAAAATATGATTCTCTTCAATGTATGCACTGCGGCTCTGAAACGAAAGCCCTTGATGCGCCAATGATTATGCAGACCATGTACAAAAACACACCCACATCTTTCTTGGAAGAAATCCAACGGAATGTCAAAGTAAGTTTGGAAAAAGCAAGGCACATCGTCCTGCTCGGCTACCGACTTCCGCCCGACGATACAATCTGGCAGCACGCATTCGCCGAAGGAATCCGAGCGAGAGCCGAAAAAGACAAGGCATTTTGCACGGTAGTTGTTGGTCATAAGGGTGAAGAAAAATGGATTAATCCAGATGAATTGGATTCATACATCAGAAAATATAAGGATAAAGGGGACGGTTATGGAATTGATGCGATTGAAAACGCAATCGCCATTTTCGGCAAAGACAAAGTCCGTGCATGGACTGGAGGAATCCCGCAGGTATTCGGGAATTGCATGGAAGCAGATGTAAAAGAACTGTTATATCCAAGAAATTTTGGAAAATTAGACTGGAAGAATACAAGAATAGAAGAATAAACAGGAGGTTTTTATGTATTGTAAAGAATGTGGAAAGGAAATAGATGAAGACTCTATTTTTTGTTCTTTTTGCGGAACAAAGGTAAATGATGCGAGAAATAAATCAAGCGAAGAGAATGAAAGTTTACAGAATAATGAAAATTCAGAGATATTTAAATTAATATTCAATAAAATGCTTGCTTTTCCTGTAAGTCTAACAAGTCGACATTTAGTAAACTCTAAAGAATGGTGGAATGGTGAACTAAGTATTGCATCGAATGCTATTTTGTTATGTAACGGTAAAACTTTTGCCATAAACAATATAATTGAATCTTTCTTAAAGTATTACAATGCTCAGGAAACTACTGAAGATAATATAACATCTTGTTTTAAATCTGCTGTCAAAGCTGCTCTGCATGACTATAAGCATAAAAAAGCTGGTGATTTATATATTGTTTGTGTAAAAGAATGGTGGAAATATAGAAGAGAACTATATTGTATTGTTCAGATTACAGATACAGGCTATAAATATATAGACGGTGTTGTTACATATTTTTAATTTGAAAATTAAACTATGAGATGAAAATTACTTTTAAGGTGGTAAATAAAGTTTTTCATTTAATTAGTACATACTAAAAGGAATGAATTTTTTTATTGGTAAAACTTTCCCATAAAAAGAGGTGAAATCATGTTTTGTAAATATTGCGGAAAAAAAGTTTCTGATAATGCAATTTTTTGTTCTCAGTGTGGGAAAAAGTTAGATTATCAGAAGAATCTAGTAAAAAATGAAGAATTGACGGCAGAAGAATTATTTGATAAAGCTTGTGAATTTTCAAACAATAATAAGTATTCTGAAGCAATCCCTTTATATGAGAAAGCTGCAGAATTAGGACATGATGTTGCCATTTCTTCATTGGCATATTTATATATTGAAGGAAAAGAAATCGATCCTAATTATGAAAAAGGCTTAAAATATTTACATAAGAGCGTCAATAAGGGCAATCCGTTTTCAATCAACTATTTAGGAACTCTTTATCTTGAAGGTCGTGGCGGAGTTCCACAAGATTATGAGCAGGCATTCATTTCATTTAATATTGCTGCTGAGAAGGATTATCCTTATGCAATTTTAAATCTTGCATATTGTTATGAAAATGGCTTCGGAACGAAAACTAATATTGATAAAGCTGTAAACTGTTACTTTAACGTGATTAAAGGTGAGTATTCAGAAGATATACAAAAAAGCGCGCTTGATGAACTTTTAAAATATGAACATATTCCTTATGTGCAAATTTTTCTTAAAAGACTAAGCGCAGGTTCAGATGGCATTAAAGGTTTTACTGAACTTATGAAAGCGGTTTTACATAATTCCGTAAAAAAAAGCTAAAAGTCTGATTTATGGGGGAGCTGATTTAGAAGAAAAGGATATTAATGGTTATACAGCTCTCATGTGGGCTGTATTCTATGATTCCATAGATGTTGCCAAACTTTTAATTGAATCTGGAGCTAATATAGAAACAAAAAGGAATGATGGCGTTACTCCATTAATCTTGGCTGCTGAAATGAACTCTGTTGAAACAGCCCAATTATTAATTGAAAATAATGCAAATATAGAAGCTCTCTCAAAAGGAAATTCCTATCCACTAGGAACAGCGGCATATTACAACAGTATAGATATGGCGAAATTATTGATAAAGGCCGGTGCAGATATAAATGCAAATCCAGAACATGGAGATTCTCCTCTTGGATGTGCTGCTCTCAATAATTCTTATGAAATTGCCCAGCTGTTAATTGAATTAGGAGCAGTAATTGATTCAAAAGATTCTTTAGGTTATACGCCTTTGTATATGGCTGTTAATGGACATAACCTTGAAATAATGAAATTGTTAATTGAACATGGTGCAGATGTGAACGAGAAAGATAACTTCAATACTACAATCATAATGAATGCCGTAAATGAAAATTTTGTTGAAGGTGTAAAATTACTTCTTGAACACAATGCTGATATTTCGCCAGTCGATGATTCAAATCAGACTGTATTTACAATTGCTGAAGAATTTGATGAAAAAGAAATAATAGACCTGCTTAATTCCTATAAAAACACCATCTGAGATGACAATTCTGTCGACTTACATAATTCAGCTTCAGAAATAGTTGAAGAAGTCAGAACTATTTCTGTTGAGCCTGAATCTGAAAAAGTTTTAGAGACAAGCTCAGAAGAAATCTTCCCTCCAAAAATCTACAGGATTAGATTATAATTCTTCCAAAACAAATGGAAGCATATATATTGGTTTATACAAAAGCTGCTCTTTAGCGTCCACATCTTTTTGGGAAAACAAATATTGCCGATAGATTTTTCTTGAAAATTTTGAACAAAACTCTGTTATTGATTTATGAGTGTTTACGGCAGAAGATTTTACTTCAATAGGAACAAGTTTGGCCTTTGATGCAAGCAAAAAATCAATTTCATAATCGTGTGCCATATCGGCTTTCTTCCAGGTATGATAAAATAGTTTGTTTCCGCTTGCAATTATCATTTGTGCAGCAACATTTTCATACAGGTAGCCAAGGTTGGCATCTAATTTATCGCTTAAAAGCTTTGCATAAATTTTTGTATTAAGCTTATCAGCAGAATTAAAAAGAAGGGTTGTAAAAAGCCCTGTATCTGACAAATACATTTTGTAAGAGTCTTCGTCAGCTGTAGCAGAAAGAGAAATTTCAGGATTTGTCGTGTTGTAGCTTATAAGCACGGTTTTTGAATCTAAGAGTTCCGAAAAGATTTCTTTGTCTTTTAAGGTTGTACGCTTGCCTGTAGCATTTGAGATTACAAAGCGTTTTTTGTTTAGACTCAACTGGGGTGGAATTGAGTTATACATTTTTGAGAGCCTGCCAGACTTGTCTATCTTGTAAAAATCCTCTTCATACAGTTTTAAGATTCCACGCTTTATCTTGTCAATTTCTTCAAAGTTTTTTCCGCTGACATAGGCATCTACAGCCTGAGGCATTCCGCCAACTGCCATATATATTCTAAAATCGCGCATCAGTTTTCTGTTTGTTTTTTCACCCACACTTTTACCAGTCTTATATAATTCTCTTAGCAGACTGAAAGTATTGTTACCAGTTGCGAGCAGAAATTCTTCGTAATCCATGGGATTAACCTGAATGAAATATTCTTCTGATGGGATGACAATATCCTGTACATTTTTTTTAATGCTTATAAGAGAGCCAGTTTCTATGTACTTATAGCGCCCGTCTGCAACAAGATATTTGATGGCCTGTCGAACAAGTGGCTGTCGCTGAATTTCATCAAAGATAATTACAGATTCATTTTTATATAATGTTATTCCGGTTACAGTCTGAAGTCTTAAAAAAAAGACATCAAGATTCGCAATATCCTTAAAAACTTCTAGAACTTCCTCTTTTACATTTGCAAAGTCAATTTTGATGTATGTCTTGAAATAGTTTTTGGCAAATTCTTCTGCAATCGTAGATTTTCCGACTCGTCTAGCCCCTTCAAGCATTGCAGCATAATTTTGAGAATACTTTTCTTTCCATTCCAAAAGCTGATTAAAGGCTTTTCTTTCAAACACCTGTAGCCCTCCTTTGTATATAGAATAACATAGTGGTGCAGTTTTTGGCAATACTGTTTGATATAAAATATGCAGTTTTTGGTAGTATATTTAAATATGATTTGTGCAGATTTTGGTGATATTTTATTTCTAAAAGTCCCCTTTTAGTTGACCCCTAATACAAACTTATACATTATCATCTAAATTACGCAAATGAACAAAATGAACAAAACTATCAGAATTAATATTTCTAAAAATGGATTTTTACTTGGTAACGGGCGGCTCAATATGCTGGAGTATCAATTTAACGAGGTTCGGTTTAGAAACAATTTTTACATTGTTGAAAGCAGTACAAGCCCTGGTGCAAACTGTGTGATTTGCTATGACTTTAAGCCTGAAAAAACGGCATTCTTTTCTGAGCTGGATGTATGGTTTACTTGTGATAACAAGCCTCTTTCAGAGAATGACTATAAAAGGCTGGCGGCCTTTTGTGATGACTACAATCCTGTTTTTAACGGAATGTTCAACAGATACAAGCTCTGTGCTGACATCAATTTTTGTGACTTTGAAGTTCCTGCTGCTGACGGCGAAGTTTCTTTTTCAGCTATCGATGGGGGTGGGGCGTCACCAGTTGTGAGAGATGAACTTTTATCTTCAATGGGGATTTCAAGTGTTGCTCAAATTGTAGTACCTGTTGGAATAGACACAATATCTTATAATTGTCAGTTATCCAAAAATAAGGAAACTGGTCTCAACCGCTTTCATTTTGTGCTGGATTATAAATCTTTTTATACTGATGATTTTTTAAACTCTGATGTTTTTAAAACGCAGGAAGCTCTTTGGAATGCAGTTTTTAGTGAAAATATTGAAAAAGTTTCCAGCCTGTTAAAACAGAATATAAATGTAAACTTTTGTGAGGGGTATAAGCTCGGCCACCCTTTGGATGTTGCAATTACAAAAAACAATTCCTGCTTATGTGCACTTTTACTTTTGCATGGAGCGGATGTTAATTCAAACACAGACGGAATGACAAACCTGGAGCAGGCTTTATATTATAGGGAAAATAATAAGGAAATGATACAACTGCTTGCATTTTGTGGCGGATTAATTCAAACAGATACAAGCATAATTTATTATAGTAAAGCCGAAGATAATTATCTTGTCTGGTTAGATCCTTATATTCAGCTTAATTTGACAGAAAATAAAGAAATCTTAATCAATTTGCTTTATCTTGAAATATGGAAAATTATCTCTGGTTGTTAATGTGGCAGGAGCAGTTGCATTATTAATTTTATGTTTTCTCCATGCATAATATACGAGATTATATCGCTAGTGATATATTCAATTAATGGTTCCTGCTTAGACATAATCAACTCCAGGTCTAGAATCTGCTATATTGAAATTAAACTAGTGAAAGAATTTTTTCTTTAGATAAACTTGTAATTTTCATAATAAAGTCTATGTTACAATTTTCATTGAGCATTCGTTTTGCTGTTTCAATTTTATTTGAATATTGTCCTTCAGCAAGTCCTTTTGCCTTACCTTCGGCTAATCCTTCAGCAAGCCCTTTTGCCTTACCTTCGGCTAATCCTTCAGCTAAACCTTTTGCCTTACCTTCAGCTAAACCTTCGGCTAAACCTGCTGCTAATCCTTCAGAATGACCTAATTCTCTTGCCTGTTCTTTTTCATCTTCTAGTATGTCTTGAAAATACATGTATTCATCCTTCATTGTGCCTTTTTGTTTAGCTATATCTACAGAAGCTTCTAGCTGTTTTGTAAAGGCAGAATTTGCTTTTAGTTTATAAATAAACTCAAGTACGCTTCGAATTTCTTTATCTTCTACTTTTGAGTAGGCACTTGAATTATAAAAAACATTATGAGTTTTGTCATCATAAGAAATTTGTGGATTTTCTTTAAAAATTGTTTTTTTTGTATAGCAGGGAAGACAGTATCCAAAAGGATCATCCTTACAGATAAATACAACATAATTTTCTTTTAAATCTTTAAATCTTGATCTTCTTGGAACTGTATTTACATCAGCAGAACTTTGATAGTATCTGGAACGTAGAATAAGGTCATCATAATCACCTGTTTGCATTTCTAAATTAATGACCTTTGAAGAATCTTTCAGTAGAACATCTAATCTAATTCCTTTATTTTCATAATTATTTTCTATAATTTGTTCTGTATTTAAATATGTTATTTTGTCAATTTTAAGATGAAGAAGAATTTCTATAAATTGTTTACATAAATCTTCATCTCTCATAACTTTGCAGAAAATGTAATTATCACTGAAATTCAGGTCTTCCCATTTTTTACTAAATTGGCCCATTTAAGATTTCTCCTTTTTATTATTTCTTATAGTTAATATTGTTTTAAACTGTAAAAAACGGAACATTTTTTGAAAAAAATTAATAATATTACATTTTTTATTTTAATTCG
>SAMEA3663269__coassemble_358_pt1 | contig 16767 bp, 12 predicted proteins | sample SAMEA3663269__metabat2_low_PE_036 | metagenome-assembled genome bin SAMEA3663269 (sample SAMEA3663269) | pig gut metagenome | biome: pig gut; feature: pig-associated habitat; material: faeces | place: China | collected 2013 | reverse complement strand
TATTAATGCCTGCTGTCTTTCATTTGTTGCAGGACAAATTGTATTTTTTACAGTCAAAGAAGGATATTTATTCTTTAAAATTGTTTCTATTTCTTCAAACTCTGTTCCACTAAATGTTGTCTGACTCAACAATATAATTTCTTTTTCAGCATAATCTTTTAATTCTAGTCTTTTTGCTTCTTCAGGATTCTGGATTAAATGAAAATTCTCACCAGCATATCCTGCAATACCTTTTACTTCTCCATGATTCATATCACCAGTCAAAATAACATGATTATTATTTGAACTATATTTTTGAACCATTTTTTGATTTGCCTTAACACGAGGACAGGTTGCATCTATGATTTTACAATTTTTATTTATAAGCTGATTAATAACAGAGGGTTCAACCCCATGGGCACGAATAATTACTATACTTTCATTCTTAATCTGATTAATATTTTCTTCATTAATAATCTTTAGTCCAGATTTCCCAAGTTTTTCTAATACAGATTCATTATGAATAAGAGGACCTAGTGAATAAACCGTTGAGGTATTTTCACATAAAGCTTTTTTAGCTTCTTCAACAGCTCTTCTTACACCAAAGCAAAAACCTAAAACTTCTGCACGAACAACTTTCATATCTCTAGATTATCTAAAATTAAACAAAAAAAAAAGACCATCCAAACAAAAAGTTCAGATGGTCTTTTTTATATTAAAAATTTAATAACTATTCTGTAGCTTTTGCCGCTGTTTTAGCAGAGTGATGTACACCATATTCTGGTTTCCAATTTTTACGACAAAGAGCAATAAAGCCACTTGAAATAAAGATTGAAGAGTACATACCACTAATCAAACCAACAATCATTGCAAGAGCAAAGTCTTTGATTGAACCTGTTGTGAATACATACAAAGAAACTACGGCAAACAAAGTTGTTACTGTTGTCAAAATAGAACGAACTAAAGTATCGCTCAAGGCCTTGTTCAAGATTTCCTTAAAGTTTTTAGCTTCTGTCATATATTTAAGGTTATAACGAACACGGTCAAGAATAACTACAGTTGCGTTGATTGAGTAACCAATGATTGTAAGTACAGCCGCAAGAACTGTTGCAGAGAATTCCAACTGAGTCCAACAGATAAAAGTAATCATAATACAAGTATCGTGGAGCAAAGCGATGATTGAACCAAGAGCAAAGTCCCAGTGGAAACGGAATGCTGCATAAATCCAAATCAATAACAATGTTAATGCAAGCATAATGATTGATTTAATTGTATTTGATTTAGAACTTGAAGAACCAATAAAGTCAGTCTTTACGATTGCAACACTTTCCTTACCAAACTTTGAATACAATTTATCATTGATAGTGTTCAAAACAGAAGCCTGTTCGCTACCTTCTGAAACTCCTGCACGAATCTGATAACTTACATCAGCACCTTCACCAAGCTGTTTAATAGAAATTCCATTAACGCCAGCCAATGCATTTCTTACATCATCAATAGAAACAGAAGATGCTCCTAATGGATAAAGATATGTTACTGTTTCAGAAAGCTGATTTGTAACAGCAGAATTCATAAACAATTTAGTTGAATCAAATGAACCGTCTTTAACAGTCATTTTTACACCCTGAATCTGACTTACGGCAGAAGCAAGGCTCTGAACTGTTGGATATTCAACAAATTCATAAGATTTTGTTTCATTTGTAACAGAAGCACCACTAATAACAACTTCCAGCTTTGATGATGACAAATCAATTGTTACTTTTGCATCACCAGAATATGAAAGCTCAGCTACAGGAGTTGCAACACGAATTTCTTCAATATGGCCTGGTTTGTAATCAATACCAAAGTTAATACCTTTTGTGAAGAATCCAACAACACCAAAAACAATAATTGCTAAACTAATAATTGCACAAGGAAGAAATCCCTTACTAAAGTTTATATTTTTTTTCATTGTTTAATCCCCCAACCAATGCTTACTTTTTTGGCATGGAAAACATCAGTACTAAAGTCAAACATCAATCTTGAAACGAACAATGCTGTAAATACAGATGATACAACACCAATTGCTAATGAAACAGCGAATCCCTGGATTGAACCAGTTCCAAGTTGTGACAAGAATAAAGCTGCAATAAATGTTGTAATGTTAGAGTCCATAATTGCCCAGAATGCGTTATCAAAACCCATTGAAATAGCAGCTACACGGCTCTTTCCAGCTCTTAATTCTTCCTTAATTCTTTCAAAAACAAGTACGTTGGCATCTACAGCCATACCGATTGTAAGAATCATACCGGCAATAGAAGAAAGTGTAAGTGTAAGATTGAAAGCTGAAAGAATAGAGAACATCATATAAAGGTTCAAAATCTGAGCTACAACAGCATTAATACCAGAAGCCTTATAGAAGAACAACATAAATATAAGGATTAAGCCTAAACCAAGAAGAATAGCCATAACACCCTGTCTAATAGCTTCATCACCAAGGGAAGCACCAATTACCTGCTGGCTTTCTACTTCAAGGGGAACATTTAACCAGGCTGTCTGTAATACTTTTTTAATGTTATCAGCTTCTTCAAAACTGAATCCACCTGTAAGTGAAACACTACCACCAGTAATTGCTGTTCTAATTGTAGCATCTGATTTTACTTTGTTATCGCTTACGATAGACATTGTTTCACCAACGTGAGCAGCGGTAAAATCACCAAAAAGTTTAGTACCTTCTGCATCAAGGTTGAAACAAACTTCAATTTCACCAAGCTCTGAACTTGTAACAGTTGCAGACTGAATATGTTTACCTTCAAGAGCAATTTCTTTACTTACAACAACATAACCTGTTCTTTCATCAAGACCATATGCATCTTTTTTATAGAAACCAAGTACTTCATATCCTTCTGGAATAAGTGACTGATCAATCAATTCACCAGCGGCATTAAATGTTGTAGCAGGATGCTGATTATAATAATCATTAAAAGCCTGAGTTGCAGCAGCATTTGAAAGACGGAAGTTTAATAAACCTTTACCCATAATCAATGTGTTAATTGCATCAGCCTGAGCAGCACCAGGAATTTCGATATAAATTCTATCGCTACCCTGCTGGCGAATTACAGGTGATGATAAACCAAAGCGGTCAACACGGCTAGAAAGATTTTCAATTGCATTAGCAATAGCTTCTTTTCTAAAATTAGCTTCATCAAAAGCAGCAACACTTTCTTCTGAAACAGATGCCAAAGATTCTTTCTGAGCTTTTACAGCTTCATCCAAATCAGCACGAACAATAACGTTCATACCACCAGAAAGATCAAGACCAAGTTTTACAGAGTTGGTGTAAGCTTTCTTTGCTTTTAAGATTTCATCACGATATTTTGACTGAACATCATCAAGAAAATCTTTTTCACTTGAATAAGCATTCAAAACTGCAACTGCTGTCATTTCTGCAGGAACAGTCTGTTTGTTAGCCTTATATCTCTTTTCTGCTTTCTTTTCAATCCAAGCATACTCAGGGCTTAATTTAGCTGAAGCATTTTTTACAGCCAAATCTTTAATTGTGCGTACATCTTCCGATGCTTTTGCAACTGCATAGTCCTTAATTTTTTCTGTTGAACCTAAAGCAAGTGCCTGAACTTCCTTAGGTGTTCTTCCATACCAGCTTATTGATGGCCAGAGAAAAACAAAACAGATAGCAAGAACTGCAAGAAGAATCACAAAACGAGTTCTTTTGTTCATTTTTGATTAACTCCAGTTTATTTTTTATTTTTCTTCAGTTTCTGTAGCTTTTTCTTCAACTACTTCTTCTGATTCTTTTGCTTTCTTATTTTTTTTAGCTTCTTTTGCTGCTTTTTTAGCTGCAGCTTCTTCAGCTTCTTTTGCTAATTCAGCATCGCTCTTCTGTACAGTAGCAATTGCTGTACGGTTGAATTCGATTTTTGCATTATCATCAACTTTAACAATGATTGTTTTTTCTTTTACAGAAGAAACAACACCATGAATACCACCAATTGTGATTACTTTGTCGCCTTTTTTCAAAGCAGCAATCATTTTTTCAATTTCTTTCTGTTTCTTATTCTGTGGACGAATTAAAAAGAAATAAAAAATAACAATGATTGCCAACATAGGAAAAAAGATTCCAAAAGCTGATCCGCCACCTAAAGTAGCTTCCTGTAAAAATGGGATAAAAGACATATAAAATTCCATCCTAGTTATTAAATTTTGATAAAAATATCATCATAAAAGTTTATCACTAAAAATGGTATCTGTCTATATTCAAAACTGGAACTATTTAATAAGTTGAGTTAACGTATCATTTAATTTTTTGATTGAAGAATCATTTGGTTTAATTGCAACAACTTGTTTTAAGTAATATTGAGCCTTTCTGTAATCTTTTTTTTCATAATAAATTTCATACAGACGGAATAGAGCATCGCTATTTCTTGGATTGGCAATCAAACTTGAACGCAAATCTGCTAGTTGAGTATCTTCTGTTCGCTGTAAATAACTTCTTCTGTAATATAGAAAACTCTTCATTTTTGAGCTGGAAGAATCCATAAAAGAATTAATTAAAGATAAAGAGGCATCTCTACTGTAAATCTGTGTATAGGCATAAACATAACTTTGAATTAAAGCTTCGTCCTTTTTATTGCTATTGTAAGCATTATTTGCAACTTCAAAAGCTTCTGTCTTTTTTCCTAAATGAATACAAATATTAACATGGCGATAAATTGAATCACCTTGGACATTTGGCATATTTATTAATTTTGTACTAATTTCATATGCATTCTGCCAGTTCTCTCTTAAAATCAGCCCTTCCAAAGCATAAGACAAGGCCTGGGTATTTTTAGGATTTTTGTCTAAAACCATTTGTGCAAGTTCATCTGCATATTTACCTGCAACGGGAGCATCGGTTGTTGAAGAAAGTTTTGCCGCAATCATTAATGCATCTTCGCTGTCTGGATAAAGTCTTAATGCTTTTTCAACAGTTTCCGTTGCACTTGTTGTATTTTTACTCCAATCCAGTTGAACGCTAGCCCGCAACACCAGATAGTCAAGATTTGTATCATTCTGGCGGGCATACATATCAAGCAAAGAAACTGCATGAATATAATCATTTTTACCAATAAAAATTTTTGCACGGAACAAAACAAAATCTAAATCATTTGGGTTCTGCTGTAAAACTCTTGCTACATATTCTTCTGCAGCCTGCAAATCATTCTTTTCATAGGCAATATAGGCATTTTGTTTTAAAACCTGAATATCATTAACACTTGTAGAAGAAACGGAAGAAAGAACTTTTGAAGCCAATTCCTGATTTCCATTTTTACTTAGAACTCTGGCATAGGCTACACTCAATTCTGTTTCAGAAGAAGAATTTTCATAAGCCAGCTTATAAAATCTCTCTGCATTGCTACTATCGCCCATTTTTTCATAAACAACCCCACCAAGATAATTTGCCAGCATTGATTTAGAATTTATTTTCTGAGCATCTAAAATGCACTTTTCACATTTTTGCAAAACTGCCTCAGAAGGATTACTTGTTAGCACCACAATGGCAGGTAAAATTGTTGAAAGGAAATCTACATTACCTGTACTTGAGTCAAAAATTCCATTTTTTGCAGAATTGATGGCACCCATATATGGATTATTATTATCTACTGAAACTGTTGGAATATCAGAAGGAACTGAGGGCCAGACAATTTCCATTAAGTTTTTGGCAATTGACAGAAGAATCTTTTCATTATCAGAATAATCAGCTGAATTTTTCTTTAATTGAGAAGCGGCTCTTTTTAAAGACTCAGAAGAACCGTTTTCTATATCAAACATAACTTCATCACTGATTTTATAATTAAGTGTTTTATCTTTTACAGAACCAGAAAGCTTTGTAGGATTTTCAGAAGTCACTTCATTAGAATCTGGCACAACAGGGGCTTCAACAACAGTCCCTTTTTCAGGATTATCTGTTGAACCACAAGCTGTAAATGCAAGTGAAACAGCAATGAGAAAACCTGTTATTTTCCAAAAACTTTCTTTGAGCAAATCTTATATCCTGTTTACTCTGGAATTAATTCATCATCTTCAAACTGTTTAATATCTGCGTCTGAACTTGAGAATTTACCATACTTTTTCTGCCATAAAAAAAGAACAAACAAAAGTATGCAAAGCATTACTAATAGCAATGGTCCAAAACAAAGTATAAATGTTTTAAATGGAATTGTAATGATTTTAAAAGAGAACAGTAAAAGCCACAATCCCAAAATTTCAAAAACAACAGCAGGAATAACATAACCAAAATCGATTTTGCGATATTTATAAAAGCCTGCAACAAAAAGTATTATTCCACTGGCAACAGCATAAATTGGCCACCACTGTTTAAGATTTCCTGAAATAATATTTCCCATTATTAAGATTGAAAGCAAACCTGAAAATGCAAGAAAACCGCCAATAAACAACTGATAAGCACTTTTTGTATAAACCGTAAGAATAGCTACAGTAATTCCCACAATCAAAAGAAAAACTGGAAAAACATCTAATACCATTGCATGCTGTTTATCTGATTGAAAAATTGTTGTAAAAAATACAACAAAGAACAACAAGAAGGCAATGCAGAGAAGAATGTTAATTAGTCTGTAGCCAAATTTACTCATACTTTAATCCCAAATATAATTTAATTTTATCCATATTGTTTAATCTTTACAATAATAAATCACTGTGTTAGATTAAAAAATATGAAGTTTGATAATAAAGTTTTCTATATATACTTATGTTTATTTACGTTTATTTTTTCGGTTATTTTCACAGGTTGCAATAGAACAAAATCGGGACAATTAACAGAAAAAGAAATCCAAAAAATCTATAAAGATTCCCTTAAAAACTCTCTTTTGGATTCTAGTCAGAAGTTTACATGTATTGATAAAATTGCCCAAAACTATTTAGCTAACGAGCAATATCAAGATGCCATTCTTTTGCTTACAGAATGGGTAGAAGAAAACCCGGATGATATTTACAATGCATACTGGTTATTAATGACAGCTCATGCTTATCTTTCCTTAAACGCAGAACCTGTTGCAGAATATTATTTTGATAAAATTTTACAAACTTATCCAGATCTTTATGTAAAGGATATTTCAGTACATTATCGCTGCTTACAAAATCTTATTCAGATTAGTAAAACCCCAACCCATAAAATTAAATATTTTAACGATTTAATAAATCGCTTTCCTCAGAATATTAATACAACAGAATTGTACTTACGATTAGCCCTGGAATACCAGAATGATAATCAGTGGGAAGAAGCTTTAAAAACCTACACACTTTTTATTCAACAACCAGACGCTTCTACAATTCAAATTCCTGGGGAACCTGATGCCTACAATAATGCCCGCCACCTGATTGATTTTAATCGTTCTGCAAAAGACTGGACTTTTGAATCCTTATCTAGTCTTGAAAAAGCTGTTAAAAAAGCAATTTCAAATTACGATGCCAGAGCATTGGATAAATACCGTGCAAAAGTAAACTTCTTTACAATGTCCTGGAAACAGGATGCCGTTGATGTTGATAATCAAGAAGAATTCTCTATGGCAAACTGGATGACAGGTAACTCAATCCGTTTTAGTCCAACATTAGATGAAGCGTCTACTTCAAATGAAGCCTATTTAAAAACCTGGGGATGGAACGATTACGTTTCTGTCTGGTACTTTTATTTTAGAAAAGTTGATTTCCCATTGGATCCAGAAATTAATGGTAACTGGGAATGGGCAGGAATTTACATAGGTAACAAATTGTAATGAAAAAGACATTTATCTGCCTTTTTTTAACAATATCATTTTTCTCTTTTCCCTCATTCTCAAATGCAGTTTCATCTGAAACATATGAAAAAACAAAAGCTGGAATATATAAAAATCTAAACGACGTTTCTATTTCTCAACAAGGTCACGCTGTAAATACAATCCAGCTTCTTTACAATGCACCATATCTGGAAGGAGCAGATCGGGAAGAGGTTGAAGCCTTCCGTAAAACTTTTCAAACAACCAGAAATAAAACACTTTTAAAAGACGCTTTGGAAAATTCTTTGGAATTGCGTCTTTATGTTAGAAAAGCAATTCAAAATGCTGGTCTTCCTCCCGAATTAGAATATTTACCTGTTGTAGAGTCCTATTATAAAACAACAGCAAAATCATCATCAGGTGCCTTAGGTTTATGGCAATTTATGGCAAACAGTGTAAAACCTTATTTAGAATTAAATGATTATGTTGATGAAAGACTGGACCCGTGGAAAGAAACAGAAGCCGCTTTAAAAAAATTAAAAGAAAACTATAACATGTTTGGAGACTGGCTTTTAGCAATTGGAGCATACAACTGTGGTGCAGGTGCTATGCAAAGAGCATTAAATAAAGCTGAAAAAAAAGATTTCTGGTTTCTTGCAGAAAACAAGCTTATTCCATTACAAACTATTCAATATGTTCCAAAATTACTTGCCATTGCAGATTTAGTTATGCATAGCGATTTTTATGAAATGGATATTCCACTTCACCAGGATGAATACAATGGTTTATACAACGAAACAAATGGTATCTTTGAGTATGTCTGTGTAAAAAATGCCTATTCGTTAAAAACATTAGCCCAGGAAATGCGTATAGACTATGATATTCTTAAAAAATTAAATCCTTCTTTTATAGAAGGCTTCACTCATCCAACAAAGGAATCAACTATCAGATTACCAATTGGCATGAAGGAAACTGCAGAAAAAGCTCTGGAAAACATAAAACCAATAGATTTCCCTGTAAAATATAAAGTTGTCAAAGGTGACACACTTTGGGGAATATCTAAAAAATTCGGTGTAACTGTAAGCCAGATTTGCGAGTTAAATAATATAAAGGAAAATGCAATTCTTTCCATTGGAAAAATCCTTTATATTCCTTCAAAACTAAGCCGATAAAAGAAGAATGAAGAAGACATTAAAAAAATCATTTCTAGTATTAATTTCAATCTGTTTCGCCCAGGCTGCTTTTTCTTTGCCAAAAGGAACTATTGAATCTACCAGCAGTATAAACTGGGTAACACGAAAATTTGTTTCAAATATTAAAATGGATACAAAAAAAGCTCAAATTGTTATGCCTTCAGGTAAAAAACAAGCCTCTTCCGCCATTACAATGAAGATGCCCCAATTGATTCAAGATCCATTATTATATTTATATGCTGATTCTTCAAAACACATTGCAGATTATGTAGTAAATGAAAATATTACTTTACCACAAGTTCAAGCCTTCATTCAAAAGGGATATAAAACACCAGATGTTTTTACCAGCGATGCAAATTCTCTAAAAACAACAAATACACTGGATATTGATAAACTTGGTCAGCTGTTAATTAAACATCGTTACCCCTACTCACCAGAAGAACCTATTGAAGATGTACCAAGTCGTCCTTACACAGGAATTATTATTGATGCTCGAGGAAAAAACCCTGTTCATGGTGAATATGTAAAAGACAATACATATCCCTGTCTTTTCCCAAAAATCTGGGATGAAAACATGAACACAATTTTTGAAAAAGGAATGGTTGATCCAGAAGTAATTAAACAGTCTGGTTTGGTTGCCTTTGATTACACAGAAAATCCTGCCCGTTATGCAAATAGAATTGGTTCAGATCCTTTGTATATAAAAGCCACAGAAGTTTTTGGACGCAATAGAACAGATCCTGTTATTAAACGAAGGGATGCATTAAAAATCCTGACTGTTCCAGAAAATGTGGAATTATTAAAACAGGGCAAAGTGGTTATTTTATTGGATCAGGAACAATTGATTTATAATATTGCAGTTCCAGAAAAAGATGAATTATATTATGCCAAGGTTGAAGAAGCACAGCAGCACTTACTGACTAATGTAATCGAAGGTATAACATTTGACGAAACAATTGAAGGTCCAAAATACATTGTTCAATTAAACTTCTATCCTGATTCTTCAAAATTATTACCAGGGGAAGAAAAAAAGATTAAAATGATTGCTGAAGACCTTAAGAATATCCTTTTAGACGATGGCTACACAATTATGGTGGAAGGACATACTGCTGATGTTGGAAAACCTACAGGTCAGCTTAATCTTTCTATTGATCGTGCTCAGGCGGTTGTGAATGCACTGGTGTCTGAAGGAATCAACCGTAATATTATGACTTCCAAAGGTTGTGGAGGCACACTACCAATTGCTAATAATGACACCGAAGAGGGTCGAAAACAAAACCGTCGTGTAGAAATTGTTGCCCGGCCAAGAGCCACATATATTCAGAGAGACTGGTAACAAAACTGGCTGGAAAACAACCCAGCCTTTTTTTATTATTAATCCTTAATAATTTCCAATTTCTTTGCCTGATACTGAGGCAGAAATTTTTTCTTTCCACCATTTTCAAATTGCACTGTCACTATAAGTTCACCTGCACTCTCTTCAGTCTGAATTATAACACCATAACCATAATCATCATTATAAACTTTTGTTCCCTTTTTCCATTTTTCAGAAATAGAACTTTCACTACCAAAAGACTTTACATCTGAAGCCGCTGCAAACATATAAGGACGCTTTCCAATAATCTTAAAAGCCTCTCTTGCTTCACTTAAAAAACCACTAGGTCGCATCATCTGCCAGCTGCCATACATAACTCTGTGGGCTGCACTTGTAACATAAAGTTCATCTTTAGCTCGAGTAATTCCAACATAAAACAAGCGGCGTTCTTCTTCCAAATCTGCACCCTGTTTGTCAGTGCGAGGAAATACACCATCTTCAAGACCAGTAATAATAACCTTATTAAACTCCAGACCTTTTGTATTATGAAGTGTAATTAAAGTAACAGAATCTTCATTTTCGTTTTCTTCTTCTGCCAAAGTTCTGTCAAGATTAATTGCATCTAGAAAATCAATAAGTCCCTGAACAGAACCGGCATAGGGCAAGGCAGTATTAATTAATTCCCGTAAGTTTTCTACTCTCTGAGTTCCTTCTACTTCATCTTCTGCTTTATATAAAGCTTCTAGTCCAGAGTCAAAAATAATTGTTTCTAAAACTTGTGATAATTTTTTTTCAGATGAAAATGCATTTCTAAATTTTTCATAAAGGTTTACAAAATCAAGAGCCTGTTCCTTTGCTTTTTTAGGAAATGATTGTGCCACTTCTTCCAGGGTTTCCAGTAAATCTTTATAAACATTATTTCCGTTTTCATCAGTTCCAGAAAAAGCTTTTTCTATAATCTGCTCCTGTTTTTTTTCTCCAATTCCACGAGCAGGTTTATTTACAATTCTCCCAAAGGAAATTTCATCTCTTGGATTTGCACACAAAGAAAGATATGCCAATGCATCTTTAATTTCTTCTCGCTCATAAAACTTAAGGGAACCTACAACAAAATAAGGAATTTTTCTATGAATGAATTCTTTTTCGAATCCAAGAGACTGAGCATTTGTTCTGTAAAGCACAGCCCAGTCTTTATAAGAAGCACCACTATCAACAGATTTTTGAATTAATTCTGCACAGAATCCAGTTTCCTGATTAGAATCTTCTAAAAAAGCCATTACAGGAGTTCCACCTTCTCCCCTTTCTGCAATTAAAGTTTTACCAATTCGCCCCTGATTATTATGAACAACTAAATCTGCTGCCTTTAAAATCTTTCCCGAAGAACGATAATTTCTTTCTAGTTTAATTATTTGTGTTCCCGGGAACTGCTTTTCAAAAGACAGAATATTTGAAACTTCTGCACCACGAAAATGATAGATAGACTGGTCATCATCACCAACCACGCAAACGTAAGAATCATTTCCATCTTTTACACCTGAAATTTTTTGTAAAAGCTTAAATTGAGCAATATTTGAATCCTGATATTCATCTACCATAATTACTTTAAAACGAGAATGAATAGAAGCTGCAATTTCAGGATTCTGTTCCATAACCAGATATGGAAGCATAATAAGATCACCAAAATCTGTATTTCCAGTTGCTTTTAATCGCTTTTCATATTTCTCATAAATATCATTTATATCAAATTCACTATTTAAAATAGAAAGATCATCTTCAGGACCAAGACAGTAATCCTTTGCAAGAGCAATCTGTTTTGCTGCCAGGCGACTTTCTTTTGTTGATAAAGAAGGAATTGCTTTTTTAATAAGAATAGCCGATGCATCATCATCATAAACAGTAAAACTGTCAATTAAACCGGCTGCTTCATTATATTTTCTTAAAAACCAGGAACCAAAAGAGTGAAAAGTACGGATTTGTGCATGATTTGCGCCAGGTTCAAGACCAACTGCTCTCTGGCGCATTTCGTTAGCGGCCTTTTTTGTAAATGTAACAGAAAGAATGGAATATGGATCTACAAATTTTTCCTGAATAAGGTATGCAATTTTTGTTGTAATTACTCTTGTTTTTCCCGAACCAGCTCCTGCAAGTATTAAAAGTGGGGAGCCTTCATGCTCTACTGCGGCCTTTTGTTCAGAATTAAGCGTGAGCATATATTTTTCCAAGTCTTCAGTCACGTTTTACACCTTTAAAATAAATTTAAAATAATAATAATGATTTTCGAATTTTTTTATAAACTAAAATTGATTTTATTTTGTTTGAATTCCTTTTTCAACCCTATAAGTCTGGAATCCAAATCAACACCAGTAACAGCAAGGATTTTTGCATTTACCACATTACCGGCTTTCATAATATCAGCATGCTTTTTATCATCCCGGTCATAGCGGATTACAATACAACCATCTACATCTGGAGCCTGGAACCATGAACGTCCAATTGCCAGCCCTTCCCCCTGATCTTCTGCTTCCCTAGATAATTCTACAATTTCTTCTATGAGAACAGGAACCTCCTGACCAACCCATTGCTGCAATCTTTCTTCTGTAATTCCACTCTGAATTTCTTCTAAAGCATTTGCACGACTAACAGCAACTTTTTCAGAAACCCTTTTTTTCAGATTATAAGCAGGGGTATCTTCTTCCCGACTATATGGAAAACATCCAGACCAATCCGGTTGAATCTGCTGAAGGAAAGCTTTTGTATTTTCTGCAGCTTCATCAGTTTCACCTGGAAAACCAGTTAAGAAAGTTGTTCGCAAAATTGAACGTTCAAAAGAACTACGGATAAATTTTATAGTTTCAATGTATTTTTCCGCTGGACCAACACGATTCATAGCCTTAATAATCTGACTGTCGCCGCTTTGGAATGGAATGTCAAAATAGGGAACAAAACGTTTATCAGCCTGCATAACAGGAATAATATCTTTATTAAAATGATCAGGATGAATATAAAGAGGACGTACAATAAAATCCCCTTCTATTTTAGAAATCATTTGAAATAACTGAGCTAATGGAGACAGATTCTTGTTTTCCAGCTGAAAATCTTCGGCACCAGTTCCATATGCAGCTAAATCCTGACCAATAAGATTTATTTCATAAACACCATTAGAAACCAGCTGCTGAATCTCTTTAACAACACTTTCCGGTTTACGACTTCTAAGTTCACCACGAATTAAAGGAATAGCACAGAAAGAACAATGATTTGAACAACCTTCTGTAATTTTTACAAAAGCAGTACCTTTGTAATTAAACAAAACAGGTCTGTTACCTTCCGCAATGCCCTTTTGTTCATAAGTCTGGAGACATCGTTTATATTCCAGAACTTTCATAAAATCAGAAATCTTTGTTAAGTCTCCGTTACCAAAAACTCCATCCAATTCTTTCATGGAATCATAAAGGTCTTTAGAATAACGCTGAGCAAGACAACCACCAAGAATCAGTTTTGCTTTTGGATATGAGGCTTTAATGTCATAAATTGCTGTAATGCTTTCTTTCTTAGCAGATTCAATAAAACCACATGTGTTTATATAAATAAAATCAGCTTCATCAGGATTTGAAGTAAGCTGGTATCCAGCATCCATAAGATAACTGGCAATTAATTCACCATCAGTCTGATTTTTAGCACACCCATGCTGATCAATATAAAATTTAGTCAAGCTCGATTACCACCAAACGATATCTACCATCAGTATCTTTAATCCACTTAATATCTTCTACAAGAACGTGGCCTGCTTTACCAATATCAATATTATAAGTTTTAGTGTCAGCATTAATTGTAAAGCGTACAGAATTGCTATTAGAAATCCACATTCGAATACCATTATGTGGATTTGCAGTAAACACTTCACCTTTAGAGAAATATGTTTCTACAGCTTCAGAATTATCAACTTTATCTCTGAACAATACGTTATTTAAGAAGCTTGCAGTAACAGTAAATGGATACGCTCTGTTATCTTCAATAATAACTTTTTGAGGATGTGAAGATTTTACATCAGCAATAAATGGAATATCTTCTGTATAAACATCTGAACCAGAGCTTGAAACACCATGTCTTGCAAGAATATTTACTTCAGCACCTCGGTTTTCATCTGTATAAGAAAGATCTGAAACATAAATGATTAAATCAGGATTTGAATCACCATCAATATCAATTTCTGATTCTTCTGCCAAATCTGTGTAGAAAACTCCAGATGGAGTATCAATACCAAAAGAAGATAAAGTATCATGAACAGTTAAAACAATTGGATTATTTCCAGAAGGAACAAGAATCTGATCCCCTTTATATACACGCTGGGTAAATTTTTCATCCCCTATTTCGTATTGCTTATTTTTGATTTTACTTGAAACTACGACAGAAGGATCGTCTTCCTGTTTATTTTTGTTTACAAGCATAATAGATATAAAAAGAATTACACCAAGAACCAAAACAGAAGGAATAATCTGATTAATATAATCTCCATCAAGCCACCAGTACAGAGAATTAAAAACTGTTTCTTCCGAAATTGGTTTAGCAATAAGTTCAACAGGAACAGGAGATTCCTGAATTTTCTTATTGTTATATAATTTAAGCATTAAATCTGTATTTAATTCCAAATAGTTTGAATAGTTTCGTAAAAAACCAATCATATATGCTTCACCAGGGAAAACAGAATTATCTTCGTCTTCCAATCCCTGGAGATATCTTTTATCAATTGAAATTTCTCTAGCAACTCTGTCCAAATCAAGATTTTTCTGAACACGGGTATTGTGTAAAATTTCTCCGAAACTATCCATTTTTTAAATTACTCCGTAAACAAGAAGTTGTTTAAATTATTTGCAGAACTAGGTGGATCATATACAAATCGTTTTTCCGAAATACCTTGATTCAATTTGTAATTTGTAAAGTTGAAAACAAATGTTACGCCAGCAGGAGTAACAGCTTCCATACGTCGAATCAATTTTGTATCAGGATTAACAGCAATTTTTATATATCTAAAGGCTTCTGCACTACTTTTACGATATAGAATAAACTTAACAACCTGCTCCATAGAGTTTTCATCAAGAGGAACTGCAGCCTGTCCTGATTCATAGGAAACAGTATAATAGCGACTCAGTAATGAAAGTCCCATGGAAGTTTTTGCAGAGGCACCTTCTGGCTCTTGCTGCATTACAGCACCTGTTTCTGGAAGATACATTGTTAAATTATCTCCATTAAAACAAATGACCTGGTTTGCTGGTTCAACATAGTCCATTCTTACAAAGTTAGGAGCTAAAAATGATAAAGAACCACTTGTTTCTTTCTTGTTAATTGTAATCTGAAAGTCAACTTCATAGTCTTTTAAGGAAGCATAATATTCTGAAATAGCCTTAAAATATGCACTGGCAGTTGTAATCTGTGCAGACAAACCTGCTGTTGCACAACACAAAAGAACAAGACTTAAAATAATACTTTTTCGCATTCTATTCATAACGTTAACCTTATTTATTTTAGAATACTTACTCTTTTCCGTCAATTAGTGAAGCACAGTGCTTTTCGGCTTCAACCAATTCCGAGAAAGTTTTTCCATCTATTGTTTCTTTTTCAAGAAGTGTATTTGCAACTACATTTATTAATTCTTTATGTTTTTTAAGAACATTTATGGCATTTTTATATCGTTCATTTACTATTCTTGCAATTTCTTCATCAATATATTTCTGTGTTTCTTCACTAAATTCTCGAATTAATTCTGGCTCACCACCACTATAACCACGAACACCTTTTCCAAGAGTCATGTTAGGGAACTTATCACTCATACCATAATCAGTAATCATACTCTTTACTATATCAGTTGCACGACTGATATCATTTGAAGCACCGGTAGAAACTTCATTAAACATTACCTGTTCAGCTGCACGACCACCAAGCAAAACATCAACTTCATTAATTAAATCAGTTTTTGTTTTAAGTGATTTTTCCTGTTCTTCACGATACTGAGTAAAACCACCAACACCATGTGAACGAGGCACAACTGTAATTTTGTTTACAGGAGGATAATCTGGTGTAAAAGCCCCCATTAATGCATGGCCTGTTTCGTGAATTGCAACAATCTTTCGTTCCTTTTCATTTTCAGAACGAGTCTTTTTCTTAAGACCAATGCTAACTTTATCAATGGCATCATTGAAATCAACCATTGAAACCTTCTTGCGACCATTTCTAACTGCAAGAAGTGCGGCTTCATTTACAACGTTAGCCAAATCAGCACCAGCAAATCCTGTTGTACCATGAGCAACTGATTCAAAATCAACATCATCATCAAGCTTTACATTTTTAGAGTGAATGCGAAGGATTTCTTCACGACCCTTTACATCAGGACGTTCAACTGGAACCTGTCTGTCAAAACGACCAGGACGAAGCAATGCCGGGTCAAGAATATCAGCACGGTTTGTGGCACCAAGGATAATCAAACCTTTTTCATTATCAAAACCATCCATTTCTACAAGCAGCTGGTTTAATGTCTGTT
>SAMEA3663269__coassemble_323_pt1 | contig 17456 bp, 15 predicted proteins | sample SAMEA3663269__metabat2_low_PE_036 | metagenome-assembled genome bin SAMEA3663269 (sample SAMEA3663269) | pig gut metagenome | biome: pig gut; feature: pig-associated habitat; material: faeces | place: China | collected 2013 | reverse complement strand
CTTTTTTGCTCTGATAATGGAGGAAGAGGAAAATCTACTTGTTTTACAGTATCAGACTTCAGATTTTTTACAGTAGAACCTGCTGCTACATTTGAAAAAGTCTCATAAATATATGCAGAAGATAAAGCATAATAAAGGTAATCTTGCAAAAGGCATTCCTTTATATTTGCAAAAACAAGCCAACCATCGTGAATGCATCCATCAATTTTCAAAATATAGGGTCTTCCAAAACTCATTGAATTAGTTAGCAAGAAATCTCCTGCATGAACAAAACGAGAATGTTTCTTTCCTTCTGGTTTAATTTTTTCTTTTGCGGAAGTTATATATTTGCTTTCTTCTATTGTATCTCCAATTTTAATCCAATTAATTCCATCTTTATCTTCAGTAATATAATCTTGAATTGGTCTTGGTGAACCGCCACGGGCAATTTCAGCTAAATCATTAAGTTTTACCCATCTCCAGGAATCGGGAATTTCAAAAGGTTCCTCATCCACCTTCTCATAAGGTCTGCAATAAGAAGATGAACTCTATTACGATAAATGCAAACTTACCTTATGCAAAAGAAAATCAACGATATTAAGATGCTCTATACCATCATGGCTTAAATCAATTCTATCTAGAGAAAGCACATATTTAGGAGAGGCATCTGTTATCTTGTCATATGCACAAAATTCACGCTTGATTGTGTTTTCTGAGAAAAGAAGATAAGCTACCTGTATAAAACATTTCTTGTTATCTTTTATTGCCACAAAATCAATTTCGCCTTTATTAGTTTTTCCTGTATAGACTGTAAATCCCTGAATCAGAAGTTCATTATAAATAATGTTTTCCAGAAAAAAAGTATCCTCATAGTTTATAGTGTTAGTGTTTAAAGTTCGCAATCCTGTGTCAGTGGCATAAAACTTATCTGAAGAATCTAAAGCTGCTTTTCCTGAAATGTTGTATTTTTTACAGGAATGGAGAATGTAAGCCTTGTGCAGTTTTTCCAGATAATTATAAATGGTTCTGGTGCTTACTGATTTCTTACATTTTGTTGAATAGTAATTTGCAATGTTTTGGGCTGAAAATTCTTTTCCTGCATTGGACATAATATAAAGGGAAATATCCTTAAAAGTTTTTTTATCCATCTTGCTTGATTTTTTGATTATGTCTCGGTTTATGATGTTTGAATATAAATTATCCAGGAAGCGTTTTATAGAAGTTTCTTCCCTAAAGCTAAAGCGCAAGGGAAAGCCGCCCCATTTTATATAGTCTTTTATAAAATCACCGGGGCTACATTCAATGTTATTTAATGCCATATAATCCACTGACTCTTTAAAGCTAAACGGGAAAATCTCAAATTCTACAGTTCTTCCTGTTAAAAGAGTTGCGAGATCTCCAGAAAGCATTGTCGAATCGCTGCCTGTAACAAAAATAGAGCAATTGAATTTTGCTTTAAGTGATGCAAGAAGTTTTTCAAAGTTTTCTACATGCTGAATTTCATCAAGAAATATATAGTATTTTTCCTGATCTATAATTCGACTTTCTATTTCTTTGTGAAGATCTTTTATATCTGTAATAAACGAATAATCCAAATCTTCAAGATTGATGCTTATTATATGAGAACCTTTTACACCATTTGCAAGAATTTCGTCTCTTATAGTTTCCATTAAAACTGATTTTCCAGAGCGGCGAACACCTGTTATAACTTTTATCAGGTCTACATCATAATATGGTCGTATAAGCTTCAGATAATCTTCACGAATCAGGTTCATATTTTCAAAATCTCCTCTAGTTTATGTATTTTATGCAAATATAAATACTTTTATTTTCTTACATTATGATAAAAATTAAAGATGTGCAAGTATAAAGTGTTATATTTGCAATAAATGGGATAAATTCACCAATAAGGCACTTTTTAGTGTACAAAAAATTATTGGAGGCTTTTATGAAAAAGCAAATTAATCAACAAACACCTTTTGAGCAGTATCTACGAAAGCAGAATCTTTCGGAAAATACTGTCACTTCTTATCTGTGGACAATTAAGTATTACACAGAAAACTATGAAGATTTTTCAAAAGAAAATCTTTTAGCCTACAAAGGCTGGCTTTTGGAATACTTTAAACCAAAGACCGTAAATCTTCGTATTCAGGCAATCAACAAGTATCTTGTTTTTACCGGCAAAGATAAGATGCAGCTAAAACAGGTAAAGGTCCAGCAGAAAAACTTTCTGGAAAATGTAATAAGCAATGCCGATTATCAATACTTCAAAGCACAGCTTAAAGCTGATGGTAATTTTGAATGGTATTTTGTCGTATGGTTTCTAGGAGCAACAGGAGCTCGTGTAAGTGAACTTACTCAGATAAAAGTTGAGCACGTAAATATCGGCTGGGTTGATTTGTATTCTAAAGGCGGAAAACTTAGGCGATTGTATATTCCAAAAATGCTTCGTGAAGAAGCTCAAGCCTGGCTTAAATCTATAAACAGAACTTTTGGATATGTTTTTCTTAATCGCTTTGGTGAACGAATTACCACACGAGGAATTGCAACACAGCTTAAAACTTATGCTGCAAAATATGGCATAAGCACTAAGATTGTCTATCCTCATTCTTTCCGGCATCGCTATGCAAAGAACTTTCTTGAAAAGTTCAATGATATTTCTTTACTTGCTGATTTGATGGGACACGAAAGTATTGAAACAACTCGTATTTACCTCAGGCGAACTGCTAGTGAGCAACAGGAAATTGTAGATCAGATTGTAACTTGGTAAAAGATACTAGAAATCTAATTCTTGCTGAAAAGTACCTTTTTTCCAATCAACTTTTGAGATTTCTGTCTGATAAGTTTTTAATGCAATTTTCCGCAAAGAACATTCGGCTTTTAAACTGTCGGACAGTTCTCCGTAACATAAGATTGTTGCAGGATCTAGAACTTCAATCATTTTGTAGAATCCGTTTTCAAAGTATTGAGTATTTTCTTTATCCCTATAGCCTCCTTGAGCACCAACTGCCACAACTCCCCATTTATCGATTCCTTCAAATGCAAATTCATAAGTACGCTCATCACCCCAACGAATATTAGGAATGATTGAGATTTCATTTTGCATCAAAAAATTTCCAATAGCACGGCTTTTATAAACTTGAAAAATTTGCATGGCTAAAGGCATATCTCTGTAAACACTGAAGTCTGGGAGAATTACACTTTGATATTTACTAAAAGTTTCTAACTTCTTTGTAAGCTTTGTTTTACTTGATAAACAGCCGACAAAGTTTTCGTCCAGTTGATAAAAATGAACTGCTTTATTTATTGTTTCTGTTTCCTTCTCGCAAGTTGAAAAAAGAACCAGACTTTCTGGAATTTTAGAAGTTCCATGTACAATTGGAATTTCATATTTTCCAGAGAGTTCAGTTCCTTTTAGTTGCCAGAATCCGAATACATCTTTTACAGGTTTCTTGGCCATTTTATCTCCTAAAAGACATCTGCGTCATCAATATCTTCAAGAATTTCTACAACTGATTTGCCTTCAATTTTTGCATTTTCTTCAAAGTCTGAAAAATCAGAAAATGAATCATCAAAGGTTGATTCGTTATACCATTCCCAAAAATAAATTCTTGGAGTGCTTCCAGCCTGTTCACGTTGTTCAATTCCGTATCTTTTAGAATTGTAATTGAAATCAATATTGCTATTCTGTTCAATGTAATTCTGCAACTGCTTTTTAGTCATCGTATGGACTCCTTTTTGGATTTTTAGGATCTGACCAATCCCATGTATGTTCATGAGGAACTTTAGGGTGAAGTACAGGATTACCATGATCTGTATAATCAATATCTAATTCTGCATGTCCATTATTGTCATAGTAACGTTCTTTTTCCAATTTTCCGTTGGAATCAAACTTAAGACAAACTGAATGTGGTGCTCCAGTTGTAGAAATACTATGATTTGTTGTTTGGGTAACCAAATATTTTGTTCCATTGTGGTAAATATATGAATGCCCTGAGGTTCCCTGACCCATAGTCGGTGCCTCCTTTTTGAGGAAGGTGTCTCTTTTATACGGTGGATTGATATAAACTACATCAAATACACCAAGAGACACGTCAATTAAATAGTTATTGACGAAAGCACCTGTTCAGGGTTAATATTCAATTGATACACGAAATAACCTTTAGGTGTTTCGTCAAGCTGGTTTCTGTTGGTAGCAGAAACTCAGTTATAAGCCTTGCTTTGATTGGTAGTCTTAGCAAGGTTTTTTATTTTACAAACAATCATAGACTGTACCTCCTTGTTTATTGTGAATATTCTTTTATTAAATCTGAAAAACTCTTGTTCATAAAAATCGCAGAATAATCTACATATTTATGACCTTTAGCATTTTGTAATGCAGTGTAAGCTGCTGAATTTGTTACACCACAATAAAATACAATATCTTCTTCTGAAAAATCTTTTATACAGTCAGGTTCACATAATAAATAGTTTCCTACTACATCTGCTTGCCATTCTGGATCAACTGAATGTAATTTTGCATCAGAATAATACATAATATTTTCCCAATCCTCGTAATAGGGAATTCCTAAGATTTTGAACAGAAAATAATGTGCAATTTCATGGGCTATTGTAAAACGGGCTCTGCCGTCTTCATCTCTTGCTTTGTTGTAAACATCAGAACGGATAAAAATGCAATTATTCTCAGGAGAGTAAAATGCTTCATTAGGTTTTTCAAACTCTCCAGGATCAAAGATTTTATATTGAAAAGAAGAATCAATTTTTGGAATAAGGATTTCAAGACAAAATAATATATCAACATACAATTGTTTTGAATCAATTCCTAGCTTGGCTCGTATTTGAGTTGCCAGCTGCCTTAAATTTTTTCTTGATTGAGGTCTTGTTATTCGGACTTTTAAGCAATTCTCGTTTTCAACATAAAATACCATTATTTTACCTCTTTATTTTCTTAAATCTTCATGCAACTTCCTTAATTGTTGTACAGTCATATTTTTTATTTCTCTAGCGAATAATACAGTAGCTTCTATTTGTTCTTGACTTGCGTTTTCCAAATTGATAGTTAAGGCCTGATTTGTATCAGCCTCTGCCTTTAACAATTTTTCAGCTTCTTCATCTTTGAGATTGTAGACGGAAATTATTTTTCTTGTTAAATCAACAGGTATAGTTCGAGTACCTGTTTCAATAGATGACAAATAAGCAGGGGAAAGCCCAAGTTTATCAGCCATTGTACCTAATAATTCAGATATATCCAGTCTTATATGCCTTAACTGTTTTCCATATTCAGTTATTGCTCCCATATGGCACCTCTCATATATTTCTTTAATTCGAATATAACATTTAAATTTCAATATGTAAAGTCTGTTCACAAATTGTGAAACAGGTTTTTATACCAAATTTATAGTTATATTGTCTAGGTATGAAAAGAGTTCTTCGATTTTTGAAACGATGCGAGACTGTTCCTTTATACTTGGCAGTGGAAATAAGTATTCTTGGGCTTTATTTATTGTAATAGTATCCACTGTTGTTCCTGTTGATTGTGAATATATTTGATTCTGAAGGAAACTACTTTCTAAACATAATTTCAGAAATTTTGAATTGTTATTTTTTTCTTTCTTTGAAAAACAAATAACACTAGCATCTTTATAATAGAAACAGTCAGTTTCTTTAACGATATATATTTTCCCAATTGTTCCTACAGCTGATATCATAAGGTCTCCAGAACTAGGAACTCCATACTTTGATTTTAATTCATTATAAAGCTCAGGAGTAATAAATAAATCATCTTTTACTTTTTCATTATTAGATAATTGAGCTATTTCTCTTGCTCGGTAGAATGGTATACCTGAGTCTTTCCAATCCTGTTGTAAAACTCTTTTTGCTGACGAAATTTTACATAAATCACCTAAATGGCATCATGCCCAATTTGTAGGCAAAGTGTAAGGGCTATCATCTTTATCAAACTTCTTGTAAGGTCTGTTTATGTAAATTTGTTATCTCTTGTTGACGAAATACCCTCTTTTATTATATTTAATTAGCTTTTCGGTAGAGCTAGCAGCCAGTGCGAAGATTAATTCATACCATATCTTAATTTAATGATTACCTAAGAGCGTCAGGTTTATTGCTGCTTTAAGGTACTGACAGAATGAGCAATAAAGAAAGATGCTCAAGGAGATCATTATGTCAAATTTTGAGTTCCTCAAGAATAAAGCCAAAAAAATCTTAAAAGATTGGCAGACACAAACCCAAACATTTGAGAGTGATGTATTTCTTTCATATCGCTATTCCCCAAAGATCTATGATGTAAGCGACTTGTTCTTTTATTACGAATTGGATGATAAAGATGAACAGAATATTATACTTGCACGTGCACAGCATTACATAGCAAAAACGGTTGGATTTAATAGGTGGGATGATTTAATTCATGCTTATGAACTTGGGGACAGAAAAGAAATTGTAAATCTTCAACCTGAAAAGTTGACAATCTTGTCCGGGAAAATGAAAACGAATCTTACTATGGTCGTTTGCAAAAATTACCCCAGCTGCCATGGAACATACTTGGATTATAAGGTCCTTTCTCCAACGATATTGTATGGACAGACAAGAATTGAGGGACTTGAGCGTGGTATTCAAGCTTTCGAAACTGATTATACAATGGAAACAATAGTACACTGCATTCATTGTGGAAAAAAATATTTATATAGAGAAGCAAATGTTGTGCAATTTCCAGATGATGAACCTTTAGTTTATTGTAAGCAATATCCAGAATGTAATGGAAGTTTGATCGATATGATAAAAGTTAAAAAAAAAATAAACCGCAGGCTAACAAACCGGCGGTTTTCATTTTTAAGGAAAGTAACAATAGGGCATCTTGGCTTTTTACAGCACCCAACGAAAATACCTATCAATATATTCTTTTTTTTCCACAAAGGAGCAAGAAGCTAAGTAATCAAAGATTAATAATCATCTTTACACATACATAAAGAATAATCGATTTCTGGATAAACAGAGTCCTAGTATTCATCATGATTTTGACGACTATGTTTCTTTTGCTATCTATTCCACTGACATAGGAACGTAGTTGACAAACTTCCTTTTGGCAACCATATGCAATTACTTCTGGCCTAGCATCCAGAGAATTAAATAAATCATTTGGTCCTTGGTTCAAATCTAGAGACCAATTAAGAGCTGGCACCTCGGGGTCGGTGCTAAATCAATTTAACACAAGCATTTACTAATTAACCTGACCTTCAGATTATTGAAAATGTTAAGCAAATATTAAGTGCTTAGCGAAAAACTTGGAGACCATTATGGATTCAAATTATCACATTTTTAAAAAATCAGTTCAGTAGCCGTTATTCTAGTTATGGTAAAAGCCGTAAAACCTGCTGCAGAGAGGGCAAACAGGCTGTTTATGTAAAAATTGTTTAGTCTGATAAACAACTTTTGGTAAATTTTGTTTATTGGACTATACAATTTGATTTTGAAACAGAAAATCAGTTTATAACGTCAATATTTATATACAATAAATCGATTTATGTATATAATTATAGATGTTATGGGAAAGAATGCAGTTGTTTTGTTGCCTTCAGTTCAGAAGGTTCTAACAGAATTAGGTGAAAATATCAAACTGGCTCGTTTAAGAAGAGGTTTATCAAGTGAACTTATCGCAGAACGGGCTGGAATTAGCAGAGCTACACTTGTAAATGTTGAAAAAGGTTCACCGTCAGTTGCAATGGGTATATATATGTCAGTTCTTAATTCATTGGGACTTGAAAAGGATATGCTGTTAGTTGCAAAAGATGATGAATTAGGCAGAAAATTGCAGGATTTAAAGCTGGTTACAAGGAAGCGTGCGCCTAAGGATAAAAAGGACAAATAAATGAGTAAAAACATTTTTGTATATGGTGATTGGGAATCTCTGGTGCAGCCAACCCTTATAGGTGTTTTAAATGTTGATTTGCTCAAGGGAAAAGAAATCTTTTCATTTGAGTATGATACAGAATGGTTACAAACCCAGAAGTTCTCTTTTTTTGATCCAGATTTACAGTTATATAAAGGTCGTCAGTATACACAGCAGAACAAAGAATTGTTTGGATTCTTTACAGATTCTTGTCCAGACAGATGGGGTCGACTTTTAATGACTCGCAGAGAAGCCATTGAGGCAAAAGAAGAAAACAGAGCTCCGAAGAAACTTATGGAAAGTGATTTTCTGATTGGAATACAAGATATTTCCAGAATGGGGGCATTAAGATTTAAGACTGAGCTGGATGGACCTTTTTTAGCAGAAAATTCTAAGAATTCAATTCCAATATGGACCTCAATACGTGAACTCGAACAGGCTTCATATCTTTTGGAAAAAGAAGATATTGCACTTGAAGAAGAAAAGAAAAAAATACAAATGCTGATTCAGCCTGGCTCTTCGTTAGGTGGAGCACGCCCAAAGGCAACCGTGCAGGCTCCTGATGGCAGTTTATGGATTGCAAAATTTCCATCAAGGCATGATGAATTTGATTCCGGTGCCTGGGAAATGGTAATACATGAATTAGCAACCTTATGCAGATTGAATGTTCCTGAAGCTAAATGTGAAAAATTTTCTAAAAACGGAAGTACCTTTCTTATTAAGAGATTTGACAGAACCTCAGAAAATAAACGCATTCATTTTATTTCTGCAATGACTGCTCTTGGTAAAATAGACGGAAATAATGCTCAGGATGGGACAAGCTATCTGGATATAGTTCAGTGCATACAGCAGCAAGGTTCAAAGCCAAAAGAAGACCTGCTTGAACTGTGGAAAAGAATTGTGTTCAGCATTGCTGTTACGAATACGGATGATCATTTACGAAATCACGGATTTTTGTTTGATCAGAAGGGGTTAAGGCTTTCTCCTATGTATGATGTAAATCCTAATCCGGATGGAGTTGGATTATCTCTGAACATTGATGACATGGATAATTCCCTTAATTTTGATGTGGCAATTGATACAGCAAAATATTTTGATATAAATAAGGATGAAGCTGCAAAAATTGTAGATGGTATAAAACAAAATATAAGGCATTGGAAAGCAGTTGCAGAGAAAGTCGGGATTTCTCGTTCCAATATGATTCACATGGAGAATTGTTTTAAGTTTTAATGAATTGTGCTTCCAGTTCGTTACAGATAGTGACGGATTGGAATTCTAATAAGAAAAAGGGCAATTTTCGTTATATTGTTTTATGGAGTTCATCATCCAGAAACCACTTCTAATTATGTAATATGAAATACTATAAATGTCAAACGATTCGATTAAACGATTCGGTTAAATGCGGAAAGGAGAACTAACAAGAACAAATGTATTATAAACAACATTTTCTTGAAGTATAAAAAATGATATAATTATAATATTTGAAGAATAAATGCCTTATGGACTTAAAAGAGTATCTTACAACCTTATCTAAGGAAAATCTGATTTCTCTACTGATGGACTTGGCTGATATAAATAAAGAAGTAAGAAGTTATCTGACAGAGAAACAAAATGCTCTTCTGGTTTTCTCTGAACAAAACAAGCCAATACTCCCTGTGGCAGATACTCTTTTTAATTCAACACCTGCAATCAATCGGCATAGCACTCCACAACAAAAAATCGATTTATTCAAATCTTTGTTTTCTGGCAGACAAGATGTTTTTGCACTTCGCTGGTTCAATCCTAAGTCTAATAAAAGCGGTTATTCTCCAGTCTGCGGTAATAAATGACTTTCAGGAAAATGTGACTTGAAGAAATATTACTGTGCGACTTGTCCTTTCAAATTACCTGTGTCGTTGACTGATAATTATATTTACAGTCATCTCGCAGGAAAAGATGAATTCTGTCGTGATGTCATCGGCCTCTATCCTCTCATGGAGGGAAACCTCTGTAAGTTTCTTGCGATGGATTTTGATTCGCATGCGACAAAAAATCAACTGGCTTGGAGAGACGACATACTCGCAGTTCATAAAACCTATTCTGATTTTGGAATTAATAGTTATATTGAAATCTCCCGTTCTGGAAATGGTGGCCATTTATGGATTTTCTTTGAAGAAATCATTTCTACAAGACTTGCAAGAAATCTTGGAACTGCAATTATAAAAGCAGCAATGCAAAAACGGCACTCAATACCATTTGAAAGCTTTGATAGATTTTTTCCAAATCAAGATGAAATCCCAAAAGGCGGATATGGAAATCTTATTGCGCTTCCTCTGCAAGGGAGAGCAGTAAAAGAAGGACACTCTGTTTTTGTTAATGAAAGTTTTATACCTTATGAAGATCAATGGCTTTTTTTATCTTCTATAAAGAAGGTCTCAGAACGAGTTGTAAGAAGTACGATTAGTGGAATTGAAAAGTCACTTCCAGATTTTGTTGAAAAGGATGAATCAGAAAACGAAACAAAGAAAATTAATACAACAATTAGTTCTCAAGAAAATAAAGAATCCTTAAACCAATCTGATTTTTCTGACACAGTTAAGATTGTTCTATCAAACTGTGTTCAAATATCAAAAAAAGGAAGTTCAGAAAAAGCATTGGGAGTCTTAAGGCGTACAGCAGTTTTTCTTAATCCTGAATATTTCAAAAACTTGCGGATGCATCTGCCTCTTTATAATATTCCCAGATACATTGATTGCTCAAAAGAAAATGATGATTATCTCTTGCTTCCTCGAGGAAATCTTCCAAAGGTGATTGAAAAGCTTGAAGAAGCAAATGCCAAATATGAAATCACAGATGAACGCGAAACAGGGCAAAAAATTGATTTACAATTTACTGGAAAACTTTATGATGAACAAAAAGATGCTTTAAAAGCGTTATTGAAAGAAGATGTTGGAATCTTATCAGCTGGAACAGGATTTGGAAAAACAGTTGTAGCTTCTGCTTTAATTGCAGAGCGTAATGTTAATACGCTGATACTTGTTCAATCACACGCTTTGCTCGAACAGTGGAAGAAAGCAATAAAACAATTTCTTGATATAACACCAGGGACAATTGCAGCTGGAAAGGATAAGTCAACTGGGATAGTCGATATTGCGATTGTAAATTCTTTGATTGAAAAAGGTTCTGATGAACTTAGGCATCGCTCATACAAATACGGCATGTTGATTGTAGATGAATGTCATCACGTCTCTGCTTTTTCTACAGAAAATCTTGTTGCAAGTTTCAAGGCAAAATATGTTTACGGACTTACTGCAACTCCAATTCGTCGTGATGGCCATCAGAAAATTATTTTTTATCAGTGTGGTTCTGTTTTATATTCTACTACAACAAAACAGATGAATGCAGCACAGGATTTTGCACATTATTTTATTCCGAGATTTTCCAGTTTTCATTATGTACCGGAGCTTACGGAATCAAAAAATCCTTCAATAAATCAATATTATGAAAAACTTATTTCTAATTCAACTCGCAACGAACTGATAATTGCAGATGTAAAAAATGCTGTAAAGGACGGGCGTACTCCCCTGATTTTGTCGGAACGAATTGAGCATTTGAATATCTTATATGAAAAACTTTCTAATTCAGCACAAAATGTTATTTTCATAACTGGTCGTGGTACCCAAAAACAAAAGAATGAAACCCTTGAAAAACTGAAAGCTGTCCCAGCAGATGAATCATTAATAATTCTTGCAACAGGAAAATACGCGGGCGAAGGTTTTGATTATCCTCGTATTGATACTTTAATGCTCGCAATGCCTTTTAGCTGGAAAGGAACTTTAGCTCAGTATTGTGGACGCTTACACAGAAACTTTGCTGGCAAAAATGAAGTTCAAATTTTTGATTATGTTGATTATCGAATTCCTGTTTTTGATAGAATGTATCAGAATCGTCTGAAAGGTTATAAACATCTTGGTTATTCTATAAAACAAAATATTTCTGAAAATGCAGAAATACAAACAGAATCTAAATTATATTCCGCAGAAGATTACAAATCAGATTTTCAAAAAGACATTTTATCAGCTGCTTCAAAAATCATTATTAGTGTTCCGTATCTATCGAAATCAAATGTGCAAAATTTTGTATTGAGTTCTACAACATTACTTGTAAAAGGTGTGAGCATTCAAATAATTGTACGCAAGCAAGAAGATGAAGCCAAAAGGAAAAAAAGTGAACCGTGCATAGAAATGTTTGAGAACATAGGAATAAAAGTTATAGAGCAGGAAAATATTTCTCAAAAGATTACAATTATTGATGAAAGGATTATATGGTACGGCAATATCAACTTTTTAGGTTATGCAGAAAATGAAGAATGCTGCATGAGAATCGTTGATAATATAATTGCTTCGGAAATCGAATCAGAAATCTTAAAGCTTTAAATTTCAAACAAAACTCGCCTACACACCTGCTTCGGTGTCAATATTGACTAAGCAAAGCCTTCTATGATATATTATTTACTACCTAATTCGGGCCATACCTCCAGGTATTCGGTTTGGCTCAGTAGAAATTTATTTAATGTGTATTTTTCAAGGCTTTGCCTTTGCAAAATACGGGCCATTAGCTCAGCGGTTAGAGCAGAGGACTCATAATCCTTTGGTCCTTGGTTCAAATCCAAGATGGCCCAATAAAATCATAAGGACTTACGGTTGTGGTATTCCGTAAGTCTTTATTTTATAAGTATTTACAAGCATTTACAAATCTATCTGCCCAACAGATGTTTTGAAAGGTCAACTCAAGGTCAACCTTGTTTGATTTTGTGACCTAGTGTTATCAAGACTTCAGGAGGTCAAATGGATTATCACATCTTTAGAAAACCCAAAAAACTTAAAAACAAAACTGTTCATCGCTGGTATTACTATTTCTACGATCCTTTTACAGGAAAGAAAATTCAGAAAGCATGCAGCGGATGTAAAAATCAGGCAGAGGCGTATGCTTATGTATCTGCCCTATCTCCAATCTTTGCAGAACAAAGAGTAACCATATCAACAATTGCAAAGTACATGTTTATTCCAGAAAGCGACCATGTTCGTAGATTGGATAAGCTTGGTAAAAGTTTGGATATTAAAACTTTGCGTGAAAAACGTCATAAGCTGGATATCTTTGTAGAGCAGTTTGGTGATTTAGAGATTCAGGAATTAACTGTTCCTATGGTTATTAATTTTTTAATGGATGACCCTCACGGTGGCAGCTGGAAAAATAATTTTCTAACTGTTGTATCCAATGTTTATGATGAAGCACCATTTTTTGGAATAAATAACCTTGTAAAACCTAACTTTCCAAAGTTCACAAGACAGACTGTAAAGAAGGATGTTTTCAGTACAGAAGAACTTAATACTCTGTTTAATGAGGCTCTATGGCAGAAATTAAATCAGAAAATGTATGAAAAACAACCTCAATATGATGATGGTTATATTGCGTTGTATTTAATGTTCTTATGTGCCATCAGTTTTGGTTTACGTCTTGGTGAAGCTATTGGAATCAAAGCAAAACAGTTCTTATTTGATTACGGAATGTTTGTTGTAGATGGATTTTATCGTTATGAGGAACACGAAAGAACAAACTTCAACAAGAAAGGCTCTGCAGACGATCAGAAGATTCGTGTTGTACCAATTCCAGATAACATTGCACCAATTCTTAGAAATTACATTTTGGAAACAAATGCACAACCAGATGATTTTGTATTCTTTCGTTATGGTCAACCTATTCGTAAGCATTTAGCAGAAAAATGGTTTGGACGAGCTGTTGAGCTGGCAGGAATAGATACAGAAGGTCGAAAGCTTACCCCACACTCTTTACGTTATACTTACATTACTCGTATGCGCCGTGATGTTGCTGGTGAAACTGTAAGAAAGATTGCAGGACATAATTCTATGGCTATGACAGATTATTATACTCGTGCAGCTATTCCTGAAATGGTAGAAGCAGTTAAGCCTGCAGCTGAGGCGGCTAACAGGTTGTTTGAGTAATAATTGAAATTATAATACTATTATGCAGGAAAAATTGATTATAAAACTTGACGATAAATAATTTTGTTGTTAAATTATTAATGTAAACGGCATGTCATGTTTACAGGGCCTAAAAAGTCGAAAGCGGTCTGATAGTGTTGGTTGCTCTAGACATATGGCTTAGAGTTAAGGGTTTATAGTTATATCCAAAAACTATCGTAGATATTTCGGTATCGAAAAGAAAAAACTAGTTCATGAAGGAGTTCTTGTTAATAGCAAGAACTCCTTGTTTTTTATTATGGATTTATTAAAAAAAGCTTTTACTTCTTATACAAAGTTATTAAATATTGAATATTCTTTTATTGTTTTACATACGGGATGTATGGCATCGTCGGCAGAAAAAAAATTTGGTGCCAAGATTAACAAAAATTTAATTCAAGAAATTTATTTAAAATTTGAAAAAAACAGTTTCTTTCACTTTACAGGTTTGAGACATGCAAAAAATTCAACCTTATCAGCTTATGATAGAAACTACAAAACAATAGCGCAATTTTATGATGACGTTTGTAACGATAAAATCACTTATGATGAAATAGAAAAAATAAAAGACGTTGATCCAGATAATAAAAATTATATCGATCAAAGACTTCAATTGATAATAGATGCAGAAAAACTAATCGATGAAAGTAACTCTCTACGTGAATATGATGGTTTTTTATATAAATTAAATGAAAAGCCCAAAGAGAAATTACAATCTGCCAATTGTATTATACAGTCAAGAACCAAGATCTACCCTAAGATATTCTATTTCTTCTCGCTTAATAGTGTATCCGAAATAACACAGAACGAATTGGATCAGACAACAACAGATCTTCTGTTGCAAGAAACAATTCAAACCAATCAGAAACTAGAAGAACTTCAGAACTCATTGATTTCAATTCAGGATTTGAAAGATACTCTTCCAGAATCGATTCAGAACGTGCTAAACGTTCAACTGAAGAAAATTCTGGACACACAGATTCACAACCAAGAACTGTTGAACAGACTGGAAGCAAAATACAACGAGAAGATAAAGGAATATCAAGATAAAACTGAGAAGCAGATTCGTGTAATGAAATTATATGCTGAAAAACAGATTAATGATGATTGCAAACATCTGTTCGAAAATGCAGAAAAAAGTGTTATTGCAGTTTTCAACAAGAATGCAGCTACTTTTAACAACGCATCAAAAGTATCATTAAAATTGATATGCAAGAATCTTCTTGTAAATTTTCTTGTTTCAATTGTTTTATTAGCAGCAGCCACAGGAGGAATTTTGTTTGTTCAGAACTATAAAGATGGAACAAAAATTGCAAAAGAAAAAGCCATTGAAGTTTTAGCGAAAGAAAAAGAAACAATTGGTAAGGATGCAATCAATCTTTATAAAAAGTCTTCTGAATTCCGTGAAGATGCATGTAAGCTAGTTGCGGAAAATATTTCAACTTTAGATTGTATGAATCATTTATATGTTTATATGAAATCTGAAAGTTTGAAAAAATATCCGCAAGTGAAGGTGTTTTATAATGATTTTCTGAAAGAAGGATATAAACAATACTGTTCAGGAAAATAGAAAAGCTTGAAGGCATTTATCAATTTTATCATAAGTATCTTCTTCTTAATTTGTGCAACGTTGCACACTTTAAAATCACACAGTAAATCATGAATTTTAAGGCAGCTTTCGGTAGCAAGAGTGACCGAAAAACTGCCTTTTTTTGTTGCATTTACTGTGGCAAGATTCGCAAAAGTGCTGGCACTACGGCCATCATTTTACAAATCTTGTGAGGGAACTTTGTCCCCTTCAAACCTCTACTCATCGCATTCGCTCGACTTTAGGACTTCCGAAGCACGGCTCGTTAGTCCTAAGGCAAAGGCTCAGCCGCCTTTGGAAACTACTTAGGAGTGTTTCGATTGCCTCTCACCACAGTGTGCAATGTTGCACAAATCAGGCAGAGTGGATTTTGTCAGCAATAATTTACAATCTATTATTATAATTATCCTATATATTTTTGATAAGAATACCTAACATTTTTTTGTTGTACCTGTGCATACCTTAGTGTTGTATCAATTTTGGTATGTCCCAATAAAACTTGTACTTGTTCAATTGGCATGCCTTTATCGATTGCTCTGGTAGCCATTGTTCTCCTGAACTTATGTGGATAAGCTTTTGTGTTGTTACAGAGATTTCCACAATTTCGAATAATATGTTCAACACTATTTATACTTAATCTTCTGCATTTATGTTTTTTAGTTACTTTTCTTTCTGTAACAAACAAAGCTGCTTCATTATCTTTGCGAGATTCCAAATATTTTTTTAAACTCATTTTTGTTTTAACATCAAAATAAATACAACGTTCTTTAGAGCCTTTTCCATAAACAATAGCAGTTTGATTTTCTAGGTTAATATCTCTTTTATTTAATAAAACAAGTTCGCCAACTCGTAAACCTGACGAATTTAATAAATCGAAAATAGCAAGGTTTCTTTTGTTATGAGAGCATATTTCTCGCATTGTTACTATATTTTCATCTGTAAATACAGATTTTATAGTATTTGGAATTTTTACTTTCCTAATTCTTCTCATAGGACTTTTTATAATATAATCTTCATTTTCCAACCAATTATAAAAACTTGAAAGAATTCTTCTTATGTTATCAATAGATAGTGGAGAGCATTTTGTTTTATTTTGGTAATTATACAAATACAAACGAATATCTTCGGTTGTTGCGTATCTCACATTTTTTATATCCTTTTCAAAAGTTCTAAGGACTTGTGTATAGTATGTTTCAGTTCTTGCGGATCTACCTTCTGATTTCTTTGTAAAGATGAATAGTTTAATTAAATCTTTATTCTTTTGTTGGTTATCAATATTCAGAACTTCTTCTAGCACCTTTCCTAATTTAATAATTTGTTCAGGTAGAAGGTCTTCCTTCATTCTGCTTTTAATTTCTTCAATAATGACTTTATTCATAATTTCACCTCGCAGAAAATTTCGGAAAAAATAAAGAATAAGTTAGTTTTTTTAGAATTACGTCCAACAAATTTCTATTGATTGGGAACAACATTTTTTCATAAAACAGATATGTTTTTGTTGTATGAAAATCTATTTGAAAATAACTTTAAAAAATATTTGTTTATTTTTGTATTTCATTTAGAGCGATAAATATTTTATGCTTTGAGAATTTATTCGGATTTTTTTCCTTTTTAATTACTCTATCGTTTTTAGGATAAATTGTATCAAAATGAAATTCATATATAAATAATTTACTTTTATACTCATAAAAATCCATTTTATAGACTTTACCAATCAAATTTTTATAAAAAACAAAACCAGATGTATTCTGATTTGGCTTTGTTAGTCTTTTCGTATAAAGTTTGTATACATCAGAAGCTTTAAGTACCTGTGGATCCCAATATTTTCCACTTTCTGCTTTTGGGTCATAATTATTTTGAAGTGCGTAATACCCTGCGTAATATTGACTTGGACAACTTGTATTATAAAAAAAGATATGATACAAGGGGTGCTTAATCGAATTTGTTTTTCTTGAATGCATGTTGTTCA
>SAMEA3663269__coassemble_316_pt1 | contig 17625 bp, 19 predicted proteins | sample SAMEA3663269__metabat2_low_PE_036 | metagenome-assembled genome bin SAMEA3663269 (sample SAMEA3663269) | pig gut metagenome | biome: pig gut; feature: pig-associated habitat; material: faeces | place: China | collected 2013 | reverse complement strand
GATGCCCAGCTCCATTTATCAGAAAAGCGGCAGGAATAATCTATCCCATTTACAATCTGATCAGTGGGAATACCCCATTCAGTATCAAAAATCTGTTCGATTTCGTAATTATCTTTAACCTGCTGACAGTAGCGGTTCGCTCTTCTTCTGTAACTCCTATGTAAGTAAGTACTTACATGAAGTCAAAAAGAAAACGTTTATAATTCATTATTATTTCTCCAAATAATCCTTAAAAGCATTTTTATAAAGTTTTGCTGTAATATCTTCTGGAAAATGTTCCTTAAGAGAAGTCAGAATAAAATCAGTTGCATCCTTGTGATAAATAATCTGACTCTTAATATCGTTTATTACTTTTAAAGTATTCTTGTACCACTTAAAAAACTCTTGAATCGTAATAAAGCTATATTCAGCTGAAGTATCAAAAACTGAATAAACTTCATGAAGAGCCGAATCTGCAACTACAACTTTATTTTTCTTCTGATGCAGAAAAACCTTTTCATAAAGACACATTTCTGTGTGACCAACAACCTGCTTTGGATAATATGCATCCTGCAAAAGTGATTCAGGACGAATCCACAAAGGCCCCTGAGAAATTTCATCTCCACTTGGACTGAAAAAGCCATACCAGTCTAACAATTCGTCAAACTCATAAAAGAAATAATCATCTTCTGAAGAGTGACTAAATGAATGAAACTGTCTGTTTATAAAATCAACAGAAAAATCCGTTTCAGTCCATTCGTAACCATCAACATCAAATATCGAATGAAAACATTTTTTTATAGATTTTATCCATGTATCTGAAAATCCAGCATGACTGAAAACCCATCCATCACATTCAAAGGCTAAGTCAATAATGTCTAGATTCTGTTCCAAGAGATTTCTGATTTCTAATATGTGACCAGGTTTCTATAGGTCTGATTACAATTCCTTCCTTATGATTTCCACGCCAACGGCGCATTTCGGGTTTTTGTCTCAGGCCTGTACAAGAATGTAAAGGCACGCTTCGCTTTTCAGCCTTGACATTCTTGTTTGCCCTATCACGGGCATCAAACCATTGAGACTCGGCGCTCGGCTTCTTAGGGCCAGCGACTTCAATATATTTTGTGTAGTATCAGATTACACCATTTGCTATTATTTTGTCGTTAAACTTGTAGTTTAAAAAATGCATTTTGAGTGTAATCATCAATCTGCATAATTAGATTATAAAAAGAAAAACTACTTTTGTCTGTTAACCATTAGTTTAAAATCACTATTTATATAGACATATTATTTTAGAAAACTCTTCTCTTTCTGTTTCATTCAAATCTTCCATGATTAAATCATAATTAATCCCATATTCTGGAGTATATTCATGAACTTCCATCTCTCCAAAATCTGTTGCTGATTTTAATACATAAAGATCTTCAACATGAACACCATAAAGTTTTGCAAGAAAATCAAAATTTTCTATGGATGGAATATTTTTAATATAATACGATTTTTTTTAATTGGCATTAATTTAGAGCTGATTTAACAGTAAAGGAATATATAATGCTGAATCTTCAAATTTATTAAAAGCAAAACACTTCTTTCCTAAGTCTTTTATGCTCGCACCAACATGATAAAGTTCTGAATTATCGATAATTAAAAATCTGTCATGCATTTTAGTTGTATACTTAACAGTCAATGTCGGGTATTGAACATTAAAATTCTGAATATCAAGTTGAGTAAGTGAATTTTTCATTTTTGGATTTTGCTGCGTATATATCTTAACATTTACTCCAGAATTCTTTTTTGCAAAACGATCTAATACAGTTATATCTACATATCCGTCGATTAGAATAATCTCTTTTTTAGCCTTCTGTATTATTTTTTGAAAAAATGAGTAGACATCAAAAAATTGACCTTGAAAGAAGATGCCTTGTATTTCCTCCACTCTATACTTATCCATTTTATCGAAAAGTTCTTCAATTTTTTTATCTGATTCAAATTGATGTCTTTTTAGTTGATTTAATTCAGTAAAGATTTGTGCATTATTTTGAAGAAAATGTCGCATAGCAACAAACGCTTCCATTATTTGAATGCTTACCTTTACAGCAGTTTCACTTTTTAAAACTGCTGATAACATTGCAACACCTTGTTCGGTAAAAGCATATGGCAAATACTGTCTTCCTCCTCGTGTATCTGTTTTTGAGGTCGCAATTTGCGACCTCAAACTTTCAAATTCAATATCAGACAATTGAAACATAAATCTTTCAGGAAATCGTTCCTTAATTTTGTAAACCGCAAGTTGTTTCAACAACTGAGGATTTACAAAACGTTCGCCCAAGCGAACACGTAGATAAATAGAGTTTTTGCAAAAAAACTCGAGTTAAAATGAATAGTGCCATCTGCACTATTCATTTTAAACGTTCCTTAATTTTGTAAACCGCAGAAAGTTTCAACTTTCGAGGATTTACAAAACCGTTCGCCCAAGCGAACACGTAAATAAATAGAGTTTTGAAAAAAACTCGAGACTAAAATAGATGGCGAAATTTAAGCCATCTATTTTAAACGTTCTCTTATTTTCAATTATTAATATTTCGTTATAATATAATCATAATCATTAATTTTTTGAGGACAAAATGCATTATTTCAAACTACAGATTGGGAGTCTTTTTGTTGTTCTTTTTATAACCTTTAATTATATTCGCCAAACAAGTGGTAAAAACAGAAATTTAAGTTGTAACAAATTATTTGATGCACTTCTGATTGTAAGTCCATGGTTCATTTTTTTTGATGGACTCACCGCATGGACTGTAAATCATCTTGATACTGTTCCACTATGGTTAAATAATACTTTCCACTGTCTGTTTTTCCTCGCCGTAGATGTAACTATGTTCCTCAGTTTTATTTATCTTAGTGATGCAACCTTTGGATTTCCTAAATCAACAATAAAAAAGCTTCTTTTATGTGCTCCGTTTGTCATAAATGTCCTTGCAATTTTTATCTTTATAAAAGATTTGGATTATGTAATTGGCAAAACAACGAATTATTCCATGGGACTTTCTGTAATTGCATGTTATCTTAACGCCTGGGTTTATTTTCTTTTCCTCTTTTTTGTCGTTACTTTTTATCGAAAAAAAATTGAGAAAAACAGATATGCTGGAGTGATTATTTCTGTAGTAGTTTCACTTACAGTAATGATCTTGCAGTCTATATTCCCGGAAATTCTTATTACCTCAATAGTGCCCGCTGCTTTTATTCTGGGATTTTACTTATTTATAGAAGATCCTTCATATCGCCGCCTTGAAAAACACAATTACGAAATGATTTCCGGCTTTTCTACCCTTGTTGAAAATAAAGATGATAGCACAGGCGGACACATTCTCCGTACAAAACAATATGTTGAAATTATTTTAAATCAACTTCAGAACGAAAAAAAATACCGGAACATTATAAGCCGGGATTTTGTAAAAAACATGCTGAATGCCGCACCAATGCACGATATTGGAAAAATTTCTACTCCAGACGTTATTCTGCAAAAACCTGGAAAACTCACCCCTGAAGAATACGAAATTATGAAGCAGCATGCTCCAAGAGGCGGAGAAATTATCATGGAAACCTTCTCTCGTCTGGACAATCCAGAATTCCTTAAAACTGCATATTATGTTGCCCGTTACCACCACGAAAAATGGAACGGAAATGGTTATCCAGAAGGTCTTGATGGCGAAAAAATTCCTTTGTGTGCACGAATCATGGCAATAGCAGATGTTTTTGATGCAGTTTCTGCAAAACGCTGCTACCGGGATGCAATGCCCATAGACCAATGTTTCCAAATCATTGAAAAAGGCCGGGGCACAGATTTTGATCCAAACTTAGTGGATGTTTTTTTGTCCGCAAAAGAAGAAATTATAAAAGTCTACAAGACTAAAACATTTGACTGACAGATTTCTTTCACCTTTGGGCGTTTCCCTCGCTTCGCTCGGGTCGTGCCTTCCGTGGCTCGGTAACCCTCGGCGTCCTCGTTCACTTCGTTCCCTGCGGTCGCTGGCTTCGCCACCACTCCACGCACTAACGTGATTTCATCCCGTACTCCATTGGTTTACTAACTTTCAATAAATTTCTGAATATCTGCCTTCGAAAGAATTTTTCCATAACTTACAACTTTATCATTAATTACAAGGCCAGGAAGACTCATGACTCCATAAGCCATAATCTGCTGTAAATCTGTTACATGCTGACAATCTGCAGCAATATTTTTTTCTGCAAGAATATCAATTGTATTCTGGAACATCCCCATGCAGTTGCTGCATCCATCACGACCTAAAATTTTAATTGATTCAATTTTCATATATTTATCACGCCTCCTATATAGTAAATCTCCTATATAATAAATCTCTGTAAAAAATTAAAAAAGTAGCCAACACAAATAATTCCAACTACGCAAATCCCAATAAAAATCCCCAATAATTTTGGTTTCACCGCCTTACTCAGCATTACTAGAGATGGAAAACTTAAAGTTGTTACTGCCATCATAAAACTTAAAACAACACCCAATAAAGCTCCTTTTCCTAAAAGTGCTTCGCTAATTGGAATGCATCCAAAAATATCTGCATACATTGGAACTCCGCAAAGAGTTGCAATAATAACTCCAAAAGGATTGTTTCTTCCTAAAGCTGTGATAACCCACTGTTCAGGAATCCAATTATGTATTACGGCTCCAATTAAAACTCCCACAACAATATAAAGAATCAGCCGCTTATAGGTAGAAACCACCTGACTCCAGGCACCCTTTATTCTATCTTTAAAAGTTATTTCCATTTCTGGAAGCTCAGGGGCTTTTGTATTTCTAATAAATTCAGCAATCTGTTCTTCCATATGCAGATGTTCTATTAAAGTTCCGCCAGCCACAGCAATCACAAGGCCAAAAAGAACATAAAGAACAGCAACTTTCCAACCAAAAATACTCATTAAAAGAACCAGGCTTCCTAAATCTACCATTGGGGAAGAAATTAAAAAGCTGAAAGTAACTCCCAGAGGAAGACCAGCCGCAGTAAAACCCATAAAAATTGGAATAGAAGAACAAGAACAAAATGGTGTTACAGTTCCCAAAAGTGCACCAATAAATCGCGCACCCATTCCACCAAAACGCCCCATAATTTTGCGACTTTTTTCTGGTGGAAAAAATGACTGAATATAAGAAATTATAAATATCAAAACACAAAGCAGAATGGTAATTTTTATAATATCCATAAAAAAGAAACTGATTGTCCCACCTATTGGACTTTCTGCATCAAGTCCGCAAGCAGTCACTATTTTTTGAACAAGCACATTCAACCATTTCATTCCTAGAATCTGATTCTGAATAAAATCCCAAATCATTGAATTTCCCCTCCACAACAGCTTTTTTTGCCTGCAACTATTCCATCATGCCTATCTCTATAGCAAGTTATGGCCTCAAAATATGATTTGAATTCCTTAAACATACAGCAGCTTATAGAATAGTAAGTCCACTTCCCCTCTTTACGAACAGATACCAGTCCTGTTTCGGAAAGAATCTTCATATGATGAGATAAAGTTGGCTGAGTAATTTGAAAATCTTCCAAAAGTTTACAGGCGCACTGTTCCCCATCAGTCAGCAATTTAATAATTTTTAGCCGATTGGGATCTCCCAAAGCCTTACAGATTTCGCTGATTTTTTCTTCATTCATGACTTTCCTCATATAGATGCTTATCTATATGAAATATAACTGATATATAGATGATTGTCAATATGATATTACGAACCTATATCTTTATAACAAGCTTTATATTCTGATGCTTCTTGCTTATAATATATATATAAGATTACACTTATCATGAAAATTCTTAATCACTAAAATAACAGCAGGAAAAAAAATGACAAAAATTCAAGAAATTCTATTCTCTTACCAGGATGAAAAATACGCTGATTTTACTGCAAAATTGATTCCAACTGAAAAACGAGAAATATTTATTGGAGTACGCTCTCCAGCTTTTAAAAAAATTGTACCAGCTGTTCTTTCTTTAGGCGAAGTGGAAGTAAATCAGTTTCTTGAATCACTGCCTCACCAGTATCATGAAGAAAACATTCTCCACATTTGCCTTATAAACAAAACAAAAGATTTTAATGAATGCCTTTTAAAATTGGAAAGATTTCTTCCTTACATTTCAAATTGGGCTGTAAGTGACGGATTAAGTCCAAAAATCTTTGAAAAAAACACCGATATGCTTATTTCTGAAATTAAAAAATGGATAAATGATGAAAAGCCTTACACCAAAAGAGTTGGAATGCTGTTATTAAAGAAATATTTTCTAGAAGAGGAATTTAAACCTGAATATTTAGAATTGTGCAGCCAAATTCGAAGCCCAGAATATTACGTAAATATGATGACTGCCTGGCTTTTTTCAGAGGCACTTGTAAAACAGTGGGATGCAACCCTTCCATTTATTCTGGAAAAAAAATTGGATTCCTGGACACACAATAAGGCCATCCAGAAATCTATTGAAAGCTTTAGAATTACTCCAGAGCAAAAAGATTATTTAAGATCTCTTAAGGTAAAAATCACCCGGGGTAATAATTAATTCTGTTTATGAAATATGATTTTTAATGCACTCAAAGGTTTCATCACTTATATCATGCTCTATTTTACATGCATCTTCTGCAGCAATGTTTTCTGAAACCCCTAACTTAATTAGTAAAGAAGTAAGCACTGTGTGGCGTTCATATATTTTTTCAGCAATTTCAAGTCCGGCAGGTTCCAATGTAATATGATCTTCATCACTAATCTTAAGCAGTTTTTCCTTTTCAAGATTGTGGATTGCAACACTTACTGTTGGACGGGAAAAATTCATAGCCCGTACAATATCAATTGCATGAACATCCCCTTTTTTTGAAAGCACAAGTATTGTTTCAAGATACATTTCTGCTGATTCGCTGATTTTCATATTTCCTCATCCTTTTCCCACAGACACATAAGAGTAATATACATAGTATTTGACAAATCAGAATAAATCAACACACTTCTAGCTGGAAACAGCCACCATTTTTTTTAGCTATAAGATGTTTTTTGCAAAAAGATTTTCTAGTATTAAAGCTGTTACTTAATCCTCTTCACAAAATAACAACACATTTCACCTTTACCTTTTACTTCAACACTAACAGGGCCTTCAAACTGAATAAAATCTTTTGTCTGCAACCAGGTATTTTCAGAAACATGAATCTGCATAGGCTCACCTGTACTTTCCATACGACTTGCAACATTTACTGTGTCGCCCCATACATCATAAATAAACTTAGTCTTACCTATTACGCCGGCAACCAGATTTCCAGAATTTATTCCTACTCTGATTCTTATCTGCATGTGGAATTTTTCGTTGAACTGCTGTACATCCGCTAAGAGACCTTGTGCAAAATGAATCATTTTCACTGCGCCATCAGGAGTATTTTCGATTGTAAGTCCTGTCGCTGCCATGTAAGCGTCCCCAATAGTTTTTATTTTTTCAATTCCTTCATTTTTGGCTCGCTTATCAAAAAGAGAAACCAGTTCATTCAGCATAGAAACAGTTTCGTCCGCAGACATCTGACTGCTCATTTTTGTAAAGCCAACAATATCTGTAAATAAAATAGTTGCATTGGGAAATTTTTGTGAAATGATTTTATCCGGATGTTCAGTTAATTCCTTTGCAATTGGTTCTGGCAAAATATTCAAAAGCAGATTTTCAACTTTTTCGTTGGCAATACGAAGTTCTTTTGTTCTTTCATCAACTTTGATTTCCAGTTCCCTTTTGTAATTTTCAAGAATTTCAACTTCCCTTTTATGTGCATTTTCAATGGTCTCATTGGAATCCATAACAACAAAAATATAAAGCACAATTGCCATGAATACTGTAGAAATATTCACAAGATAAAAACCGTGAGTTCTAAAAGAAATAACGGAAGATAAAATAGGAATAATCAGAAATAAAACTAAAGGAACGCGTACTCTTTTAGAAATGTTCTTGTAGTTTGATAAGATACAAATAATCTGAAGAATCATGCAGACGCCAGGAATAATTGTTGCAATAATGCGGCCTTTTGCACGATGATAATGATTCAACTCATCATAAAAATAATACCAGCCTGTAAATCTGGAGATTATAAGAAGAATCACTCCAATTAAAAGTACCAGTTCTGCAGGTGCCAATAGAAATTTATTTCTTATTGACGCCTCAGTTTTATGAGAAAGCAAATCCCGCAGATACAAACTGAAACTTAAGAGCATCAGTAATGGAGAAAAATAATCTAAAAATCTTGAAATATTCAAGAACCATCGTGCCGTGTCTCCAGGAACTCCTTCATAGGTCAGATAAACTATAGGGGCTCCCAGATTAAGTACGGCGCTAACTTCCAGCAGGAAAATAGCAGTTTTTCTTTTAGCACATAAACTATTAGTAATCAGAATCAAAAATGCAATGAATGAACATGTTCCCTGTAGAAAGAGCATTATGAATCTTTGATATTTAATTAAAAAATCCAACATTTATTGTTATTATATCACAACTGTTCCTGGTTTTACTTCTTTTAATGTCATTTTCTACCTCTTTTTTTTTTTGGGTGTTCCGGTGGAGGTTTCGATAGGCTCAACCTCCACCGTCGGCGCTTCCAGGTTCCGCTACGCTCAGTCCTGACGGACCGGCTAAAGTCGCCTTCCAGTGCCTAACACATTACTTACACAATTATTTTTCCAGCTAGTTCTTTACTGATTGCAACACGAGCGTCCTTTACCTGAACAATGTTTCTTCAAGTCCACAGATTTTTTTTACAAGATATTCTTGGCCCATTTGAGCCATATAAATTGGCATAAATACTCCCATAAATAATTGCCGACAAAACCAGCATTCACAAAACAGTTATAAAAAAAATTTATGGTGCAAAGTTAGCCCTAATTGCCTGAGTAATAAAACCTAAATACAGGCAAGTAAAGTTTTTTTTTGTAATTTGATAATTTGATTTAACAATTGTATTCTTAATGATATAATATTCAATGTTCTGCTTTCAGGAGGTTATATGGTTTCCGTAATTGCAAAAGGTTTACTTATTCCATTCTTAGGAACTGCCCTTGGTTCTGCCTGTGTTCTTTTTATGAAAAAGGATCTAAGCCCAAAACTTCAGAGATCCCTTTCTGGTTTTGCTGCCGGTGTTATGATTGCTGCCTCCGTATGGAGTCTGTTAATTCCTTCTATGGATCAGGCCACAGAACAGGGCTTAGGCAAGTTGGGCTTTATTCCAGCTGTAATTGGCTTTTGTCTTGGAATGCTTTTTCTGCTTTTCCTTGATGTAATTACTCCCCACATGCACTTAAACGAAACTGTGGAAGGTCCAAAAAGCAGTTTTTCAAAATCTACAATGATGGTTCTGGCCGTAACACTCCACAATATTCCAGAGGGAATGGCTGTTGGTGTTTTGTATGCCGGATGGTACACAGGAGCAGTTCAGGTTTCTGCTTCTGCAGCACTAGCACTTGCAATTGGTATTGCAATTCAGAACTTTCCAGAAGGAGCTATTATTTCCATGCCGCTACATAGCAAAGGGATTTCAAAAGCAAAGGCCTGCTGGTACGGCGTTTTGACAGGAATTGTTGAGCCAATTGCAGGTCTTGTTACAATTCTCCTGGCCAGATTTATTGTACCAGTGCTTCCTTATCTCTTAAGCTTTGCTGCCGGTGCTATGATTTACGTTGTAGTAGAAGAACTGGTTCCAGAAATGGCAGCCGACGAAGGTGAACAGCATTCAAATCTAGGAACCATTATGTTCATGATAGGTTTCTCTCTAATGATGATGCTGGATGTGGCATTAGGTTAATAATCATTCTTCAGTAACTAAAGCTTTAAGATCTTTATTTGTCATTGCACAAACACAAGAGTCACTGTAAATATTTACTGCAGTTTCAATCATATCAATTACTGCATAAATTGGAAGAATAATTCCCATAACACCAATTGGCATTCCCTTTCCAGCCATTAATGAAAGTGTAAGGAAGAAACATCCCATTGGAACGCCTGCATTTCCTACAGCACTAATTACAGAAATTATAATCCATGAAATTACTGTAATAAGATTTAATTCAACACCACCGTTCTTCATAACAAAAAGTGAGGTAACAAGTATGAAGGCTGCACATCCATTCATGTTGATTGTTGTACACATTGGAAGTATAAAACGAGAGAATTTCTTATCACATTTAACACGGTTTTCAACGCAGTCCATAGTTACAGGAAGTGTAGCTGCAGAAGATTTTGTGAACAAAGCAGTAAGAATTGCAGGAATCATATTCTTAAAATGTTTAGCAGGATTAATACCACGAATTAAGAGGAATAATGAAAGTACAATAAAGAACTGAATCAAGTTTCCACTTAAAACAACTGCAACATAACGTCCAATTGAATCAACAACAATACCAGCAGACATGTCAGAAACAAGTTGAGCTGTAAATGCAATAATTCCGATTGGGAGAATAGAAATGATCCATCCAATAATCATAAAAACCATTTCCTGAAAACCATTGATTATATTAAGAATTGCAGACTTTTTTTCAGATTCTTTCATTCTTGAAATTGCAAAACCAAATGCAAATGAAACAATTAAAATAGAAAGAACATTTCCTGAAACAAATGGATAAAGAATATTATCTGGAATTGCACTTACAAAATAGCTTAAAAATGATGAAGCTTTCATGCTTGCCAATGTATCAGTAGCAACTCCCTCGTAAACTGAAGAAGAAAGAACTTCTGGCTTTATAACAAAGAACAAAACTGCAGCGATTGTTGAAGCTGCAAGAGTTGTAAGAAGTGTATACATTAATGTTCTTCTGAAAATCTTTCCTGTTTCTTTATTTCCACCAAGCATAGCAAGAGTTGTAAGAATAGAAACTGAAATAGCAGGCACTGCCGTAAATTTAAAAAGTCTAGTAAAAATAGTAGCCACAAAATTACAAACACTATCAACTGCTGTAATATGCAATGACCCCAAAATGGCACCAATAAGAAGAGCACCAACCCAGAAAATAACTTGTTTTATTTGTTTAGTCATATTAACCTCTGTAATCCTATGATATAGGAAAAAAGTATGGTAAACAATATGTTTATCTTCGTCTGATTGAGTTGTAAAAATAACATCTGTTAGGCGGACAGGTCAGTGGCCCCCTTGTGTTACAAGAAAAATCCTCCAACATTTTTTTTCTAAAAATTTGTTCAGTGTACACTGAACATAGGAATTGTAATATTCCTATGTTGCGAAACTTCGCTTACGCTCGTTTCGCAACAAAAAAAACAACGGAGGAATTTATGAAAAAATTCTTAAAACTGACTACAGTAGTAGTTTCTATGGTAATGGCTCTTGCCTTTGTTTCCTGTGCAAATGGTAATGAGAATGGACAATTAAATCTTGTTGGAACTTATGGTCTTTCTAAAGTTGAAATTTACCAAAAAGATTCTAACTTAGAATCATCAATTACAACGACAATGCCGACAAGCACAAGTATCCGCCAATATGGTACAAAAAAAGTCACTACCGACAAAACGACAACTGTTATGGAAATGGATGTAACTATTACAAAAACAGAAGATGGCTATCCATTTGACTGGGTAAAATACAATATTAATGGCCAGGCTGCAAGTGAAGATGCAAAATCTCAGATTGAAAATGCTTTTACTGGTACCCAATGGGATGCTATCACAGCTTCATTTGCCATGACATATACAACAACTGCAGATGGCACATGGAGCGATAACAGCGATCCTGCGTCAAGTGGGACTTATACTGTTGATGAAGCAAATTCAAAAGTTATAATGAAAACTTTAATTGAAAAAGGAAAAAATCTTGAAACCCCTATTAATGAGGAACTTACTTATTCTGATAACGGAAAAACATTTGTTTTTGTGGTAGACCAATCTTCTGAGGAAGGGACATATAAGATGACAATGACATTTACTCGAAAGTAACTGTTTCTAATCAGTTGAAAACTCTTGCAAAGTCAGGCTTTCCAAGAAATGAACGGCGGGCCAAGCCCGCCTTTTTTTATATTTATAAAGTTCACTGTAGAAAAATTACCACAAGCAGAAGCTGAAATAAAATATGAAGAACTTATATCAAAAAGTGTTACTTCAGTATTAGAACCTTCAACCTAATTATTATTGCCAATTTTCGTTATATTTATGCTATACTAGTAAATGGAGGTCTTGTATGTCAGATGCTCTTGAAGATGTAGAAAACAGAGTTCAAAGTTTCTCTTTAGCTGAACAAATTCATCTGTTGAATTTCATTGCAAATAATATAAACAAACGGTCTTCTATTCTAAATAATCAATACTCAGAAGAAGAAGCTTTACAAAAAATACGGGAAGCAAGTCTTACAACCGTCTGGGAGACTTTAAAGAATGACACGTGGTGATATATACATGCTTGATTTCGGCATTCCTTTCGGCAGTGAACCAGGAAGACGCCGTCCTGTAGTAATCATTCAGGCAGATAAAGAAAATCTAAATAATCTTAATACTAAAGTTGTAGTTCCACTTACTTCAAATACCATAAATGCAGATCTACGCGGAAATGTTTTTCTTCCTAAAAATGAATCTGGTCTTTCAAAAGATTCCGTTGCTTTGATTCATCAAATTGTTGTCGTAGATAAATTCCGTCTTGAAGAAAAAATATCAAAACTTCCAAAGCATCTTCTTTCAAAAATCGAAGAAGAATTAGATTATGTGACAAAAAAATAATCACTTAAGGCTGTATTTTCAGGCAGTCTTCTTTTTAAACTATACTTAAGAGGTTAGAAATGAAATTTGTAAAACTTGGAAATACAAACTTAAAAGTGCCTGCAGTTGTTGCTGGCTGTATGCGTCTTGCAGAAAAAACTCCAGATGAAATGAATAGATTTATTCACCAGGCTTTGGAAATGGAAGCAAACTTTTTTGACCACGCTGATATTTACGGCGGTGGAAAATCTGAAGAAATCTTTGGAAATGCTCTTAAAAGCGACTCTTCTATTAAGCGTGACCAGCTGATTATCCAATCAAAATGTGGAATTAATAATAAAACTGCTACACCTCATTATTGCTTTACAAAAGAATATATTTTGACCGCAGTAAACGGCATTCTTAAACGTTTGAATACTGAATATCTTGATATTCTTCTGCTTCACCGCCCAGATGCACTTGTAGAACCAGAAGAAGTTGCTGCCGCCTTTGATGAACTTGAAGCTTCTGGAAAAGTTCGTCGCTTTGGTGTTTCAAATCACAAGCCAATGCAAATTGAACTTCTTAAAAAATATGTAAAACAAGATTTGATTATTAACCAGTTGCAATTCAGCATTCCAGTTTCCAACATGATAGCTAACGGATTGGAAGTAAATATGACAAGTAAGGGTTCTGCAGACCGGGACGGCAGTGTTTTAGATTATTCCCGCTTAAATGATATGACAATTCAGGCCTGGTCACCATTCCAGATGGAAAACTGGCAGGGTTGCTTCTTAGGAAGTCCAAAATTTCCAGAACTGAACAAAGCACTGGAAGAACTTGCTGCGAAATATGAAGTTTCTACAACTGCCATTTCCACAGCTTGGATTACCCGTCACCCAGCACAAATGCAGGTTATTGCCGGTACAACAAACCCAGACCGCTTAAAAGAAATAATTCAGGGAAGCGAAATTGTCCTGACTTACGAAGAATGGTACAAATTGTATCTTGCAGCAGGACATATTCTCCCTTAATTCCGTCACAAAAAGAAACATTGACAGCTTGGGTCTGACCCCTCTGGAATTAAGTGATAGCGGATATTGTATTTTGAAGCATATTCGCAACCACTTTTTCCGTAAAAATCAATGTTACCTTCAAAAAAAACTGCCCCGAAACCAAGTTCTGCAGCCTTTTCAAAAGAATAATCCAAAAGGATTTTCCCATACCCCTGCCTCTTTAAATCATTAGCAATACAGATAGGACCCATTGTAAGGACAGGAATTTTTGTTCCATCAGAAGCAGTAATTTCGGTTTTGAAGAAAATATTCTGACCAATAATTCTGCCATTTTTTTCCATTACAAAAGAAAGTTCTTTTATAAAGCCTTCAGACTTTCGTAAATGTTCAATTACATAATGCTCTGTACAACCAGGTGCATAAACATTCCAGAAAGACTCTCTTACCAGATTACTAACTTCAGCATAATCAGCTGGAGTTTCCACACGAATAGTATAATTTGTTGTCATTTTTTTACCCTTAATTCAAAATTTTCGACACAAAACCTTGAGGGCTGCTCTAACTGAGCCAGAAATTGTGATTAACCCTCAAGGCTAAATCTCAATTCCCATAAACAGAATAATCTGTTTGTTTGAATTTAACATCCAAACTCCTTTTAATTAATTTTGAAAACCAATAGTATTTTTATTATACAGTGATTTTACAGTTATTATACAGTAATTATACAGTTATTGCATGCTGCTGGCACCAAAACCACCCGCAAGAAGTTCTTTCAAACTGTGAATTTCGTAATTTCCCTTGCTTCCACAACAGATAACTGTAAGATCAGGTGAAAACTCATACAAAGCCTGGCGACACAGTCCACAAGGAGTACAGATTTCTTCACTAGAACCAGCTACGGCAATTGCTTTAAATTTTCTATGCCCATCACTAACAGCTTTTCCTAAAGAAACCCTTTCTGCACAAATTCCACAAGGATAAGAAGCGTTTTCAATATTACATCCTGAATAAATACTAATACCGTCATCACACAAAAGTGCTGCTCCCACCTTATAATTGGAATAAGGAGAGTAAGAATTTTTGCGAGCATCCAATGCTGTTTTTATCAAATCTTCAATAAATGATTTTTCAATTTCTTCCGCCATAATAAATACCCCTGCTCATATTTCTTTATTTATTATTAATTCCTTTTATACCATCCGTCAATTGTATCCACCAATCTGTTTGATATGATATTTACTGTTCACACAATATCCAATACAATTATATTCATATAGGAACCTTTATGAAATATCAGAATCCAGTTTTAAGAGGAATGTATCCTGATCCAAGTATGTGTGCAGGTCCAAATGGCAAATTTTATCTTGTTACTTCCACTTTCCAATATTTTCCAGGGGTACCAGTTTTTGAAAGTGAAGATTTAATCAACTGGAAACAAGTTGGACACTGTCTTACAAGAGAAAGTCAGCTTTTGGTTCCAAATAATGATACAAATTCTGGAATTTATGCGCCAACAATTCGCTATAACAAAGGTCGTTTTTATATGGTAGTAACAAATGTTTCCAACATAGGAAACTTTTATGTTTATACTGATGATATTTACGGTGAATGGTCGGATCCTATTAAAGTAGAACAGGATGGAATTGATCCTAGTCTTTTCTTTGATGATGATGGAAAAGTATATTTTATTTCCAATGGAAACGACAAAGATGGTCGTGGTTATATTCAAATGAGTGAAATTGATATTTCAAATGGAAAAAAACTCTCTGAGAATGAACCATTATGGTATGGAACAGGCGGTCGCTTTATTGAAGCACCTCATATGTATAAATTTGGAGAATATTACTATCTTTTAAATGCAGAAGGTGGAACAGAATATGGCCACATGGTAAATTATGCCCGCTCTAAAAACATTAAAGGACCTTATGAACCTTGCCCTTCAAATCCTGTTCTTACAAATCGTAACTTAGGTGGATACCCATTACAGGGTGCCGGCCATGGTGATATTGTTCAGGCTCCAGACGGAACATGGTGGTTCTGCCATCTAGCTTTCCGCCAAACAGATAAATACATGCCATATCATCATTTAGGAAGAGAAACTTGCATGGAACCTGTTGTATGGAAAGATGACTGGTTTTACATTGGTACTCAAAACACTTGTGCAGAAAACACCTTCTGCAAATTCCCTGTTGCCAATGGTTATAATGAAAAAATGGGATACGGTGTTGCCCTATTAGATACAGAGCTTCCTTTTGAGCACAAATTTGCACCCCAAAAAAGAGATTTTACAGATACCTTCGAAACTCTTTCTACAAAGCTTGACTGGTGTTATTTATGTAATTATGATTCCACCAAATACTCTTTGAATAAAGACAGTTTCATTTTAAAAAGTGGAAATTTTACAATCGACACTTTAAAAGGAAGTCCAACTTTTATTGGAACACGTCAAAAAGAATTTAATGAAACAATGGAAGTGTCTGTAAACTTGGAAAATCAGGGACAGGCAGGAATGTCTATGTACATGGATCCTAATCATCATTATGATATTTATATAGAAAATCGTGATGAAAAGTTTTTTGCCTGCCTTAGAGTAAAAATAGGACCAGCAGAATGTATTAAAAAAGAAATCCCACTTTCCACACCCGTTGCAAACCTAAAAGTAGTTGCCTCACCTTACGGCTACACATTTTTTGCAAATAATACGGAAATGGGATATGCAGATACCCGCTATCTTTCAAGTGAAGTAGCAGGCGGATTCTGTGGAGTATTCATTGGTTTATACGCTCAAAATGGTGGACAAGGAACATTCACCCAATTCAAGGCAGAACACAAGGTAAAAGAATGATAGTAACAATTGAAAATAACAAATTTAAAGCAGAAATCGATTCCTTTGGTGCAGAAATTCAGCACTTTGTAAAAAAAGCTGATGGAACAGAATTAATTTGGAATGGTGATAAAGCAGTTTGGGGAAATCATGCTCCAATTCTTTTCCCATTTGTTGCCCGCTGTCTTGATAATCACTTTATGATTGAAGGAAAAAGATGCGAATACACAAAAAATCACGGATTTGCCCGCAATTTGGACACAAAAGTGATTTTACAGGAACCAACAAAAGTTGCATTTGAACTTACAGATAGTCCAGACACTTCTTATCGTTTCCCATATAAATTCTCTTTGATTACTGAATATGAAGTTACAGACAAAGGCTTAAACTGGAAAATGACTGTAAAAAATACAGACACAAAACCATTCCGTTTTGGTATTGGTACTCACACAGCCTTTGCTTGTCCAAGAAATACAGATGCTGCAGGTACTCAGATTTCTGATTACGTTGTTGAATTCGAAAAGAAAGAAGCATTAACTGGTGTAAAATGTACTCCAGAGGGCTACATTATTACACAGGATGATGGAAAATCTCTAATTACATTCCCTTATGGTGAAACTGAAAAAGGTTTTGTTCCAGCAACTGCTGCAGGATATGGAAACGGCCACTTATTCCTTACTGGAAATTCTTCTTGGGTTGGTTTAAGAAACAAAAAAACCGGTTCATTAATCAGCATTGAATCCAAGGGGTTCCCTTACACTATGATTTGGCAAAATGTAAATGGAGATCCCCAGTTCATTTGTATTGAACCATGGCATGGTTTACCAGATACAGAAAAAACAGACCCCACTTAATATTGCCCGGGAACTTGAAGAAAACGGAGTAAACGTTCTTGGTACTTCTATTGACTCAATTGATGCAGCTGAAGACCGGGATATCTTCCGTCACATGATGGAAAAACTTGAAATCCCAATGCCTGAAAGCGGAATGGCTATCAACTTTGAAGAAGCAAAAGCTTGTGCAGACAAAATCGGTTACCCAATCATGATTCGTCCTTCATTCGTACTTGGCGGTCGCGGTATGGAAGTAATCT
>SAMEA3663269__coassemble_264_pt1 | contig 19386 bp, 24 predicted proteins | sample SAMEA3663269__metabat2_low_PE_036 | metagenome-assembled genome bin SAMEA3663269 (sample SAMEA3663269) | pig gut metagenome | biome: pig gut; feature: pig-associated habitat; material: faeces | place: China | collected 2013 | reverse complement strand
ATTATAAAATATGTAAAAAATAACCCAGGTAAAAAGATAGGGATAATTACTCCACTTAAAAATCAGAAAGATTTAATAGAACACCGCTTGAAAGAAGAACATCTGGAGCAGGAAATAAACTGTGGAACAGTTCATGCATTCCAGGGCGATGAAAAAGATGAAATTCTGTTCTCTTTGGCATTAACAGATCATACACATGAAAAAACTTATGACTGGCTTAAAAACAATCGTGAATTGCTTAATGTTGCTGTTTCAAGAGCAAAGGAAAAACTGATATTAATTTCAAGCAATAAAGAACTGAAACGCCTTCATAAGAAAGATGAACAGGATGATTTATTTGAATTAGCAAACTATGTTCAGACAAATGGTGAATATAAAGTTACATCCAGAGAAAATTCATCTAGAGCGCTTGGTATAAAACCATACAGTTCAGAAACAGAAGATGCTTTCTTAACAACACTTAATCAAGCCCTTTCTGTTTTGATAGAAGATGATTCACAATATTCTGTAAAACGAGAAGTTCAAACCTCTCACTTATTTGAAAAACTTCCATCAGATTGTTCTTTCTTTTTTAGAGCTAGTATTGATTTTGTAATTTATAAAAAAGGTTTCAGAAATAAAGAATTTCCAGTTTTGGCAATTGAACTAGATGGTCCAGAACATCATGATGATCCTAAAGTTATAGAAAGAGATGAAAAGAAAAAACAAATTTGTAAGGATCACGGGTTTACATTAATACACGTGGATAATACCTATGCTCGAAGATATAACTTCTTGAAAGATATATTGACGGAATTTTTTGGTGGGTAGTTAACGATGAAATTTCAGAAGTCCTTGAAGATTCAAAATCAACATTACAGGAAGAACTAACTAAAAACCCAGATAATGAAAAGTTAAAAGTTCTTTTAGAAAATCTTAAAAAAATAGAATAACTCAATTCTGAAAAAATGTGTTTGATTGAAAAACCAGGGTATAACTTTTAATCAAGATCTGGTCCAATTTCCAATTTCCTGATAAGCTGCAAGTATGACAAGTTTAAATTCTGAACAACTTTTACAAAGTTTACAAACAGGTTTCATTTCAAAAACTTATCACTCAGTAAATGAATTAGCTCCAACTCTTCTTGTAAATGACTACCATAAAGAAAAGAAAATATTATCATCCCTAGTTGAAGAATTAACAACTTGTGAAGCTTTTGATTTTTCTGTTGCATTTATAAATAACGAAGGACTTGCTGCAATTAAACAGACCTTGGACGAGATAGCTCAATACAGTGCAAAACATCCAGATAAAGCTATAAAGGGAAGAATCTTAACTACAAATTATCTGAACTTTACTCAACCATCAGCTTTAAAAGAATTGATGCAGTTTCCAAATATCGAAATTCGTGCATATACAAAAGGTGGATTCCATCCAAAAGGTTATATCTTCAAACAAAGTAATTATTATTCCATGATAATTGGAAGTGCAAATCTTACCTCTTCCGCACTTACAATGAATCAGGAATGGAGTGTAAAATTCCTTTCGTGTACAGATGGCCAGATTGTTTATACTGTCCGTGAAGAATTCGAAAGAGTCTGGACTGAAGCAGATGTTGTAAATGAAGAATGGCTTGAAAAATATTCAGACAAATATGAAGAAAAAAAGCTTACACTTAAACTTGTAAATAAACAGATAAAAGAATTAAGAAATCAAAGAGGGGAAAGCCTTCCCATGGCTCGCACTTCGTTGCTCACCACCCCTTCCAGCGGGGACACCCCGCAACGCCCCGATTTATTTTTTGCAGATGTTACAGAAACTCAGTTTGAACAATTTACTGAATCACCTGCTGATTATGACGATGATGAAGTAATTGAAATTGTACCAAACGCCATGCAAAAAGAAGCAATGGCCGCACTTCATAATTTACGTGAAGAACAACAAAACCGTTAACTTTTAATTGCTGCAACTGAAACTGGAAAACTTATCTTTCAATTTTCGATGTAAATCAGGTAAAACCAAAAAAAGTTCTATATGTTGCACATCGAGATATGATTCTTGATAAATCAGAAAAGAGTTTCAAAAATATACTTCCAGACATCAAAACAGGATTTTTAATATGTTCTCTTCAGTTTTTTTCAATAGAATTTGCACGTGGAATCCGTTTACATGAGTTGCTGCTAATTTCACTTTTAATAAAAAATGAAAAAATATCTTTGAATCAGTTTACATATGAATTAGAAAAGTATAATGTCAAACTTACAAAAAATGATTTTAAAGGTATGCTGAATCTTCTTTCACCAGATTTTTATACACAAAATGATAAAAAGAAATATAGCGAAATAAAATATGTAACTTATGAAAACAATGAAATTATAAGAACAACCAAGTATGAAGATGTGTTTATTGATAACACAAGATTCAGTTGGATGAGTCGAAGCCGTCGAAATTCCAAATCAGATGAGGTTGCAGCGTTAATTGCACAGCCAAATAACAATATTAAAATTATGCTTTTTGTTAAAAAAAATGATGGCGAAGGTTCAGACTTTTATTACATGGGCAAAATGAAATATAATTCTTTTGAAGACACTACAATGAAAGACAAAGATGGTTCTGATGTTTCCGTTGTAAATATTCAATTTGATATGGAAACCCCAGTACCACACAACTTATATAATTATTTAGAGGCATAAAATTGAAACAAATCACCGTCTCTGGCGCAATCATCCTGCGCAAAAATCCAGAAACTTCTCGCCCTGAAATCTTCGCAACACAGCGTGGCTACGGTGACTTCAAAGGTGGCTGGGAAATTCCTGGCGGAAAACTTGAGCCAGGTGAAACTCCTCAGCAGTGCATCGTTCGTGAAATCCACGAAGAATTAGCAACGGAAGTAAAAGCTGATAAAGTGATTGGGGTAGTAGACTACGATTATCCAACTTTTCATCTAACAATGCATTGTATTTTATGCACCATTGTTTCAGGAGATTTGAAACTTCTGGAACATGAAGCGGCTAAATGGTTGAATAAGGAAACTTTACGCTCGGTAGATTGGTTGCCAGCGGATTTGTTGATATTACCGGAAATAGAAAAATTACTCATATCTGCTTAAAATCCTTTTGGTAATAACCTTAATCTCGTCCACCAGTTCAGGTGGATTTATAACTTTTGCTGTTCCACCAAACTGCAAAATCCAATGTGCAGTCTGATCCAGCTGATTTGTTTCAAAGGATAGATAAACTGAACCATCTTCATTTTCTTTAATAATTTGACCTTTGTGCCATTCGCGTTCCATAACATAAGTTTTCATAATTGGATCAATCTGTATTTCGACCTTGAAATTTGGAACAGATGAATTCCAGATACCAAAATTAGGATCAATATGATTCTCCAATTTAAAATCTGCAGGAACTTTAAAAATCTTTTCGGTTACTTTTGCATTTCGGATTCTTGGCATAGCGTATAGACGAATCTCTTTTGCATGATATGAATATCCAATCACATACCAGCTGCCTTTCTGACAAATTATATGATATGGGTCATACTCACGGTATTCATAATCCTTATTCTGAGCAGTCTTATATTCGAATTCCATTGTTTTATGAAGTTTAGTTGCCTTTAGAACTGCATCAAAAACTCCATCCTGCAATTTTGTCAGTGGATCAGAAATAAAATGAATCTCGTTATTTATAAGGGAAGAATCTACACTGACACTGTTAGGAAGCATATCCGTAATCTTTTCCATAATTAAACGGAAATTTTCTTCCAGCGGTGTATTTTTATACTGCTCCAGCAACGGAAGAATTGCCGAAATTGTCAGCAGTTCACCTTCCTTCAGCATTACATTCTGAATGAAGAAGTTTTTGTCGGTGTAATAATAACCGTTTTTATGAAAATCAAATTCAATCGGTGCATGATAATCATCCCGCAAAACATCAATGTATCTGGATGCAGTCTTTGCACTCTTTTCAATAAGTTCTGCTAAATCTGTTGCATTTGGATAATTTCCACTTCTTATTGCCTGCTCTATTTTCAGCAGATTGTTCATCATATGTGGCTGAGCTCTAGTTTTTCCCATAATTTTCATCATAACACGGAAGTTTTTTTAAGGGTAGGACAAACGCTGTCCTAGGTTGCATTTTATAATGTAAACAGATATTGGGTGATAAGGGATTAATGAGGTAAAGCTAAAAAATGCTGTTCGCATTTTTTTTAACGCTTTGCTATAGAACAAGCACAATTAATTGTGCCCACAGGAGGTGCGTATGAATGCACAGATTTTAATAAATTGCGGAAACAATTGGTTTGAATTTTCAAAGAGCAAAACTGGTCAGATTGATTATCTTGGAAAATGGGAAAACAATGACCTTCCAAAAATTGATGGTTGGCAGGAACTAACTTCAAGCACTTATTTTTCTCCAAGCTGGTACATCTATCTTCAGGATGGAATAAACAATAATCCTAAGGTTTATATTGCTCCTGATGTTGATGTTTCTGATAAAGATACATTTGATTTTCTTGTTCATATTGGACCACTTTTATCTGCAATTGAAGCAAAAGATTCTCTTCTTGCAGGTGATCTTTATATGAGAAGAAGTGGTTCATTTGAAAAGTTCTCGCAGCTTACTTCATACATCATGGAAGATCTTTCTGTTGAACTACTCTTCAGCCTTTGTTATGGAAGAATGCACGAAGTTAATCCGGAACAGATTCCTTTGATTTTCAATAATGCTAAGAAAAAACTTAATTATGATTCTGCAAAAGAAACTCTTGATCAGGCTTTTATCAGATACATCAAAGAGAATGATGTAACACTTACTCTTCCTCTTGTTGGAACTCAATTCTATCACTGGGACCCGGAGCCAGATGTATTGGATAAACTTTCAGATAACCTCGGAAGCGAAAACATTCTTGAAAAAACAGAAAAGATTCGTAAAGCAAAGCATGAGTTCTATTCTGGACTTGAATGTTCTGTTCAGGCTGAACCATACAATCAGTACGATAAGAATTCTATTCTTGTTAGTATGGAAAATATCGAATCAAAAATTTCAGGAAATCCAGGCTTAGAAAAAGCTGGTCATATCAGAGCCTTAGCTGCAGAAATCATCCGCGAAGCTAAACAGGAAAAAATGAATTACAACGGTAAACTTGTAAGATTAAGCTATAACACAATTGTTGTTCAGATAAATGTATAAGGAGATTGGGGGGTACATATTTTATGTGCCCTTTTATATGGTAGTAAAATAACAAAACTTATAAAACAACAGCAAAGGATCTTTCTGGAGTTGAAAAATCAAAAATTCCAAATCAATACATCAGAAAGGATTTTACTAATGGTCTTGCTGATATTGCTAAAAATGATCCTGAAGGTGTAGCAAAGATTCTGGCTAGTTGGATTGGAGAATAAAATATTAAATCCAGCTTTTGTAGAGTATAATTAATAGAAAAGGAAAAACTAATATGTCAATGCATCATATCGAACAAATCAAATGTCCAAAATGTGGTAAAGACGCAGAATTTGAAATCTGGAATTCCATCAATGTAGATTTAAATCCAGAGATGAGAGAAAAAGTTCTGGATGGAACTTTATATAATTTTAAATGTCAGCATTGTGGTCATGAAGATAAAATTGCTTATCCAATTTTGTACAATGATATGACACATAACTTTATGATTTACTACTGTGATGAAAGCGGTGTTAAAGAATGTGAAGAAACTCTTACCAATATAATGAATGATGAGCTTGCAAAAGAAATAACTAAAGATGCAAGATATAGAATTGTTACCAATTATTTCCAACTTGCAGAAAAAATTAAGATATTTGAATCAGGCTTTGATGACAGAATGATTGAACTTCTTAAGTTGGATCAGATAATAACTTGTAATAAAAATAAACCTGAAAATCATCTGGCTTTTGCTATATTTGATCTGATTGTAAATCCTCATGCAAAAAAGAAGGGACCTGTTCCTACCTTACTTTTCTTTAATGAAGAAGGGGAACATGTATTTGACTGTGATATTAGTATTATTCCTGGGGCAATTGGTAAAATACGTGACAACTATGATTATTCCGAAGATAAAAGTTTTATAATTAATTATGAATGGGCCAATCGTTATATCAATTGCGAAAAATTAGACAGAGCTTTTCTTGAGATTAGTTATGATAAAAACACAATTGATAACGCAGGCGCCAAACTAGCTTATGGTCTTGTAAATCTTCCTGATAATGAAACTTCATCGCACTATTTCAATTCACTTTCTAATACAGAACAAGATGCTACCGTTATTCAAAGCAGTGTTGAGCTTGAAGAATTAAGAGAAGTTCTAAAAACTTTCTATCGATATACTTTTTTTCAGACTATTTTACGGGATTTGAAAAAGCCTGAATATCACTCTAGCCCAGACGGAAGTTTCAGGATGGATCCTGATGAAGAACTTGAATTCTACCGTGAATACTTTATTAGATCCATGAAAAGCATTGAGCCATTAGCAATGCATTTTATTAAATTGCTTATTCATGGTGGAAAATTAGATCCTAATCATCCAATTCCATATGGAGTAGATAACAGAGAAGAAGGTCCTTTCGGTATGTTTCGAACCTTGAAAAATCTTGTAACTGAAGACAAGGAAGAAACGGTTAAGAATCTGATTCATTTATATCTAATAAACAAAGACGAAGATTTCTCTAAGGGCCTAAAGAATGCAATTATAAAAGAGATATTTAAGTTTGCTCTTCCTGAAGAGGAAATTTATGTAACAGATCCTACATTAGCATCTGATTTATTGAATGAACTTAAAACTCTCAAAGACAATCTTACTTTTGCACGCCGCAATGGTCTTGCTCCGGAGAAGGTTGCAGAAACAAAAGAAACAATAAAAGAACAAGTATTGAATATTTGGGAAATGTCTTTTGACAAACATGATGTTGCAGCTTGTTTTGAAGAATTAGCAAGTTATTTCTTTGATAAACAGATGTACCGTGAAGCTTATTTAAACCAGGCCTTTTGCAGTGCATATGTTCCAAAATCATTCAATTTCATGTACATCAAAAAAGAATTCAAAGCTGAAATTACTAAGGAAGAAATAGAAGCTTACAAAGAAAAATACAACTTGCCCGTATGTGCAAATTCGAAACTGGAAGAAGAAATTTTGGAGCGCTTTAAGATGTGTGAAAAAGACAAGGATTATATGGGTGCTATTTACTATCTGAATCTTTGTTATAACTTCTACGATGAACGCGATAATACTTCAAAGAGAATTGATCAAATGATTAATACATTCTTAGATTTAGTTGAGTGGTAGAAATATAACTAATCAAGATATTCTCGTGATATAATTAATTAGGAATAACAATATGTTTGATAAACACAAATGGTGGCCATCATTAAAAGAATATGATCCTCAGATTTCTGAAGAAAAATGGTTTGAACTCTTAAAAGATAAAACTATCTTTGACGAAAAATCTCTAACGTTTATGAAACGCCTTATTGATAATGGCGGACAAGCAACTTGTGCAGAATTATCACTAAAATACGGGCTTCATGCATCTGCTTATGTGGGAATAACAAATGGACTTGCAACTCACATTAAAGAAAAGCTTAATTGCGAATATGCTAAAGACGGAGATCGTGAAGTAAGATTTCCAGTTCTTTTTGTAGGGCAATTTATTGGAACTAGTAATGATTATTATATCTGGAAACTTAGACCCGAATTAGCCTCTGCATTAACTAAAATAAAATTAGATGATTATCCTCTTTATGAACCTGAAAAAATAGAACAAAAAATCTCAGATCGATTAGCTCAAATCATAGAAATCTATAAAGATTATCTTCATAAACATCCAGAAACATTTGGGAATGAATTATATAAATGGCAATTAATAACTGATACAAAGTCTATGAACAATGTTGATATTGCATTGGAATTAAGTAAATCAAAATATAATTTAATAGATAATCAGCGTCTTTCAACTGTTATAAAACAATTAGCTCAAGACAAGAGAAATGAATTTAATTCATGTATTGCTGAATTATTCGACGATTCTCTCCCATTATTTGAACGCGTTATCTCATTCAAAAAATCAATCAAAGATTTATGTGAATACATGCAGATTAAAAGTTTACCTGGAGATGAACGTACAGCATCAGCACTTTTAGCATGTCATGATTATAAAAAGTATTCATTTTATATGGATACCTACTATGACAGATTATGTAAATTCACTGGAGCCAATTATGCATCTGCAGGAAGCAGATATATTGGATACATGGATTTACTAAAAAAACTGGAAATTCAGTTACTCCATGACGAAGAACTTTACAAAGAATTAATAGAACTTACTAAAGGATATGAGCAAAGTTCTTTATTACTTGCTCAAAATATCCTATGGGTTCTTTTTTATCAAGAACACATTTCAGAATACAAACAAGACGCTTACTTAAACGAAGGTGCAGGAATAATCAATATGGAAAATAAATTAGTAGAAGAATGTAAAACTTTATTGTTGAATACTCATAACTTAATTTTGCATGGAGCACCTGGAACTGGTAAGACTCATCTTGCTAAAGACATTGCAAATGCTATGGAAGCTGAAGTTGGATTTGTTCAATTTCATCCTTCTTATGATTATACAGATTTTGTTGAAGGGTTGAGACCAGTTCGAGGATTAAACAATGATGTAGTTTTCGAACGTAAAGATGGTACTTTTAAGAAATTTTGCAAAAAAGCCTTAAAAACAATTAATTCTGAAGAAACAATCTCGAACTTTGATGCTATATATGAAAAATTTGTAGATGAGATTATGGAAAGTGATTTCGAATTGGAAACTCTGACCCATAAGAAAAAGTTTAATGTCAAAGTAAATGCAAATAGAAATCTATATGCAATTCCACAAACAGAAACAGCAACTAATATGTGTATTACAAAGGAAATGCTTCAAGATTATATTGAGACTGGTAAGATAAGAGATTGGAAACCTTATGTAACTGCAATTGGTAAATATTTTAAGGATAATTATTCATCTGAATTAATACAGGAAACAACAAAAAGTGAAAACAAAGATAGAAAATATCTTTTTATAATTGATGAAATCAATCGTGGTGAACTTTCTAAGATTTTCGGGGAATTATTCTATAATATAGATCCAGGTTATCGTGGTGTAGATGGAAAAATAAGTACACAATATCAAAACTTAGTTGATGATAATGACCCATTCTACGAAGGTTTTTATATTCCAGAAAATGTTTATATCATAGGCACCATGAACGATATTGACCGCAGTGTAGAATCAATGGATTTTGCTTTCCGTCGTCGTTTTACATTTAAGGAAATTACTGCAGCTGACACACAGGAAAATATTCTTTCTGGAGATAAAGGTTTATCATCTTCAATCTATGAAAAAGCTATTACTCGTATGAATTCCTTAAATGAATCTATGAAAGATATTGAAGGACTTTCTTCCGCATACCACATCGGAGGAGCTTACTTCCTTAAACTTAAAGAATTAAACAACAGCTTTGATTTACTCTGGAAGTATCATCTTGAAGGTCTTCTCCGTGAATACTTACGAGGAACTGAAGATGCAGAAGAAAATCTTGAAAAACTCCACAAAGCATATAATTTGAGTTCAGGAGAAATTCTTAATTGAGTTTAAGCATTTGTGACAATCAACTTGATGTTGCTTTTGACTCAATTTCTGGAAATCCTACTCTAAGCAATTACAAAGATTTACTTAAAATTGCAAATACATCAGTTGAAGCATTAACAAAACAAAATCCTTCTCTTTTAATTTTTCCTGAAGTTCTTGGAACATATAAAGATGGAATTGAAGAAGAATCTATTCTAAATCTTTATGGTGATTCTGAAGATTTATCAAAGGTAAAAATCTCTACAGGAAACTTAATGGGATTTGTTGGAATTGGAAATACACAACTTAAAATTACCTCTCGTTTTTCGAAAGCTGATGGTAACGATTATTTCATGCATTACCTTCTCCAAAAAGTTTTTTCTATAAATCTTTTTGATTACAAATACACAAGTGGTGATTCTGGTGAATTAGATTTACTGTTATTTTCATTTCCACTTCTTTTGAAAAAAGCTTTAGCCCAAGGAATCTTCAAAACTTATCAGACATTTAAACGAAACGATTCAAATGTAAAAGGTGTAATAGATGTAAATCGTCATATTCGATTTAACACTCCTTTCAATGGGAATATTGCATATAATAGCCGTGAAAGAACATTTGATAATGTAATTACAGAACTTATTCGTCATACAATTGAATACATAAAAAACAAACCTTTTGGAAAAGATATTCTGAATTGTGATGAAGAGGTGAAAAAATGTGTTACTGAAATTATGGAAGTTACAACTTCATATAATTTAAGAGCCAGAGAAAAAATCATATCTGATAATCTAAAACCTCTTAATCATCCATACTTCAAAGCATATAAACCTCTTCAGAAGCTTTGCCTTTCAATTTTAAGACATAAAAAAATTGGATATGGAGAAAAGAATAATAAAGTATACGGTGTTCTTTTTGATGGTGCATGGCTTTGGGAAGAATATTTGTGGACAGTTCTGAAAAATGGTGGTTTTAAACACCCACAAAATAAAACAAAAATTAATGGTATTCATATTCATAAAGGCTATATTTGTTATCCTGATTTTTATAAAGGAAAGCAATTTGATACCAGACCTTCTGAAGAAGATATGAAAGACAATTTCATTCTTGATGCAAAATATAAACGTGGATCATTTGAAAATAATTTTGATGAAATTAGATCTTCTATTCAGCGAGAAGACTTACATCAAATAATTACTTATCTTCATATTTTACCAGCCAACGCAGGTGGTTTAATATACCCTTACGATGGAGCACAGCTAGGATCTATTATTCCTTCTGATAATGTTAGAGTGTTGTACGGTTATGGTGGAAGTATTAGAACCTACGGAATTAAGATTCCTCAAAATGTTGATTCTTACAAAACATTCGTTGAGCTGATGAATAAGATGGAAAAAGAATTGGAAGGTTATAATTGGAGCTGAGGGGACTTGAACCCTTATATAATTGTAAATTAATAAAAAAACAGTCCAGTGGACTATTTTTTTATTAATTATCCATCAACAAATTGTAGCGCTCTAGCCAGGTGAGCTACAGCCCCGATATGTATTACCATAATAGAATTTTTTGCGTAAATACGCAATTTTTCCGATTTTCTTGCCGGATGTTTCGGGCCAACGTTTGAGACCCGTCCCCTCCTCGCTAAAAATTACTTCCGTTCCATCCCCAATTGCTGGTTCCGAAATATGCAACATACACCGCATCGCCTGGAATCCCCAGCTGAGCATTCAGAATCTCGCAAACTTTTGCAGTCATCTTATCGCTTTGGCCGGCGTCGATGTTTCCAAGGGCTTTTACTTCAACATAAGCACCTTTATCAAGTTTGTTTCCACCAAAATACAAATACTGATTATCAACAAGATTAATCATAAGATAGCTTTCTGGTTTTCCCATAATGCTGATAGCTTTTCCAAGTTCAGCTTTTAATACATCTCTTTTTTCTGTTGGTAACTTCATTGTTACCTTTGCTTCGATCATTGGCATAGCGATTTTACCTCTTTTGATTTTTTTCCTTTACCGCTACTATTATACCCGCAATTGCAAAAGAAATGGCCGCAATAATCATTAAAATTCCAGCTATAACACCGATTCTGAATTTTACAGGATCCTCAGAAACACGTAGTCCGTGGCAAGCAGCTCCAGCCACCAGACAACTAATTGAAACACAAAATATACCGATTGATTGTCTTTTCATTTACTCTACCTTAAACTCTGTCCATTCTATTTTATTATACTGCATTACATCAGTTGAAAGTTTCATTCCTAATTTTTCGTAAAATGGAATTGCCTGATCATTTGCTATCAGATATACAGCAATATCTTTTTCTCCACCGGCAATTGTGTGTGCCTGTTTCATCAGCTGACTACCAATTCCTTGTTTTTCATAAGAGCGATCCACACCTAAATCAGTAACATAAAGCCAGTAACAAAAATCTGTGAGCCCAAAAAGAACTCCCACAATCTGATGATTATTGTCTTCGTCTCTTGCAACCAGGCTGATTGTAACATTTTTCACAAGTTTTGCAATTCTTTCCTGAAATCTTTCCTTAGGATACTGAGATCCAAGATTTGTTCGCTTAAGAAAATCAATGTATGCTTCTGGGGTTAATCTTTCTTCTTTATAAACTATTTTCATGTACAAACTCCACACACTTTTCTTTCATCCAGATTTTCTTAACAGACCATCCAAACTCCAACATATTAGGTAAACCTAAAAATTGCTTTCGCTATTTTTTTAACTGCGATGTTTGCAAAGCAAACTCGGTCAGTTTGCTATTAAACACCGGCCGCCAGTGGCCTTACACATTCTTGTATGTCAAAAAAGAATGATCAATCGGACAACCGGCAATCTGTTCTATTTCATCATAGGATAATTTTAGAGAATCTGTATTCTGATTTTTAATGTAATCCCAAAGTTTGCTGTATTTACTCATTATAATTCCCCACCCCAGGCTGCTTCCCATTTTCCGCCTTTGCGCTCAAAAATCGTAATGTTATCAACCGGAAAATCTTCCACCAGGTTCAACTCGTTCATCACCTGTAACGCATCTGCAGAAACTCCCGTCGGAATATCACGATTGGCAACTGTAAGATGTGGCTGAAAAAGTCTCTGATCTTTTTTTGTACAACCAGGAGCTGCCTTCAAAACTGCAGCAAGAACCTTATCACGCAGTGCAGTCCATTTTTCATCTCGGATTACTTTTGCAAAAATTGTTCTATCTCCAAAGGCGTCAAAATTATCTATGTGAGCATCAAATTTCAGTTGAGCAGCCGCTGGCAAAACTTCCTTTTGAATTGCCTGAATTAAATCAGCAGTTTTGTATTCTTCAGGCAAGTGAAAAGGAGGAACCAGCGTAACATGAATTGGAGTTCCGTATCCTGATTTACAGCCGTAAGCTTCGTTCATATAGCGGCTTATAGTATAGAAAAATGCGTTAAAAACAAGCCGTAAGGGTTGTTTAGCATTTTACTTACTCCCATCTTCCAAAGTCAAAGTAATATCCTCAGGAATCAAAACTCCGAGGAAATGGGTTTGTTGGAAAACTGCTGAACGCAGTTTGCTATTTGACATTACCATTTGAAACCTCCAAGTTTTCGGTTCCAAATGTTCTTCACATGTGGGAAATTTTTATTATTGTTTTGTTTCATATTGTTTACCTTTTTTTCAATTCTATTTGCGCAGGATTTTATCCATTGATTTACCTTTTGCCAGTTCATCTACCAGTTTATCAAGGTATCTGATTTCCTGCATCAAAGGCTCTGTAATTTCTTCAACTTTAATACCGCACACAGAACCTTTTATAAGTTTTCTGTTTGGATTAAGTGATGGAGCTTTCTGAAAGAAGTCCCCGTAAGTTATATCGTTTTCCAAAAAACTTTTGATATCATCCTTTGAATAACCAGTGAACCAGCAGGTAATCTCATCAACTTCTTCCCGTGTCCGATTTTTGCGTTCAGCTTTTGCAATCAGACAGGGATAAACTTTTGAAAACAACATACTGTATATTTTTTCCATTTATAGTCCTTTACTCAAAAACATTTCCATTGGCTGTTCATAACCTGGGATATCAACTGTGAATCCGCCGCAATCTTTATAACCAACTTTTCTGTAAAAATGCTGGGCATCCTCATCAACTTGAGTAGAAACCATCACCATGCCGTAGCCTTTTGATTTCATATCAGCTTCCCAATATTCCATCAACTTTCGACCGTATCTTTTTTTCTGTTCATTCCAGTCTACAAAAAGCATTGTGCAAAAAGGTGTATTGTCCCAGAACAGATTATAGCGCAGTAAGCCCACAGGTTTTCCTTCTTCAAAAAGAACATAACCCATTTTATCCCGGACTTTTATTTCAAATTGTGATTCATCCAGATGCTTATCAAGGCTATACCAAAACGTTTTGTCATCAGATGTGACGTATTTAATTTCCATTTTCATAAATCAATCCCCCATCTCCTCAATAATCCCTTCCACCACTTCCACAGCAGCCGCAACCATTTTTGGGCAGAATTCTGTGAACAATTTATTATCTAAACAATATTGTACACCTTCCATTGTGCGAACATCACAGCCAAGTAAATCATTACAAAGATAAGACACATATTTTTCCTTAAAACGATTCATCATCAGGTCATTAACTTTATTTGCTCTCTGGCGACCATCTGCATCGCCGGTTTTATTCTGACCGTAAAGCAATCCCAGAACCATAAGCGCACCAGTTACTGCACCACAAACTTCACCTTTACGCATGCCAGTTCCAAAACAACTACCAAGTTTTATGGCCTGTTCTTCCGTAATTCCGCATTCATCAGCAAATGCTGCCAGCACCGACTGTGAACAATGCAACTTTTGCGAAAAATAATTTACTGCTTTTTCTGTGTGTGTCATTTCACCTACCATTTACTGTTCCACCCAAACATCAATTTCATCTTTTGCAGGAATTTCAAAAATCGATTGGAATTTTTCTGCCAGTCCTTCATCTACAAAATATGCATCAGATTTTTTTTCCAGAACATCCTTATTCCGTTTATCAAGGCGGCGGTACCATTCTTCATCACTTATGCTAATGTAATGAAACCCGTATTCAATTCCACGGGAGCCGTAAAACTCTTTTGCAAAATCCCGTTCCGCTTTAGTCCAGAATCCCCAGTCAAGAATAACATTTATTCCAGTTTCAACAATCTCTACCGATTTCTGAAAAAAGTACTGCTCCAATTTTTCCACATAAACATCCAGAGTGTCGCCACCGTTTTGCCCCAAAAGAGTGAGTGTAATGTCATCAACAGAAAGAATGACTGCCTTTTTATCTTTACGAAGCTGCTGAGAATAAGTTGATTTCCCGCTGCAAATTTTTCGCATAATATATAAACTTTTGCCATTATAACTCCTTCACCAGATGATATTTCTTATTTCCATTGGGAATATTATCAAGTTCCCCAATAATTCTATATCCATGTTTCTTATAAAACTCCGGAGCCAGCCAGCTCATTGTGTCCACATGTACTGAATGGCAACCACGACGGACTGCTTCCTCTTCGGCAGACTTCAGCAGTTTTGAACCGATTCCCGTTTTACGATATTTCTCATCTACCCAGAGAATATCCAAATGCATCCATCCCCAGTAAGTTCCACCAAGGATTCCAGCAATGACTTTTTGATTATCATCATATTCAACAATATTCAAAAGTTCATGATTATCAGGACCAACAGCTTTATTGTTGAATTTTCCTTATATTTATAAACCGCAAGTTGTTTCAACAACTGAGGATTTATAAATAATTCGCTTTAGCGAATATTATAATACAAGATTTTTAAAAAAATCTTAATTAAAATAAATGGTACAATATGTGCCATTTATTTTAATACTTCAAGAGCATGATTTACAAAATTGATTTCTTCAGTTGTGGGATTGTAGTTCACTTTTTCATACTTACAAAATACTTTTCATCATTTTCACACACAATTCTGCCGCCGTTTTTTATCATCACTTTTAATGAAGCAGAATTATCTTTGTTTACCCGAAGATAAAACTCATCTTCGGGAATAATGTTCTTTCCATATTCAAGAGTCAGTGCCAAACCTTTTGTGCCATAACCTTTTCCACGATACACTTTACCGATTCCATAACCGATGTGACCAGAACCTTCTCGAAGTGCATCGTTCAAATACTGGCGCAATCTAAAAAGTCCAACGATAGTATCATCATCCCAGAGAAAAAGGAAAGTTTCTGCAACCATCCAGTCTGGCATATCGATTCCCTTTGAGTGATTAATGATTTCCGGCAGTGCTGTCTTTTCAAAATCTTCACGAGAAATATCAGGCCACTGATTTGTAAGACCATTTTCATCTTCTGGCATAGCGGCTATATACTGCCATTCTTTTTCAATATCTTCAAAATTTGCTTCTTTTAAGTAAATCATTTTTCTCTCCAATCATACTTTATGTCTAAAAAAGCTCATCAAGCAATTTATAATACTTATTCTTATGAAAATCCATTTTGATTCCAAGTCGCTCTAAAAGCATTTCTGGGGTAAAATCAAAACACTTTTTTCCATTTGTATAAAAACCGGAAGCATTGTGATCAAGACTTCTTATAGCAATTGCCACATCATTCCAACGGTCTGCAGGTCCCATTTTACCAAGATCAATAAAACCTGTAATCTGTTTACCTTCAGCAAAAACATTTGGAAGACAAAAATCTCCGTGACTCAAAACTATATCCTCTTCAGGTCTGTTGTTTTCCAGCCACAAAAGTAAATCCATAGGATCTTTAAAACCCTGAGGCCCAAATGTACCTTCTTCTGCATCATCCAAATCTACAAGATTATGTTCCACATTATAGCGGGCCTGTTCCAATCGTTTAGTCAAAGGACTTACTTCCGTAACGGGACAAGCAGTTACATCAACTTTCCAAAGTGATTTTATACCATCTGCAACTAAATCCAAAAGCAATTCTTTGTTATTCAAATATTCTTCATCACAAAGCATTCTGCCTTTTATTCTGGATTCCAAAGTATATGAAGTATCATTTTCAATCTCATGCTTCAAAATCTGAGGACACGGAATACTGTCTTTGAGCCAGGAAATGATTTTTACTTCGTTATCAGTTTCTGCAGTATGTTTCTGTATTTTCAGTACATAATCCGGGAACATAAGAACAGTAGAGTCAGACTTGCCAACTTCATCAAGACTGAATTTTTGAGAACCTGTAATCTGCAGAATCGACTGGGGAATATATATTTTGCTTTCCATTGCCAACTGAGAATTATTCAGGATGGATTCGTGGAGTTGAGTTTTATTCATTCTTCTATTATATAGGATTATCAGAAGTTTTTGGCTAAGTTGTGATTTAATACCAAGACTTTTATAATTGTGATATATTACTTTTGAGGAACTTTCAAAATGGAAAACGTAAATACAAAAGAAGGCTATAATTATAAAAATGCTGCCTGGCAAAACTTTAGCTGTTCAAAGTGGTGTGGACAATGCCTTTTACTGTCCTTTTTGCTATAGCCCAGCCGTAGAAACAGAATCAAAATGCAATGTATGTAATAAAAACTATCCAGAACTGATTTACTATCACAGTGATGACGGCACCTGGATTGCATCGGGAAATGAGTAATGAATGTAGAATGGATATTTTTTGATGTGGGAAGCACTCTGGTTGATGAAAGTGTTGCTTACGAAGCTAGACTTCGGGAAGCGGCTGCTTTAATCGGCAAATCTTATGAACAGCTTCAAAAAGAGGCTCTGGATTTTTACAGACAGAATGATAAGGGTGACCTGGCGGTAATGGACAAATATGGAATTCCCAGATTAAAGTGGCACAAAGAAGACGAACGATTGTATCCAGAAACTGTAGAAGTTTTGAAGTTTCTGAAAGCAAAATATAAAATTGGAGTGATTGCTAATCAAAGTTTAGGAACTGCAGATCGCTTGCGGCAATGGGATATTTTGCAGTTTATTGATTTAGTGATTGCTTCTGCTGAGGAAGGGGTTTCAAAACCTGATCCACGGATTTTTGAAATTGCTTTGGAACGGGCTGGCTGCAAAGCTGAAAATGCAGTTATGATTGGTGACAGAATCGATAATGATGTTGTTCCTGCTAAGAAAATGGGAATGAAAACTGTGTGGATTCGTCAGGGTGGCGGTGGTTTGTGGCAGTTGCAGGGCCCAGAACAGCAGCCGGATTTTACTGTGGATAATCTTGAGGAATTGGTGAAGATTTTTTAGGAATAAAAAAAATAGTGAGGTAAAAAATGTTTTCAATTATTGGTACATGTGCTTTGGCGGTGGTAATCGTTCTTTCGGTTTTTCTTTGCAACAATTATTACTGTTGCTAGAGCAATAATCACTGCAATTATTGAAATAACAACTATCATTTTATCCCTTATACAATTGATATTTTTTACTAATGGAATGGGCCACTTCATCCTTTAGAGGTTTGAACCTGTGTAGGTACAAAAAAGCGAAGGCTTGGAGCATTTTTGTACCGGTGTTCAACAAAAAACTGCTGAAAGCAGTTTTCCTACTTCACCAAGTTTTCCTGCAGAAAGATGTAAGTCTTTTCTGATAATAAATAAACGTCGCATGCCCATAATTTATTCTCTACTGTTTTAATATATCACTAAATATTCTGAAATTCGATTCATCACGAGGTGAACAATAAACTGCAAACTCAATTGTTTCAAACGCATTTTTAAATTCTTCAATTATTTGTTTATAAGCGTTTGCAACAACCTCTGGTTTATTCATAAATGCTCCACAACCAAAAGCCCCAAGAATTACAACTTCATTTTTATTGGCAGTTGCTGCCTCCAGAATTTTTCTTCCACGTTTAATATGAATCTTTTCCAATTCAGAATCAGAAATTTTTACAGCACGATTTCCATCACCAGAATTAAATCCATTACTAGGACGTTCCCGAAAATTTGGTGCTGCACAAGTAATAACATTTACTTTTTTCCATCTTGCTTCTGGCATAAAACGCGGATATACAGTATCTGATTTAAATATTACAACATCAGGAGTGTAAATCAAATCATCATTATGAATTGGATTTACCTGATGACGATGTGGCAGATAAAAGTTCTTCCACATATAATCTTCAGTCAAATTGTAATAAAGAGTTGAACAGCGACACAAACATTCTTCCTGAGCTGATGAACCATTTACAACACCACCTCCAGGATTACTTGCAGAAGCAAAATTCAAGACTGCAACTTTTTTTCCGCTATATCCCATGGCAGCTTCAAAAGTTCGTTTTTTGGAAACAACAATCGTTGTAGGCTTTTCATAGACTTGTTTTTCGCAATCTATAACTTCATTTTCCAAAATCAACTTCTGATTCGCTGAAGATTTCTTCCATGCCTGAATCAAAAGCGGATTGGTTCTGCATAACTTTTCTGTGTCTTTGAATATTTCTATATTATCTTCTCTACTCATTTTTTATCCTTAATCTAAATTACCAATCACTAAAGTCGATTTGATAATACCATTTTTTTCTTAATTCATCCAATTTCTTACATCGTTCTTCTTCATATTTTTCTCTGCAGGATTCGCAAAAGCAGTTTCGAATCATACCGATGGAAGTTCCTTGAAGAGTATATGAAAATCTTTCATATATGGTTCATCACCATTATTTTTAGATTCATAATTTATTTCCCATAATTAATTTTTTTCCAAAGAGAGATTAACCATTTCTGATTTTCTCTCATCCACAAAACCAAATCATCACAACTTTCAAATTGTTGTTTCAAACTAGATTCTGTTTCCTTAAGTAAAGTTC
>SAMEA3663269__coassemble_239_pt1 | contig 20213 bp, 19 predicted proteins | sample SAMEA3663269__metabat2_low_PE_036 | metagenome-assembled genome bin SAMEA3663269 (sample SAMEA3663269) | pig gut metagenome | biome: pig gut; feature: pig-associated habitat; material: faeces | place: China | collected 2013 | reverse complement strand
AATTATATCCACAATTTCCTCAGGTGTTTTATCATTAACATCAACAATAATATCTACAAAATTATAATCATTATTATCAATACCATAAAAAGCTTTATAGCGACCTGTATCTTCCCTGTCACGCATAGCAGTAAAATCTTTTATCTGCTGTAAATCTCCACCTTCCCGATTAAATACACGACCAGCACGAGTTTCATCACTGGCGTAAAGATAAACTTTCAAATCAGCTTCTTTAAGCATCCATATTGCAAGACGACTTCCCAAAACACAAGATTCTTTTAAAGCAAGTTCAACCTGATGTTTATCAACATATTTATCATAAGAATCATCATTTTTAGCAGCTTCAATAACTTCTTTTAATGTCATTCCTTTTTCTTCTGCCAACTGACGAAAAGTATAATTAATTAATTTTACACCAAGCTTCTGAGACAGCAATGTACTTACAGTAGTATTTCCACAACCAGATTTACCGCTGATTGCAACCCTAACCTCTTTATTTAATTTCATCTCATATACCTCAAACTTTCATATATAAATTTAAATTCTAAATTTCTTTATGCAACATTTTTGCTCTGCTCACGAATATTTTCTAAAGCATCCTTTGCCTGAATTACCATTGCACCAACTTCACTAAACTGATTTTTACTTCCAATTGTATTGATTTCACGGTTCATTTCCTGACAAATAAAATCCAGCTTTTTTCCAGGAGTAGGATTATTTTTTAACTCATCTTTCATTGCTGCAATATGGCTATGTAATCTTACAATTTCTTCATTAATTGTATATTTAACAAGCATTGCAGCAGTTTCAGTCATAATTCGATTTTCATCAACTTTATCTTCAAGCAGTTCCTTAAATTTTGTTGTAATCTGCTCTTTAAATGCATTTTCCATTTTAGGTTGCCACTGTTTAAAAAATGCGGCACACTCTTCAAGTTTAGAAAGTTTTTCTTCCAAATCTTTTTTCATATTATCGCCTTCACGTTTTGCATCTGCAAGATACTTTTCAAGTGAAGCATTAAAAACCGGCTCTATCATAGCTTTATATTTTTCTGCATCATTTGTTTTATTAGAAACAAGCACACCAGGTTGATTCAAGACGAACTGCATTGCATTTCCACCATCACTAAGTCCTGTAACACAAGCAATCTTTTTTACAGCATCCCCATATGCTTTAGCAAGATTTTCATCAACAAAAATTTCAACATCAGACTGCAGTTCCTTTAATCTGATATTTACATCAACTTTTCCACGAACAATTTTGTCAGAAATTTTCCCTCTAAAATAGCTTTCAACAGGATTCAAAAATGAAGGCATATTTATAGACAAATCAAGAAATCTTGAATTAACTGATTTTATTTCTACACTAATAACTGCAGCTTCAGATGTAACTTCTTCGTAGGCATAACCTGTCATTGAAATCATAAAAAACTTCCTTATAAAATTATTTATTTTCTAAAATTGCTTTTCCTAGTTTCCAGTTATCGCCAGCACCCATAGTTACAAATAAATAACCATCGGGATAACGAGAATCCAAAGGCTTGTTCAATTCTTCCATTACAAAATCCTTTGCATCAAGAATTTCGTCATAATATTTTGCCAGCATTTCCTCTTTAACAGATTTCAAATGATTCACAGTTTCATTAAAAAGAGTTAAACCTGTAATATTAAAATCAGCAGGATTTTCTCTGGCAGAACTGTAAATTTTATGCAAAATAACAACATCAGCACTATCAAAGCTTGCAGCAAATTCTTTAAGTAAAGCCTGGGTTCTGGAATACGTATGACTCATAAAATCTACAATTATTTTACGACCTTTATAAAACTCCCTAAATCCTTCCAATGTTGTTTTTATTGCTGTAGGATGATGTCCATAATCATCAATAACAACAACATCATTTCCGATTTTAGTTTTCATTTTTCCAATAATTTCGCTGCGACGTTTTCCTCCGGCAAAATTACTTAAACCAACAGCAATCTGTTCAACATAATCGGCAGGATTCTTTCCAAAAGTCCGGAGTAATTCACAACAAAGAGCAACAGCAGCACAGGCATCCATTACTTCATGACGGCCCGGTACTTTAAGATAAAGTTCTTTATCGAAAAGCTGCAACTTAAAATTATTCTTTTCTTCTTGAACTTTACCAAAAGTTAATTTGTAATCACCCTTAGCCTTTTCTCCATATGGAATCATCTGAACATCAGGACGTATTTTTGAAGCTAAGGTAATTGTATCAACGGCACCTTTATCATCTGCACAATAAAATACTTGTCCATTTTCTGGTAATTTGCAAATATAATCAATAAATGCCTGTCGAATATCTTCATATGTGGGATAATAATCCTGATGATCAGGTTCTACAGATGTCAAAATAATTTTTTGAGGACAGAAACTCATAAAATGACGCTGATATTCACAAGTTTCTGCAACGAAAACAGATTTCTTTTCTTTTTTTATTAATGGTGACGTAAAAGTACAAGTGTCACCAAATGATTTAATAATAGAACCTGCCAAAACCTGTGCTGGTAAATCTAATTCCTTTAATATTGTACCGGTTAAACCAGTTGTAGAAGTTTTTCCGTGAACTCCACAGATTCCACAAGAATATGCTCTTTCACTATAAGAGCCCAGCGCCTGAGTATATAACAAACAAGGAATACCACGTTTTACAGCTTCAATTAAGTCAGGATTCTTATTAAGTTTATAGGCTGATGAATAAACAACATATTGAATATCTTCTGTAATATTTTTTGAGTCAAATGGAAGAGCTTTTATATTTAATTTTTCAAGAATTTCATCTGTATAAAATCTTTCTGCCACATCAGAACCAGTTATAATAGCACCATTGTGATATAAAATTTCTACAAGAGCGGCCATTCCAGTTCCCTTAATTCCAACAAAATGAATATGAACACCAGACATATTTTCTGGCAATTGTAATTGATCTGTCATGTTTATATTATAAACATTCTGTAAATTAAAAACAACTTATATAAAAAAAGACCGTAATGCAACGCACCACGATCTTAAATAGATGTAAACATTATAATGGAGAATTATATAAATAACTCTGTCTTATACCAAGCTTAAATAAATCTGATCTGCAAGACCAAATCCTGCTGTTTTTGTCATATTTTCAGCATACTGATCATACAACATATCTTCATACATTTTTTTACCAAAATCATCTTCTTTTGATTTCATTACTGTATTTCTCATAGAAGAAAGCATTTGTTTTACGAAAAAACCTTCAAGTTCAAGAGCTTTTTCATACAATTTACTTGTCTTATCAATTGTTTTTTTCTGAACATGGGGATTAGCCTGATTTACAGCAGCACCTTGTGGATTTGCAACTTTATCTTTTTCACTTGTAAAAGCTCCTGCAAATCCTGTTGTATATTCGCCATTTAATCTTCCATCAACATTAATTTCCGAAGAAGAAACTGTTCCCCTTCCATCATTCTGACGCTGCAATGTTTCAAGAAGTTCACTAAATTTTGCATTGTCAGCATTTGTTTTAGCACTTTGAAAAGCGGCATTTCCATTTGTAATTGAGCTATATGTATTTGATACTAATCCCACATTCATATCATTCACCTGTTATTAAAAATTTATCTCTTTAACTGTACTGCAGTTGAAAGCATATTATCTGATGTCTGAATTGCCTTTGAGTTGAATTCATAAGCTCTTTGGGCAACAATCATTTGAACCATTTCGTTAACTACAGATACGTTACTCATTTCCAAAAATTTGTGACGAGTATCACCAAAGCCTTCATATCCTGGACGACCAGCAATAGCTTCTCCAGAGGCATTAGTAACTTTAAATAAGTTGTCACCTTCAGCCTGTAAACCAACAGGGTTTGGAAATCTATATAATTCAATCTGACCTACTTCTACTGGATCATTACCACCATTTACTTTTACGCTTACTTTACCAGTTTGAGTAACATTTAATGTTGAAACATCATATCCCTCTGGTAAAATAATTTCTGGCATTACTCTTAAACCATTAGAATTAACAAGCTGACCATTTGAATCGATTTTAAAAGAACCATCACGAGTATATGCATAAGAACCATCATACTGCATAACTCTAAAGAAACCTTCACCAACGATAGCAATATCAGTATCTACCCCAGTATTCTGTAAAGAGCCCTGATTCATGATTCTCTGTGTAGCAGCAACCTTTACACCAGTTCCCTGCTGAATTCCTACAGGAGTTACAGTATCTTCAGTTGCAGGTGTACCTGCTAATTTTAAGTTTTGATACATCAAATCTTCAAATTCTACACGCTGCTGTTTATAACCTGTAGTATTAACATTTGAAAGGTTATTTGAAATTGCATCAATATTTGACTGTTGTCCATTCATGCCTGTGGCGGCTGTCCATAAAGATCTTACCATTTAATTTCTCCTAACCTTATCTACCTGCAGCAACCTTTGTCCAAAGTGTGCTAAGCATTGAATCTTCAGATTGAATTGACTTCTGATTTGCTTCATAAGCACGGTTTACTTCAATCATCTGAACCATTTCATTAACAACATTTACATTTGATGTTTCAGTATATCCCTGAACAAATCTTGGACGTTCATCACCTTCTGCAATATGAGCAGGACCTGTATTTTCATTTGCTTTGTAAAAACTATTTCCCATTTTTTCCAAATATCGTTCATTATCAAAGCGAACAACCTGGAATCGGTCAATTTCCTGTCCATCTTCTGAAAGAATTATTCCATCCTGATTAACCATAAAATGATCATTTTCAACATAAATCGGACCATTTTCACCTAATACAGGATATCCATCTTTTGTTTCAAGAATTCCTTCTTTACCAATAAAAAAGTTTCCGTTTCTTGTATAACGTTCACCATAAGGTGTATCTATTACATAAAAACCTTCATTACCAAGTGCAATGTCAGTTTTTGTATTTGTCAATTTAAAAGAGCCTTGTGAAAAATCTGTGTAGTTTTCATTGATTTCTACACCAATTCCTAAAGTACCAATAATTGGTGCCGCATCTGCTGAACCATCAGGAACAGAGTACACACCATCAAAATTTGTACGTCTGATTAGTAATTCTGAAAAGTTTTTACTAACTGTTATATCTTTTTTATAACCAGCTGTATCAACATTAGCCAGATTATTTGAAATTGCATCTAATCTGTACTGTTGTGCATTCATACCAGAAGCACCAGTATACCAACCTCGAATCATAAATCCTCCAAATTATTTCAATTTACATCTACTTCTTATATCGGATTTATAAAAAATTTGTTTATATTTTTTTAAATAATTTGCAAAACCAGTATTTCAGACTTATAATTTACTTATTAATAAATGTACCTTAATTCAATTAAATTTTATAAATAGTTATAAATTACTAAGGAGTCTTTATATGTCTGATGAACCAAGAGTTTTGTCTATTATTTTAGGTGGTGGAAAGGGAACTCGTCTTTACCCATTAACAAAGGAAAGATCTAAGCCAGCAGTTTCTTTCGGTGGAAAATACAGAATTGTTGATATTCCAATTTCAAACTGTATTAACTCTGGATACAAGAAGATTTATCTTTTAACACAGTTTAATTCAGCATCCCTTCATCTTCACATTTCAAATACTTATAATTTTGACCGTTTCTCAGGTGGATTTGTTGAAATTCTTGCTGCAGAACAGACCTTGGAGCATTCTGGATGGTATGAAGGAACAGCTGATGCGGTAAGAAAAAACTTTATTCATTTTAAGACACAAAAACCAACCCATTATATTATTCTTTCTGGTGACCAGCTTTACAAAATGGATTTAAGAGCATTTATGGATGCCCATATTAAATCTGGTGCTGATGTTACTATTGCTACAACAGCAGTAAATCGTCACGATGCATCTGGTTTCGGTATTATGAAAATTGATCAGGATAATCGTGTAAAAGAATTTATGGAAAAACCAAAGCCAGATCAGAATATTGATGCATGGAAAATTCCTGCAGAAGCTCGCGGTGCTCTTCCTCCAGAAAAAGAATACCTTGCTTCAATGGGTATTTATATTTTCAATGCAAATACAATGGAAGAAGTACTTAGTGGTGAAAATGAAAAATACACTGACTTTGGTAAAGAAATTCTTCCTTTAGCAATTGGCAAGAAAAAGATTAATTCATATGTATTTGACGGATATTGGGAAGATATTGGTACAATAAAGAGTTTCTACGATGCAAATATTGCATTAACAGAACCTTATCCAACCTTCGATTTCTTTGGTGAAACACAGCCAATCTATACTCACATGAGAAATCTTCCTCCTTCAAAAATCAACAAGGCAGAAATTTCTTCTTCTCTTACTTCGGAAGGTTGTATCATTACAGAAGCTAAACTAAATAAATCTGTAATTGGTGTCCGCTCAATCATTAATGAAGGTACAGAATTAAATGGTGTTATTATGATGGGTGCCGATTATTATGATACAGAAGCAGAAAAGAAAGAAGGAATTGCTGCAGGAAAACCAGTAACAGGCATTGGTAAAAACTGTAAAATTGCCAACACTATCATTGATAAGAATGCAAAAATTGGTGATAACTGTAAAATTGGTGTTACAGGAAGAAAGTATGAAGATGGTGACCACGGTTCATTCTATAGTGCAGACGGCATCATCGTTATTCGTAAAGGTGCAACTATCCCGGCTGGAACTGAAATTTAACTTATATAGTTATGTCTGACATGTACGAAAGGTTAGGTAATTTACTCAACAACGTGCTTGAAACAGGCGAAATTCCACAGGATGATATAACAAAGGATCAGAACCCCGTTAATTACAAGGATAATGGGGAAAATTCTGATCCTTTTTCTTTTATTAATGAAGAAAATTTCCGAAAAAAATACACAAGAGAGAATGAAAACAACGTGGGAACCATTATAAAAGAAGAGGATTTAAAATGTATAAATATGCATAAATATACAAAGCTTATGCATATACCTTGTATAGTGTCAAAAAGTTTAGACACACTACATATAGTGCCTGTAGATAATTTGACATTAGATGAATTGAAAAAACAATATCATAAAATTTTAAGGGAAAATCACCCTGATACTACAAATAAAAAAGGCATGTTATTCACTCCAGAAGAGCTTAAAAATGCCTTTGATATAGTTAAAAAATACTTTTTCTCCTAGTTAAATATATGTATAATTTTTTATACATATTAATAATTATTATAACCTACTCTTCACTATCTTCTTTTTCAATTCCATATTCAATCAATTTTCTATGCAGTGTTTTACGACCAATACCTAAGGTTTCAGCAGTTTTTGTTTTATTCCCGTTATTTAATGCTAAATTTTCAGTAATGATTATTTTCTCTGCTTCATTCATTGTAATGCCAGCTGGAATAGTAATTGCAGAAATATCACATCCACTTCTAACTGTCGAAGGTAAATCATCAAAACTGATTTGATCTTTAGTACACATTACTACAGCACTTTCAACACAGTTCCTTAATTCACGAATATTACCTGGCCATGAATATTTTAATATGGCTGATTTAGCTCTGTTATCAAAACCTAAAATATTTTTCTGATTTTCAATATTAAATTCTTTTAAAAATCCGTGCATTAAAAGTGGAATATCGTCTTTTCTTTCTCTCAAGGCTGGCATTTCTATTCTAACAACATTAAGTCTGTAAAAAAGATCTTCTCTAAACTTACCAGCACGAACTTCTTCTTCAAGATTTTTATTGGTAGCAGCAACAATTCTTATATCCACATTAATTGTTTTTTCTCCCCCTACTCTTTCAAAGCTTCTTTCCTGCAGTACTCTTAACAGTTTAATTTGAGTACTTAAATTTATTTCACCAATTTCATCGAGAAAAATTGTACCCCCATCTGCAAGTTCAAATTTTCCATGAGCTAAACTATCGGCACCAGTAAAGGCACCTTTTTCGTGACCAAACAATTCGCTTTCTAAAAGAGTTTCAGACAAGGCTGCACAATGAACAACAATAAAAGCATTATCTTTTCTTGGAGATTGATTGTGTATTGCCCGTGCAACCAGTTCTTTACCAACACCACTTTCTCCTGTAATTAAAACACTAGCCTTTGTCGGTGCAGCTTTAGATATCATCGCTCTGACTTTATTTAGTTCGGCAGATTTACCAATCATATCATCAGCATTCTGATTATGCTTTAATCGTTCCTGTAATTCTTTAATTTTTAATTGTTGTGAACGTTCTGTTAATGCATTTTTTACAATTTTATTCAGGTGGTCTAGATTCAAAGGTTTTGTGAGAAAATAATATGCACCAGCTTTTATTGCTTTATTTGCTTCTTCAATACTTCCATGGCCAGTTAATACAATAATTGGAATACCAGGATTTTCTGTAGTAACATGTTGAACAACTTCTTCACCACTGATTCCGTCCATTCTTAAATCTGTTATTACTAAATCAACGCCACCTTTTGCAATTATCGCAAGTCCTTCTTTTCCATTGGAAGCCTGTAAAACATTGTAACCTTCCAGTTCAAAATTATCGGCCAGACCATTTCTAATATTTTCTTCATCGTCTATAGTTAGAATTGTTAATTGATTCATATTAGATTCCTTCATTAGTTAATAATTTTTTATTTTTCTGTGGAAGAGGAAAAATCATTGTAAAAGTTGTACCAACATTTTCTATAGAATCCACATTAATTTCCCCTGAAAATTCTTTAACAATTTTATAAACCATTGTCATTCCAAGACCAGTACCGTTTGCTTTTGTAGTAAAATATGGTTCAAAAATTTTAGAAACATTTTCTTTAGACATGCCACAACCATTATCTTGAACCTGAATTATATAGCGATTTTCAGTTTTAAAACATTTTATAGCAAAGATAGCATCATATTGTTCATCAATAGACGTGTCTATGTTTGATTTTTTTGTTTTAATTGCGGCTAATGCATTTTGTGAAAGATTTAAAACTATTTCTCTTAATAATTTTTCATCCAGCATAATTTTTGCACCGTTATCCTTCACATCAAAATTAACTTTTATTTTTTCATTATTAAATTCCGGCGTAAAGAAATCCACTATATTCTGAATTAATTTTCCAGGATTTTTTAACTCTAAAGTTGCATTTACAGGTCTTACAGCCAGTAAAAAATCCATAATCAATTTATTTAAATGTTCAACCTCTTCATTTACTACATCAATATGATTTTCAACAAATTTTTTATCTGGAAGAATATTCTCATTTTCACGAGCTTTTAATAATGCTTTTTGAACAAGCTGGATATGAATACTTATTGCTCCTAATGGATTTTTAATTTCATGAGCCATTCCGGCAGCAAGATTTGTTAGATTTGCCATATTTTCCATACGATGAAGCCTGACTTCCTGATTTTTATTTTCAGTAATATCTCTAACAAGAATTATTCGTCCTTTTAACTCACCTTTATGAATTAAGGGTGTGATTGCTAAAGTAATAAATCTAACATTTCCACCAGGAGTCATAATAGAAAAATCTTCAGAGCTATTTGTAATAGATTTTGAAAAACAATTTTTTAAATAATTACAAATATCATCATCATCAATAATATCCCAAACAGGAAGCATATTTGCTTTTGGATCATCAGTATGCACATTAAAAGGAAGACGACTTTCTACAATAGAATTTGCCTGCTGCAGAATAAAATCATTGTCTACAATTAATATACCTGTTGAGATGGATTCAAAAATGGAATATAAGCTTTCATTTTCTTCTAAAACATCTTCCAGAATTGAAAGAACTTGTTCTTTTGATAGTTTAGATGCTTTTTGAGTTACTCTTTTTACATAGCCTCGCATAAAATTCGTCCGTATGTAATATTTATTTTACTTAAATCTCTTACCAGAATTTCTAATGCTGAATTTACAGATTGATTATACATTGTAACATTTTCCCAGGCAGTTTTTATCTTTTGTAAACTTTCCATGGCCGCTTCACAACCATTTTGAGATTTTAATAATGGTTTTTGCATAGTTGAAATATGATTTAAAAATATTTTTAAGCTTAAACGGGGTTCAAATTTTCCACAATTCTTTACAATTTCAGAAGTTTGAGGAATGGAACCACGAACTATTTGTGAATAATAATTTTGGGCTTCTTCTTTTAATTTAGCCGCAGGAACAGGCAAAAAAGTCTCCAGGTATTCACCAATTTTTCCATTAAAATATTCATTTCTGTAGATGCCTTTAATAACATTTTGCTGTTGTTCCAAAGTTCGGGAAGAAAAATTATAATTTCTTACTCTAGAAAGAATAGTTTGCATAACAGCATTCTTTTTTGAAGTTATCAAAATAAATTGACAGTCTGCAGGTGGTTCTTCAAGAATTTTTAATAAAGCATTTCGAACACCAGGCAACATTCTTTCTGCATTTTCAATAATTATTGTTTTTTTTCCTTCTTCTGATTTAACGTAGGCCCAATCTTCCATATTTCTTATCTGATTGATTGGAATTGAATCATATAAAAAATCTCTTTCTAAATCTCTAGCTTTAGTTTCAAGTGATTCACATAATTTAACAGCTTCATCAAAGGGAATTAATGGTCTTGGAAAATCTAAAAGCTCTAAATCATCATTTATATCCTGAATTATTGCACCAATTTTTGACAAATCTTTGTCACCTTGAAGCAAAATTCCATTAAATCTTAATGTTAATTTTCGAATACTTCTTAAAAACAAATATCTTGCAGCAGTTAAATATGGAGTATTATCTCTATAAGCTTTAATAAAAGTATCTTTTGCAGCAGAAATCTCCAAAGCACAATCTCTTGGTCCCATTAAAATCATGTTTGTACAGGTCAAAGCTTTGTGTCTCATACAAGAAGGACAATCACATCCCCAGGAAGCTTTATTTTCTCCAGTACAAGATTGAATTCTGGCCAATTCTAATGCGGCAGTAAGTTTTCCAGAATATTCTTCACCAGAAAATAAGATTGCAGGAGGCAATATTCCATTTTTTATATCTTTTATGAGAAGTTTTCCAGTTTTTTGACTAACAAGATTTTCAAACATTACGCAAATTCCTTTGGTATAAGAGTGGCGGTATTGGGAATTAGAGGTTTAATCAAATTATAAAAGAAACTGTTATTAAAAATGCTATCCACAGGAATAAGGTTCTGGCTATTAGCAATGATAATAATAAACATTACAAGAGCCATTCCTTCAATAATACCAAGAAAAAAACCTAGAGCTTTATCTAATCCCTTCATAATATCGCCTTCGAATGCATGACCAATTACAGTTTTAAGTATTTGAATAATTAAAAATACTACTGCAAAAATCAAAAGAAAAGAAACTAAAAGTGCAAGAAAATCAGATTTTACAACAGAAATAAGAAAAGGCTGTAATTTTTTTGCAAACAGACACCCAACAAGAATGCCTGCAATCCAGGATATTTTATTAAATAATTCTTTAACAAAACCTTTTGCCGCAGCAACAATAGCACAAATCAAAATAATGAGGATGAAAAAAACATCAATAACATTAAACATACAAATTCCTATAAATTAATCTGATCTAAAATATATTGGGCTATTACATTTACGCTTTTCTTTTCACCAACCATTGCTTTAATATTTTTTTCCATTTCGTTTCTAAATGAAATATCAAGCATTTTTGTCAATTCAATTTTCAGATTTTCAGAATCAGCTTTTTCGCCTAACAAAACTAATGCAGCCTTTTTTTCTTCAAAAAACTTTGCATTATCCACTTGATCCCCTCTTGTACCACTTCCACATAAAGGAACAAGAACAGATGGTTTTGATAAAACAGCAGCTTCCCAAATAGAATTAGCACCTGCTCTTGAAAGAATTACATCACAACAAGCAACAACATCTGGCATTTCATTATAAATAAATGCAAAAGGCTTATAATAATTTCCATATTTATTTTTTAATTCAATTTCCTGATTTTCATTATTATTAACAAGACCAGTCTGATGAACAACAATATAATTTTGACATAACCATTCAAGATTATTCCAAACTAATTCGTTAATTTGTTTTGCACCACTGCTTCCTCCCAAAACAAGAAGAACCGGTTTATCTTTATTTTCAATTCCTAAAAATTTAAGACCATTGTGGGGATTTGTTTGATAAAATACAGGACGAACAGGATTTCCGGTTACAACTACTCTATTCTGATCAGCTGGACAAAGTCTATTTTTTGTTTCTTCATATGAAACAAACATTATTTTTGCAGATTTAAAATTAATACGATTTGCAAGACCTAAAGTAAAATCACATTCATGAGAAAAAACAGGAATACCTAAATGTTTTGCAGCAAGACATGGAGGTACACTAACGAACCCACCCTTTGAAAATAAAACAGCAGGTTTAGTCTTTCTTAAAACTTTTCTTGCCGCAAAGTAACCACCAATAATTCTAAACAAATCCGTAAAATTTTGCCATGATAAATACCTTCTAAGCTTACCAGAAGGAATACCATAAAACATGTCAGCAATAGGAGTTCCATCACTACCCATTCCCTTTTCCACAATATTTTTGTCCATTCCTTTTGAACAACCAATCCATACTATAGAAATTTTATGATTATTAGATTTTGCAATATTTTTTAATTCATCAGCAACAGCAAGTCCTGGATAAATATGACCACCTGTTCCACCACCAGTAAAAGCAACAATATTATTATTTAATTTCATAATGATATATTTTACTATTATTGGGACAATTTGTCACTAATGTATGTATCAAAATGACACATTATATTTAAAGGGGTTTTAAGCAAAAAAAAGCTTCTGAACAAGTCAGAAGCTTACTTGCCACAGGTTGGAATCGAACCAACGACATACGGATTTTCAGAACGAAAAATCCCCTCAATGGCATAGCATTAGTATCTTGTTAAGTAACTCTATTATAACATAAATTATTTAATTTTCAACTAAATTGCATTATTTTGTATAGGGTTGTTTTTATTTTTGCACTGTTTTTGCACTACACGTGCATTATCCGTGCACTGCCGACATACGGACTAGTAATCCGTGAAAAATTTAGGTCTAGTAAAAAGGGGTTCTTTATAGACGTTTGCTCCAGCCGTACTTCGTACAGCTTCCGCTCACTACATTCCTCTTGTTCCAGAAAATTCACCTTCCCCAAAAGGTAGCAAACAGAGTGTTCACTCAGTCACTCCATTTCGCTTACTCAGCCGCTTTCATTCCAGTACAAAACCTCTTATACCAGCTCCATTCCGTTCCTTCGTTCACACACTGTTTGCATATACTAGAAAGCTCGCACGCGGGAATAGTGCAAGCGGAACAGGAAGCAATGCAAGCACCGTCAGCCCAGTCGCTGCGTGCATCTGCTTCGCAGTAGCACTACGCTTTGTGGGCTGCCTGTTTCCGCAGGCGGGCATTTTCATAAGGGTACATTTTTTGCCATCCGCAAACATCGTATTTTAAAAATACAGTTACTCTTGGCGGTTTCAGTAAGAACTCTTTTTGTATAAGCCGACAGCGTTTCTTAGTTCTACAAGGTGACCTTCAAATGAAAAATGCAGCAGGTGGGTGTCGCAACTTAAAATAGCGGGCACGCAAAAGTGTTCCCCCTTTCCCCCCTAAGAACCCCTCTTTCCCCCTCCCAAAAAATAAAGAATGCTATTTTAGCTTAGGGGGGACAGGGGGCACCCTTTTACTCAACATTGCAGTTGTCCCGCTATTTTAAGATGCTCAGTTGGTCTTACAAAGTCGGCTTTTTGGGAACTATCCTTTTATGGGAGATTTGCCTCAATCGCACAGGGGTCGGCATAAACGCCACCCCTGCGCTCAATCGGCAAGGCGGCAACGTCCGTGTTGCCGCCTCTTACGCCGTTGAGTTTTTCTTCCAAAATGAATATGTCTCTTACGCAGGTCGCTCTGGTCGCGCGTCCGTGCGCTCCCGTCGCTCAGCGGAACGAGGATTCTTCCAGCTCCAGAAGCAGACTTGCCAAAAGATATGGACGCTTCGCGCCCTTGTATTTGAGGCAAGACTGCTTTTTCCGAGTTTCTCTTCCAAAGTGTCAGTCCTCGTACAGTCCGCCTGCGGCGGACAAGCTGATTTCATCTACTCATCCATTCACCGAGAAGCTACGTTCAGACAGCTTCCAAAAGCTGCGGATGACTAAAATCGAAGAGCCGTTAAAAAAAATGCATCGCATTTTTTAGGCTCATCGAAATAACGTCTCGGAACAACTGGTTGTTCCGGCTTCGCAACCGCTTGGATTTGATAAGCAGTCTTCACTCCGCAGACTACCGATTTGAAAATCCTGATGTATAATAATCTTATGGGAAAAGGAATCAACGAATACAAAAACGGCTACGATTTTTACAAGGATTCTGAAACTGATAAAATCTGGCAGGTCGATACTCACGGCCAGGAAGGAACGTATCTTTTCAGCTTCGACCAAAAAACAGTTTTCAACTTCTGGACTGATTATCCTGATAAGCTGACTCCTGAACAAATCAAGATTTTCAAAAAAGAAAATTCTACGATGGCTGAATTAAAATAAAAAACGCGGGGGAGGGGGAGCGCGCGTAGCGGTCAAAAAAGTTTAATCTGTTATAACAAAATTCAACAGTGCATTTCATAAGATCATATATCAAATTCTTATTCTTATATATGTTTAAATAAAAACTTACAGTTTTTATTCTTTTATGTGCACTGTAAAAAAATAGAAAAAATATAAATATTTAGAATAAATGAGTATTACTTAAAAAAACTTAATCCCACTTAATACAAAGTGCGCTTTGTTAAAAATCACGGTTTTTATCCGCTCTAAAGTACGCTTATTTTGTCTTTTTTCAGCTCTTTGAGATTTTTCAAAAATCTTTCTTTCACTTGGAGTGCACATCTGTTCGCACTGCGTCCACTTGGGGGCACGGGGGAAAAAGTTATAAAATAGTATTGTTTAGTTTTAGGAAATTACAAATATATAGAATTTCGAATAATACTAATGATTTCATCTCCCATTTTGTTCTGATATTTTTTCGGAAGAGCTGCTTTTGTAAGAGGTTTATTTTTTGCAATGTATTTAAGTGTGGCATCATCCATTATTTCGTTTATTTTCTTATTATTTTCCCATGCTGTTTTGTCTCGCCAAAGATCTAAACATTCTTCAATACTAAGCATTTGATTATTGTTTGGTAATTTTTTGATACTCTCTTTTTTTTCTGAAGTCTCAACATCTTTCCAACGCCATTGTTCAGCATATCCATTTGGAGTTTTCTTTAAAATTTCAAGTTCTACTAATACATTAGATTCTGGAGTTTTTGAAGATAAGTTACCTTCATCTACTGCATAGAAAAGGAATTTGCCTTTTTTGTCATTAAATATAAGTAGAGTTCCATACGACGATCTAGTTACTGTAGGTTGCCTTAAACATATATATTTTAATGGCAAAAGTTTGAATATATCCTGGTAAACTTTAGCATTATTCATTTCTATTGATTCGCGTATTTTTCTTGCTATGTATTGATTAAATTTAGTTTTATCTTCATCAAATAAAACAGGCTCCTGTTTATTTAGATTTTCACGCAAATAATTACAGAAACCAATTACTTCTTCTGCTGAACAATAATCTTTGAGTAATCCAATAAATCTATCGGTAGATTTCAGAACTTTTTGATTATGTTCAAAAAAACATTCAACAGCTAATTTGTTATTTTCAAATGTAGGAAAAATCTTCTGTTTTTCCTTTGGAGTGAATTGTATATAATTATGTGCAGCAAGGTGTGAAATACAAAAGTTTATATGTGTTAACAAAAGATTTTCATTTTCATTAGAAATAAGTCCCTGATAATAATGCAGTCCATATACATAGAAAGTCAGCATATGTACACTTGAAATAATATCTTCGTTTTGTTTAAGTGTATTCTGAATTACGTTAAAAATATTATCTTTTATAAACTGTTCAAAAATCTTTTGAGTACGATATTTCAAAATCTTTTTAAACATATGTAAAAATTCATTTGGATCTACAGTATTTCGTAATTTGTCGTATTCATCTAAAAAGAAACGAATTTCCTGGTTTTCAGAATAAAGTCCTAATTGTTTGTTTTCTGCAATTCGTGCCAGAACATTTATATAAGGTAAGAGTTTAATATCACATTCATCTGAGATTTCTGCAATTTTTTTATAAACAATAATGTTTTCTGGTAAAGTAAGGAAATCAAAATCTGTTTTACTTTTAGCAAGGTTATAAGCTAATTGTGTAAATGTATAAAAGAACGTTCCTTCTCTAAGTCGAGAAACAATAGCTTCCAGTTGTTTTTCATCTTCTACTCCTAGCAGTTTTAATACATAAATAAAAGTCATCTCTGTAAGAAACTGCATTTCTTTTTTTACAGCTGGTGCCTCTAATTGAACAGGTATGGGTGCTGTTTTAAGAGAAGTATATGTATTTTTCAATTCAGCTAGTGCAGTTAATGTTTTCATTCCATTACGTCATTATAAGAATTTTGAATATCGGAAGAAGCTTGTTCAATATCATTAATAGTAACCTTAGACAGATATTTTTGAATCTCACTATCAGAATTAAGTTTAATTCGAAATTCAACTCTTCTTGAAGCTTCCCAGTCGATTTCACCATTTGCATTGGTTACTGGCCGTGATTTTGAATAACCAATTGCAATTATTTTTGAACGTATCCATTCATATTCTTTTGGATACTTTGTCTTATTTAAGCAATGATATAATACAGAACGAGTACGTTCCTGAGAAAGTTCCATACCTTCTTCATAATCCTTCTGGTCTGTTAATTCGCCTTTTCGAATTTTTTCAGTAGCTTCTGAAGAATGACCTTCGATTCTTATTTCTTCTATAAGATTTTCATATTTACTAGTTACCTTTAGTAATCTAGGAAAAAAATCATTTAAAATATCTTCGTATTTCGTTTTTAATTTTGCTTCATTCATTACAAAAAGAACATCAGGATCCTTAAATCTTATAGATAGATTTTCTGCATCAATTTCTGCTTTCCAGTCTTCTAGGTCAGCAGAGAATTCTTTGCTTAATTCTTCATAGAGAGTATATTTTGTATTTACATAATGCTCAGAGATTTGTTTTAACTGCAAAATAATACCAATACAAAGTAATACGAAGATAGCACACAACGCACTCATCATATCACTAATAGAGAGGTTAAAATCTCCAGCAGAACTAGATTCTTCTATTTCTTCGTTCATTTTTTATCCTTAAAAAATGCTTCAGTTACTTTTTGTGCTGTCTTATTATATTCTTCAAGAGTCTGTACTAATGTTTTTTCCATTGTTTGTGAATATTCAGTTAGATTCTTGTTCACAGATTCCATTATAGAAGATATGTTTTCATCAATTTTTTGGTAATCAGAAAGCATCTCTTTTCGTTCTTCATTAATCTGCTCATTTTGTGTTTTTAGTATATCATGAGTTTCGTTAGAATAATCATTTAATAATTCTGTAAAATGTTTTTTAATAGCAGCACAATAAGAAGTTACTTCTTCGTTTATCTTTTCTTGAACTGTAGTTAAAGTTTGATTAAGAGTATTGTAATCTTCAAGAAGTTTTTTGTTATTATCTATTAAGTTTGCATTTGTTGCCTGAATACTTTGTGTCGTAGCAATAGTTTTATCAAGACTTTGATTAACTTTTTCTGTTGTTTTTTCAGAAGTTTCAATAAATTGAGTAAGAGAATTTTGTATTTTTTCAGATGCATTCTGTAATGCTTCAGCTTGTTTTGAATAGTTTTCCAGAGTTGCTTGCATCGCACTGAATGTATCTTTTACAGGTCCAACACTTTGTTCAAGGCTTATACCAACGTCTTTAAATTTATCTGGTAAGTTCTCAATAGATGCTTTTGCATTTAACAAAGCTTTTGTCATATCATGCAAAGAGTTTGTATAAACTTCAAATTCAGCTTTTGTGTTAGCAGTTGGATCAAAATGTCGCATTGAAGTAATTCTATTGCAATGATATTTTATTTGATTAAGCGGCCATTGAAATAATATAGTACCAAACACAACTGATAAAATAACTCCAATTATTGAAGTTATAAATGCTGTATTAAGTCCCATGAAGAATACATCAAGTTTTCCAAATAATTCATCAACATTACCGGTAAGTCTCATTCCTGAAATACCACTTGAAAAACCAAGAAAAGTTCCTAGAATACCAAAACCAACAAATGTTCCTGGTAAAACCTTTGTTAAAGAGTAAATTGGAAAATTAGGCGATGATTGTAATAAAAATGCTTCTACGCTCTTATAATCGTCAATAGAGTTTCCTATTCTTGATTTATCAATTTTTGCTATATTTTCTACACTTTTTTTAAGTCGTGAGTAAACAATACAAGCTAAAATAAAAATCATTCCAAAAAAAATATAATAGATAATCTTAAAAGCAAGAAAAACAGCCATTATAAACTTACCTCATTATTTTTTATTTAATATTTTGTTTAACATTTTTTCGTTTTCTTTATGAAAAATACCTGCAATCGAAATGTCATCTCCACTGCCTTGTTCTGATAGTTTAGGTAGAAAAGCCTCTAATTCACTTTTAGCTATTTCAACATTATCTAAAGCATTCTTTTGAATGTTGAGTATAAAATTTGGGAGTTTCTCTGTATCAAAAGAATCTGTCATACCATCAGACATAACTGCGATACCATTTAATTTTTCATAACCAAAATTATAATGGAACCTTTCTTTTGCATTTTTGCCACAAAGAGATGCGGTTACTCCAAATCCCATATCTTCGTCTTCTGGTATAGGATAAAAAACTGAATTATCTTGTTTTATTGCAATTGTTTTACCATCACCAATTTGTAAACTAAACCAAAAGTCAAAATTTTCAAAGTATGCAGATGCCAATAAAGTTGAGCCATAAAGTGTATAAATATCATCATCTGCTAAAGGTAATTGTATGTTTAATTCTTCACATAATTGAATTTCCTTTTCTGTTAAAGGATTTTCGATATAATGTGCTTTTACTTTTTCACGCCAAAGAAGTAAAACTCGAGAACAAAGATTATCTAAAGTTTTATTTATAACATTAGTATCCTTTTTCTTTATATAAAAAAGTAATTCTTTCAATACTTTATTCATCGCATCAACAGCATATAAAACTGCTAATCGCGAACCGTCAGCACTACGAAAATATTTTTCACCACCATGTCCATCAGCTATTAGGGCGTAGGCGTAACTTTTCCATTTATCTGTATTTGCGCCTGAATAATCTTGTAATGGTTTTTCAGTTTTAATATGCTCGTTGCCACGACAACGAGCGTCTAGAGTAACAAGCATATTAATTACCAGTCATCTCCACTTGTAGATGTTGTATCCAAATCAGGATCTGACTGCTGAATTTCTTTAATTTCATCAATCATAGCATCCTGCTTAGACTGAATCTGACCATCAGTTGCTGGCTGGCTCTTACTTCCAATCTTTGAAGATGTAATTGAAACTTTACGAATCCATTTTTTCAAAGCTTCTGGTGTATGTACTGTAATTACAGCTTCAGTATTACCTGTAAATTTAGCAAGTACATCCTTATTTGCATCATCACCAATGGCAACAGCGACTTTTATTGCATACTTGAACCAATTATTTTGTTTCAATTTATCCAATCCTGAATCAAAATCATCTGTTGGTTCACCATCACTCATTAAGAAAATTGCAGGAGCAACAGAACCTGAAGGGGCCTGCAAGAATCCATTTTTTGACATTTTTTCAGAAAGTTCGCGGCAAGCTTCTCCTAAGTCTGTAACACCATCAGCATCAACGTTGTTCCACTGGAAACTATCTGCAGCAACAGGTGTTGGATACATCCATTGGCATCCACTTGAGAAAGTCAAACAAGCAACTTTCAAATCAACATCAGATCCACCTGCATCCTGTAATTCAGGAAGAACTTCACGGATAGCTGTATTTACAGCTCCAATTTTAGTTCCAGCCATACTTCCAGAAGTATCAATTACGAAAAACAGAACCATCTGTCTTTTTACAATACCTTCAACATCATCAAACATTCCCATTTTATTTTCCTCCAATTTTATTTTGAAATTTTGGCAGTAATACCGTCAAAATATATTTCCAATTCATTAGCAATAGGTATAACAGAACCTTTTGTAATCTTTTTAATTTCTCCGCTCTTAGTGGAGAAACTCCATTCACTTTCGGAAAGATTTTTAATTCCCCAAAGAGTAGGATCTTTCTTATTCATAATTACTTCGCCAGTTAC
>SAMEA3663269__coassemble_233_pt1 | contig 20534 bp, 21 predicted proteins | sample SAMEA3663269__metabat2_low_PE_036 | metagenome-assembled genome bin SAMEA3663269 (sample SAMEA3663269) | pig gut metagenome | biome: pig gut; feature: pig-associated habitat; material: faeces | place: China | collected 2013 | reverse complement strand
GTTACTTCCTCGCAACTTGCTGTTGCGACGGTGTTCTATTAAATCTTTCTGATTTTTAAATGGAGTAATTATCCCTATCTTTTTACCTGGGTTATTTTTTACATATTTTATAATTGTTTCTACTTCTTCTGGTGCTGTATTTTTATCAGAAGAGTAGTTTTCAGCAACCTCACAGAACATTAGTGGTTTGTCATACATAACACGAGATTTTACATTAAGCTGATTGTTATAGTATTTTTTATTGTTAAACTCAATGATTTCTTTTGCACAGCGATAATGATTATGTAAAAGAGTTTCCTGACTTACTGAGTCATTTGCAAGGAAAGCTTTATAGATTGAATTTTTTATATAATCATAACTGTCATTTACATTGTATTTTGCTTTAAGTTCTAAATTGATATTAGGGTCTAGCGTAATTACAGGATTTAGTTGTTGTGGATCTCCAACTAGCATCAGACTTTTTCCACGAATTATAGGAACCAAAGAAACTGCCGTATTACACTGACTGGCTTCATCCATAATTGTCATATCAAAATATAACTTTGGTTCACCTATTTTTTGCGTTGATATACAGGTTGCACAAAAAACGGGGAAGACTTTTTGTAGCTTAATTATATTTTCTGAAACTGAAACATACTTATTAAACCTAGTAATCTGTTCCTTTTCATCTTGAAGTTTTAGTATTTCAATAAAATCTTTATATTCTGGTTCATAGAGTTGTTTCAAATATTTAACAGAAGTAAAGTTGATGAATTGCATTAATTTATCATGATCAAAATACAATAATGCTAAAGCTTCTTCATCAGTTATATTACCAATTTCTTTTAACCTTTTTGTGATAGCATTTTTTTGTTGACCTTCAAGATTTAATCGAAGATTCATATTTTCATTTTTTGAAAGCATTGCTTCAATCAAATCTCTTCGTTCTTTTAAATCTAGTTGCTCTTCATGCTTTTGAAGAAGTTCTGTTAATTGTCTTGTTCTTTCGATTTGGCTTTGTTTGTTTTGATTCAGGGCATCTGTAAAAACTGAAAGATTTTGTGTTGTTATAAGAAGATTTTTTATATACTTTATCGTTTCAGGAATTTTATCGTTACTTGCAATTCTTAAAATTGGGAATGGAATTGTGTATCCACGATATTTAAGATTTGTGAGTTTTTCAATGACACCATCAATTGGATGATTGTTGTATGAAGAAAAAAGGACAGTTTTATTATTAAAAAAAGCAGTGATGATAGTGTTAATGATTGTTGTAGTTTTACCAGTTCCCGGAGGACCTTGGATATAAGCAACTGGATAATTAATTGCATTATGGATTGCTAGTAATTGATCCAGGTTTACATTTCTGTCTATAAGTGCAATTGGAAGTGTTTCCGAATTAGCTTTAACACTGTGAAGTTCTCCAAAAAAAGCCTGAATAGGTATGGTGACATTATCATTTGCATACATATCTATGATTGCTTCATATTCTTTTTCAAGATTGATATTTGTATTCCTTTGCAAACAGATAAAATATGGACAGTCATCAACAGAATAATTTTTATTTCCATGAATATTTTCTGTTATCAAATCTTTTACAAATTCTGGTATTTGATCAATATTTTCAAGATATTCCATCTCATCTGATTGAATGAAATTTTGAATGCTTTGCTTTGTTGTTCCATCAACACAAAACTCTGTGCAGATCTTTATTTTATTTCCAGACAGTAAACTTCTTTTTGCAACATCAAACATTACTTCCCGGTAGGCAAGAACATACAACCCTTTAGGTGTATGAACGCTTAAAACATTAAGAGCAAGTTGAATTATTGAGTTGATATTTTTTTCTTTTTTAATGCTTGCAGTTTTTTTGAAACTGTTAACAATCAATTTGAATTGTTCGTCATCAAGATTATATCTATGGTTTTGAATTTTGGTTGCATCTAGTTTTTTGATAAGTGTGTATTCATTATTTATTTTTGGAAGATCAGCCAGTTTATTACAATCTGCTAGATAATTAAGGGTTTTTAGATTTACAATATTCGAAAAAATAAAAGAGTATTTTTCGGGATAGACATCTATATCCTCAAGTAATGTTTTGTTTGTGTGATAAAAAGTACCATCCATAATTTGGGTAGCAAGTATCTTATCTACAAACATAAAGAGATTTTTAGTTGTAAAATTACCTAGATGAAGACCTGTTACTTCGAGACTCTTTTTTTCAATATTGATGTTGTTTATCGAAATCCAATATTTAGTTTTTTCATCATCTGAATTTTGATATTCAACATAAAGCCATTTCCCTTCGTGAATTGAACGGAAAATGTCTTTAGAAATAGTATTCATGATTTGATTGTATATCTAAATATTAGTTACTGCAAATCAGGTTATACATAAATTGATAATAATTCATTCTCTTACAATGAATATATGTTTTTTAATATAAATTGTTTTATATATCCAGATTTAATTTCTCTAAATTATGTTATACTATGAAAAAAGGGAACACAAATAACTCATGAAACATTCCATACTCCCCATATTAATCTTACTTCTCATCTTATCATCCTGCACAGCAAAAAAATTACCCCAAAAGGAGACTATCATGACCACATTTACCTCCGTTTCCATGGAAGAAGGCTTAAAGCTTATGTCAAACGACAATAATTTTGTTCTTTTGGATGTCCGAACTCCTGAAGAATTTTCCAGCGGCCATATCCCAGGTGCCCTTCAGCTTACAAACGAAACTTTTACAAAACAGGATGCCGAAAAACTTCTTAAAGACAAATCTCAAACCATTTATGTTTACTGCCGTTCAGGAAGAAGATCAAAACAAAGCAGCCAGAAATTAATTGATTTTGGTTATACAAATGTAATTGAAATTGGCGGGATTATTGATTACAACGGATCTGTGGAGAAATAAAAAGTTTATTTTTAGCGGGGGCAGGACTCAAACCTGCGGCCTCCAGGTTAAAAACTATAAGATTAGAAATTATTCAAATAGAGACCTTTGGAAGAATAGTAAAGAAAAGATGTGTTATTTTTTGCACTGTTGAACCTGTAGCTATGTCTGTTAATTGTTTTTTAAATATAACTTCTCCAGCATTTGAGGAAAGATAATCATATAAATTGATATCTGTAATATTCAGAGGACGAACAATAATGAGAAATCCTGAGGCAATGGCAGGTAAGTCTTTCTCTTTTACTACGCAGATTTTGTTTTGTCCGAAAGTTCGAGAAATTAAAATATCACCTTCTTCAAGCAATTGTCTTGAATAATTAGAAACAGCATCTTCATTCACAAATTTTGTGCATTTAACTATTTCTCCATTTTTTATACTTCTAATACTTAAAAGAGGAATTCCTTCAAACTCATTAATCTCCCAGCGAGCAGGACTTCTACCTGGAATAATATCCGCGATTTCTTCCAATTTTTTGGGACAAAATGTTTCTAAAAATTGACTCATTTTTAAATTTTGAGGATTATAATGTTCTGGTAATAAATTTTTTTGATCTATTTTTTCCGGAAAAAAAATACTACGTTTATGATTTTTTTTATCAAAAATTACGTTATATAAATCTTCTTCATTATCTATTGTAGAAAAATATTTATTTTTTATATCTGATCTTTTATATAATAAGATGCAGATTTCCAAATAGTTGCCAAAACTATTTCAACTTTTCCACGGCTTTTTCAATAAATCTTTCTCTCATATGAGTAACAGCATCTTTCTTCATTTCTGAGAAATATTTTGCAGCAATTTCGTTTTGTGTTGGAAGCTTGCGGTCTTCTGATTTTATGAAGTTTTCAACCAATGGTTTATTCAGGAAAGAATATTTGTTGCAGGCTTCTGAAATATCAAAATCAATTTTATTTACAGTTACGGACGCAAGGTTTGCTTTTCTTTCAAAAGACACCTGGTATTCCTTGAGAATATAAACTGTAAGCAATTCCGATAACATTTCTTTTTTCTTTAAGAAAGTATTATCATCTTCCGTGTTTTTCTTTTTTAAGTTTTTCCAATTATTATCTAATGCAGCAAAAACTCTAGTAAGCTGGTCAAGGTTAATATAGTCAGTTTCTGGTGTTGATATATTTTCTTTCTTACTAGCTTCTGATGACAAAACATCATAACTACTTTCTGAAGCACTGTTATGTTGATAAATAGATGTTTTGTTTCTTTTATTTAACTTATAGTATTTTTCTACATCAGTTTCTGACATATTTTTGAGGATAGCTATCTTTTTAATGATTTTATTATGATCAGTTGTCCCACATTTTTCCAAGTATTCATACCAATATGCCACATCACGAATCTTCTGAGTCTTTTCTTTTGAGTAAACAATACGTTCATTTTTTGATTGTTCTTTGTGTGCAGCAGAAGATAATCTTCCTGGAATTGTATTATAGATGTACTGACTGAAAGAGCCGTTCATAATTCCTGTCTGAATTTTGTTTAAGCATGCCTTAATACAATCGTTTAAAGCATCTACAAAATCAGCTGCATTTTCTTCCATAAGTTTTCTGTTCTTAGGAACTTTATACAAAGTTTTCCAAACCTGATTAGTCAATTGTGTTTTCTTTGCAGATTTAAAATCATCTACATTTTCATAATTAACTGATTTAGCATAATCATTAAAGAGGATATTTATTTTATTAAAATCATCATCAAAAGAATGACTTGTATTTTCCATTTCTAATTAGTCCTCAAATAATGCTTCAACTGCGGCAATTGCATTCTCTCCTGAAGAAGATTCAATTGTGTTTGTAAAACTATTCAACAAGTAAAGTGGTGTGTAATCACAAAGAAGCTGAGTTCCTTCTACTGGTTTTCCACCTTTCATTTCAATTTTCTGATAAACAACATTTCCGATAGAACAATTAAAGAACTTTTCTCCAAACTGAAGTGTAGAGAAAATTAAAAGTGGCAATGATTTAGGACCAAATGTAATGTCTGCAGAAAGTTCAACATCTTTTTCTAAGTATTTAATCAGTTTTTTGTACAAAGTTTTAAACTGATTTTTTGAAACCACATATTCTGCTTCAATTTCTTCAAATGAGATTTTTGCACCAACTGTATTTAATTCATTTAATTCTGTTTTGAATAATTCAGCATTTTTGCTTCCGGCTTTATCACCAGCATTGGTATGAAGTAAAATGATTTTGATGTCATCATCAGCCTGCATTGTTTTTGCAAGAACAGCATTTTCTGCATAGTAAACCTCTCCTGGATATTCAATGAAAGAGTTTCCTTCTACAGGGAAGTGGCGCTTATGCATATCATCTGCCATCATTAATGTTACAAAAACAATCTTCTTCATATTATTAGCTCCTTAAGCTGCATAGTAATCTATGTATCTGTTATTTTTATAGGATTCGTATTCAGGATCCCAGTTATATGTGTTTCTAAGAGAGTGTCTCTTAGTATATTTTTTAGGCTCTTCCAAAACCCAATTTTCAACAAAGATGTTATTTTCAATCTCTGAAATATACATTCTCTGTTTCTGTACACTTTCACAAGTATAATAGTGAAGGGTATGATTCAGTCTATTTCCAATATCGAAAAAGAAATCATCTATCTCTTTTACATCAAGGATAGCATCCTTTTGATCATGTTTTACTCTAGGGCAATCGCGTGCAATGCGAGCAGCTTCTTTGCCGTTTTCAGCCTTTAAGAATAAAGTTCCTTTGTAAAAATTATTCTTACCAACATGTCCGCATTTTGCAGTTACCATAAAATATTTCATGACCAAACTCCTTATCATTTCGTTTACATAATTAATAAGTAGGTGAAATGATAAAAAGTTGACAAAAATATTTTAAATTTTATGCAGCAATTACCTCATGTAACTGTGTTACTAAATCATATACAGGCTGTGCGTTTCCATCAAATATTTCTACAAAATCTTGATAACAGAATGGATCGTCTGTAATAAGATTTGCAGCAACAATATCACCGTTTTGTAGTACAAAAGTTACAATCTGGTGTAAAAACTCTTCCTGTGCAGGATTAAAATTGTATTTTGAAAGATATACACTAAACAATTTTGTAACTGCTTCTGGATTTAGTCCTACAATTCGTCTTACAAATACACCAAGTGGTGCTCCTTCTGCAATTGCATCATATTCTTCTTGAGTTCCTAGTTCCTCGCAGAGAATATGCTGTAAATCTTGAATGTCTTTTTCTGTAAGAGGTTCAATATTCTTGATTTTATTTACAGCCTCACAGTCTGTCGTTTCTGCAAGGTAATCAATTACTCTTTGTTTATAGTTCTTAAACTGAGGACTGATATGTTTTCCTTCTTTTTCTACAACTTCATCTTTGAAGTTTGTTTCAACAGTGCGTCGTTTAGGTGCATCCAGATATTTAATCAAATCTCTTACTTGGATACGAACATTTTCAAGTTTGGAAACTGTTATATCTATCCAATATTCAGTAGATAAGAATGTTTTTAAGATTTCTGCCTTAGCTTTGATTTCAGGAATTGTCTGCATATCCAATAGTTGACCAATAATTGTAGTTACTTTCTGGAGAGGTTTGCTGAAATCTTCATCACCAACTATATGGCTTAATTCCATATTAAACATCCAGACATCAAAGACTTTAGCGCTACTAGTTTCTTCATTCGGACTGACAAGAGGTGTTATTACTTTTTTTATTTCTGCTAACATCAATGGAGTTATATAATTCCAGGTCTTAGCATCTGAATACTTATCAACTTCCTTGAGATTATATCGTACATTAATGAGACTACGGTTTAGGTTTTGAACCATTGTAATAAGTTCATCTTTCCATTTCTGGTAATATTTTACGTGTTCTTCATTTTCCTGATGTTCACGCTTTTGAAGTTCATAAACCATATCAAGTTTAAGTTCAAAGATTTTTTGGCTTAAATTTTCTCCAACACCAGTGATCTTACCTTTTGGATGAATATCAAAGAAATCAAAGTTATCGCAGAAGTCAAAAATATAAAATCCTTGTTTTTCAGGATATGGCTGACATTCTGCATTGGTTACACTTTCTTTTCCATTACCAAAGAAATCTTTAGAAGGTGAGAATACATTAAAATCTTTACAAACTCGGGTTCCGCGTCCAATCATCTGCCAGAACTTAATTACTGAGAAAACTCTCTTAAAGAAAACAAGATTTAAAACTTCTGGAACATCAATACCTGTATCAAGCATATCAACGCTTACGGCAATAACAGGTTCTTTTGCAGGAACTTTAAAATCATCAATAATTGTGCCAGCTTTGCTTACGCTGTAGTCAACAAGCTGACAGTAATCATCGCCTTTTTCTGGATACAATGCCTTAAATCGTTTTACAATTACTTCTGCATGATCATGATCTGTTGCGAATACAATAGATTTTCCAAGTTTTTCTCCACTATCTGTTCTGAGACCTTCAGTCATAAGTGTTTGAAGAACCAAATCTACAGTTGGTATGTTTATGATGTTTTTATAAAATTCATTACCAAGTTTTACTTTTTGCGAATCTGTTAATCCTGCTTCATCATAGAAAACCTCGTCATATTCTTTCTTTTCTGAGTCGGAAAGCTCTGTATATTTTGCACCGTTTTTGAGTTTATCTGTTGTTTTATCAATGGCAGCATAGTCTACAAGAAAGCCTTCCTGAACTGCTATTTCAAATGGATAATCAAAGGTTGGATGACCAACTTCAAGTCCAAATAAAGAATATGTGTCTTCCTGCCCTTCCTGATCTTTAGGAGTAGCTGTTAGTCCAAGAACAAGAGAATCAAAATAATTGAAAATAGCCTGGTATTTGTTGTAGCAGGAACGGTGACATTCATCGATGATGATTAAATCAAACCGACCTATTCCAAATTTCTTATCATCAGTGTCGATTAAGTTAAGCATTGTTGGATAGGTGCTTAAAATGATATTTGAATCATACTCGCGTTCATTTGATGAAACTTCATTTATCGCACATATAGTTGCATTAGGAAGATATTTTATGAATGCCTTTTTTGCTTGTCCGACGAGTTCCTTACGATCTGCAAGGAAAAGAACATTCTTTACCCAGTTATTTCGCATTAAGATATCAACTAGAGAAATAGCAAAACGAGTTTTACCTGTTCCAGTTGCCATTACACTTAATGCTTTGCGTCTAAAGTTGGAATAAGTTTCACAAACTTTTGTACACGCATTCTGGATAAAGTAACGGTCAGAGATTTCCTTATTTACACGAGTATCTTCAATAGGTCCAAGCTTACGGCGAACAATCAAAGAATGAAGTTCATGTAAAGAATAATAGCCAAAGACTCTACGAGCAGGACCACCTACTCCATCCACCATATAAATCTGATAGCCATTAGTATAGAAGATAACCGGCATTACACCGTAAATATCTTTTAAGGCTTCTGCATAGATTTTTGCTTGCTTTGCACCACTATCAACATCTTTACATGTACGTTTTGCTTCAATAACAGCAAGTGCTTTTCCGTTTGTGTCATAAAGAACATAATCTGCATATCCAACACCATTTGGAAAATCGCTGCTTGGAGGAATATTTGTAAGTTTTGTTTCAATACAAGCATATTCTGGTTTGATAGCTTCTTTTACATCACAAAGTTTCCAGCCAGCTTCGAGCAAATCAAGATCAATAATAGCTTTGCGAGTTTCGGCTTCGCTAAAATCAATGCTACTTTGCATTTTTGAATCAGTAGCAATTTTGCCTTTTAAACTATCTGTATAAGATGATTTTTTTACACGAACTATTACTTTCTTCTTAGTCTTTTCTGCCTCTGCAGCTTTTGGAACTGCATCAATAACAGCTTCTTTATTAAATGGTAAATAGGAATCAATGATTCCTAAGAATTTTAAGATTTCACCAACTGAATTATACAGAGACTGCAAAGCAAGATATGCCATTGCTTTTGTAATGTGTTCTGCATGACTTGCACTGTTTCCAAGCTTACGAACATTATGAACAGAGCTCAAAAGAGGTTCTTCTGCATAAGCTTTGAACTTTGAATCTTCGATAAGCCCAAACAAATCTGATGTTTCTGGATAATAACCGTATTTAGTGATATAAAAGAGTTTAATAACCCATTCCAATCCATTACGGGCAGAACGAACAGATGCATCAGGAAATTGACTTACAAAAACTTCAGTCTGATTGCAATAATTGTAGAGATCAGCGAGTTCATTATTATTCTTTAAGTAGTCAAAGTTCATAAATCTTGCTCCATGGGTTGTCCGGAAAGAATTTTCTTGCCTTGAGTCCGTATAATTATTATAATAATCAAGATGCTAACTTGGGAGGGAAACAGGCTGGGTTCCCGAATGGGAGTAGGCGTAATGCTTAGAATCCTTTGCCCCTGGGGTTAGCTTTTTTTATTTTATCACAAAAATCTTAATTATTGTGATATATCTGTAACAACAAACAGTACCATTTGTTTATTTTATAGAAAATATGTTTGAGAATGTAAAATTACCAAAGAAAATTACACCATCACCAATTGCAGAAGCAGTTTTTGAAATACGCTTTACAAGCGACATTCCAGGAAATGCTTTGTGTGGTATTTTTTATCCTATTATTTCTAAATTATTTTCAGGGAACACTATAGAAGAACTACCAATTGTACAGTTGCCACCTGTAGTTAGAGATAATGATCCAAACTTAAGATTCCAGCCTCATTATAGAGTGGCAAATGGAAATTATGTTTTTGCATTTGGATCAAACTCTATTTCTTTTAGTTGTTTAACTCCTTATTCTGGATGGACTAATTGGACAGGTTTCTTCTTTCCAATTTTAGAAAAAATAGGAAAAATAGATATTTTACAGAATGTTAAGATAAATAGACTCGGGTTAAGAAATATCAATCATATTTCAGGAAATTTGTTAGAAAATACTAAAACTACTTTTAGTATGGATAATAATTCATTAGCTCCATTTAATACACAAATACATTCTGAATTTGATGAAAATGGATATTTGATTATTCTAACTATGGCTAATGGTATAAAACAACCGAATCAAGATATTTTTTCTGTTTTTGATATTGATTGTGTAAAAACTGTTAATACAACTTTTACATCTTTCAATAATGATGTAATAAAATCAGGTTTGTTAACAGATTTACATGATACAAATAAGAAGATTTTCTTTGGTTTATTAAAAGAAGATTTTCTAAAGACTTTAAATCCAATTTATTAAGGAGTTGAAACATGTACTCATATGCACAATCAGTGGCAGTTCAGAATAGTCGTTCATATTCTAATTATTCCGCAGCTCCTTATTATTATGAAGTGTCAAATTCTTCGTATTCGGAACAGTTCGCAACTTATAATAATCTTTTAATTGCACAGTTTTTTTCTCAGAAAATGCAACAATTGGAAGTTTGTAAACAGAAAGCTAATGAAAGACTTCTCAAAAAATCTGGAAAGCAACTTTCGCAAAGCCAAGCAAATTTAATTGATTCTTTAATTTTGTGTAATTATTCAAATAAACCTCTAGTCAGTTTCTATGAAGATAAAATTAAAGTTCAACTTGATGTTGGAAAAAATCAGTATATGCTAGATTACAGTATTAATGATTTTGATGGTACAGTCCTGGTAGGAACTTATAAGAATTCTGAATACAAAGTTGAACAAGTCTCTATCTCAAAACTTCCAGAAATAATAAGAGGTTAATTTGTATCCACAAGAACTTCTACCTCGAAAGAATCTGTCTGTTCCAGCTACCAATAGTTCTTCTATCTTTGTAAGAACATTAAGAGAATTTCCATACGATTGTATTGACGATAATGAATTTCTTCCGGAAATTACCGATGCTATTTTAGCTCCAAATGGAGATTTAGAAGTTTTTTCTTTATCCCTATACATTTATGGTATTTATAGAGAATCTCATTTTGAAATTGTTGTAACAGATAAAGAGTATTTTCAAAGTTGGGATGGTGAAGAAGAACTTACAGATGTTCCTTTTGAAGAACAAGAACGTTTTGCTGCATTCCTCAAAACTGAAACCCTCAGAGATAAATCTATACCTTATGTTAATGAAAAAGGTGAAACTGATATTTATACTTTGCACTATGAACACAAACCAACTCGTTCAAATTTTTGGCATTTTGAATTATTTGTAACAAAAAATGATGAAACAGTTCACATTCCCAGAAAATCTGGCGCAACAAGAAAAGCCGTGGCAGAAAAAATAAAGGAAGATATTTTGTATTTTGCTACAAAAGAAGTAAAAGAAAAATTTTTTGAAGTATATAAGGATATGCTTTAATCCTTTCTAATCTACTTCTTATGACTTTGTTGAAGCAGCTAGTTAAAAAAATATTTAATTATCAAAAATATCTAAAACTTGATTCTTAAATAATTGATTTCCAGATGAAACAATTATTCCCCAACCAGTTTTCTTCCCACTACACGAACAACGAATTTTATCTTTAAAAATATTATATACTTCACGCCCAACACAATTCTTATTTTTTCTTGTTATGTCTAATTCTGATTCTATATAATCTTTTAAGGCTCCTACCACCATATCAGTAAATTGCAAACAAGGTGAAGGTGTACACTTAGTAAAGCAAATTGAATGTTTGAAATTTAATTGTTCTAGCGGTCCTACATAATTTTCATTTCCTGAAATTTTTTTTTTGTGTTATACATATAAAAATAACTACGATTATAAGGTTTAGGATTTGAATCGGTTGGCCAATCCATTATAACTTGGTATCGATCTTTGTTTGCTTTAGCTTCATTTCCTATTCGTAGAAGAATATTGTCCAATAAATATTGAGAAAAATCTTCTTTTTTATTTTTAATTATTTTTTTATCCGAAGAATATGATTTTATACAGGAAAATACAATTTTATAGTCAATTGCCTGAGCTTCTTTAAATATCGCCAATCTTATATCTCTAGATTTTAATTTCAAATTGGAATATTCTTGCATTTTTCCGAATTCTTTATATACAGATTCCACTTCTGAATCCCTAAAATTCCATTTGATTGGAAGATTTGGATTAATATACTTAGATTTTTCTTTCTTAATAATCTTTATTAGTTTTTCTTCATTTTCATCATCAATAATAATTCCGCCAATAGCATTAATTCTTGGAGTTTTTTCTTCTTTACAACTTTTTATATAGCTATCATCAAGATAAATATATTTCAAAATTTACTCTCCAAAATATTCGTCCATTTTAGAATCCAACAACTCTTGTAAATCTTCAAGCTGAGTTTTGATGATTGATTTTGCAGAATCGATTTTTTGAACATACTCAGCGAACGTGTTTTGAAGCTCGATTGGGGGAACGGGAATTGATAAATCTGAAATATTTTTAAGACTTAAATTATCTCTTGCACCACCCTTAATCATCGATTGATAAAGTTTCATTGCTAATTCTGAATTCAAATAAATTAACAAGAAGGTTTTATCTAAATCACTTGAATTTAAGCGAACCAACGCAACAGCCTGATTTATATTTGCTTTCTGTTCAAATTCATATATTGCGGCTCTACCAATTGAAGCTCCTACAATATTAATAAGGACATCATTTTTTTTAAGAATTGAACGTGGAAGGATTTCATTGATTTCATCAGGAAGATATTTAGATTTCGTTAAATCAACATAGCCTTCACGAACATTCTCACTTGTTACAAAAAGAGTTCCTTCTGATTGATATTCTACACCTTGCCATCTTGGTGAAGCTCCTTTTGTAATCAATTCGGATTTTGAACCCAAAGTTTCAACTTTCCATTTTCCACTTTCAACTGGGTTTTCACCAAACATTTCCACGAACTTGGATTTTACCAGTTCATCAAGCTGCGCCAGCTGCTGTTTTTTGTTGTCTATGGCACTTTGTATTGAGTCCAAATGTGCCGCAATTTTCTGCTGTTCTGTTTTATCAGTATGAATAGATACTGAAACCTTTCTTACAATATCACTATTTAGATTACGAACGGTTGCACCATTTGCACTTCCATCAAATTGATTTTGTACAATAGGACTTCTTAATAAATAATACAAATATGAGGATGTAACATAGTTTTCATAGTCAGAAAGAATAAGCCAACCGTCATGTACACATCCATTAATTTTTAATATGTATGGACGACCAAAACTCATGGAATTTGAAAGAATAAAATCTCCTTCTTTCACATATCTTGATTTTTTAGCACCTTCTTTAGTTATCTTCTCTTCTGTATGTGTTATGAAAAATGAATTTGGATCAACATCACCTATTTTAATCCAGTTAACGCCGTCAGATTCATTTGTAATATAATTTGAGATTGGGCGTGGTGAAGCACCTCTTGTAATAGATAATATATCATTTAATTTTACTGTTTTCTTCACTTCTTAATTCCTCATTCATAATTCCGCATTCCGAATTGAAACGCGTTAGGCTATGGAGCCCCTGCGCAGCAGTCCACCGCAGGCTTTAGCCGAGGAGGATGAGCGTTAGCGAAGGGCGGAACAGCCGGCGGAGTTTAGTCCGCAACGCCCAGCTCTTCCATAATCTTTTTAAACTGCACTTCCAAATCGTTGATGGAGGCCAGAATGTCTTTTGTGGCACGGTAGGTTTTCTTTTCTATCTGCTTTTTCTGATATTTGTTGAACGAGAACACATAATCGTTGTCCACGATTTCCTGCTTTTCTACGAGGAATGACTTTTCGTATTTTGTGCGGTCTGCTTCCTGGGCAAGGTTGTTCCAACGCTGAATGATGTCGGGAATGTCGTTTGCTTCGATTGGGTCACGCTTCTGGTCAAGGCTGTAACCGTCGTTTTCCATGTTGTACATCCAGACTTTATCTGTTCCGCCGGCGTTTGTTTTTGTAAAAATAAGAATGCCTGTCTGAACTCCAGAATATGGATAGAAAACTCCACCCGGCATAAAGATTACGGCTTCCAGCTTCTGATTTTCTACAAGTTCCTTGCGAAGTTTTGTGTAGGCTTTGTCGTTTGTGTTGTTCATTACTCCAACCGGAACAATGCTTACACAGCGGCCACCTGTTTTAAGAAGGCGAAGGAAAAGGCTTAAGAACAGCAGTTCTGTTTTCTTTGTTCCGCCGCTAATCTGAATAAGTGATTTTGCAACTGTGCTTGGATCAAGGCTTCCGCTGAATGGTGGGTTTGCAAGAATGAGGCTGTATTTTTCCTTATCTTCGTAATCTTCTCCAAGGGAATTATTATATTTTACAGTTGGGTTTTCTACACCGTGTAAAGTCATGTTCATACAACCAATTCGGAGCATATCTGTGTCTGTGTCGTAACCTGTAAACATCTGGTTATGGAAATGCTGATTATTCTGTTTGTTTGTAAGTTCCTTTGAATAGTGTTCCTGAATGTATTTTGCACTTTCTGAAAGGAAGCCACAAGTTCCCATTGCCGGGTCAATGATTGTGTCCTGCAAGGTCGGTTTTGCAATTTCTACCATCATGTCGATGATATGGCGAGGTGTACGGAACTGGCCGTTGTCACCGCTGGTTGCCATTTTTGAAAGAAGGTATTCGTAGCAGTCGCCCATCATGTCTGTTTTGTTAAAGCCTAAATCTGGGTCGCTAAGAACATCTATCATTTTTCCTAAGATATATGGATTTGAAACTGTGAATTCTGCTTTTTCCATGTATTTGGCAAAGGAAGTAATTTTATCGCCATGAAGTTTTTTGATGAATGGGAAAACGTTATTTTTGAGATTATCGAACTTTTTACCGTTGTCGCCCCATGAACTGAAAACACTCCAGCGAAGATCGGCATATGAGCAGTTGATTTTATCTTCTTCATCAATATAGAAACCATCTTTAAAGATAAGATCAAAATCTTCAAGATTAACTTTCATACCTGCCGCAACCATACTGTTGATTTTTCGTTCTATTTTAATCTGATTGTCATCCAGCATCTTAATGAAGATAAGATATGTAATCTGCTGAATATCAATCCAAGGGTTTGTCATCTGATTTGACCACATTGCATCCCATAAATTGTCGATTTTATTTTTTACTTCGCCGGTAATCATAATTACGTTTTCTCCAATTTATTTATTATTTTTATTATAGCACACTTTGTGTTATTGATTTACTGATTAGAAACCTTCTTGTCCTGATCAGCTGCATATTCTTCAAGAATACCTACAGTTTTTAGAGTTATGTTTTTTAATCCAACAGAAACAACTTCTACTAGAACTGGAATCTTTTCTGGTGGCAGAAAACACATAAAAAGATCCCCAAAAGTATTAAGTTCAAGTTTTGAACCTTTGTTAACGGAGTATTCTCTTGTGTATTTTTCACCATTAAATTCGTTCTCAACACGAACTGTTATAATCCAGGCGTCTAAAATTGGATTGATAGATTCTAAATAGCAAAAATTGGCTTCTGTTTCTTCAAAAGGAACATATCCAAAATCTCCGTCAATTTCTACTTCAAATTCATTAAGAGTGTCTTCATTTAAGTAATCTTTTACGTTTGTTCTGTAATTTCTCATATACTTGTTTCAGAAATTTGGGAATGTAATTAGTTGAGACAGCACCGCAGTTATTAAGCCTGCGGTGTGTTTATTCTTTAATAGTCCATCGTGTATTTATTACATACTCTAAATAATCAATAACTTCTGTACAGGTTTCTTTTGAAATATCTGAATCATTTATATACAACTTAGCATGTACAAGATTTCTCTTTTTTCGTATTTCTGTAGCTTTAGAGGCTGCATCATACCAATTGGGTTTACGTAAATTTTGAATTTCATTTATGTAATCAATTAAATCCGCTCGTTTATTCTTTCCATGATACTTATCGAATACCATAAAATCATTATGAAAGAAATTCTGCCCTTTTATTTCACTTAGCCAGTCTATTAAGAAAGCTTCAAGAATAGATCCTGCAAGAATGATTGCAGCTTTATAAGCCTTGGCATTGAAACAGGCTCTTAGTTCATTCATATCTTTTAGAACAATTTCTTTTGCGCTTGAATCGTAAAAAGTATTGGAATTTTTTTTTTCGATTTGTTTTTGAACAGATGATTTTGATGAGATTTCGAATTCATATTTTTTCTTGAAATAGTTTGAATTTGCTTGTTCTGTTATAAATAACGGTATTTCTTCTAAATCAATATGAACATCTAAAAAATCATCGGTATCTTCAATTTTTTCAGCATGGAATGTGTGCAGACAAAAGTTTTTGAAAAAATCTGATTGTAAATAAGCTAATAAATAGTGGGATGAGACCTTTTGGGGTCTTAGAACACAATGTGCTTCTACTTTACTAGAGCTTTTATTTGCTATTTTTATTCTTGATGTAAATTCTTTTTTTTCTGCATCTATATATAAATAGTCTATAATAAGATCATCTTTTTCTACTTGAAAATACCCATCCTTGTGTTGTAATAAACTTGCGATTTCTTTGAGTGTAGGAAATTGTTCATTCTTTGTTGGATATCCAAAAGTATCAATAACTGAATTCTTATAACGATAAAGAAAGTTTAACCAACTTATATCAAAATTATCAGAAGGAACTTCGGCAAAATCAAAGCATACATCAGAAATTTTCTCATATTCAGGATGCCGTTCAGACATTCTATCTTTTTCAATGATGCGTGATATTACTTTGAAATAATCAATATTTCCATACATATTGTCCATTATTGGAGTTCCAATATCATCTTCAGATTCTAAAACGATAGGAAAAACTTCTAAATCTTTGAATGTAAAATAACTTAAATTTGGAGATTCATTAAAACCTAGGAATATGGTATCAGGTTCATTTCTAGAAAAAACAAAAAGTGACCATTGCTTTGTAAATAGTTGTCTAATTTTTTCAATATTTGGATGAGTTTCTGGAACTTCAATATAACTATTATCTTCTCCTTTTATTGGACCTGCTGAAAAAAAGTAAGGGTAACCGATTTGAAAAACAGCTTTAATGCTCCATTCTGGATTATCTGTATTGTCATAATAATCATATATAAACTTATTGATACCTATATAATAAACGGTATCTTCTTTACTTTCTGCTAATATTTTTCTTAAATCATCAACAACTTCATTTTTTTCGTCGAGATGAATATTATTCTTGAATACTTCTCTTACAAGTTTTCTAACATTTATTTTTTTACCCATATTTTTATTATACCATTATTTTTATAAAATCATTTATATTGTTAATCATCAGGTTTATATGTTTTCATTTCCTTGATTTCATGATAATCAACACCAAGTTCTTTACATAAAATTATCAGATCTTTTGTACTACATTTCTCTTCCAATGCTTCAATATCACGAATCTCATTCGACAGGTTTATCCCTAGCAAAACTGATTTATTTTGAAGTATATCAATTGCTGCATAAAATAAAGGGGTATGAGTATTTTGATTTTCTCGTTCATCAGAATTGAATTTTTATATAACAATTTTTTGAAAAACAAATTAATAAGGTTATATAAGAAAAAATCTATATCTCCATATCCCTCAACACTAAAATAGAACTCATTTTGTTGGGATAATAATTGCTTATTAATGATTATTGCAAAACAATTATAATTGATTACCCATCTGTCAGTAAAAATTAACTTCCAATCAATAGGAAAACTTAGATATAAGAAAAGATTATCGATGATTTCTCTGTATCTTATGGATTCTTCTTGTTCTTTTTTAGTCATTTGTTGAAATTCGGTCTCGTACATGTTTAAGTTTTCCTACCAAAGTTCTGTCCAACTGTCATCTCCATAAGGATCTCCCATCATTTCTGTAAGAGCAGTTTCACGAATCTCTCTTGTGGTAGGATCCTCACAATAGTCTAAGAACTGAATCTTATCTTCCAGACTTGGGACATAACCAGCGTTTCCATCTGAATCATATTTTGGTGAAATACCCATTTCCTGGCAGCGCTCTTCAATAATTCTGTTTCTTTCTTCTTTATTCATTCCTGTATAAATCAATTTAATCTCCTATTTTTATACCAAGGGCAGTAACGTTGCCCTTGGTATTTATTTAGTTTTCATCTGTCAGATCATCAAGCAAAGCCTGTGTATCTGATTCAGATTCAGCTGCAGGTAATGCATCCACATTCTTGAGTTTCTTTTCGATAGCTCTTGAACGTACTTCAGCATTTCCAATTTCCTTGGAAGCTGCATCAAGTTTTTTCTTGGTTGCAGCAAGAACATCACCAAACTTACCAAACTCTGTTTTAACAGAACCCAGCAAATCCCAGACTTTAGAAGTTTCCTTCTGAATAGCAAGGGTGCGGAATCCCATCTGCAAACTGTTTAAGAATGCTCCCAAAGTTGTAGGACCGGCGATGGTAACTTTGTATTCATCCTAAATTAACTGGAATAATCCAGGAACACGCATTACTTCAGCAAACAGACCTTCAAAGGGAAGGAACATAAGTCCGAAGTCTGTTGTATAAGGAACTTCGATATACTTTTCCTTAATGTCCTTTGCCATCTTCTTGATATCAGTAACCAAAGCCTTTTTCTGTGCTTCGATTTCATCCTTATCTGCATTGTCATAGGCAAGACTAAGCTTGTCCCATACTGCAGCTGGATATTTTGAATCAATTGGCAAAAGAACGTATTCGTCGTCAGAAGTTTTTGATGGAATCTTTACAGCAAACTCAACAACCTTCTTAGCGTTGTTTGGATTTGGATGTGCATTCTTAACAAACTGCTCTGGCGAAAGCATCTGGCTAAGAAGTGCTTCAAGCTGAACTTCTCCCATGCCTCCGGCTGTCTTCACATTTGTAAGTGCACGTTTTAATCCACCAACATCGCTGGCAAGGTTCTGCATTTCTCCAAGACCTTTCTGAACTGCTTCAAGCTGTTTTGTAACAATCTCGAAAGAACCTGTAAGACGTTTTTCCAATGTTGACTGAAGTTTCTCATCTACAGTTACACGCATTTCTTCAAGCTTTTTCTCATTGCTATCCTGAATAGACTTCAAGCTTGTTTGTACAGTCTGCTGCTGGTGATTTAAAGTTTCCTGTGTTGTCTTTGTCAAAGAATCTAATCTCTGTGACAATGTTTCCATGAACTTTGTAAGATTGTTAGTCATTGATTCCTGAGTATTTTTAGTCAGGGTATCAAACTTGCCATTGATTGCGTTCTGGAAATTCATAAGAGTTTCAGTATTTTCTTTACGACTAGCTGCAGATGTTTCTGATGTTTCCTTGCGGTTCCGTTCGAATTCATCTTTTAAGTTCTTCTCATAAGAATCTAATTTTGACTCATATTTACCAAGCTTTTCAGACAAGATTCCAGAATCGGAATTATGACTTTTCTTGATAAGAACGATAGACAATACAATGCCAACCAACACTAAAACTGTAATAACTGATAATAAAATTGTTGTTCCCATATTTCTGGAATCTCCTTAATTAATTCTGATAAACTCTCTTTTAGATTTTAATTAAACATGTCAGCGGTTTTCATTTCCTGACTATGTTTTAATTTCGCAGCTTCAATTGTTTCTGAACTTATAGCATTGATAAGGGCATCAATTTCAGTATTCAGAAAAACTACGGATTCAAATTCAATGTCTATGTATTGATTTTGTTTAGATGATTTTTCGCCTCCACGAATCATGAAAGATATAATTTCACCTTCATCACTTATGTGTGAAATAAAGAAGAAATTAAGCTCAATATTCCATTTTGTGGAGTACCAATTATTTCCACGCTTCATTGTTCCTTCAACGCTAAAACTAGAATCAGGCATTTCCTTAGAAATTGATGACTTGTTTTCTTTTGCAAGTTTTGCCCATTCTTGAACTTTTTTCAGATTTGCTCTGAGTTTTTCAAGATTTTCAGGTGTTAAAGTAAACCAATAAACAGCGGAGTAAGTTGATCTACATAAATAATAAACATTTTCTGAATCGTCATACTTAAAAGTAAGTTCACGATCATATAAACCATCAGCTGCTATACATTCAATTTTGCTAACTACATATTCATCAGCGAACAGAGTCGACAAACCCAAAATAAAAACTGTTACTAATGCAAAAATCTTTTTCATTTTTTATTTGCTCCTAATTAATTTTTGTATTTTTAAGAAGTAGGTGATACAGTGAAAAGTTGACAAAATATTTTTGGATATTTCATCAACTTTTCACTGATTAGAATTCAGATTCCCAATCGTCTCCAAATTCATCTCTCATTTCACTAATGGCTTCCCTATCTCCAGACATTGCATCACAGTAAGTATCTTCGTAATAATCTTCTTCCATGCAATTTCTGTGATAAGGATCATTTTTCTTAAGAGAATTTCTTTCATGAACTGGTGTTTCAGTTCCAAATAATATGTCTAATAAACCCATAGTGGTTTTCCTCCTACATTTAAGAAGAGGAGTAAAGTAGAAAAGTTGACAAAAAAATTACAATATTTATCTTTTCATCCCCACCATCGCTTAACATCATCAACTTAAGCCCACTATTTAAAAATTTCAAAATAAAGTAAAATTCCTTAGGTGGAAAAATTGGGGGAAACATTTCAGAATAGATGGGAAGAAAATCAGAAAAATTTATATTCAAAGGAAGCAGAAGAAAAAGCAAGGGGGAAAAATAAAAAAGCATTCACGCGTAAAAGAAAAATGCCTGTT
>SAMEA3663269__coassemble_129_pt1 | contig 26968 bp, 29 predicted proteins | sample SAMEA3663269__metabat2_low_PE_036 | metagenome-assembled genome bin SAMEA3663269 (sample SAMEA3663269) | pig gut metagenome | biome: pig gut; feature: pig-associated habitat; material: faeces | place: China | collected 2013 | reverse complement strand
TGTACATATTATTGCGGTTGGCTCCTGGTATTCTATATCTATGCAAGCTTTAAACTTTTACTTTATTGATTTATCCTTTTTATTCCTTCATGCTAATTTATATGATATAAAATCAATTGGAGGAAAAAAATGATAACAAAAAAAGAATTTCCAATTTTAGAATTCGACACTGAAAAAGTCGCAAAAATAAATCCTGATAATTTGTTTCCAGAAAAATTTTCTGCAGATAAAATGATTATTACTTTTTTCCCTGAAGCCATTAACACATTAATAGAAGAAAAACAGATTGAAGTTTACTGTCACATTGGTGGTGAAAATCCATTTGATATTTATAAATTTGTGGATGCCCCAGATGTTCTTTTGATTCTAGGTCAGGTTGGATGTCCTGCTTGTGCCGGGAACCTGGATGTATTACAGGCCGGTTGTATTGCCGTTGCTCAGTGCCGTGGTTTTGATTATGGTGCATTGATTTATGGAGGTGATGATGTTGCTTCTGAAGAATGGAATTCCCGTGGTTGGAATACAAGGCAAGGAATCCGTTACAATCTGATTCTGCTTTGCAAAGAACTTGTGCAGGAGATGTAGGTTATGGCAAATTTAACTACAGTATAAAATACCGTTTGAGATTTTTCAGATGATGACTGGGCAGATTATACATATTGGATAATGAGGACAAAAAGACTCTTAAGAAAATAAATCAGCTTTTTGCGGATATTGAGTACTTTGGTCAACCAAAGTATGTCCGCTACCCTTTCTCCTATGGCTCCGCCCTAAAACCCGTATGGTAAATTGCTGTCGCAATTTGCTATTAAAAAACGTTTTCCAAATATAGAAAGTTTCCTATGAATTTGATAGATTAAAAAATATAGACAGTGCCGTTAAAAAAGAAGTCCGCGGTCCCTATTGATGCAAAGCACCCACTGCATAAGCAGGAGAAGGATTTCCGCGGCTCACAATTTAAATATAACAGTCTTTCTACGAAAAAGCAACAGGAAATTAATACGCTATGAATACACGGTTTTATTCTGAAATAGAGAACTCTTTTACCTCTTCACGACTTTCTGTTTATAAACAAGATGGAGCAAATAATCTGACTTGTCTTGCCCGCTATTTATATAACATCGAAGTTTGTAAAAGCCTTTATTCATCTTTGAACATTTTTGAAGTATCATTTCGTAACGCAATAGATAAAGTTTTGTGTACCGTTGCTGGTACAGATAACTGGTATTATATTTTAACTCTAGATTCTACATCTATGAAAAATATCAATGATGCAAAACATAAGATTCAGAAAAAAGGGAAGACTGTTACCCACGACAGAATTGTATCAGAATTAACTTTCGGTTTCTGGACTTCCCTTTTAACACCTCGTTATTCACAAGCTTCTTTTCAGAGTAAAATTATAAAGACATGTTTCAAAGGTGTCCCTGCTGCTCAAAGAAACATCAAGAATTTGCAAGCAAGATTTGATAAAATCCGTATTCTTAGAAATCGTGTATCTCACCATGAAAGAATCATTCATTGGAAAAATTTGAGCATACAGCATGATGAACTTCTAGAAAGTATCAAATGGCTAGATAATGCTTCTTACGAATTGGCTTGCAGTTGTGATAAATTTCCGAAAGCTTATGCAAAAGATTTTAAGGCTTACAAGCGATATGTAAAGAGACATTGGAATAAGTATTAAAGCTTTGTCTCGTAAATTTAATTATCAGAAATTATTACTTCTACGCAAAACTTCCATGCAAGTTCTACCATTATGGTAGCTTGTTTTCCAGTTTCCACCTTTTGCTTCTGAAAGAATAGGTGTTCCACTTTCATCTAATTCTGCCCACCATTCTCCATTCACTTTATCTTTCTGGTGATTTTGTATCCAAGCCCATGTCTGTTCACATGCTTTTTCATACTTTTCTTCGCCGGTCATTTCCCAGGCATTATAAAAACCATTTATTGCTTCTGCCTGATTCCACCAGACACGACGACGATCTCTAACTGTGCCATTTTCTTTTAAGAAGTTTTCCATACATCCATTTTCATGATCAAAACCTTCGGTTAATGCAACATCTGCTACTTTTATTACTGTATCACGAATTGATGTTTTTAATTCTTCATCTTCAAGTTCACAAGCAGCTTCCCACAAAAGCCATGATGCTTCAATATCGTGTCCATATGAAATTTCATCTGCTAAAAGTTTCCAATTCATATCAAAGAACATTCCAAGATGTGCATTTGATTGGAGAATATATTTTACAGTTACTTCTACCAGTTCTTTTAAAGATTCGCCAACTTCTGCTCTAATTGGTTTTGCATCCGGGAATACAACTGGTAATGTTCTATAAAGATTTGTATATGCTTCCATTACGTGAAGATTTGTATTCATTGATTTTGGACAATTCATATCTTTTGGTGAAAGAATCATGTCTTTTGTAACTTTCCAGTTTTTGGCTCTTGCCTCTACATAACCACCGTCGTCGTAATCCCGTGCATATTTTTCTAACAATGCAAAAATATCCAAAGCATGATTCATAGCTTGTTCAGAAATGGATTCGCATTGGTTTTCTGCACAGCGGGCGTTGCGGGTGGCGTCTGAACCCGCAGAGGGGATAGGCGATTCTTTAGATGAGCCGCAAGGGGAGACTTCCCCTTCTCTAAGTTCTTTTATTGCAGCAGCATATTCGCTTAAACCGTAACAACAGAAAGCTTCACCATAAATTTGTTTTTTTTCTACATCAGGCTTACCATTTGGAAAAACAGACCAGTAAACACCATTGTGCTTTTTATCGAAATATTTGTTGATAATAACATCGTAAGCAAAATCGGCCATTTCAAGATATTTTGCATCTTTTGTAAGTCGGGCAACTGCACTGTATGTCCACAAAAAACGGGAAGTCATTACAATTGAACGAGAACAGGCTGTGTTATAATTGTTATCGTTATCGATTTCTCCAAAAAAACCTTTGTTTACTGTATCACGAGAATGCTTTTCCCAATATGGAAGGATGCTATTGAAAAGTTCATCTTTAACTGACTGATAAAATTCTTTATTCATGTTTTCACCTATTTATTAGTTAATTTTAAGTAATTTTACTTAATTTATTTTTACTATATCAGTCCTTAATTTACTCTTCAAGTAGAAAAAAACAAAAAAAACATGCATAATATGACCATGAAAAAAACTAATGCAATGAGAATTCTTGACGGCCTGAAAATTAAATATGAAGTAGGCGAATATGATGATGACGGTGAACATGTTTTAGAAAAAGGTGCCGCAGGACGAATGGCTGAAAAGCTTGGTGTTGCACCAGAAATGGTTTATAAAACAATTGTAATGAGAACTGAATCAAAGGAAATTTGTGTTTTCTGTCAGAGTGCTGTTCATGAAATCAATCTTAAAAAAGCAAGGCAGGCAGCGGGTTGCAAGGAAATAAATCCTGTAAAGCCAGATGAACTTTTAGGGCTTACTGGTTATATCCGTGGAGGTTGTACTCCTATTGGAATGAAAAAAAAGTTTAGAACTTTTATAGACGAATCTATTTTAACTCAGGAACAGGTTTGCGTTAGTGGTGGCCAAAGAGGAGTTCAGATTAAGATTGCTCCTGCAGATTTAATTAAAGCTGTTGATGCAGTTGTTTGTGATTTAGTTTTAGAAGGTTAATATTTTAATTTAAATAATTCAAAAAGAGAAAAAAAATGAATAAATTGCGGGAATTACTTAAAAAACAAATTGTATATTTGGATGGTGGAACTGGAACAATTCTACAAAAAATGGGTATTAAGCCAGGGGAATTGCCAGAAAACTGGAACCTGGAACATCCTGAAAAAATAGTTGAAGTAAATTATGGATATTATATGGCAGGTTCAAATGTTGTCTGTACAAATAGTTTTGGCGCTTTTATAACAAAATTCCCACTGAATCTTGAAAGAATAGTAAATGCAGCAATTGAAAATGCAAATGCGGCTAGAGATAAAGCAAATAAAGATTTACCAACCGGGCATCAGGAACTTTTTATTGCTTTTGATATTTCAACTACTGGTAAACTTCTTAAACCAATGGGTGATTTGGATTTTGAAGATTGTATCACACTTTATAAAAAAACCTTTAGAATCGCGTTTAAAGGCAATATTGATTGTGTTCTTATAGAAACAATGAACGATGGATATGAAACAAAAGCTGCTGTTATTGCGGCAAAAGAAATAATGGAAGAACTGAATGTTTCTTATCCTGTTTTAATCTCCAATGTTTACGATGCAGACTGCAGAACCTTAAGCGGATCTACTCCAGAAACAATGGTTGCTATGATGGAAGGACTTGGTGTTGACGCCATTGGTACTAACTGCAGCCTTGGTCCTGAACAAATGAAGGAAACCGTTCGCAGACTTTGCGCTTGCTCTTCATTGCCTGTAATTGTAAAACCTAATGCAGGTTTACCACACGTTGTTGATGGAAAAACCGTATTTGATGTTTTACCAAAAGATTTTGTTGCCGCAATGCAAGAAATTCGGGAAATGGGGGCTTCAGTTCTTGGAGGTTGCTGTGGAACTACACCAGACTACATCTCTCTTCTAACCACAACCCTTGGCACAAAAAAAGTTCAAATCGCCAGAAACCAGGAGCAAAAATATAACACAGGCGTAATTTCTTCGAATTCAAAAGTGGTATATTTTGGAAAACAGTACAAACCAGTACTTATTGGAGAACGAATTAATCCTACAGGAAAGAAAAAGTTCAAAGAAGCCCTTAGAAACAATGATATTCCATATATTATTCATCAAGGATTGGAACAGGAAACAGCAGGTGCCCATGTTCTTGATGTTAATGTTGGACTTCCAGAAATTAATGAAAAAGAAATGATGGTAAAAGTAATGTGCGAACTTCAATCCGTTACAGATTTACCATTGCAAATTGATACTACATCCCCAGAAGTTATGGAAGCAGCACTTCGCCGTTATAATGGAAAACCAATGGTAAACTCTGTAAATGGAAAAAAGGAAATTATGGAAAGAATTTTCCCATTGGTAAAAAAATACGGAGGTTTTGTAGTTGCCCTAACTTTAGACGAAGATGGAATTCCAGATAATAGTGAAAAGCGAATAGAAATTGCAAAAAAAATCTATGAAACAGCAGAAAAATATGGACTGCAGAAAAAAGATATTATTGTAGATCCATTAGCAATGGCAGTTAGTTCAGATTCTTCAGCTGGAATTGCAACACTGGAAACTGTCAACGCAATTAGCAATATGGATGGCTTCACTTCTCTTGGTATTTCCAACGTTTCTTTTGGACTGCCAAATCGTGAATTTGTAACTTCGGCATTCTTTACAATGGCACTTACAAAAGGATTAACCGCTGCAATTATGAATCCTTTGCAAACAGAAATGATTAAAGCTTACAAATGTTTCTGCCTCCTTAAAGGTATGGATGAAAACTGTGCAGAATACATTGATTGGGCAAGCAAAATAGAAGTAATGCCTTTAGGAGGGGGAAGTCTCCCCCTGGCTCCAGCCGGTTCGTCTTCCGCCACCCCTTCTAGCGGGGTAACCCATACTTCAAATTCCACCCCGCAACGCCCCGACGATGATCCGTTAAAAAATGCAATAATTCATGGATTAAAGACGGATGCTGCCAATGCTACAATTGAATTACTTAAAACAACAGATTCTCTAGAAATTATTAATGACCATTTAATTCCCGGTCTTGATTTTGTAGGAAAACGTTTTGAACAAAAAACCATGTATCTTCCACAGCTTTTAATGGCTGCAGAAGCGGCAAAATCTGCCTTTGCAGAAATTCGCACATACATGGAAAAATCCGGTAAAAAAGGCGAATCAAAAGGAAAAATAATTATTAATGATAAAGTGCTTTTTGATTATTGCAACTGTAAAAGGCGATATTCACGATATTGGAAAAAATATCGTAAAAGTTCTTTTAGAAAATTACGACTTTGATGTAATAGATCTTGGAAAAGATGTACCACCTGAAACAGTTGTAGATGCCTGCAAAAAAGATCACATTGAACTGGTAGGTCTTTCAGCCCTCATGACCACTACTGTAGCCGCAATGGAGGAAACCATAAAACAACTGCGAAAAGAATGCCCATGGGCTAAGGTTTGCGTTGGTGGCGCAGTTATGACACAGGAGTATGCAGACCAAATTGGTGCAGATTTCTACGGCAAGGATGCCATGGATACTGTTCGCTATGCCTGTCAGTTATTTCAAAAATAAAGGCTTAAATTGGGACTCAATATTAAGGATTTACAATCCTTAATATTGAGTTTCCGAAATTTTCTACCTTCACATTTCCCATTCCATACACAGCAAGTAATTCCTGCTTATTTTTTGGTTTTTTAGCTGCAATGTCATTCATAGTTTTATCACCAAAAATAATGTAAGGAGGAACATTCATATCGTCTGCTTTTCTTTTACGCCAATTCTTCAAATCAGTAACAATCCTTGCTCCTTCAGCATCATCAACAGATGGAGTTTCTGCAATAATACGTTCAGTTTTTTTGTTAATTTTGTATTCATTTGAACCATATTCCAAAGTTTGTGTTCCAGGCTTTGCAAACTGCATTTTAAGATTGGGGGAACGTGAAAAGAGGAATGGAAAAAGTATCTTTTCACGTGTTGCTAATACACTTTTGCCTTCAGGTAAAATGGTTAGAACATAATAGTCCCCGGTTTTTGCCAGCATTTTTTTACTAATTAAAATATCTATCAACGATAACCAGTCTTCTCTACTTAATTCAGTTCCAATACCCCATGTAGAAAGCATGTTATGTCCATTTTCAAGTATTCGCTTATTTCTTGAACCAAGCAAAACATCAATTACATAAGATGCACCAAATCTTTCTTGTGTACGAATAATACAACTTAGTAATTTTTGAACAGGGATTGTTACATCAACCAAAGGAATCTCACCTGCAGAACAAATATCACAACAACATTTATCATCTGTCTTTGGTTCATAAGCCTCTCCAAAATATTTTAGTAAAGCTTTTCTTCTACATTCAATTCCACCTGCAAAAGAAATCATACCTTGCAATAATTTTTCTGAATTTCTTGGATCAGCTGCCTCATCAAAAAAATATCTAATTTTAGAAATATCTCCAGGACTATATAAAAGCAACGCTGTTGAAGGTAATCCATCCCTTCCTGCACGACCGATTTCCTGATAATACTCTTCTACAGATTTTGGTAAATCATAATTTATTACAAAACGTACATTTGGTTTATTTATTCCCATTCCAAATGCCACAGTAGCAATAATTATCTGAACTTCATCTTTTATAAATAAATCCTGATTTTTTTTACGAATTGCATCTGAAAGCCCTGCATGATAGTTTAAAACAGAATAACCCATTTTATCTAATGTCTCTGTTAATTCATCTACCTGCCTTTTTGAAAAACAATAAATTATTCCACTATCACCTGCATGCTTTTTTATACAATTAATAACCTGTTCCAGCGGATTTTTTTTTGGCTGAACTTCAATAAAAATATTTTCACGATTAAAGCTGGAAATATAAACTGCTGGTTTCTTTAATTTTAGTATTAAAGCAATATCTTCGCGAACTTGCTGAGTTGCTGTAGCTGTAAGAGCCAGCATTGCAGCTTTAGGAAATAAACGTCTAAACGAAACAATTTCCATATAATCTGGTCTAAAATCATGTCCCCACTGGGAAATACAATGAGCTTCATCAATAGTGATAAGACTTACTTTTATACTTTCATCTGAAAAAATTTCACGAATTCTGTTTGTAGCCAAACCTTCTGGTGAAATATAAATTATTTTAATTTTACCATTTCTGATTTCCTCAACTGTATTTTTATAATCTTCCCAGCTTAATGTGCTATTCAAAAATGCTGAATGTACACCAGAAGCTTCAAGAGAATTAACCTGATCCTGCATTAATGAAATCAACGGAGAAACAACGATTGTGATTCCTTCCAGAATTAACGCTGGCACCTGATAGCAAATAGACTTTCCGCCACCAGTTGGCATAATTGCTAAAGTGTCATGACCTTTTAATACTTCATTAATTATTTCCTTCTGAAAAGGTCTGAATGAATCATAACCAAAAACTGTTTTTAATACTAATTCGGGAGTGGCTCCCACAAATGCATCAGATATTATTTTCACATAATTATTATAGCATATACCCACTTGAAAAATCCTTTATATTTTGTTATATTATAAAAACCGAGCCGGAGTGGTGGAATGGTAGACACGACAGACTCAAAATCTGTTGCGAGCAATCGTGTAAGAGTTCAAGTCTCTTCTCCGGTATTTTAGATGCTTCCTAATAAGGAAGCATTTTTTTTAAGTTATTCCTTTGTATTTCAGCTGGACGACTGAACTCCGGCTTGCCTTATAATATTTCTGGAACAAGATTATTACATAGTTTTCGAAAATCTATAGCCTCTTGCAGATGTTGCTCTTTAATTACAACACTTTCTTCCATATCGGCAATAGTTCTCGCAACCTTCAAAATGGAAGAAACTGCTCTAGAAGAAAAACCATATCTTTCCATGGCATTATCTAGAATACCTTTTGAGTTATTATCCAAAGAACAATACTTCAAAATTTCCTCTGGGGATAAATTAGCATTTTTAATTCCCTGTCGTTTTCTCTGAATTTTTACAGCTTTTGCAATTCCAATCCTAATATTTTCTGTCGATTCCAAACCCTCTCGTCCGCTTTCATCTCCACTTTCTGGCAATTCAACAAAAACTCTTAGATCTATCCGATCCAATAAAGGTGCAGACATCTTTTTCCAATATTGTTCTACAGATTTTGAACTACACAAACAGATTTTCGATTTTGAGCCAAAATTTCCACAAGGACATGGATTTACAGCCATCATTAATTGAAACTTTGCAGGATAATGAGTACTTCTACCTGCACGGCTTAATGTTATTCCTCCACATTCCAAAGGAACCCTCAACATTTGCAACACGGATGAACGAAATTCAGCAGATTCATCTAAAAACAGCACACCATTATGTGCCAAACTGATTTCCCCAGGACGACAATTTACTCCTCCCCCACAAATACCTTCAATACTTGCAGTTTGATGAGGAATTCTAAAAGGAGGAATCCTGATTAGAGACTCAGAAGGTTTTATTAATCCAGCCAAAGACCAGATTCTTGTAACCGACTGAGCCTCTTCAAAAGAAAGCAAGGGATTAATTCCAGGAAACTTCTGAATTGCCATGGTTTTACCACATCCAGGCGCACCTAATGCAATAAAATTGTGACCACCAGCGGCAGCAATTTGTAAAGCACGAATTAACTTCCCTTGTCCCTTTATTAGTGCATACTCGTATTCAGGCTCAATTTTTGTAAAATATACACCATCAACGTCCACACAATCAGGCGGAATCACATTTTCATCAGATTGAGTTTTTGATTCATAATAGTTCTTGTCTTTTAACGCTCGAAACGCATTTTCTAAAGAATCAGCACCATAAACCCTGGCACCAACAATTTCTTTTGCTTCATCCACATTCTGAACAGGAACAATACAATGCAAAATGCCACAAGAAACAGCTGTTGAAACCGCTGCATGAACACCCTTAACAGGTCTGATTTTTCCTGAAAGTTCCAATTCACCCATTATAAGTATACTTTCATCCAAAAAACCAACATCCCCAGAATTTACAGCACCAGCCACCAACACTCCAAGAGCAATAGGCAAATCGAATCCGGCACCTTCCTTCTTCAAATCCGCAGGTGATAAGCTTATCAGAACCCTTTCTGGTGGAAATTCAAACCCAGAATTTCTAATAGCAGCCGCCATTCTATCTCTAGATTCTTTCACAGCACCATCAGCAAGTCCAACCAGGTCCACAGCAGGAATCCCACGTCTTAAATCAACTTCTACTGAAACCAACGCCCCTTCATATCCAAACGGAGAAAAAGAAAAAATTTGCATACTAACCTCTCTGAAAAAAATAAACATTCCTTATAGTTAGTATTGCCTTAACGTTTAAAATCGGACCATTTTTAAGAAAATTTTTTAAAAAATTTTTTTAGCAAGTATAAATAATAGATTCCAAGGGATTAAAAAGAGATGCTTCTATCTTCTTCCCGCCACAAGTATGACCTAATCTTCTATCAGTACGAATTTGTTCACCATGAAAATCACTGCCGCCAGTAACAAAATAACCAATTTTATGTGCCAGCTCTTCCAAACGCAAACATTCCGAAACTCTGGCACCGGGATGAAAAGCTTCTAATCCCATTACACCACGATTATAAAAATCTTTCATAACATCAGGAAGTTTTCCCCAGGAAAGATAAAGAGACATAGGATGGGCAACTACAGGAACACCTCCAGAATCTTTAATTGCAACAATTGCCTCATCAAGATTTGAACCAACTCTTTCTACATACCACTTGCGCCCTTTTGCAAGATAAATATCGAATGCCTGTTGTCGGGTTTTTACAATCTTCTTTTTAACTAACTCAGCAGCAAAATGAGGTCTTCCAATCACTGTATCAGGAAAATCGGTATATAATTCATCTAATGTAATATCCACACCTTCCGACTGCATCTTTTCTATAATCTGATTGTTTCTAAAATCTCTATTTTTAACTAACTCTGATAAAAGATTTTTTAAAGAATCTGATGGATTTTTTAATCCCAACCCTAAAAGATGAAATTCACCAGTTGGAAAATTAATATTCAGTTCAACACCAGGAACAAATCTTATCCCCACATCTTTTGCAGCTTTTTTACCTTCTTCCAACCCATCTATTGTATCATGATCAGTAATTGCCATTATTGTAAGATGTTTTTCATGAGCTTTTTGAATAATCTGTGTTGGAGAATACTGTCCGTCAGAAGCAGTTGTGTGAACATGTAAATCAATCATGCAATTACAATAGCATATTTTTTTACTTTATTGTATAATGGATAGTTAGTATCTTATCGATAATGAATTATAAGTAGGAGGTTTCGAATCCATGCCAAAGGCAATGCAATACACAAAAGGTTCTGTTATTTACTTTGAAGGCGACCATGATGATAGAATTTTCATTATGCAGCAGGGTTCTGTTCTACTTACAAGTACAGATATTGAATCGGGATTACCAGTAGCAGAACAAGTTAAAAGTGGTGAATTTTTCGGTGTAAAATCAGCATTTGGTCATTTTGGAAGAGAAGAAACTGCTACAGCATTGGTTCCAACAATTGCCGTTACATTAACAGTTCAGGAATTCGAACATCTTTTCAGTAATAATAAACAGTTGATTATGAAAATGCTTCGCGTATTTAGTAATCAGTTACGTCAAATCCATAAAAAAACTGAATCAATATTAAATAATATTGCAGAAGATCAGCAGACAGGAATGCTTGCAGTTGCAAAATGTTTTACTGATGATGAAGCATATCGTTCAGCTTGTGATATTTATATTAAATTCCTTAAAAGATATCCAAACGCTACAAATAAAGAAGAAGTTGCAAAATTATATTCAGAAGCAAAAATGCGTAATGATAGAGCCATGGCCCATGCACGCACAAAAGAAACTATTGAATCAATAGACCCAGAAGACAGTTCTTTAAAAGTATTCTCTTTACCAGCTTTTGAACGCTTTGCAAAACAATACGAACCAGGGGAAGTAATTATTTCAGAATATGAACCAGGGGATTCTTTTTATTTAATTCAAAGTGGTAAAGTCCAGCTGGTTAAACTTGTTAATGGTTCTTTAAAAAATCTTGATATTTTGAAACCTGGTGAATTCTTTGGTGAAATGGCAATTCTTGATAATTCAGCTCGCTCTGCAACATGTATGGCTTCTGGTCCTGTAAAATGCCTTGAATTCAACAAAGAAAACTTTGAATTATTAATTACAGGCAACCCTCAGATTGCACTTGTACTTCTTAAATTGTTCTGTAAACGTATTTATGATCAGAAACGCAGATTCCGCATTTTATGTATAAAAGATTTGCAGGCAAGATTAGCAGATGTTTTCTTGATGTTGGACGAAATGAATCCAACATTAAATCCAAACGAAAAAACACGAAAATTCCACGTTACAATGGCCGATATTGCACATTGGGCAGGTCTTTCTGCAGAAGTAACAAGAGACGAAATAAATAAACTTGTAGAAAAACGCAAGATTGAAGTTTACGACGGTTACATGATTGTAACAAACATAGTAGATATGAAGCGTACCTACGAAACCCGAGTAAACCCAAACCGCTAGTATTTTTTTCTACAAAAAAGCCCCCCTTTTTTTTCAAAAAAACATGCCGATTTAGCTCACCAGGTAGAGCAGCACCCTCGTAACGTGCAGGTAGTTGGTTCAAGTCCAACAATCGGCTTATTTTAACTAAAAAAGCAAATAACATTAGCTGGACTTGAACCAACTAACGAAGTGAGCGCGCCAACAGGCGAAAAGTGAGCATGGATGCGAACGTCAGCGAACGAAGGCGCCCGAAAGGAGCAAACACGACGTTTGCGACTGGAGGGGTCAGTTCAAGTCTGAGAATCGGCTTTATTTTAAATTTTGCAAAATCAATAAAAATGCAAAATATAGTTTTCTCGAACTGAGTAACGTAGTGAGCGCGCCGTCAGGCGAAAAGTGAGCATGGATGCGAACGTCAGTGAACGCAGGCGCCCGAAAGGAGCAAACACGACGTTTGCGACTGGAGGGGTTAGTTCAAGTCCAACAATCGGCTTATTTAACTAAAAAAGCAATTAACATTAGCTGGACTTGAACCAACTAACGAAGTGAGCGCGCCGAAAGGCGAAAAGTGAGCATGGATGCGAACGTCAGCGAACGCAGGCGCCCGAAAGGAGCAAACACGACGTTTGCGACTGAAGTGGTGGGGTGATTCGTTCGCTTGCGGTGGCCACCTTCGGAGCCCTTCTCAGCACTAACGTATTTACCATTCACTAAGTTCCGTATAATCTTTCAGTTGCCCCCCATTAAAATAAAATTCATAAACGTAAGGTTCTGTTAATGTTAGAACAGCTGATTCATTTTCGTTTGCGCCATTCTTAATAAGGATAGAAATTAAATCATTATCGTCATTAGTCATTCCTAAATGAAAGGAAACTGTTTTACGTTTAGGATATTGTGCAGTAACTTCGTTAAATAACTTTTTAACTTCAACAAATGAGGCATCTATTGTTGGATACATTTCAATTATCGAAAGTTTCTGTTTTGAGTCATACAAAAAATACATTTTGTCAAAACACATATTGTTCCATTCAACTTCATAAACTATTGTTGCTCCACCACCAAATCGATTGAACATTATATCGGCTATCCAGTTTTCTCCATCGGAAAAATACTGTTCAAATTCAATATTTGAGTCAGTTAATGATTGTTCGACTTCTACTCGTGTAGAGTTTTTATCAAAACCCAAAATTGTTAAAGGTTGCTGAGAGTAACTATATTTTGATTGGGCAAACACTAATAATGTATTTGTAAAAAAAGAAATTAAAAGTGCAAAATAAATTTTTTTCATTTTTAGCCTCTTAAGTTAATTGCTTTTATATGGTAAAGAATTAATTACTTTTGCAAGCGAAGAATTGGACATAGACACAGCGATTTTATAGTTTTGAGGAATGTTGTATCGTACTTTACATCCATTTTCAATCATTGATATGGTATATTTACTAATTGGACCTTCGCTTCTGCTCTTGTTTAGCATATAAATTATGTATTCATAGGCAGTATCTGGTAATGGATTTCCGAATTGATCTTCTGTTTTTGTGCCACGTTTACCGGCATTTTTAGCAATTTTTAGATTTTCATAAAATTTATCGCCTGCTGTGCTTTTTCCGTTTTTATTTAGTGCATTTACTATTTCCTGTATGAAAGTTTCGTAATTATTAACAGAATTATTGCTAGTTGAGACTTGCGCTTTCTCTGTTTTTATTGGGTCTATTTTTGCCCGGTCAGCTTTTGTACCGTAAAAAAAATAAGTCGTATAAAGATTTGAATCACTATCATAGCTGTTTACGCAAATATAATCAGATTTACCATCTTCTGTTTTTACCAGAGTAATGCTCACATCGCTGTCAAAATCTTTCATCAGTTTTTTTACAGAGTCAGCTAAACTATTATTTGGAGAAGTAATGTTATAATCTTCTACAACAAAATAATCCATGCTCTGAAACCATTTTGGAACAATTTCAAAAACAAGTTCAGAAATGTCTCCGTCATGGTATAAATAGGAATCATAAAGCCAGTAATGGAGATTTCTTCCTAAAACAAGAGCATAACCTTCACTTTCGCACCATGATTTCTTTTCTTCTTCGGATTCAAGTACAGAAAGCGGAGACGGCTCCTTGCTTACAGGCTTTCCTGCAAATACATTGAATGACAAAACTGATAAACAAAATAAAATGATGATTTGTTTTTTCATAAGTACCTCTTGCACAAATTTTGATTTATTATTTCACATATTTTTCTAGGGCATAGGCTCGACCTTTTGCATTATACATTCCTGCAATTTCAAACAATAAATTCAAGTCCGTGCAGTCATACTCAATATGTATATATTTTGACCCGTTTTCAGACTGCTGAACACTGTAATTTTCCAGTTCACAGCAGGGAGCTATATCACAAATATCTTTCATGTCGGCAAGATAAACTAAAACCATGCTTTTATCAAAAAACTCTTTGCTTACTTCTATTGTCTTTGAATACTCGCTCGGATTTGTGAAGAAATTTGAAAAAATGTAATATGTGGTAGGTAAATCTGAATCATAAAATGTTACACCGGTTCTATTTGTATTTTTATTATCTGACATAATCAGACACAGAATGCAACCATCATCATCGCTGAGTTCTACTAATTCAAAAGTCTGACCGTAGATTTCGGTTGTATATAGAAGTTTTGATTGTATTTCTTGTGCAAAAGAAAAAATAGTGATTAGAAAAAATATGATAATATTAAATAGTTTTTTCATTAAAATTTCACCTTTTAATTATACTGATTGATATTAAAACATCGTTATCGTATTATTTGAATTATGACGGATCCCAAACATACCATCCTCCGTACCAGTCAACACTATTCCCATCATCTTTTATTACAACTATAAGTTGAAGTATTTGTTTTCCTTGTTGAATCGTAACCAAATATATTTCATTCTGATAATAATCATACTGTTCAAGAGCCGACCACATTAAAAAACTTTCAGCTTTTGAAAGTTTCTCACAGTATCTACTAATAGTAACTCCTATATTTCTTAATCGTTGTTCACCTTCATTAGCAAATTTACTTGGATTAATGTTTTTTGTTGTACCTATATAATCTGCTCCTGCAAATCCGCTATACCCTTTACTGTAATCAGAATACCATCGCATATCTGCGGGAAAAATATGTACAATTTCAAAAAAGAAAAAGAATGAAATAATTAAAAACTTTCTTTTCATTAATCGAATACTCCTTATTTATTGCAATGCGATATAAATTCCTTAAAATGTTTCAACCCATTCAAAGTTCGATTGTTATTATCATGTGGTAAAAGATTATGTTTATCTCCATCTTTATCATATTGCGAATAAACAGCATTTATATTTTTCGCCAATTCATCTATAGTCATGGTTTCTAGGTGTGCAATATATTCCACTGCATTTACATAATCTGTAATCGAACAATGATTGTCATTAATACTTTTAATGCTGTATCCTAAAGAATAAAGATATAAATGATAGCGGTTTAATAAATCCATGATTCTATAATCATTTTTCATAATATTTTTTCCTGATTTTTCATAAACACACCATAATCAATATCTTAAACCATACCAAATTATGGATTTGTCCTTTTGTATTTCTACATAAATGAAAGTTTGCGTAAAATAAATATCACCTGGAGAAATCAGTATCATATATACTTCTCCATATTTATAGTTATACTTATTTAATGCACCCCAAAGGAACCTTCGGTCTTCATCTGTTAGTTCTTTAATCTGATACAAAGGCAGTGCGGCTTTTTGTTTTTGTTGCATCATTAGATTATAAGCTCTGACAGTTGCAGTTGTTCCCTTGTATGTTGCACTAGAATAACCGTTCCCATAATAATAAAATGTTTCAGAAAATAGACTTACATTAAAAAGAAAACATATAATGAATAAAACAATACATCTTTTCATTTTCCCACCTTTTTTCGCTCAATGCCATTTTCTTCAAATCTTCCGCAACTTATTCCCATGCATGGAATGCCTTTACCGCTTGATTTATTGAAATATTTATGTTCATCATTTGAACAAATCTTATGAAGAATCCCGTTTGTAATTTCATATACGCAATATTTACAATTGTTCATATTTTCTCCACCTATATCATACCTACTTTTACTACAAAATTATCAATACGCACTTAATTTTAATACGCAGATAACCTATTGTCAATGTGTAGTTATTGTAGATTTGTATTCTCAATAAGTTTCAAAACAATGCGGTAAGGTACAAACTTATACTTACAAGATGGAATCACAAGAATTAAGAGAGGCTTTGAGCCTTAATTTAAAGAAATACCGCAAGATAAAGGGCTGGTCGCAGTTTGAACTGGCGGAAAAAGCTGAAATCTCGGAACAAACCGTAAATTCAATAGAAGGATTAAGGCTTTGGCCGAGCGACAAAACCTTGGCAAAGCTGGCAAATGTGCTTGAAATTGAAATGTACCGTTTGTTCGTTCCTCAGACGCTTGCAATGCAGTCCGAAACTATTTCTGAATTAAAACACGCAGTTGTAAAAACTGTTGAAACGCTTGTTCACGACACTTTACAGGATTGGGAAAGGCAGTAATCACATATTAAAATCAATAATTGAATTTTTATTTGACACATTTATTCTTTTGTTTTATATTGGTATTGAAAAGTTGTGGTATAAAAGGATTGTTGGGTAATGAACAATAGTTTGGCGGCATCTGTTTTTATTATGAGGTTAAAGTTGTGCATCAAGTTGAAAATTTGGTGTGATGCCGCAGGTGATGCAGGGGTAGTAATGTCGTTCCATAAGGAGGGTCAATATGATTAGTAAATTATCTTGTCCGGACTGTGAAAAGGTTGTTGAAGTTTCTGAAATCAAAAAGGAAACAAACGTTGTTATTAATGGAAAAAATGTTTCTTTCCTCGCACCTATGTATAAATGCTCTGTGTGTGGATGCGAATTTCAGACGATGGAACAACTAGAAGAATCCTTAAAACTCGGGAAGTCGGCTGCAGAAAAACAGTCTGACGAGCTGACTCCCGAAAAGATAATTTCCATCCGCGAAAAATACAATGCCAGCCAGAAAGCTTTTGCTATAATTCTTGGAATGGGTGAATTGACAATTAACAAATATGAACAGGGGGAAAAACCTAGTTCTTCGAACAGGATGCTGCTGCTTCTTTCTGATGATCCGGCCTGTTTTTATAAAATGTATGAAATCAATAAATACAAAATAGGAGCTCTCCAAAAAGAAAAAATAGAACATTCTGCTGTTTTGCAGAGGTTTATGTAAAATAGAAGATCGTCCGAGAAATTTTCGGGCGGTCTTCTATTTTACAGGTGGTTTCGATACAAGCGGTGCGTTCGTGCGCGGTCACAAAAAAAAATGAGAATCTTAAACTAAGATATACTGGAAGAAAATGGTCTGCATGACGAGGGGCATTTTGTACCACCAGACCGAGCAGACGATGACTTTTTTGTTGTTTTTTCGCCCTGCGGGATTAATCTTATAGCTTTAATAAATATAAGATTGGAAATGTGGGGGAATGTTTTTTGATTTATCCAGCCAAAAATATCCTTCTTCTCCATTTTTTAACACCAATTATCACCTTTACTTTTGGTGTTAAATATCTTTAAGAGGTTTATTATGACAGTTATAAACAAATTAGAAGAACAGATTGCAAAACTTCCTATTGGATACATTACAGAAAAAGTTATAAACGAAAAAAAAATATTACTGTCAGCAGTGGAAAGAAAACGGAAAGTCAAAAAGCCGCTATATTTCCGAAGAGGAAGCAAATACTCTTAAACCTCAGATTGAAGAAAGAAAAAAGCTTCAGAAAGAATTGAAAGCATTAAAAAAGACTTTGCCTGATCCTGTTTCTGAAAAAATAGAAGAAAAAATTCCAGAACCTGAATTTAAAATGTCAGCCCTCTATGGTGAAGCTCTTTTGAAAATGGCTCAGACAGCAAGCCAGTATGAACGAAGGGATTGTTTTTCTAAGATTCAAGATTTCTTAAAGACTCCTGCGGCTGATAAAGTTTGTCTTGTTTTTGGTCTCCGCAGAACTGGAAAGACAACACTCCTGAAACAGCTTGTTCTTAATTGTTTTATCTGGTACAGACTCTCTGGGGTTCTGGTTTGCTCAGAATGAAGAACTTTATGACCGTGCTGTTACCGTTCACACAACTTTTGTTCCTTTCCGCGAATATTCAAGACTTTTGAAAATCCATGATATTGATGAGTATATTCGTTATGGCGGAACCTTAAAGGCTGGTGAAACAAATTTTGACGACACTGATGCAAATACTTTTGACGCTTCATTTAGAACAGATGAATCTACTCGCCGATATATAGACACTGCAATTGCACAGAATATTCAGCATTCTCTTAAATGCTACGACAGAGGAAATCATTTCCGCAATCTGATTGATTTGTACAAAAAAGACGAACTCACAAATGCTATCAACAGAATTATAGAAGATATGAACCAGGCTTTTACTGTTGATGTTATTACAAGAGATTTTAATTCTAGCGATTTAGGTTCAGCAAAAGACCTGCTCCGTCGTGAAAAAGATGAAACTAAGCGAACAGATTTTCTAGATACTTTTGATGCCTCAGAAGTTACAAAAAAACTTATGGATATTCTAAAAAACCGCAACAAGGAAAGACAGTCCATTGAAATTAAAGAAGTTCATATTCAGGAAATTACGGAATACTTAAAGGCTTTAGATTTACTTCAAATTGTTTACACAGAAAATATTCCAATCAGCAACAAAAAGGAAGAACGAATTATTTTTACTCAAAGCGGAATGCGTTTTTGTCAGGCCCAGGTACTTGTATATTCTCTAATGCAAGATGAAGTTTTTGGCTCTTTGACAGGAGATTTGCGTGATATTATCACAGAGAAAATCCTTGAAGATGTTCAGGGGCGAATGCTTGAAGATATTGTTTTCCTGGAAACAAAACGTACATACGGTTCAAAACGAAATGTTTTTAAACTTAAGTTTGCTTCTGGAGAATTTGATATGGTAATTCAGGACAAAGCAAAAAAACAGTGTGAAATTTTTGAAATCAAACATAGTAAACAGATGGTTTCGACACAGTATCGACATATTAATAATGAAGAGAAGATTGTACTTACCGAAGCTCAATTTGGAAAAGTTGTAAGAAAATGCGTTCTTTATCGTGGTGAATCACAGGTGCTGGAAAATGGTGTTGAGTATAAGAATGTGGAAGAATTTTTGAAGGGGTTACGGAATTAAGTGCGGAGTTGTAAACAAAATTGGTGGCGGCCGTCCTGATGTTGTGGATATGATATGGGGGTTAAAATGATTTGCAACAGCGAACGAAGGTGCCCGAAAGGAGCAAACACGACGTTTGCTCCTTTCGGGCGCAGTTCAAGTCCAACAATGACATGCCATTTTTGCTGGTGTTTACTGTAAGATTCTGGCCAAGCCACTTGTTTGCATCAAAACTTGCGTAGAACCCAAGATTTGTTTTGTAGTATGGTTTATAGTCTGAATTAGAGTATATACCACCCTTATAGTGGCTTTTATTAAAGAAAAGGTCGTTAACTATGAATGCACCATAGCTTACATTGCTGTCGCTTACAGGAAGATATGAGCCTTTTGTGTACAATACAGGCTCAATGTCAAGTTTGTTTACAAACGTAAGTGTTCCGCCTGCAAGATCCATTTCTGCAAAAACTGCAGAGCAAAGGAGGGCTGCCACCGCTCCAAGAATAGTTTTCTTCATAGATAACTCCTCGGATTTAAATTGAAAACTGATTCTGTCTCAATCTGAAATATTCGCCCCGTAAATCCATAAGCTGCTGATGTGTTCCAATTTCTGTAATGTTCTTATCATTTACAACAGCAATACAATCTGCATTCTGAATTGTAGAAAGACGATGCGCAATAACAATTGTTGTGCGGCCTTTAGAAAGTTCATCAAAGGCATGTTGTATTTTGATTTCCGTTGCTGTATCAAGGGCAGAAGTTGCTTCATCAAGAATCAAAATTGGTGGATTTTTTAAGAAACAACGGGCAATGCTTACACGCTGTTTTTGTCCGCCGGAAAGCTTAATTCCCCTCTCTCCAACCAGAGTATCGTACCCCTTTGGCATTTTCAGAATATCATCATGAATTTCTGCCCGTTTTGCAGCTTCCATAATTTCTTCTTCTGTTGCATTAGGATTTCCGTAAGCAATGTTTTCTCGGACTGTTCCTGCAAAAAGGAAAACATCCTGTTGAACAATACCAATATTACTTCGCAAAGATTTTACCTTTATATTGCGGATATCTTTTCCATCTAAAAGAATTTGCCCTCCATTAATTTCGTAGAAACGAGGAATTAGATTACAGATACTAGTTTTTCCACCACCACTGGCACCAACAAGAGCAAATTTTTGTCCCTGTTGAACTGAAAAGCTTACTTTCTGCAAAACCGGATAATCTTTTGTGTAAGCAAAATCCACATCTTTAAAAGTGATGTTTCCGCCTACACTCTGTAATTCAATGGCATTTTCTGCTTCTTTGATTTGGGTATCCGTTCGCATCAGTTCCAGAAATCGGTTAAAGCCGGCAGCCCCTGTAGTAAATTGTTCCATAAAGTTTGTAAGCTTTCTGATTGGAGCTGTAAAAGATGCAACAAAAAGATTTGCAGCAACCAGATCAGAAATAGTCATTTTTCCCTGCATTATCAAAAAACCACCAGATGCCAGAACAACAATGCTTAAAATATTATTGCAGAATTCAATATTTGCCATAAAAGTAGCCATAGCTTTAAATCGCCATTCACGAACTTCACTGAATCGTTTATTACTTTTTGCAAACTGATCCATTTCCAGTTCTTCGTTGGTGAAGCCCTGAGTAACTCTGATTCCCGAAATGCTTGATTCCAGATGCCCATTCATTTCTGAAGTAATATCTTTTACTTTTCGTGAGGTGTTGTAAAGATTTTTTCTTGATAAAATTGCAATTAAAATAATTATTGGCAAAGTGATTAAAACAACAATTGCCAGTTCCCATCTGATATACAAAAGAAAAACAAAGCTTCCAATCAATGTAAGAAAAGCTATAAGACAATCTTCAGGTCCGTGATGAGAAAGCTCTGTAATATCAAAAAGATCTGTAGTTGCCCGAGACATAAGGCGACCAGTTAAATGTGTATCGTAAAATGAATAAGACTGCTTTTGAAGATGATTAAAAACATCCTGACGCATATCGCATTCTACTCTGATTCCAAAAACATGACCCCAATAGTTTACAAACCAAAGACACACTCTTCTAAGAATGTAGCCTGCAAACATAACAGCAATAACAATTGCAAAAGTTCTGAAGCGATAATCTGGGATAAGAGCATCCAAAGAATAACGGGTTACCATTGGGAAAGCAACATCAATTGCCGCAATAATAACCGCACAAATCATGTCTAAAATAAAAAACTTTATGTGAGGCTTGTAATAACTAAAAAATATTTTCAGTGGTTTATCATTAAAATCCATTTGCGCCTCACCTTTCTCTTAGATTAGTTTTTGTAGAAGTTCTACATTTTCTTTTTTAGTTGCCCAGCTTGTTGCAAATCTTACTGCAGTGTGATTTTCATCAACTTTTTCCCAGAAACAGAATTTTACTTTTTTTGAAAGCTCCTGCATTTTGGAATTTTCCAGAATAATAAACTGCTGATTTGTTGGTGAATCCAATAAGAATTTATATCCTTTTGATTTAAATGCATTTTTTACAAGTTCTGCCATTTCAATAGCATGTTCAGCAGCTTTGAAGTAAAGATTGTCTGTAAAAAGAGTATCAAACTGAATGCCATTTAAGCGGCCTTTTGCAAGAAGTGCTCCATGCTTTTTAGTAAGGTTTTCAAAATGTTCTGGCATATTCCCTTTTGTATAAACAATTGCTTCTCCACAAAGGGCACCAACTTTTGTACCACCAATGTAAAAAATATCACAGAGAGATGCAAACTCTGGCAAAGTCATATCACACTGTTTGCTGGCAAGACCATAACCAAGACGGGCACCATCTACAAACAATGGCAATTTATATTCCTGTGTGACTTTATAAATATCACTCAATTCTTTTTTAGAATAAATTGTTCCGTATTCAGTTGGGAAAGAAATATAAACCATCCCGGGGAAAACCATATGTTCATGATTTCCATCGCTATAAAAATCAGAAAGATACTGTTTTAATTCTACAGCATCCATTTTTCCATTGTGCCCCGGAATAGTAATAACTTTGCTTCCAGTATATTCAATGGCACCTGCTTCGTGAGAACTTACATGACCAGTCTGAGGGGCAACCACTCCTTCATACTGTTTTAGCATTGTGCTGATTACAAGCTGATTTGTCTGGGTTCCACCAGTTATAAAAGCAACCTGTGCCTTTGGGCAGTTACACTCTTTCTTAATTTTTTCTTTTGCACTTTGAGTGTATTCATCAGCTCCATAACCAGAGAGCTGTTCCATATTTGTTTTTACAAGAGCATCCAAGATTTCTGGTAATGCTCCTTCTATATAATCACTTTCGAAACTAACCATGCTTATAGTATACAGTCAAAAACCTTTGGAAACTAGTGAAATACTTAAAAAATACTTAAGTTTATAATAGAGAAAAAATTACCACAATAGCTTCATACATTTTGTTACTCCAAATAAATAGTTTCTTGTCTTTTCCCCATCATTTTTCTATAATTAACTATGTTTTCTTTGCAGTGGACAGATGTTCCAGAAATTTGGGATAATCCAGATGAAATTCAGAAACTCCAGCTTTCACTTCCTTCTGAACCTTCTTCCCTTTTTATAGAAGGTGATAATTATCCGGTATTGCAAAAACTTGTTCCTTCTTATAAAGAAAAAATCCACTTTATTTATATAGATCCACCTTACAATACTGGCAACGCTTTTACTTACAACGACACTTTTACTTCAGATGATAATCATTCTGCATGGCTTAGTTTTATGAGCCGCCGTTTAAAACTTGCAAAAGAACTGCTTTGTGCTTCCGGCTGCATTTATATTGCAATAGACCAGAGCGAGCTTTATGTTCTAAAACTTTTATGCGACAAGATTTTTGGAGAAAATAATTTTGTAAACGATTTTATGTGGCTCCACGGCAAAGGGAAAAAAGATACCTGGTCCCGCACTTTGCAGCAGCACACTCTTTGTTACGCAAAAGATAAAACCAAACTTAAACCATTCAGCGAAATTGAATTTTCGGACTGGGCAACAAAAAATGCTGATAATGATCCAAGAGGAAACTGGTTTAGTGGCAGCATCTCTTTTACAGAAGAACGCAGCAATCCTAAACACAAAAACTTTTATTCAATCACTTCTCCAAGCGGAATTGTATGGAAACGGCAATGGATGTGCAGTGAAAATGAGATGAAAGAACATTTGAAAAACAACCGCATCTATTTTGGAAGCGCCCCTGAATATAAACAAGTTCCACGCCTTAAGATTTTTAACGGCCAGGAAGAAGAAATTATTCCAAAAAATATTATTGATTGTGTAGAAAGCACAAGAGCGGCTCAAAAGCATCTGGATGATTTACTTGGAACAAAAAACAGCTTTGATAATCCAAAACCGGTAAGTCTTATTACACATTTACTACGCATCAGCAATTTACCAAAAGATGCCCTTGTTATGGACTTTTTTGCAGGCAGCGGCACCACTTTTGAAAGTATGCTGAACCTGAACAAAGAAGACGGCGGCAGTCGAAAAGCAATTCTCATCCAAAAACCAGAAACTCCCCAGAAAGAGTGCAAATTCAAAACCCTGGCCGATTTGTGCTGGTACCGAATGCAGAAAAATGCAGAACAATTTAATCACAAGGTAGTAAAAATTGTATTAATTTAGTTTTGGGGAGTTATACATACAAATTAAAATTGATGTGGGTAACAACCTATAATTTACACCATTTTTAGCCAGATTCAGCGTTCCTTATCTGAAGATTTACAAATTAATTACGGCTTTACTATTGTAATACAAATCATCAGGACAAATATCCTGTCCTTCAGGCCATTCAATATTATATCCATTTGTTTTTACAGCTCTGAAATAACAATCATTCTGCAACATGCCAAACCAATTACCTTTTATATATGGTTTCACATCAAATTCTCTCTCTTCTCCATTATCAAACTCGAGTCGTAAAAGATAATTATTTTCTACTTTGACATTTACTACTGTTGGGCGCAGCATTCTATTCTCCTACCTAAGAGGTTCAATCTTAAAAAATTGTTCACCTTCTAATGAAAAAAATGATTCTTTATCTCCACATATTGCATGTATATGAGGAACATGATGTTTACCACCGTGTTCGCTTTGCATTCGTATGATTATTCCATAAAACATAGAAGAATAATTCCATTTCTATGCTGGATAGGATCACTTCTCGTTAAAACATATTTTGGATAGTTATCTTTTATTATTTCCAAAGGTCTGTATTCCCGTTCTTCCGTTTCTTTACTGGACATAATTGTCATACAAATTTGAAGGTAACTGTAGTCTAAATCCTTACGAAAGATAAAATCGCATTCCAGTTTTCCAATGCGACCGATGCTAACTGAATAATCCTTTGAACGGGCATAAACAAAAGCAACATTTTCCATAACCGGTCCGTAATTTATTCTGTTGTCAGTGTTTGTTGCGTAATAGAAACCCAAATCGGAAAGATAATATTTTTTTTTCACCTGCAATGGATTTTGGGTCTTAATGCTTCTGTATCCTCGTTTGTCTAAGTCAAAGTAAATTATGTTTTCGTCTGAAACACCTTTTTCCTGAATTTCCTGGGCAATAGTCTGCATGAGACTGGATTTTCCGCAACGGCGAACTCCTGTTATTACTTTTATGATTTCTGTATCATTGTAAAAACCGCGGATTTTCTGCAGGTAAGATTCTCTTTTGAAATATTTAATATTTGCACCTTTAATTCATATATTATGAAAAAAAGGAGTTATTTACAAGTTAAAAGGGTAAAATTTGCATAATTAGCAATTTTTACCCTTTTAACCTCCAAATAACAACTTATATAGAACACCTAGTATATGAAAATACTTCATGCGAATTTACGTATTACCGTAATATTATTAAGCATATTTTCTCCACACAAATCCCAATGTAGCTTTATAAAATTTTTCAAATTCTGGGCTGGAAAATGCTCTAGTTTTGGGTTTTTTCATACATATCAAATAAAAGATCTTTTACATTTTTGTAGTAATCTATTTCTTCTATAAAGTTGCCACCATTTATTTCATACATCGTTCCATCAACACAATAATAAGTAATCCATGCTGTAATAGAATCACAATCTATATGGAACTGATATACAAAAACATCATCTTCTATAGGATAAACTGTCCAGGAATTAATCACTGAGGGCATATCAGGGTAAACAACTTCGAGAACACACTTAACTTTTTTTCCTTTTATACTTTCTGTATAAATTGTAGCTGAATCAGAAGAAAAACCATTATCATCATAGGCTTGTTTTTTGCCTTTTTTTAATTTACCACTTCTAATTTCATTTAATTTTTTTATGCATTCTTTGTAGCCCATCATAAGATCACTGTTATTAGTCAAAGCCTCGTAATCAGCTTTTGTAAAAACATCAGACATACTTTCTTTTGCAAAACTAAAATCCTTTTTGAATTCTCTTACGGCATAAACTGTTAGATTATCATATTCGCCATTAATATTTATTGGACCATAACCAAGTTCAACAAGCATTTTCTGAATCTGACGAACATCATCACCTTCTGACTTATATTCCAGATTTCTTGAAAACTCTTGAGAGAACAATCTAATTGTAAATAAACCTAACAACAAAACAACCAAACAACTTTTTTTCATTTTTTGTCTCCTGCTATTTAATATAACACGAAAATAGGATATATTAAAAGCATGACAGTATTACAGAGTATTATTTTAGGAATTTTGCAGGGAGTTGCAGAATTCCTTCCAATTTCATCATCGGGTCATTTGCAGCTGGCACAGACTCTTTTTGGTTTAGAGGATGTCCCTCTTTTATTTGACGTTTTCCTTCACCTTGCAACTTTAGGTGCAGTTTGTCTTTTCTTCTGGAAAAAAATCTGGGCACTGCTCAAATGCTTTGGTCGCTGGATTACAAGAAACAATTCTAAATTAGATGAAAATCCAGAAGCTGATGCTGATGATCTTCTTTGCAAAAATGATCGGGCTGGCAGAAAAACAATTATTGCCATCATCCTTTCTACAATTATTACTGGCGCAATGGGAATTGTAACTTCTAAGCTGATTCCAGAAATGGGAATTAAAGTAATATGCAGTGGTTTCTTAGTTACTTCCGCACTTTTAATCAGCTCTGCAATTATAGAAAAAAAAACCAGTGAAAAAACTGATGATTCTGCCCCAAAAGCAGAAGGCGTTTCTATTTTGCAGTCAATTGTAATTGGTATTATGCAGGGCTTTGGAACTTTACCAGGAATCAGCCGCAGTGGTTCAACAATTGCCGGATCTTTATTCAGTAAATTAGATAGAAAAACTGCTGGAGATTATTCTTTTATCGTTTCCATTCCAGCAATTCTTGGAGCCTTTTTGCTTGAAGTAAAAGATTTAGGTGAAGTCTCATCCTCTATTGGTGCGCTTCCTGTAATTGCAGGTTGTATTGCAGCTTTTGTGGTTGGATATCTTTCACTTACATTCCTTATGAAACTTATTCGCAAAGGAAAGCTGGCCTGGTTCGCTGCATATCTTATTCCAGTAGCAATCCTTGGAATCATCCTTTTGTAATCAA
>SAMEA3663269__coassemble_122_pt1 | contig 27623 bp, 31 predicted proteins | sample SAMEA3663269__metabat2_low_PE_036 | metagenome-assembled genome bin SAMEA3663269 (sample SAMEA3663269) | pig gut metagenome | biome: pig gut; feature: pig-associated habitat; material: faeces | place: China | collected 2013 | reverse complement strand
ATTACCCGCAACACTGTAGAAGAAGAATTTGGTTCAAACCGTCAGAAATTCCTTGCAGAACAAGGGTACGCATACAGAATTGTTCGCTATAGTGGAGATGATAATGATTTATAGACCAACAGTTTCAGAATGGCAGGAGTCTATTCTTTCTCTTGATGACTCTCAATTTTTTGATTTAATGCGGCTTTATATTGGAGAAGTAAAAACTCCGTATAATAAGCAGCGCCTTACTGAACAATTGGCAAGCTTCATTCATAATCAGGATAATCAAAATCACATTATTAATCTTCTTGATTCATTTGATATAAGTATTTTATCTGCAATTTATTACACCAATAATCCTACAAAAGAAACACTAACCGATTTTTTTGCCGGGGATTATAAGTTAAGCGAAGTTTATGCTCAGCTTTCCAATCTTGTATCCAGATTAATTCTTTTTATTCAGAAAGATAAATATTCAGATAAAGAATATTACAGAATTAATCCTCTTATTGGAGACAAATTAAATCCTTATTTGAATATTTCCAATATTCTTTTTAGTAGTCCTGTTGTTACACAAAATTATAATGATGTATTTTATCTTTCGCCTAATTTTATTGCAGCGTTTATTTCATTTTTAACTGTGTATGGATGCTCGTGTAAAAATGATGGAACAATCAAAAAAACTGATTTTTCAAAATTAGAACAGATATTTCCAGGAAAAGAAAAATGTCTTCAGTTGCTCATGAACAGTTTTGTGAACCTTTCAATTGTAAAAGAAGGTGAACGAAAAATGGAAATTGATTTTGAGCGTTTACGTCTGTTTTGTGAATTGTCTGAAGAAACTCAAATTGCTTTTTTGTGTGCAGCGGCTGGTTCAAGGTTTAGTAGAGATGGATTAAAAAAGCAGGCACAGCTTTTGCTTGATTGTATTTCATCTATTCCAGAAACCGGATATACAATTCCAACAATCACAAAACTCGCTTTTATAACGGCTTCCAATTCATTATCTGGCGTTACAAATTCAAACTCCCGCTTTTCACAGATTCTGGAAGCTGCAAAAAAAGAGGTTGATTTTGTTAGTCAGCAGGCGGGAAATCTTATAGAAGTAATGCTTGAGGCAGCTATTGAATTTGGTCTTTTGCAAGAGATTGGAAAAGATGAAAATGGTATGTCTGTTTACAAGGTTGGAAAATCTCAGACACAATCAGGCATGGAAAAAGTTTTGAATATAGATTCTGCATATACAGTTACTATTTTGCCAGGACTTCCTTTAGCAAAACTATTACCTTTAACAACTTTTTTACAAATCCGCAGCTTTTCTATAGTTTCAGAGTATTCTATTACAAAGCAGTCAGTTTGTGCAGGATTTGATAAAGGATATAAACCAGAAGAAATTATTTCATATTTAAAGGATTTTTCTTCATATGAATTACCACAAAATCTTTTAATGTCTATTTCGGAATGGTATGCCAGTTATGTTTCTGCAATGATTTATTATGGCTATATTCTTAGGGTCTCTGGAAACAATATCCAAATTGCGGAAAATAATCCAAGAATTAAAAAACATATCAAAGAAAAACTGGCTGAAGGTATTTATTTGCTTGATGTTCCGCCAACTGGTGATATAAAAGATTTTATAAACGAAAGTGGCTTTGATTTTATGGGGAAAGTTAAAAATACTATAGGACAAGGCGAAAAGATTCCATTCCCAATTTTGAAAAAAGGAATTCCTCTTGTTTTTGAAAGTAAAGAAAAAACTCCATTTAATTTTCAACCGGCAGCGGAAATTCTAAAGGAGTTGAAATCAGAGCTTGCCAATATGAAGCTTGAAAAAGTGGCCAACGAAAATCTTTTGAATAGAATTAATCAAAGAATGATTATTTCAAAAGAGCAGTTAAACAAAGCTTTTGTTCGCTCTGAAATACTTGAAGCAAATGGTACTGACTATGGTGGAAAAATACATTTAATTGATTCTGCAATTGAAGCCGGTGATTTAATGGAAATTACACTTCCAGATTCAAAAAATGCAGGAAAATATATTATATTTATTGGAAAACCAATCAGTTTAGTAAAACAAAATATGGAAGCAATTGCACGAATAAGCATTGTTCCAGAAAATAATATAGAAGGTTTTCTTGTAAGTAAAATTACACATTTACGAAGACTTAGATTTTAGATTCAGGAATAAAAATTTATGGAACTTTATATTGTAAGACATGGTGAAACTGACTGGAACAAATTAAAGAGGTTTCAGGGAAATATTGATATTGAATTAAATGAAAAGGGAAGAGAATTAGCAGGTTTATTAGGAGCTCGTTTTGAAAAAGAAAATATAACCTTTGAAAGAATTTATTCTTCTCCACTTAATAGAGCTTATGAAACTGCATGTTTAATCCGTGGACATCAAAATGTAAAAATTTTCCGGGATGAGAGACTTAAGGAAATCAGTTTTGGCGGAATGGAAGGTACTTTCTATGATGATTGGATGAATACCGACAATCCTCGAAAATATTTTTTTTCAAATGCGGCTCTTTATGTTCCCCCAGAAGGCGGTGAAAGTTTTCCTCATCTAATGGAACGAACTAAAGCTTTTGTGCAGAATGAAATAGAACCCTTGTACAAAGATTATGGTGATAAAAAAATATTGCTTGTTGCTCATGGAGCTTTAATTGCAGGGCTTACCTGTTATTTAGAAAATCGTGATGTGGAAAACTATTGGGGAAAAGGGCTAAAAGGCAATTGCGAGGAAACTGTTTATATTTTTGATGGTAAAAGCTGGAGTCTTAAATGATTTGCAAAAAAGATGCCAATGGTGCAGCAAAAGTTTTAGAAGCACTAAAAAAAAATCAGATTGTAATTATTCCAACAGATACTGTTTATGGTTTTAGTGGGCTTGTTTTAGAGAATGATATTCCTTCTGATAAAGGAACTGATGCTCAAATTCGAACAATTAAAGGCAGGGCAGAAACAAAACCTTTGATTCAATTAATTGGTTGTCCACAAGATATAAAAAAGTATACCGATGATAACATTCCTGACTCCCTTTTGAATAAATGGCCTGGTGCATTAACAATTATTGTAAATACTAAGAAAACCCATCCATTGTATAAAAGATATCCAACCATCGCATTCAGATGTCCCGGCGATTTGTGGTTGCGTGAAATTATAATGAAGGCCGGTGCTCCCATATATAGTACCAGTGTTAATAGAAGCGGTTGTCCAGTGCTTGAAACTGTGCCAGAAATTGCAGCAGAGTTTGAAGAGGAGGTTGCCCTTATTATTGATGATGGGGATAAAAAAGGCGCCCTCCCTTCTACCCTGGTGGCCATGGAAAATGGACTGCCAAAAGTTTTAAGACAAGGCGCTGTGGAAATTAGGAATTAGGAATTAAGAATTAAGAATTAAGAATTAAGAATAATTCCTATTTCAGTAATTCCAGGTTTTTCTTTATTAATTCACATCTCTGTTTTACACAGTCTGGTGAGCGGTGTGGATCCCTTGGTGTGTTAAATGTGTAATCAATCAGCTGTTCTACTGTTGTTGTAGCTACATGCATTCTTGTATCAGATGAAGCATAGTAAATAAATACTTTACCATCTTTTTCAATTGCACCATTACTGAAAACAACATTTGAAACATCACCTGTGCGTTCTTTGCCAAGAGGAACAAGGAATACGCCACTTGGTTCTGCAATTACTTTGCTTGGATCTTTTAAGTCTGTAGCATAAACATACAAAACATAGCGAAGACCATCTGCAGTATTTCTTACTCCGTGACTGATGTGAATCCATCCTTTTTCTGTTTTGATTGGTGTTGCACCAGCACCGTTTTTTGCTTCAGTAATTGTGTGATAAACCCGTTTAGAAATGATTTTTTCTTCATCAATTACAGCATTTGTAATATCATCACAAAGACCAAAACCAACTCCACCGCCACTTCCTGTATTAATAAAATCGTCCATTGGTCGAGTATAGAAAGCATATTTTCCATCTACAAATTCAGGATGAAGACAAACATTTCTCTGCTGTGGAGATTTTTTTGTTATAAGGTTAGGAAGTCTTTCCCAAGTTTCTAAATCTTTTGTTCGAACAATACCTGCTGCTGCAACTGCCGCTCCTAAATCAGGATTGCTTGTATCTTTACTTTCAGAACAGAAAACTCCATAAATCCATCCGTCTTCATGTTGTGTAAGTCGCATATCATAAACGTTTGTTTCTTCCGGACATGTATCTGGCAACTGAACAGGATAATCACGGAATCTAAAATTATCAATTCCATTTGGACTTTCTGCTACTGCAAAAAAGGATTTTCTGTCATTACCTTCAACTCGGCAAACCAGGCAATATTTTCCGTTTAAGTAAATTGCACCAGAATTCATGATTGCATTAATTCCAAGGCGTTCCATAAAAAATGGGTTTGTTTCTTTACAAAGATCATATCTCCATGTAAGAGGGAGAGAATCTCTTGTAAGAATTGGATTTACATAACGGTTGTAAACTCCATTGTAAAATGTTTTGTCGATCTTGTTTTTACGTGAAATGAATTTTTCATATTCTTTTAGTTTTTTCGAGTACATTTCATGAATCATGAATTTATCTCCTGAAAATATTAGTGTTTATTTACTTAAATATTAAACTAAATTTACTTAAAAAACAAGAATTATTTAAAAAAAAAGCAGATTAAAACCTGCTTTTTTATGTAAAATAATAAATTAAAGTTTATCAATCAGGATTGTACACTTTCCAGAAGGAACAGGTAATGTTTTTTGGGTTTGATCAATAATATTGATTGTAAAGTAATATAGTTTTTCACTTTCCATCTGAATTTCCCAACCACGAGAACTTTTATTACTTAAGATTGTAATAAGGTTACGTTTGAGAGAAAGATTTTCAATACCCATTATTTCAAGGTTTGGAATAATCCAATCTACAGTTTTTCTTGGCAAACTGATTGAAAGTCCAATTACATTTTCAATCATTAAGGCAATTGTTGAAAGTCCTACTGTAGCAAGATAACGCTTTTTAGGGAAGTTAGGATTTCCTGGCATAATAGCTTTACCTTCTCTGTTAGGAAGATATGCTTCCCACAAGTCACCTGGTTCTTTATTTTCATTTGGCATAAGACCTTCAAGAACAAAGTATAAGTGTCTAATTGCACATTCTCTTGCAAGTTCATAGTGTCCGTATTTTTCCAAGCCTTTAATTACCATAAAGTTAAAGCTTGGCATAACACTTCCACAATAGCCATTTCCATCTTCACTAAAATGTGGATCATCAGCACTTAAAGTAGGGAATGGGTGTTCTGTTCCAAAGGAATCAGGATTATTTAAATGATCTATAAGGTTATCAGCTTTATCTGCATTAGGAATTTCTGCCAGCATTGTCCAATAAGCAGCAATTGTTTTTACAGAAAGCTTATTACCATCTTTATCAAGATCATAATAGAAACCAGTATCATTATCCCACATAAGAGAATTGATTCTTGTCTTAATTGAAAAGTACATTCTCTTATACTGGAAACTTAAATCTTTATCATTAAGAATATCCCCAAGAGCAGCCATGTAATTTGCATTAATTGCCATACATGCGTTAAAGTCGATTGGATAATATGCATCATCTCTTGGGCTGTTTTCCATTCTGCTTACAGAAGCTGGAACTGCATATAAACCATTTTCCTGTTTGAAATTTTCATCTAACCATGTAACATATTTCTGCAGGAATGGCATAACTTCTTTTATTCTGCGTTTGTTAGCTGATTTGTGATACAAATTATGCTCTGCCCACGCAAACAATGGTAAACCAATTCCATTTGGGTTGCTGGAATCAAGTACAGGCTGATCATTTTCTGTATCATATTTACAACGGATTGCACCATTTTCTTCCTGACGAGCATAGAAATAGTCAATATTTTTACAGGCATCAAAATTGCGATTTGAGTATACCAAAAAGAAAGAAGAAAAGATTGAATCAAACTGATTAATAATTTTTTTAGAGTTTTCAGGATAAATAAAAAGCCCCTCATTATCCTGTTCACCAGTTTTTGGATTCATCCAAAATGCTGAAACCCAAGTCCATGTTTTGCTATAAATGTCTACAAAATCCTGATCATAAAAATGGATTTGGGGAAAATCATGCTTACTCACAAGTACTCCTAAAATAAATAACTTTTATTAAATGAATGTAAAAATCAGTATAACATAAAAATGACAAAATTGTTTAAAAAGTCGAAAAAAAAGTTTATTTTTTTGTAAATTTAGGAATTTTAGACTAGACAAGGGAATTATGAAGTATGAAGTATGAAGTATGAAGGAGGAATTAGGAATGAAGAATTAAGGATGAAGTATGAAGTAGGAAGGAGGAAGTAGGAAGGAGGAATTAGGAATTAAGCCCACAGATACTACAGATTTATAAAGATGCACGTGGATTTCTCTATAAAAAAATCCCGTTAATCTGCGAAATCTGGGGGCTTAATAATTAAATTGCAGCTAACCCTTTTTTAAGATCTTCGATGATATCATCAACATTTTCAAGACCAACACTTACACGAACCATACCACCATCAATTCCTGCTGCTACCAGCTGTTCATCTGTAAGCTGGCGATGTGTAGCAGAAGCTGGATGTAACACACAAGTACGGATATCTGCTACATGTACTTCATCTGAACAAAGTTCCAGAGCATCCATAAAGCGAACTGCGGCGTTACGTCCACCTTTAATACTGATAGAAATTACACCACAAGTTCCAAGTGGAAGATATTTCTTTGCTCGTTCGTAATATTCATCCCCTTCAAGTCCCGGGTAAGCAACTTTTGCAATTTTATCACTTGCTTTAAAGAATTCTGCAACTTTTTTTGCATTCTGGCAGTAGCGTTCCATACGGATAGGAAGTGTTTCCAACCCCATATTCAAATAGAATGCGCTCTGTGCTGCAGGATAACAACCAAAGTCTCTCATTAACTGAGTTCTTGCTTTTACAATGTAAGCTGCTTTTCCAAAATCACCAACATATTTCAAACCATGGTAAGATTCATCTGGTTCAACCATATCAGCAAATTTTCCTGTAGCTTTATATGCTTTTTCCCAATCAAAATTACCAGAATCAACAATACAACCACCACCCTGAACAGCGTGACCATCCATATATTTTGTTGTTGAGTGAACTACAATATCAGCACCCCATTCAAATGGACGGCATAAATATGGAGTTGCAAAAGTGTTATCAATAATCAAAGGAAGATTGTTATCATGAGCAGCTTTTGCCCAAAGTTCAAAATCGAATACTGTAAGAGCTGGATTTGCAATTGTTTCACCAAAAATACATTTTGTATTAGGTTTGATTGCTTTTACAATTTCATCGTAAGTTGCATTTACATCAACCCAGATACATTCAATACCAAGCTTTTTTAATGTAAAACCAAAAAGATTGATTGTTCCACCATAAATTGATGAAGAAGCAATAAAAGAATCACCTGCCGAACAAAGGTTTAATACAGAAAGCAAGGTTGCAGCCTGACCAGAAGAAGTAAGCATACATCCTACACCACCTTCCATATCAGCAATTTTCTTCTCTACAGCATCACAAGTTGGGTTAGCAAAACGTGAATACATGAATTCTGTAGGTTTGTCAAAAAGAGCTGCAACGTGGTCACAAGAGTCAAAGCGGTAAGTTGTACTCTGTACGATTGGGATTGTTCCAGGTCCGCCGTTTTCTGGTTTATAGCCTGAATGTAATACTTTTGTTTCAATTTTCATTTTATGCCTCCAGCACAAATTATATGATTTTTATTAATTATTTTCTTGATTTTCAACAACTTTTTTTGCTCCAGCACCGGCTGCAGGTTCAAGAGCAAGGTCCCCTGGTTTAATCCAATTGATTTTGCGTAATAAAAGTCCAAATGCCCAGGAAAGAAGACCTGGAAGTACAAAACAAATCATTAAAAGACCAAACCAGTTCATAAATGAAGGTGATATTGCCATTGCTCCATGAGAGATGGCAGCTTCACTTGGTTCAAACCAGCCTGTAATTACACCAATCTGTCCTACAAAACCACAGGTTCCCATTCCAGAACTTACGGCTGCGCCATTCATTTCCATTTTAAAAAGACAAGTTGATAAAGGGCCGGTTATTGCAGAAGCAATAATAGGTGGCAGCCAGATTTTAGGATTTTTAATAATATTTGGCATTTGAAGCATACTTGTTCCTAATCCCTGAGATAAGATTCCGCCCCATTTGTTTTCATAACTGCAAAACCAACCATCTGTGCACAACAACCTGCAACTGCGGCACCTCCAGCTAATCCTGTAAGACCAAGAGCTGCACAAATTGCTGCAGAACTGATTGGAAGTGTAAGGGCAATTCCAACTACAACAGAAACAATAATACCCATCCAGAATGGTTGTAACTGGGTAGACCAGATAATAAATTTACCAACGGAACTTGCCGCTAAACCAATGTATTTTGCAGTTAATACTGTAAGTAATGCACCAGAAAGAATTGTTACTGCCGGTGTCACAATAATATCAACTTTTGTTTTTTTACTTACGAGGCATCCCATTTCTGCTGCAATAATTGCAATAATAAGAACAGCTAAAGGACCACCTGCACCTCCAGTTACATTTGCAGCTGAACCAACTGCGGCCATGGAGAATAAAACAAGGGGCGAAACCTGCATTGCAAAACCAATACCAATTGCCATTGCAGCTCCTACCACATGGGCATCAGTTGCAAAATTTCCTGCATCAACTAAAAACTGAAAAACTGGATTAACACTAAGACGTAAAAGCTGTTGACCTAAAGTTTTAATGATTGTTCCAATCAGAAGAGATGCGAAAAGCCCTTGAGCCATTCCGCTCATTGCATCAATAAAATACCGTTTAATATATTTATTCATACATCCTCCAGAATTTCTTTGTGAAAATGCATTTTACTCTCTTCTAACAGAATATTATTACACAAAGGAATTATTATGTATTATTATCATCATAATATATAGAAAAAATGGAGGCGTTTCAAATGATTGAAGTTTCCCACATTTACAAAAGTTTTGGTACTTTTCGTGCGGTGAACGATGTTAGTTTTTCTATTCCAACTGGTCAAATTGTTGGACTTCTTGGTCCTAATGGTGCTGGTAAAACAACTACAATGCGTATGATTACAGGTTTTTTAGAACCATCGGCTGGAACAATTTTAATTGACGGACAAAATATTCAGGATAATCCTGTTGAAGTAAAAAAGAAAATCGGATATATGCCAGAATCAGCACCACTGTATGGTGAAATGATTGTTAAAGATTATTTGGAATATATTGCAGCTATGCAGGGACAGGATCCTTCTGTGAAAGTTCCTGAGCTTTGCAGGGAATGTGGATTAAAAGAAGTTATGAGCAAAAATATTAGCGAACTATCTCGTGGTAACAGACAGAGAGTCGCTTTAGCCCATGCTTTAATGAATGATCCGGAAATCCTTATTCTTGACGAACCGACTTCAGGGCTTGATCCAAATCAGGTGGAAGATGTAAGAGAGATTATTCGTGAGATTGGAAAAACAAAAACTGTAATTATTTCAACCCATATTCTTAGTGAAGTAGAAACTCTTTGCAGTAATATTATCATTATTTCTGATGGTCAGGTTGTTGCTAACAGTCCAACAGAAGAACTGAAAGCTCAGTTTGGACATGCTTTAACTGTAAAGGTAACTGTAGATTCAAATAGCGTGGATGCTGCTAAAACGGCTCTGGAATCAAATAGCGATGTAGATTCAATTGCAGTTTCAGAAAAAAAAGATGGTAAAAATAATCTTTGTGTTTTGAGTATTTGTATAAAAGGTAATAAAGAAATAAGACCCCAAATAATTGAATCTCTTGTAAAGGCTAAGTGTGGAGTTTATGAAATGTCTCTTCATAAAAATTCTTTGGAAGATATTTTCCACCTGCTTACTGCTGAAAAATCGGAGGAAAAATAAATGACTAAGAAACCAAGTACTTTAAGTGTAATAATGAAAAGGGAATTAAAAGCATATTTTACATCCCCTGTAGCATATATTGTTACATGTTTATTTTTGATTATAAATGGAGTTTTGTTCTTTTCATTATTTTTTGTTCAGAATAGAGCTGATTTAAGAGCATATTTTGCAAATCTTCCCCTGTTTTTATCATTCTTTGTGCCTGCTCTTACAATGAAGATTTTTGCAGAAGAACGTCGTTCAGGATCTATGGAAACTTTAATGACACTTCCTGTAACAGAGTGGGATGTGGTAACAGGAAAATATCTGGCATCCTTTTTTGGAACACTTTTAATGATTGCGCCAACCTTGCTATACGTCATAACCCTTGTTATTTTTGGTTCGCCAGATGCAGGTCCAGTAATTGGTGGATATGCTGGTGCTGTTTTTTTAAGCGCTGTTTATACTGCAATAGGTTGTTTTTCATCTTCAATTACAAAAAATCAAATCATCGCTTTTTTCACAGGCCTTGCAATTTGTCTAGGACTCACTTTGTGTGATATTTTTGTAATTATTTTGCCACCTTCACTTGTAAGTTTTGTATCATACATCTCTTTTAGAGCCCATTTCGATTCAATTGCAAAAGGAATTCTTGATACACGAGATATTATTTATTTTCTTTCTGTAACTGCTTTATTTTTTGTAATGACAGTAAAAGTTCAGAAACAGACAAAAAACAGGGGGTAAAAAATTGAAAAAGATTATAGCCTGGCTTAAAAGTTCAAAATCAGATTTTGTTCTATTTATTATTTTTCTTTTGTTGTTAAATGTTTTCAGCATTAATTGTTTTAAAAAGATAGATTTAACTGAATCAAAAGGTTTTTCCTTATCAAATGCAAGTAAAAATCTAGTTTCATCATTGGAAGAACCATTAAATATTCGTGTTTTCTTTGATGAAGATTTACCTTCACCATATAACAATGTTTCTCAATATGTAAAAGATCTTCTGGAAGAATATAAAGCAGCCGGAAACAAAAATTTAACTGTTTCTTTTATGGATATGTCCAAAGAGGAAAATCAGGAAACTGCACAGTTATTTGGAATCAGACAGGTTCAAGATCAAATTCTTAAAAACAATGAAGTTTCTTTTAAGTTAGATTATCGTGGAATAGCTATCACTTATGGTGATGATGTTGAGTTGCTGGATCCAATTGAATCTTCATATGGTTTTGAATACACACTTACATCAACAATTTCAAAAATGATTACGGCATCAGATATTATGTCTGCACTTCCTCCATCTCAAAAGGTAAATGTAGATTTATACATGACAGAAGCATTAGATATTCTTCAGCCTGGAATTTGTGATGAACTTACAGATATTGTTCAGGAAGGATTTGATGTTGTAAATCAGAAACAGCAGAATAGACTGGTTTTTAAACATTCTCTTATTCAAGACAACAACGAAGTAATTGAAAAATATGGATTACCTGGAGTTAAAATCAGAAATCAGGATAATTCTATTTCACTGCTTTCTGTAGGCGTAGTTGTTTCTTATAATGATGAATTCCGTGTAGTTCCTGTGCATATAACAAATGATATTTTTGGACTAACAGTTGCAGGGCTTTCGGAAATAGAAACTTTGCTTACACAGGCAATACAATCATTGCTTTCAAAACCAAATCAGATTGCTTATATAATTGGTCATAATGAAGTTGATTTAAATAATTCTCAGTATGGTGGTGCTGCCTTCAAAAAATTACTGTCCCAATCTTACGAGCTGCTGGAAATTAATCTTTTGGAACAGGATATTCCTTTATCAGTTAATTCTGTGATTATAAATGGTCCAACAACAGATTATTCCCAAGAAGAATTATTTAAAATTGATCAGTTTCTTATGAAGGGCGGAAATCTGATGTTCTTTATGGATTCATTTGTAGAAAATCCACAACCCCAAAGTTATTCAGATTCATTCCTGGAAAATCAGAATTCCTTAGATACATTATTGGAAAAATGGGGTATTAAACGTGGTTCAAATGTTATTCTTGATCCAGCTTGTTCACAGTATCCAAGTACAGGTGAAAAAGTTTATTTCCTTCCATTACTTTCTAAAAAACAGATTTCACAGACTCATCCAATTTCAAAAAATCTTGGAAATGTTTATATGTATCTAAATGGAGCTCTTGATATTTCTTTGGCCCAGGAAGACAAAAATATTGATGTTACAGTTCTTGCAAAATCAAGCAAAGATTCTTGGGCAGAACCTATTGAAAGCTTCTATCCATCTTATACTGATATGTATCCTTCAGGAGAAGTTTCAAAGGGACCTCAAAACATTGCAGTAATTCTGGAGGGAAAATTCCAAAGCGGATTTACACAAGCTCCTGTGGAAGATGAAAGCTTTATTTCTTCAAGTCGTTTGCCAGGAAAAGTTCTTGTACTTGGTTCTGCCTTTTCAACCCGTTCCAATTTTATTCAGGGAGATGGTTCATCTGCCTATGAATTGTTACTTATGAATGCTGTTGATTATTTAAACCAGAATGAAGATTTCTGTCTTATGAGAACAAAAGGGTTAGATTTGAATTCTTTAGACATAAAATCTCCAGCCCTTGCAATGATTATGCAGTATTTTAATGAATTTGGAATTGCTATTCTTGTAATTATTACAGGCATTATAGTATGGAGAATTAGAACAAAACGCCGTAAAGAAATCAATAAAGAATATAATCCTGATGATAAACGTACTGTTGAAAAAACAAAGGCAGAAAAATAAGGAGAAGACTATGACAAAATTAAAAATCAGAAAAATAATCTTACTTTCTCTGGATGCTGTTCTCCTTGCAGTTTGTATAATTCAAGGAATTTTATTAAACAGAGATACAACAAAGCTTTTTAAAATGACTGACACTCCTGATGAAATTCATATTTATAATCAGGGACAGGATATTAATCTTGTATTCCAGGACGATAAATGGTACGTTGGACAGAATAAAGTAGAGGCAAGTCAGGCTTACGTAGAAAGTTTGATAAAGGCTATTACATCAGTTCGTGCAATTGATAAAGTTGGTTCTGTAAAAAATGAAGTTTATATTGAAAAATATCAGCTTGATGAAGAAAAATGCATTTCTATTGTAGCAAAGAAAAATGGTGAAATGATTCGTTCTTTGCAGCTTGGAAAAAATGGTGCAGATAAAAGACAGACATATGGTACTGTAGATGGAAGTGCAGATATATATCTTTTTTCAGGATCATTACGAGGCATATTTGATTTAACTGAATCTTCTTTAATAGAAAATACTGATACTGAAGAAACCGGGGATGTGGATGAAGAAACTATTCAGGCATTCCTTGGTAATATAAATGATTTAGAGGTTGAACAACAATGATAGAACTTGTAGCTTTTCTTGGAAATTATGGTCGTGAATATGAAAAAACCAGACATAATGTTGCCTGGTATTTTGAAGATTCCCTTCCTTTTGCAGGAAAAATAAACTGGCAGAAAAAGTTTAAAGGTCAATTTGCTTCTATTACGCCTTCAGAATTAGCAAATTGGGCTTGTGAATCAAAAATCTGCTCTACAAAAGAGGGAATGCCTGTAAAAGTTCCAGAAGAAGCTCCTGCTCATATTTATTTTCTTAAACCTGAAACTTATATGAACCTTTCTGGCGAGAGTATTATTGAAGTTGTAAATTTCTATAAGCTTAAACCAGAAAATGTTCTTGTAATTCATGATGAATTAGAAATGCTGCCAGGTTTTGTCAGTCTTAAATGGTCTGGGGGACTTGGCGGTCATAACGGTTTACGTTCTACAAAAGCAGTATTAAATACTCCAGATTTCTGGCGGCTCCGTTTTGGAATTGGGCGCCCATCAAATGATAAAATTTCAGTTGCCGATTATGTTCTTGGTCACTTTACAAACGAAGAACAGGAAATTATGGGAAATGTTTTTAGTCAGACAAATCTCCTTTTTGTAAAAGCACTTTTATCAAAAGAGCCTTCAAACCTCATATCTGCATGGGGAAAAAAGAATTTACTAGTATAAATAATTGCTAAAATATCGGTTTATGTGTATAGTATAAGTCTATGGCAGAAAAAAAATTCACAGTTTTGGATTTACTCGACCTTGATCTTTCTGGTCACGATGCATTGCATTTAAAGTGTATTGCGGGTAGAAGAGGTTTGCCACGTGCAATTACAATTCCAGAAATCAATCGTCCGGGGCTAGCTTTATCTGGTTTTTATGAAAACTTTGCCAGAGGAAGACTTCAGCTTTTTGGTAGAGGTGAAACTGCCTATCTTCTTAAACTTCACAATGAAAATAAAACTGATGTTTTAAAAGAATTCTTTTCAAACGAGATTCCTTGTTGTGTTTTTACATATAATCTTGAACCAACAGAAGAATTTCGTCTCCTGGCAGAAGAATATTGTGTTCCAATTTTACAGACAGATTTAACTTCAACAGATTTTTCCAGCAGAATTATTCGTGTATTCTCTAATATTTTTGCTCCTCACAAAACACTTCATGGGGTTTTAGTTGAAGTATACGGTATTGGAATTTTCTTAAATGGACATTCTGGTGTTGGTAAGTCAGAAACTGCGCTGGAATTGGTAGAACGTGGACATCGTCTTGTAGCAGATGATATTATTGAATTACGTTGTGTAAATGGTAATACTTTGCTTGGTCGAGGTGCAAATGCAATGATTAGCCACCACATGGAAATTAGAGGTCTTGGAATTATTAATATTTCAAAGCTTTATGGTGTTGGTGCTATTCGTAATCAAAAAGAAGTTCAATTAATTGTTCAGCTGGAAGCTTGGGATTCAAATAAATCTTACGACAGAATTGGAACTGAACAAAATTATAAAGAGTTGCTTGGAGTAAAAGTTCCACTTATTGAAATTCCAGTAAAACCTGGACGAAACCTTCCAATCATTATTGAAGCTGCCGCTATGAATGAAAGATTAAAGGATATGGGATATAACTCTGCAAAAGAATTTAATCAGAACGTATTAAAATGGATCGAAACTGGAGATGCAAAAGCCGCATTCTATGGTATTGATGATTCATACTAAAAATATAGGAGTCAACTATGGTAGAAAAAATTTTAACAGTACAGAACAGAGCCGGAATTCACGCAAGACCTGCTGCTATAATTGCCCAGACATCAAATAAGTTTGAAAGCGAAATTATTATTAAAAGTGAAGATATTGAAGTAAACGCAAAATCAATCATGGGTGTTATAGCCATGGGTGCCGGTTACAATACACAATTAACCTTCTCAATCGAAGGTCCAGACGAATCCGAAGCCGCAAGCGTTTTAGAAGATTTGTTCAATAGCAAGTTCGAGGAAGAGTAGAGCAAAACGCGAGCAGTGGCGCAGCGTTTTGACTCTACGTGTAAATAGCAAACATAAAAGCGTTAGCTTTTATGTATAAACAGGAGATATCATGAAAGAAATTACAGAAAGACAAAAAGAAGTTCTTAATTATATTTCAGCCTTCACAGAGGAAAACTCATTTCCTCCAACTGTTCGTGAAATCAGCACACATTTTGGAATTTCCTTACGTGCTATTCAGGATCATCTTACTGCTTTACAAAAAAAAGGTTATCTCTCGGAATCAAATAAAAGATCCCGTTCAATTAAAGTTCTTTCTGATTTAAGAGAAAAGGAATCAAAATTATATGTTGGCAAAGTTCCTTTACTGGGAACAGTGGCAGCTGGAAAACCATTGTTAAGCGAAGAAAATCTTGACGGGTACGTAAATTTAACAGAACCATTTGTTAGACCTGGAAAAAGTTATTTTGCATTACGTGTACGTGGTGAAAGTATGATTAATGCTGGAATTTTAGATGGTGATTTAGCTGTAATAGAACAGTCATCTACTGCATTAGACGGTCAGATTATTGTTGCGGTAATTGATGATGCAATTACTTTAAAAAGATATTATAAAGAATCTGAACGAGTAAGATTACAACCAGAAAATCCAGCATTTCAGGCAATTTATTGTCAGGATGTAAGAATTGTAGGAATTCTTTCAAACATAGTTAGAACATATTAATAAATGAAAAGTCCAGTTTATCTATACACAGGCCCCGAATTTGGTCAGAGAAACGATGCTATTGATGCTATAAAAAAATCTCTTGAGCAAAAATTTGGAGAAATTGACAATCATCTTTTTTATCTCATTGAAACCCCATTTAGTCAGGTAATGACTATTCTTCAAAGTGGAACATTATTTTCTAATGGGGTTTGTGTAGTTTGTAAAAATGCAGAACTTCTTAAAAAGAAAGATGATATTGAAATGCTTTCTCAGTGGTTAGAATCTCCATCTGAAAGTTCAGTATTAATTTTAGTCTCAGATGAGGTTTCTGTTGATAATAAATTAGATAAGCTTGTTCCTCCAGAAAACAAAAAGAAATTCTGGGAAATGTATGAATCTGATAAACTTCCCTGGATTTCAACTTTTTTTAACAAAAACGGATATTCCATAACACAGGATGCCGCAAGTCTTATTTTAAGCATGGTAGAAAATAATACTTTGGCTCTAAAAAATGAATGTTCCAGATTTTTTGTACTTTTTCCAAAAGAACATGAAATTACAGATGAGGATGTTGAATCAGTTTTAATCCACACAAGGGAAGAAAATGCATTTACATTGTTTAACCAGATTGCAAAATTTTCAGATTCGCCTCAGAAAAGATTTGAAAGTGGAGTGGAAATTTTACAGAAAATCAGACTTTCAAAAGAAAATAATTCTGTAATGATAATTTCTGGTTTAGCCTCTTGTTTTAGAAAACTGGTATTATGGCATAATTTATGCTCAGGTGGTTATGAACCAGATGATTTTACATTTAAAACAAAAGGTTTTACATCAAGCACAATGAGGAAACAATACCGTAGTGCGGCTAAAATTTGGACAACAGGGCAAGCTACTGCAATTTTAGCAATTCTAGGGTCAACAGATATGGAAATCAGAACTGGAGGCTCCCTTTTAGAGGATGTGTTGCTTCAGAAGATGCTTTACGAAATAATTATAAAAAAAGGTGCCCCAATTTCAGACGCAACTATTCAATAGAAATTGAATTCAGCAGGTTTTTAAGAGATAAAAGCTCTTCTTTTGTGAATGTAATTCCTTTTCCCATTTTTTCGTGGTCAGGAGACCAGCTTCTAATATCGTATTTTGCAGGTCGTTCACTCCAGGAAACCAGGTTTAATTCAACATTCCAGCCTCCTTTTCCTTCGCTAATTACACCTAAAGTTTTTTCAATTGAAAAAGAAAAATCATCAGCCATAGCATAACTCCTTGTAAAATCTTCTGTTATCTATATTTATTATCGTTGTAACAATGAAAATTATGTAGTAAAATGTTAAAATCAAAATAAAAGTGAGGATTTGTATGAAAAAACTCGTACTATGTGCTCTTTCGGCTTTCTTAATCCTGTCTTTTGTATCATGTGGTGGTGATCCAACTAATGAGAATGACAATCCAGAAGCTCCAGTGATTACAACTCAGCCAGATGACTTTGACAGTGCAACAATTTTGGAAACAATTGAAGGTGCAAGAAAATTAGCATTGGAATCAGGTGCAGAAGATCTCGCAGCTGATAAACTTGAAGCAATCGATAAACTTTACGAAGATATCAAGTTAAAAGCAGAAGATTCTTCTGTTGATATCTCAAAAGATGGAAAAGATATTGCTGACCGTTATTTAGCATTAGCAGGTTATATTACTGCAAAAGATGCTAAAGAAAAAATTGATGGTACAGAAATGATTTCTATCGTTCAGAGTTTATACGATGAAGGAAGTTCTGCTCTTGCAGATTTAGAAGAAATGTTTGATGACCCAGAAGCTACAGGTTCTCAAATGTTAGAAAAAGCAACTACAGCTACAACTTGTCTTAATTCTGCTTTAGCTGCAATTTACAAGAAAGTTGCTAAAGATGAACGTGATGCTGCAATGGCTGCAAAAAAAGATGCAGACAGTGTAAAAGCTGCTGTTTCAATGAAAACTAAATACAATGAAGCTGTAGGAAATTTCAAAACAGGTGATTCATTATATGCAATGCAGAACCCGGCAAAAGCATATGATAATTACAAAATTGCAAAAGAAATTTTCCAGGAATTATTCGAAGAAGTTTCTGCAAAACGTGAAGCAGCTTTAAAAGCAATTGAAGATGCTAAAAAAGCAGTAAGCGAAACTGAAACTTTTGCAGAAGAAGCTGATGTTCAGGCTCCAATTACAGAACCTGTAGAAGGAATTGAAGATGAAGATGCAGTTCTTCTTGAAGAAGAAACATATGCTGATCCATCAGAATCAGAAGCAGACTTGCCTGATAACCCAGAGGATCCTGTTCAAGATGCAATTAATGAAGCTGTAAAAGAAGCAACAGAAGCTGCATCTGGTATTCTTAATCCAGGAGATGCAAAATGATGAAAAAGTTAATTTCTGTTTTATTAGTAGCATTATTTACTTCAACAGTATTTGCTGCAACATTAAGTTACAAAAACAATACATATCAGAAACTTGCTGATGAATACACAAGAAAAGCAGACAGAGCAATGGATGCAGGTATGTATGATGAAGCTGTAGAATATTCAAAGAAAGCTGAAGAAAATGCAGCTCTTTCTAAGGCTTATATCGAAATGATGATGGCTCGTGGCGATGCAGAATCTGCACTTAAAACTGCAAAAACAAAGCTGGCTTGGGCTGAATCAATTGATGCACAGAATACATTCCCAATGGCTTATACTTCTGCAAAAGAAAATTATGATAACGCTGTAGCCGCATTTGACGGTGAAGATTATCCAAAAGCTGTTGAATATGCAAACTTAGTTCTTGCATCTTTAGCTGGTGTTCGTGAAGTAACTCCACTCCCAGAATATTACATTGTTCGTCCATGGGCAGAAACAAAAGACTGTTACTGGAATATTTCTGGTCGTCCTTATGTTTATAACAACCCATTGCTTTGGGAAAACCTTTATCAGGCTAACAAAGACAATATGCCAGATCCAAATGATCCAAACTTAATTCACCCTGGTATGAAAATGAAAGTACCAAGTCTTACAGGTGAATATCGTTCTGGAACTTACGATCCAAAGAAATCTTATGAAGCTTACGGTAGCGAAAGCTATAAAGTAAACAGATAAGCTTGTACCATAAGTTTTAATTAAAAAGGCTGTCCGCTTGAGTTTATTAAAAACATTCCCAGGGGACAGCCTTTTTTTGTAATATAGTAATAAATATAAAGAACTAATTTATAAAAGTTCTCATATACATCATTAATGCCGTTCCCATTAATCCATGCTGGCATGCTGGTGTTCCCATAGCATTTATTACATCTTTTTTATTCATTTCCAAATAATTAATATATTCATCATTGTCTAAAGTTTGTTTTCCTGTAAAGGTTAAATTTTGAGCAAGATAAATATGTACATGATTAGAAAACAAGGCAGGATTTGGATTCATACTGCCAAGTTTTATAAGCTTACCAGGTATAGCACCTGTTTCTTCTTTTAGTTCACGTAAGGCAGCGGCTTCTGGTTCTTCACCTCTGTCAATGACACCGCCGGGAAATTCCAAAGATAATTTTTTTTCTCCATGACGCCATTGTTTCACCATCAGAAATTTATCATCTATTTCAGGAATAACAATAACCCAGTCTTTTGTATCACAAATAATATAATCGCCTTCAAGATTTTCAGAAGATTTGCAATGATGGGATGTAACATCAAAAACAACAGTAGAAAGCAATGTTTTTTTTGATTCAGTAGACCATTTTAATTTTTCATCATCCTCATTAAAGTAAGAATTCATAAAAACTCCTGTTTATGTCGATTATATAATTAACTTAAACAACAATCTATTGTTAATGTACAGGAGTTCATATGGCAATTATTACTTTATCAAGACAAGTTGCAGCCCATGGTGATGAAATTGCAAAAAAAATATCTGAGTCATTAGGATATACTTTTATAAAACGTACAGATATAGAAAAAAGAATAATAGATTTAGGATTTGCAAAAGAAAAGTTACCAAAATATGATGAAAGAAAACCCGGTTTTTTTGCTTCTATTTCCAAAGGTATGTCAGAATATATTAATCTTACAAGATATGCTGTATTAGAAGTTGCCAGTCAGAATAATGTAGTCATTATTGGTCGTGGTTCTACACATATATTTCAAGGAATTCAAAATCAGGTTGGTATAAGATTTGTTGCTCCTATGAAAACAAGAATAGAGCGATTAATGAAAGAATTTGATTGGACAGAAAAACAAGCAATTCAACGAATAGAAGAGAGTGATGAAAATAGAAATTCATTTAATAAAAAAATATATGATGTAGAACATACAGATCCAGAAAACTACCATATGGTATTAAATACAGGTTTACTTTCAGATGAAGAATGTGCAAAGATTATTGCTGATTATGTAAAATTTAATATTACCAGTGAAGCCGAAGAGTTATCTGCCAAAAAAGTTAACAATTTATATAAGGCACAAGGGGTGATTAATAACCTGTTATACAAAAAAGAAATATTAATCGAGTCATTGCGGGCAAATTTTAATGACCAGAATATTATTCTTACAGGTGTAACAGATTCTGTTGTTAATGTTGATGAAATTCTTATGGATGTAAAAGCAGTTTTTCCAGATTATTCTGTAAAATCAGAAATTAAACTTGTCCACGATTTTAAAGCATTTCAGTAATACTCTTAAAAGGTTGACTTTTGTTCTAATTATTATAATATTTAAAAGTATTATGAAACTTTCAAACACATTTACATTTATTCGCATTTTGTATGCACCAATTTTTTTGATATTGTATTTTTTGCCTATTTGGACAGGAATCCCATCTGCAATTTCTTTAATTATTTCTATTCCCTTATTGATTTTTGCAGAATTCACAGATTATTTAGATGGACATTATGCAAGAAAAAGAAACGAAGTGAGCGACTTCGGAAAAATGTTTGATCCTTTTGCCGATGTTTTCCTCCATCTTTCAACTTTTGTTTGTTATATGTTTAGTGCAGGAACCATGGGTGGATATGTAAATCCAGTAATTTTCATTCTTCTTATGTGGCGTGAAATTTCTCAAAACTTCCTGCGTATGGTTGCTGCAAAACAAGGGACTGCAATTGCTGCAAGAAAAGGTGGAAAATATAAAACTGTTTTATATATTTTCTCAGGCTTCTATGCGTTGTTCCTGGAGCTTTTAGTAAGACTTAATGCTGTACCAGATTGTTTTGGAGCACTTAAACTTGCATCTTCAATTTTGTTCATTCTTTGTGTAGTTCTAAGTTATGCTTCATTTATCGATTATTTACGTCATTTTGGAAAAGTTCTTAAGCAATAGTGTTTCTAAATAATAGTAAAAAAAAGAGGTTGCCTGTTATATTAGACAACCTCTTTTTTTATGCATTTTTTTATGCAATTTTTGTTATGCAGTTATAGCAATTTTCTTTGGTGAAGCAACTGGTTTTTTCTGCATATTAATTGTCAAAACACCATTTGTAAAACTTGCTGTAATAGCTTCGCTGTCTACATCAGAAGGTAAAGTAAATCTTCTGCAGAAAGTTTGTGAATGTCTTTCTTTAAGAATGTATTTTTCTTTTTTGTCAGACTTCTTTTCCTTGGTTTCTTCTTCAACAGATGAAACTATAAGATTGTCGTGATCCAATTCAATGTTTACATCTTTTTCACAGCGTCCAGGCAATTCCATTTCTAAAGTGTAGGCATTGTTTTCTTCTTTTATGTCTACCTTTGGAGTTGCAAGAGAAGTTCTGTATACAACTGGTGAATAGTCAGTTCCAAAAATGTCGTTGAAAAGTGAATTAAAAGTAGAAAGTTCGTTCATGATAACACCTCTTATTTTTTTTAATTTTTTGTACTTACTGTACACCTAATATATAGCAAGTTTCGTGCCAAGTTCATAAAAATTCTTATTTTTTATTATTTTGGGGCAAAATTAATTTAAAAGCGTTAAAATCCCACTAAAAACCGGTGTTCCAGGGCTCGGTAACCCTCGGTCCTCTCAAGTTCGGACGGCCATAAAGGCCCCCTTCCATACCGGGCCCCATGGGTCTATGAGTAAAAATGACCCGTTTGATTCATTAAAATTTTGATTTTGAGTAAATAAGTCTCATTTTGAAAAAACAGTTTTTATAATATCTTTTATTGTGGAAACAAAAATCCCCTCTTTTTCAGGACATACCACATTACAAAAACCTAAACTATTTGCCGCTTTTATTCTCTGTTTTGCTTTGTTTACAGGGCGAATTTCACCTGCAAGACTTAATTCACCAAAAACAGCAAAATCGTTGTTTAATGCAAGATCAGTTCTTGCAGAATAAAGGGCGACGGCAAGGGCTGCATCAATAGAACTTTCTGCTAATCTGACTCCTCCGGCAACATTTATATAAATATCCTGATCTGAAAAAACTATTCCACATCGTTTTTCTAAAACTGCTGCAATTCTCGCAACACGTCCAGAATCAATTTTCTCACTATAAACTCTGGAAATGGAAGCTTTTGCCGGAACAGTCAGGGCTTGAATTTCAACTAAAAATACTCTGGAACCTTCAAAAACCGGAGTGCAGCATACTCCAGCAGGCTGGGAAGTTGTTCTTCTTGTAAGAAATAAAGACGCAGGATCAGCTACACATTCAAGACCTTTTTCACTCATAGAAAAAATTCCTAATTCATCAACTGAACCGAATCTATTTTTCTGTGCATGTAAAAATCGTATATCATCATTATTTTTTTCAAAAGAAATAACAGTATCCACCATATGTTCCAGAGATTTAGGTCCTGCAATGGTACCTTCTTTAGTAACATGGGCTGTCATTATTAAAACACTGTCCCGTTCTTTTACCCAGCTTATAAACTCATTTGCACAATATTTAAGCTGATTTATTGTTCCAGGAATTACACCCGCTTCTGCAGAATAAATCGTCTGAATCGAATCTATAATCACCAGTGTTGGTTTCAGGGAATCCATTGCATCAAGACTATCTTCCAGTCTGCTGGTACTTAATAACTGAATACCATTGCAATTTATTCCCAATCTGTTTGCTCTTTCTTTTATTTGCCCCAAAGATTCTTCGCCACTAATATATAAGACAGTAGAATCATTATTTAATTTTGAAATTGTTTTGGCAGCTGTTTGTAATAGCAGGGTGGATTTACCAATACCAGGTTCACCACCTAAAAGAATTGCAGAGCGAATTGCAGCTCCTCCGCCTAAAACACGGTCAAACTCATCTATACCAGTAAATAAACGTGAGTTATTTTGTGCTTCAACAGTCTCAAGATTAACAGGTTTTTGTTTTTCAACTAAAACATTTCCTCTTCCAGCCGGTGATACAGCGTTTTTATCAAGTATAATTTCTTCCAGACTGTTCCATTCTCCACATTCAGGACATCTTCCAAGCCAACGAGGTTGTGAATAACCACAGTTACTGCATTTATAACTAATGCTTCCATTTTTTTTAGCCATGTTAATTTTCCTTTTTATCTAAGAATAGTATACCTTGATATTTATAAAATTCTGTAATAATTACAAAAAAAGTATTCTAAAATATTGACAATTGAATCGCAGTGAGATATATTAAAGACAGCTTGTAAATAAGCTGATAAACTCTCTCCGATGTCCAGCAATGCTGGACGGCAAGGTTCTCTTTTAGTGTTACTGTCTGAGAACCTTGTTTTTTTTAACCCGAATTAGTTTTGGAATTAAAAAAGCAAGGTTATTTATTTTCCTGTGTTATAACCGAATTTGGTGCAACAGAAGATGTTACCCATGTGTTACCACCAATTACAGAACCTTCACCAATAACAGTATCGCCACCAAGAATTGTTGCATTTGCGTAAATTGTTACGTTATCTTGAATTGTTGGATGTCGTTTTTTATCTTGCAAAACTTTTTTTACACTTAATGCACCAAGTGTCACTCCCTGGTAAATTTTTACATTGTTACCAATAACACAGGTTTCTCCAATAACGACACCTGTTCCATGGTCAATAAAGAAAGATTCACCAATAGAAGCTCCAGGATGAATATCAATTCCTGTTTTACCATGAATATGTTCGCTCATAATGCGAGGGATAATTGGAATACCATTTTTATATAGAAAGTGAGAAATTCTGTTTACAAGTATAGCTTCTAATCCAGGATAAGATAAAATAACTTCTTCATTGCTTCTTGCTGCAGGATCTCCATTCAAAGCAGCCTGGGTATCTAATTGAATTTTTCTGCGAATTTCAGGAATTTCTTCAAGTAATGCAATAGAGGCTTTTTCAGCAAGTTTAAAACAGTGTGATTCAACTATCAAAGAAGGGTCTCTATTTGTTCGGGATAAAGTATAAATCAAGGCTTTTTGAATTTCTTTGGTTAATTTTGCAATAATATTATTAACTTTTTCACCGGTAATATATCTTATGTTTGAAGGATTAATTTCTTCTGCAGTTCTAAAACCTGGAAAAACAAGACTTTGTAAATCAGATAGAACTGAAACTACATTTTGTCTGTTAGGAAAGTTTTCTGCATCATTGCGATTAACTAGACCATAATCATCATATGATTTTAAAATACTTTCAATAATTTTATCTGTTTGCATAATAACCTCGTTGATGATATTATCACAGAAAGAAGATAATTTCTATTAAAGAAATTCTATGAATTTTTACAAATTCCTTGTTGAATTTATTGACATTATTTTCATCTTAATTTATAGTTTCAAAACGCACGATTTTAAAAGCTGTGTGGAAATAATCTGCAATGCCCATGTAGCTCAGTTGGTAGAGCACCACATCGGTAATGTGGAGGTCTGCAGTCCGATTCTGCACATGGGCTTTAAAACAGTATAACAGTTAATGAGAATTAATTAGGAGTAAGATATGGGAAGCAAGAAAAAGGGCGCCGTAGAAATTATCGCTTTACAGTGTACAGAATGTAAGAGAAAGAATTATACTACTTACAAAAATCGTAAAAATATTACTGGAAAGTTAGAAAAGAATAAGTATTGTCCTTTCTGCCGAAAGAGTATTTTACATAAAGAAACAAAAGCAAAATAATTTAGGTATCTAATTATCAGTATTTGCTGATGATTTTACATATAGGGCAGTAGTTCAGCTGGTAGAGCAGCGGTCTCCAAAACCGCCTGTCGTGGGTTCAAATCCTGCCTGCCCTGATTTTTTAAAGGAATTAAGTATTATGGGTAAAGTATTTCAGTTTTTCCGTGAAAGCAAAGCAGAATTAAAGAAAGTTGTATGGCCAACTAAAGATGATGTATTCTCTTCAATCAGAGTTGTAATTGTATCAACATTCATTATTGCTATAGTACTTGGATTGTTTGACTGGGGCTTTACAGAATTATTCCGTTTAATAATGAAATAGGACGGATTAAAGATGTCAAGAAGTTGGTATATTCTTAATACTTATACAGGCTACGAAGGAAAGATTGAAAGAACAATCAGATCACTTTTAGATAAGAAAGAAATTGATTCATCTGTTGTTCTTGATGTAAGAGTTCCTGTTGAAGAAGTTGTAGAAATTAAAGACGGTAAAAAAAGAACAAGAAATAATAAATTTTTACCAGGCTATTTAATGCTTGAAATGGATTTACCAGAATTAGGTTGGAAAGAAACTTGTTCTAAATTGTATCGTATACAGGGCGTATCTGGTTTTGTAGGAAATATTAGTCGTAATAATCGTCCAAGACCAATAACAAATGACGAAGCAAAAAATCTTTTGATGAAATCTGGTGCAATTAAGGGTGAAAAACAGACTCGTGTTAAACCAAGCTTCTCTGTTGGAGATATTGTTAAAATTAACGATGGACCATTTGCTTCATTTACAGGAACTATTAAAGAAATCTTCCTTGATAAGGAAAAGATGAGTGTAGAGGTTCAGATTTTTGGACGTCCAACACCTGTTGAATTAAATTTCTTACAGGCTGAAAAAGCTTAGTATATAAAACCTGCAGTTTTAAAATTGCGGGTTTTAATTGTTTTTTGGCAAAATCAGGGATTTATGTTTCCCAAACATAAATCATTAATCCTGTTTTTGGGAGAGGTACAAGTCCGTTGGACAAAGGTATCTCGTTAGTAAGAAACCTTATGGTTCTTACACACCAATTTTAGGAGAAATAAAATGGCTACAAAAAAAGTTTCTGCTATTATCAAATTGCAGTGTCCTGCAGGAGCAGCAACCCCAGCCCCTCCAATCGGTCCAGCTCTCGGACCTCACGGTGTAAGTGCTCCAAAATTTGTTCAGGAATTCAATGACAGAACAAAGTCTATGGAAAAAGGATTGGTAATCCCTGTTGTTATTACAGTTTACCAGGACAAATCTTACACATTCATTCTTAAGACTCCTCCAGCAGCAGTTCTTATTAAGAAAGCATGTAAACTCGATAAGGGTTCAGGAAATCCTCTTCGTGATAAAGTTGCTACTCTTTCTAAAGCTGACTTGGAAGAAATCGCAAAAACAAAAATGCCAGATATCAATGCAAATGATATTGAAGCAGCAAAAAAAATCATCGCCGGAACAGCACGTTCAATGGGCGTAGAGGTGGAGCAGTAATATGAAACATGGAAAGAAATATAATGCAGCTGTTGCAAAATATGATCTTACAAAAAAATATGACATCGCTTCAGCTTGTAAAATGATTCAGGATATGAAGTTTGCAAAGTTTGATGAAACTGTAGAAGCTCACGTTGCTCTTCGTCTTGAAAAAAATGCTACTGTTCGTGATACATTGGTATTCCCAAATCAGTTCCGTGGCGAAAAGAAAGTATTGGTATTCTGTAAAGATGACAAAGTAAAAGAAGCTTTGGATGCTGGTGCAGCTTATGCTGGTGAAGAATACATCGAAAAAGTAAAGGGTGGTTGGCTCGATTTTGACGTTTGTGTTGCTACACCTGATATGATGAAAGATGTAGGTCGTCTTGGTATGGTTCTTGGTCGTAAAGGTCTTATGCCTAACCCAAAAACTGGTACTGTAACTCCAGATGTTGCAAATGCTGTTGCAGAACTCAAGAAAGGTCGTACAGAATTCCGTGCTGATAAAGCAGGTATCGTACATATTGCTGTAGGTAAATGTTCTATGGATGCAGATAAGATTATTGCTAACTTCAACACACTTCTTTCTGAAGTAAGTAAGAAAAAGCCTGTTGGAACAGCAGCAGGATTTATCCAGTCTGTTTCTGTAAGTTCATCTATGGGCCCAGGTGTTTGGGTTGACTTCAAGGAAGGTGAATAATGGCAGTAAGAGCAAAGAAAATTCAGCCAGCTAAAACAGCTGCAATTGAAGAAGCAAAAAAGATATTTGCTGATTACAGCGACTTTATTTTTGCTGACTACCGTGGATTGACAGTAGAACAGATTACTGCTCTCCGTGATAAACTTCGTGAAAAGAACGCTGTTCTTAAAGTTGTAAAAAATAACTTTGCACGTATCGCTTTCGAAGATATGAAAGTTGAAAACGTTTCTGATTATCTTAAAGGCCCTACAGTTGTAGCAATGGCTAAAGAAGATTCAAACGAAGTTGCTAAAGTTCTTTTCGACTTTGCAAAAGATGCTCCAGCTCTTTCAGTAAAAGGTGCTAGCATTGCAAATGAAATCTATGATCAGGCTAAAATCGAAGCTTATTCAAAGGTTCCTGGAAAGAAACAGCTTTATGCTATGCTTATGTCTGCAAT
>SAMEA3663269__coassemble_106_pt1 | contig 30016 bp, 23 predicted proteins | sample SAMEA3663269__metabat2_low_PE_036 | metagenome-assembled genome bin SAMEA3663269 (sample SAMEA3663269) | pig gut metagenome | biome: pig gut; feature: pig-associated habitat; material: faeces | place: China | collected 2013 | reverse complement strand
AAGAAATTACTCTTGAAATTAATAATAACAGGCTGAGAAACGTAAAATCAAGAAATTCTGAGATTTATAAAGAAATGAAAAATCTTAAGAGTATTAATACAAGATTAGTAAGTGAAAATACTCCAGCGGGTCAGAAATTTTCAGTTTTCACAAATCTTCCGTCAGAAATAAGCAGTGAAGAAATATGTGATGCATATTTTTTCAGATGGAAAATTGAGGAAGCGTATCACACATTAAAAAACAAGATGAAATTTGAAAGCGTAAGCGGTCAGGCTAGTATTTATGTAGAACAGGATTTTTTGGCACAGATTCATGTTTATAACATGATGGAAGATATGATTGAATTTGTTGAAGACGAACTTTTGAAATCCGACGAAAAAAAATCAAAATATCACCAGCATTTAAATGAAAACATGGCGATTGGACTTTTTGCACAGGATTTTATAAAGATTCTTTTGGAAGAGAATGGAAGAAAAAGATACAATCTAATGAAAACCCTAGAAAAAGACATGCAGAAATATCTGCTTCCCAAACGATTATCAATTTCTCAAAAAAGGACATTCAGGAAAGCAAATAAGTACTCTGCAAATCAAAAAAACAGTTTTTAATTCTTAAGTTGATGATGTTACTCGCCGTTACAGTCGCAGACGTCCTGTCTGCTCCTTCCACGGCGGCTGCGTTCACTAACTGCGACGTCCTGTCGCAGTTCCCCAAAAAACGCTCCATGTTTTCGCCTTTTTTGGGGCGTTCACTCCGCTTCGAGTCCTTCCCCCCTTAGCAAACTTTGTTACTGGAAACTCTATTGGGCATAAAAAAAGCTTCACTTATTAAGTGAAGCTTTCGTATAGCGGGGGCAGGACTCGAACCTGCGGCCTCCGGGTTATGAGCCCGACGAGCTGCCAACTGCTCTACCCCGCGTCGTATGTTTGGGTATATTACTCCCTTAATCAAAAAAAGTCAAGAGAAATGTTGTTAAAATTATATAAAATATGGAATTATTCTTCTTCTGAAGGAACTAAGGCTGTATATTTAATGCGACATTCTATAATTGCTAACAAGATTACTGGAATTGCGAACCAACGCAAATTGTTTTGGAATGCGGCAAAGAAATCATACATACCATGAAGGAAAAACGCATAAATAAAAAATTGGAACTTTGGTTTTTTATTAACTGCAGTATAAACGAATAATCCTTCTAAACCTGCACATGTCATATGGATTACATCGGAAGAAAACAATCTTATAAAAATCTGTAAATAAAGAATTGTTCCTCCTCTGCTGTATGCAATCTGTAATTTATCCAAGAAATATACAACTGATTCAAAACATCCCAATGAAATTCCAAACATAAATGATAAAAGCATGAACTTTAATGGCTTTTCTTCTGATTTTCCAGGTAATGGCCAGATTAATAATGCTTTAAAAGCTTCTTCAATCAAACCAAAGATTATAAGTGATTTCAGTAAAGAATGGATAACTGGATTTATAGAAATTGTTTTTGGTGTAGGAATCCAGAATTGTAAAAATGAAATTGGCAGAATTGCTACTAAACCCAGCATAATTGCTGCAAATAAATGAATTGCTTTAATTTCAAATTTCTTAAAAATCAGAAAACAGAAAATTACAGGAATAAAACATATTAAAATTGGAAGAATTATTTGAAAAATCATTTATTACCTCTGATTAAAGCAATTCATTTTTTTGATTATTTCTGACAGTTGCAATCTCCATCACAGCCACCATCGCAATTACAGTCTCCGCCGCAATCACCACCACAGTCACCGCCGCAGTTGCCACCGCATCCGCCTCCACAGCCACATCCGCAGCCACCTGAAAGCATTTGTTGTTTTTCTTCTTCTGATAATTCGCGAACTTCAACAACTTCAACATCAAAGTGCAATACTTTTCCAGCCAGTTCATGATTTCCATCAATAGTAATGTTATCACCTTCAACTTTTGTAACACGAACAATTGTTGGTCCAGCTGGAGTCGATACCTGAAACTGCATTCCTATTTCAATATCACCAGGAAGATCAAAACGTTCTCTTGATAATGTTGCAATTAGTCTTTCATCGTATACGCCATAACCTTCTTCTGGTTGTATTACAGCCTTAAATTTATCTCCTGCTGATTTTCCTTCAAGTTCTTTTTCCAGACCTGGAATTAAATATTCGTTACCATGAATATAAGCTAAAGGATTTCCACCTGCAGATGAATCTATTTCAACTCCATTATCATCCTTTAATGTATAATGGATTGCAACCATTTTATCTTTTTCAATTACCATTGCATGTCTCCCTGTTCTGGTGCATTATCCTGTACAACTTCTGTGATTTCTGGACATGCATCTTTTATATATCTTTCAATTCCCATTTTAAGTGTCATTGTAGCCATTGGACATCCGCCACAGGCACCTGTAAGATTCAAGTGAACCTTCATATCATCATCAATACCAACAAATTCAGCATCTCCACCATCAGCTTGTAACTGTGGACGGAACATTTCCAATGCTTCTAAAACTAAATCTGTAATTTTCTGATCAACTGCCATTTTATTCCTCCAAAATATACCTAATAAGGATAATATATTATAACAAAAAAGTCATTGAATATGATGATAATTAATCATCTAACTTTTCTAGCTTTCTATTTAAATTAATGATTTGTGCATGTAAATAATGATCCACAATATTTTTTTCTAGAATGCCAAGTGGTTCACCATTTGCATCAATGATAGGAATAGCATCAGTATCGTAATCTTCAAATAGTTTGTAGGCTTCTGGGAGCAGGGTAGAAGGTTTACAAGTTATTGCAGGTGTATCCATTACATCCATTGCAAGCATAGATTCTGCAAAATCTCCAATTTGCATTACTTCTTTTAAGTGTTCAAGAGAAATAATACCCGCAAGATTTCCATCATTTCCTTTTACAACATAGTTTAAATTTTGATTGTGGCTAAATGAATTTAATATAGTGAAAAGGCTGTCTGTTTCCATAACAATTGCTGGGGATTCTGAATCGCAAATATGATTTTTACCCCATGTTACATCATTTACTCTGGAATTCTTCTTAATATCTTCAACGGTAACGTTTAATCCACATTCTCCCGCTTTTGTTACACCTATTTTTACAAAAATTGGGCCAATCAATTGAACTATAAAAGTGGTTGCTGTAATGATTAAAAGGATTTGTGGACCAATGGAATCTGGAAAATCGTTTCCTGCAGCAATTGAAAGACCTATTGCAACTCCAGCCTGACTTAATAGACAATAAGGCAGATATTTTTGAACTGTTTTTGGTGCTTTTGTAAGCCATGCTCCTAAACTTGATCCAATGGATTTTCCCAATGTTCTTGCCAAAACATAAATTATGGCAATTATTCCTAAAAAAGGTGTGATAATCCATATATTTAGTTTTGCTCCAACTAAAACAAAGAACAAAACATAAACTGGTGGTGTGAATTTTTCAATGGTATTAAATAGCGGGGTAGCTTTTGTTTTTGAAAAATTTGCTGCAAACGCTCCAATAGACATGGCTGCAAGAATATTATCAAGATTAAAAATTTGAGAAAAGCCTGTACATAAAAATAAAGTGCCTAATGTAAGTGAAAGTAAACGACTTTCTTTATTTATTAGTTTTTTGGAAAAGAATTCAACTATGAACCCAAATAAACAGCCCAAGGCAATTGAACCAAATATATCTTTAAAAATATTCAGTAACTGAATTCCAAAAGGAAGGCTTTTTCCGCCAATAATTGGGCTAACTATTGTTGAAGCAATTGTATATAAAACCAGAGCAACTGCATCATCCATTGCAACTATACCGTAAACTGTTGTAGTTAATGGTCCTCTTGTTCTATATTCTACAAGAACATCTGTTGTAGCGGCCGGTGCTGTTGCAGAACAGATTGCACCTAAAATAAGTCCTAAAGACACTGAGCGGGCAAAGTCTTTTGTTACTGCATAATTAATTACGGTAACAAGAGTACAAACCACAATAGCAGGTGTAATTGCTTCAAAAAGTAAAATACTAACAAACTGTTTTCCATATTTCTTTATGGTTTGACCTTTTAGTTCTCCACCTACAAGAAATCCTATAAAAGAAAGTGCAATTGTGCTTACACTATCCAGGGCAGAAATAACTCTTGGCTCAATAACATGAAATCCTGAAGCACCAAGAAAAATTCCAATAACAATGTATCCTACTACCTGTGGTATTTTTAATTTTTGAAAAAGCCATCCGCCTAAAGTTCCGGCAAAAATTATCAGTCCTAGCATCAGAACAAACTTTGTTGTTTCTAATTGTCCAAAGTGCATAAACTGAGGTAAAAGGTGAGCTAAAGGGTTATCCATATTTTCCTCATTTTTAATATATAAAAGACTCTACAATATCTTTAAAAGAACGTTTTTCTTGGGATTTTGTCTCATCAAAGTAAAGCCATTCATAGTAAAGTGAAGCGGATACAAGCTTTCGTCCATATTCACGAGTTTCGCTATATGGAAGTGTTTCCAGGAAAAGATCTCCAGGCATATTTTTCTTTTTTCCAAATTCTACCATGGAACTAGAAAGCCATCTTCTTACTCTTGTTATTCCTGCATTATATGAAAACAATGCTTGTAACGCCGAGCCATCACATCTGGTAATTAATTCGCTTATATAATATGTGCCAAATCTGATATTTGTTTCCGCATCAAGAAGTGAAAAATCTTTAACTTTTAGTTTTGCAGCAATATCATTCCCTGTTAATTTCATTAGCTGAGTAAGTCCCACGGCTCCAGCTGTACTTTCAACATCTTCATCAAAAAAACTTTCGCTGCGAATTAATGCATAAATCAGGTTTTCGTCTACTTCGTATTCAGAGGCGTACTTTGTAACTAAATCAGAATAAAATCTAGGATAAATTAGTTTTAATTCTTCTTTTTCCAAAAATTTTGTAGTGATATTTGCAGAACGGGCAGAAATTCTAATACTTAAAGGATAATAATCATGATCCCATTCTCCACAATCATGTAAAAACTGAGCCAGTTCCATGGAAACTTCTGTAGAAACTCCCAGTTTATATAATTTTTGCCACTCTGGATAAATCTTTTCAGGATAACCAAAATATTTGTAGCCCAAAAGAAGATTTTCCGCACTTTTATTTACAGGGATATCTTTGTTATCTGCATAAACACAAAGTATGCGGGCCATTTCATCATCAGAATATCCAAGTCTATATGCCGCAAGAATTTTATAATAAGGATTAATTCCACAATTCAAGGCACGGGTAAAGGCTCTTTCAATTTCTATATCTGTATCTTTCCCTTTTTTGATATAACCTTCTTGTAAAAGGCGGCCATAAATATATGCAATTTTTGCAGTTGTTTCGTTTGATGCGTATCCATCAATCTGGTCTAAAAGGGTTCCAAAATATTTCCAGTTCCCGTTTACCATTAAAGATGGAATCATTGTATCGAACAAATCATCAAAATATTCTGGATCAGACCACTGTGAAGCATAAGTACTAATATTTTTAATTGTATCTGTATAAGACTGATTAATTTTTACTTGCAGCAAATACCACAAAGCATCGTCTTTCTGGCTATCATTTTTGGCATTTTGAATTGCTGTTTCAAAACAATTAATTGTCTGACTATAATGATCATCCAGCTTGCTGTAAAAGCGACCTGCATAAAACCAGAAATAAAAAGCAGAATCAAAATTACTGTATTCCTGAGCTAATTCTGTAAAAAGATTTCCATTTTTAAGATAATTGTTGCTGCCATATAAATATGCCTTTCCAATATCTGAAATTAATAAAGGATAAGGCTCTGTATGGGCTTTATCAAAAAGTTCAAATAAAGTTTGTGCTTTTTCCAGACATAAAGAATAATCTTTTTTGTATAAATCAATTCTGTATGTAATTAAAAACTGATGAAGAGAATATTCTTTTTCTGATTCTGGTAATTCTGCAGAATAGGTGTCTCTATAAAACGTATAATGATAATCAGATATTTTTCTTGAAATGAACCATTTAAAAACTTCGGATTTATAATGTTTTGATCCAGTTTTTTCCATAGCTTCCATTCTGATTTTTAAAAGTTCATTATCACTTTCAGAAAGATCCAGATTATTTGTTAATTCTATAACTTTATTATATTCTTTTGCGTCATAAAATTGTTTTGCGGCAATTAAGTAGGACTCTTCATCTGGAAACATGTCTATAAGATTTTGGCATGCTTTGATTTTTTCCTGGAGGGAACCCATTGTTGTAAGATATTCGGCACTTTTTTTTGCACAAAAGTAAGTTCCGTTTTTCATACAACTCTGGAATTTCTGTCTTGCCTGATTTTCTTTTTCATCATTCAGTAATTGAAGTCCTAAAAAATAATCTGTATCTGGGCCAAAAACTTCCTGAGGTGAATTTACCTGTGGTTCTGATGCAGAGCAGGAAGAGATAAAAAGGATAAAAAATATTGAAGAAATAGTGTTTACAAGTTTTTTCGAAATTTTCAATTATGTAAAATCCTAAAGTGCTGGAATGGTTATTACAGTTCCAGAAATAATGTGATCGGGATTTTTAATACCATTAAAATTTGAAATCTTTTTATATTTCCAAGGGTTTTTATAATAAGTTTCTGCAATATCCCAAAGTGTGTCGCCCCATTTAATTTTGTATTGTACATTTGAAGTTTGAACTTTTTGAGTTACTGCCGGTTCAACGGTTTGTGCATCTTTAATAACCAGAATTTCATTTTCTTTTGCTTCTGGAGCTTTGGGAATTTCGTTTGTTTCCTGTTCTACAATCGCAACAGAGTTATCCTCTTTTGCAGCTGCATCTGAACGATTTTTTTTGATGCTTGAACTTATTGGAATAAAGAGAAGCAGAACTAAAGTTGCAAGGATACAAATTATTGCACAGCAGACACAAATCCAAACAGAAATTTTAGATTTTTTTGGAAGATTTTCTTCGTGATATGCCGAATCTCCCATTTCTGTTTCACTATCATATAGCCCTTGAAAATTTAATGGATTATCCTCACTTGAGCCGCTTGGAATAAAAATTGGTTCAGGATCTGAATCCTCTGTGATTGTATAGTCATCTGGAGTTTCCAATTCTTCTGGAGTACGGGAAATTAATGGAATTGTTGAATCGCTTCTTGCACCTGTTTCTGGATCCGAAATATGTGCTTCTAACTGATTGTTTTCATCTAAGGTGATTGAAAAAGAAAGGTTAGGTTCACCATTTTTATGTTCATTAAGATTTTCAATTTTGAGAGTATCAATATATTCAGCATCATCCATGGAACCTGATTCAGAACGGAATAAATCAACCATAACGCAAGTCTGATTATTATTTGCGGTTGTGAGATTAAGATTTTTTGTTTCTGGAGTTCCCTCTTCCAAAACAGGAAAGAAACTACCATCTGCTAGTTTGATACCTATCTTTTTCATATCTATTATTTTATTGATATGTAAATTCTGTAACTGAAACTAAATCGTTTACGGTTGTTCCAAATTTCTGTGCAATTGCATATTCAGAAACTTTTGCAACATTACCAACAGAATCATATTTTACAATTACACGGTATATAATTTCTTTTGTATCATCATAAGTTGTAATTTGTGAAATTGTTCCGTCCTGTGCATATTTGAAAACAAGCTGTTCTTTAGTCATTTTTAATGTGTCATATACAGTAATAGAATCAATTTTTCCATTTTTTGCATAAACATATGTGGTTTCTTTATCCAAAGAACCATCAGCACAATATTCTGAAATTACAGAAACACGATTTGCCTCATCATATTTTGTAACAATTTTCCAGATTAAAGCACCTTCACCATCATAACCTGTTTCATCAACAAGATTTCCATTTTGATATGTATAGATGATTTTTTCTTTAAGAGTACCGTCTTTTCCATATTCAGAACAATCAACTTTCTGTTTTCCATTGTAAGTTGTAACAGTTTTCCAAATTAATTCCTGTTTTGCATTATAACAATTCTGTTCTGTAAGATTTCCAAGAGCATCATATGATGAAGTGATTTTTTCGATTACAGCATCCTTAGGAGAAAGTTCAACAAGTTCAACTTCTTTTCCAGATGTATTTAGAGTACGAACAATTTTTGTATTTGGAGTTCTAAAATAGTTACCAAATTTTGAAGTAATTGTAAAATCAGTCTGTGTAAAATTTTTAACATTTCCAGAAACAGGAGCATAGGAAAGAATATCCAAACCGAATAATGATGTACATAAAGCTGCTACAGCAATAAAAGATAAAAGCTTTTTCATGAAACCTCCATTTTCTTTTTCTTCAGTCAATCCATTTAATTTTGAAGAAAAACAGATATAATAATAATAACACAAAAATTTTAAAAAAGAAGTCTTTTTTATAAAAAGGATTATTAATATGACAGATTTACAGTGGAAATTTTTTGAAGCATTTAAGATTGAATTTAGGGCAAAAGTACAGGAATGGATGTCAATGACAGATGTATTAATTCCACTTCAAAAAAAAGCGGCTGAAGATTGTGGTGTTCCTTTTTATCCAATTGAAACCTCTGTGGTTTACAATACTGATCTAGAAAAAATCAAAAAGGAAGATGATATTCGTTTAATAGTAATTGGTGATAATCCTGGTAAATCGGAACAATTAAAGGAAAAACAGGCATATCTTGTGGGACAAGCCGGAAAAATTGCAGAAGGTTATTTTAGAAGAAATCCTGAATTTGATGTGGATTTTAGAAAAAATGTTATTATTTTAAATAAAACACCTGTTCATAGTGCTAAAACTGCAAATTTAAAACAGATTATTAAAGAGGGTGGAGAAAAAGTTGCAGCCTTAATAGAAGAAAGTCAGATTTGGATGGCACAAAAAACAGCTGAACTTATGGCAAATCTGATTTATGGTGCAGAATTTGAAGAACAGAAGCCTGAATTATGGCTTGTTGGATATGCAGAGCTAAAGGGAAAGGGCATTTTTGTAAAATATCGGGATTGTCTTAAAGAGAGCTGCTTGAAATATGGAAAAGATGTGTGGGATAGAGTTTATGTCTTCCAGCATTTTTCCATGAATTGCTTTACCAAAGATTTGGCAAACCGGATAGAAGACGGAACTTTAACTGTTAAAGGATTAAAAAATCAGATTCATCAACTAGGTGAATTTCACAGAAAAGAGATTTTTGAATAAAACGTCAAGGGATTTTTTGATTGTTTTTTGAAAAGACCTATAGTTCTACAATCCGGGCACCAGATTTCTGGTCTATTTTTCCTTCCTTAGGTTTTTTTACTGAAATTAAGTCGCCACTTGTTAACTGTTTGTTTCTTGTGGAGATGAGTGTTAATCCAAGCTTACTGCACCCATAAAAGCCAGTGCGTCCAGCTGGAAGAGGGAATGGGTCAGAATTAATTCGGATTTTTATTTCATCATCAGTTTTATTTTCAGAAGGTTGTTTTGTTGAAATTGCAATAAAGGCTAGAGTAGCTCTATCTTTTGAAAGTTTTGCTTGTTCTGAAAGTTTTAATAGTTTTGCAGGGGCATCAACTGTAGAAAATGAAAAATTGCACCATTTATGTTGACTTCCAGTATATGCTTTAAATCCATTCATTGGGCATTCTTCTGCATGTGGACATGGTGCCAATACATATTTTTCTATGCCAATAAATCTGTCTCGAAGCAAAGATAATGTTCTTGCAGCTTTTGGAACGCCAGGTTCTACAAGCAGGAAATTTGCTTCTTTGGTTCCGTAATTTGTTAACTGTTCAAAATATTTTTTTGTCTGATATTCTGGAGGCATGTGGCTGGCTTGATCCAGTTCGTTGAGCATGTTTGCACAAGTAATAAAATCGCATTTTTGTTTAATATTTGTTCCAAAAGAACCTTTCACGCGAATTATTTTCCATGGTTCACAATTTGTTTTTGCAGAAACAGAAAGATATAAATCTTCTCCAAGGGCAAGGGAATTAGATGAAACATCCAGACAATACCAGGTGAGTTTCTTTTCTTTTAATTCTGGACGAGCAAGCCATAATGCAATTACAACAGTTAAAGGTCCGCTTCCTAAATCTAAACAAACAGAATCTTCTTTTGGAAAAAGTGAATCAGGAAGATTGCTAAATAGACGAACCAAACGTACTAGATTCCACCAGGTATAATAGCGAACATATGATGATAACTGAACAGTTTCATTCATGTAGCCAAGTCGGCGGGTGCTTCTTTCGTCTGTAAGCTGATGGGAAAATGCTTTGATATTATCAGGGAGCTGTTGCAGCTGTTTACTGTTTAATGGGCGAACTCCCTGAATTATTTCATCAAAATTATTAATGATGTTTAAACTTTCTTTTGAAATGGAGTGAGTTGAAAAGAGGGATGGATATATATTTTTTTCAGTTTTGTTTTCCCTTTCAACTAAGCTTCCACTTTTTTTTAGATCTATGTTTTTATCATTTGTCTTTTTATTAAAGGTGGTTTTGCCTGATTTTTTTATATCAGAAGCTTTTACTCTGTCTGAGCTTCCAACTGATTTTTGTGTTCCTGATTTTTTTTCTGTTTTTTCTGTTTTTTCTGTTTTATCAGAGCTTTTCTTCTGGAATTTTGAATAAAATTTGTCTTCTGCCATAGTTCTTTTTATATTTTTTTTAATTCAAGAAAGGCTTGTGTTAAATAACTTCTAGCTTCCTGAATCTGCTTAATAATATCTGCATTTTGTTGAACGGAATGTGCTTCTTCGAGAATTTGCTGTCCGGCACCTTCTGCAGTAAATTTTTTTTCGTTAATTAAATATTTAATGCGGAAAATAAGTTCGACTTCTTTTTGAGAATATATTCTTCTTCCGTTATTATCCTTTTGGGGAGTAAAACCTGGAACAACCTCTTCCCAATAGCGTAAAACGTGAGATTTTACACCTGCAAGCTCCTCTATTTGTCCGATTGTATAAGTCATTTTTATCTTCTATTCCCTATCTTCCCATTTTTGGCGGCTGCCTTTAAAATCAAGTTGAACAGGAATATGATCATAACCCAAATCTTCTCTTATACGATTTTTCAGGTATGTAACATAAGTTTCTGGAACAACTTCTGGTCTTGTTGCAAAAAGCATAAACTGAACAGGATTTGTTCCTATTTGTGTCATATATCGAATTTTAAAATGTCCTGTTTTACTTGCTGGTGGCGGATATCTGTCTAACCAATCTTGAAGGGCTTTGTTTAGAGCTGCAGTTTCAATCTTTTTGGTAAGCTGTGAATACAACTGGATTGTAGTGTTAAGGAGCTCTTTTATACCTTTGCCTTCCAAAGCTGAAAGAGGGAGGATTGGTGCAAAATCCATGTGGGCAAACATAATGTTCATCCATTCACGAACACTCTTTATAGCTTTATTTCCCTGATCCTCTTTTAAGTCCCACTTATTCAAAACAAAGATGATTCCTCGTCCTTTTTCAAAAGCAAGGGAACATATTTTTTTGTCCTGTTCTGCAAGACCTTCAACTGCATCAATCATTAAGAATACAACGTCACATTCATCAAGAGTTTTGATTGCACGGTTTACAGAATAATATTCAACATCATCTGTAACTTTTGCTTTTCTACGGATTCCCGCTGTATCAAGAACTTTGAAGTAACGTCCACCATATTCAAATTCTCCTTCTACAACATCGCGGGTTGTTCCAGCATAATCACATACAATAGATTTTTCAGAATGTGTAAGTTTGTTTGAAAGAGTTGATTTTCCTGTATTTGGTTTTCCAAGAATTGCAATTTTAATTGGACGGTCTGTACTTACAACCTTTACTCTTGAAAAGTCACATTTTTTTTCTACAAGTTCACTAAGTTCACCAAAACGATCTCCGTGTTCTGCAGAAATAAAGAGTAATTCATCAAAACCATATTTAGCATAGTTCCAGGCTTCTGCTTCGTTTTTTCCTCCCTCTGTTTTATTTACAACTGCAATTACTTTGTTCCAGTAAGGGCGCATGCGGAGAATGAATTCTTCATCTTCACCAGTAATAACCCCTGCTTCAAGAACAAGGATTACAACATCAGCTTTTTCTATCATTTCAAGGGAGCGTTCTACAACATAATCGTCTAATTCTGCTTCCATGGTTCCAATGTCCCGGGTAAGTTTATAGCCACCTGTATCTACAAGGTGAACTGGTTTGCTGTTTAAAATGGCTGTGGCTTCTACAGGATCCCGAGTAACACCAGGCTGGTCATTTACAATAGCAATGCGTCTATGAAGGAATCTGTTAAATAAAGTTGATTTACCTACATTTGGACGACCGGCAATTACAACAACAGGTAAGCCTTCATATTCCATGTCTTCTGGTGCAAGGTCACCGTTTACAGTAACTGTTCCATCTTTTGCAACATGTACTTCGCATTTCTGTGCTTCTTTATCAATGAAATCTGGTAATTCTTCCTGTTTTTTTGAAGTTACTTCCTGTTTAGGTTTAGAAAAATCGGGTTTTGCTTTCTTTTTTGCCATAATACGAAGAGTATATCATATTATGGCGAAAAAGTTAGTAGTTACCGCCGCCTAATTTTGCGGAAAGTTTAAGTGCTACGACAGGTTTTTCGTCCCAGTCTGTAACTGTAATGTATGGACCTGCACCAAATGAAAGTGCTGAGTTTACAGAATAATTAGCTGTTGCAGAGAAGGTTGCAACTGGAAGATTAATGTCTGATTCTTTAAGACCCATTGCTCCGAGCTGTGAAAGGCCAGCTGTTGTAACAAAAACATCATTGCGACCAAAGTTCATCATGCCAAAAAGAGAAATTGAAAGGTCTTTAACATCACCAATCTTTCCAAAGTTTGTAATGAATGCAATATTGTGTCCCTGATAAAATTCAGGAATTAATATGCCTGGAATAGAATATAATTTATCTACATCATTTCCATCATAATAATACTGAGTGGCCAATGTAATCTGAGGATCTTTCCAATAGTAGCTTACGCCAACTGTTGCCTGGAAAATACTTGATTTATTATTCCAGCTTGAGTCAGCCTCCCATTCTGAGCTTCCACCGTACTGATAAAGTGCTTCTCCAAAGATTGTCATTTTTTTGAGACTACCACTTGCTGTAATCATAGCTTTAGGAGCGGCTTCGTATTTGTAATATGCACCTGTTCCAATTTCCCATCCTCCAAGAAGAAATTCATATTTTGCTGCAAAGGCTGTTTTATTTGCTTTGAAGTCTGATGAAGGAACTGCATAAAGCCATAAACAGTTTAATGAATCTGGGAAAGTGATTTGTGCTCTTAAATTTAGACAGCCATCAACCTGTGCATCTGTATCTTCTGGATTAATTGATGATGTGTTGATAATGTCTGAAACTGGGCTAAAGAAAAATCCTGTGCCCCAGGAAACTGTGTGAATACCAAAACGGAAATAGGCTCTGTCTGCAACAGAAAAGTCTGTAAAGCATTCTTTTACATTTAAGTAGTCAGAAATAGCAACGGGAACAACTGTTGAAGCAGGACTAAGAATTGTACCTGTTCCAACACTAGTGAAAGGATAATTAAATGCAAATTTAGTATAAATGCGTAAATCCTGAACTGGACGGGCATCAATACTAAGTGTTGAATTTAATGTTGGTGTAAGAGTTGTATCAGCAAGATTGTCTGAAAAAGATTTATCTTCCGAAGAAAATAATGTTGTCATTGTAGAAATGGAAGAAGAAAGACTTCCTCCAATTTTTACGCTGCCGTTTTCAAATAAGATTCCTTTGGAAAGATCTGATGAAGCAGATACAGATGTTACTTCTTCAATTCCATCATCAAAAAAGAAATCATCATCTTCAAACTGGGCAAAGGCTGCAATTGCAATAAGATTTAATAATATTAATACTGTAAATAATTTTTTCATTTTTAAATTCTCTTATGTGATAAAAACTAAGGAATCTATTTTGTTGAAAAGATTCCTTATAGCGTTTTTTCTAGTTTAATCCTTCCAGGTAAGCTTTTGTGAAAAGGCGATCTGGCAATTTATCGAAAGTAAGGTCTGAAATAACCTGCTGAGTACTTTCACCCTTGTTCAATTCATCTTTCATAATAATCTGAGTTGCAACATAACCTGCTGGAACTTTTGAATATTTTGGAATAAGAATTGTTCTCATCAAACGGCCTGAACCAGAAAAATCTTCTTCTTTTAATACAAGAGGAATATCTTTTCTAATATAAAGTGTTGATTTCTGATATGAAGGCTCTGTAGTTTTTGCATCCAAAGTAATGATATAAACCTCATATTTTCCAAGTGTACCTGTTTTAAATTCAGCAATATTGTAATTATCACGCCAACGAGTTTTTGACTGGTTTACATCATCAAGTTTTACATCTGAATCACCAAGAGCTTCTTTAATAGAAGTGTGAGTGAATTTACGGCTGATTGGATCGTAAGTCCAAATGTTATCTCCATCACGCAAATAACCTTTTCCTTTATCTGCTTGTGGGAAAATCTGTACAATGGTCATTAAATCTTTATCTGTGCGTTCATAAATCTTGTACTGAAGATTTTCCTTTGGTTTTCCAGGTTTTTCAATAACAAGAGAAATTGTGGCAGAATAATCTCCGTGATAAGCAAGTGTATCATCAGTAGATTCAAGAATTTTATAAGCCTGCTCTGCTTCTTTTGAAGAAACCTGTGCAAATATAAATGTTGCAGCTAATAGCAAAGCAATAGAAGTAACTATTTTTTTCATTTTTTCCTCCAGGAATAAAATTTAATTATTTAAATGTTCTGAGTGCTTCGGCAGGATTCATTTTTGCAGCTTTTCTAGCAGAACCCCATACAGCCCATGAAGTTAAAGCTATCAAAAGGATATACTGAACAATAATTGAAATTGCAGAAAGCTTGAATGTAAAATGTCCGTTATCCAAGAATAATCTTAATGCTTCATTTGAGACAGGTATAAAATGAACAATTGTCATTGCAACTACTGAAATTAAAAGTCCTAAGACTGCACCAAGGATACAAAGAACAACAGCTTCTGTTGTAAAAATTTTTCCTGTAGTCTTTCCTTCCATTCCGAGAGCACGCATTGTACCAATTTCTCTGATTCGTTCATACAAAATCATGCGGTATGTGTTAGAAATGCCGACCATAACAATGAACAAAATTACAAGAAGAATAACTGTAGCTACAACATGGACAACGTTTACAACTGTTTTAATTCCACCAATCTGGTCATAAAGGGCTTCAACTCCCCATTTTGTTCCTTCCCACTGGTTATCTTCACCTTCGAACTGTTTTGTGATTCCTCTACCAATATTTGTAGGATTTGTCATCATGGCCTGAAGTCGGCTTGAAACATTTTGACCATCTTCTCTAAGTTTATTTTCAATTAAATTAGCAACTTTAACCTGTTCCTCTTTATTATTCAAATAAATTGAGAAAATTGTATAACCATCTTCTGGAAGTCCAATTAATGTGTTCAATTCTGCCAGGTCTGTGTAAGCCTGAAGTGTATTAATCAAACTGTTTGATTTGAAAATACCAGCAACTGTTAAATCTGTTACTGCATTCTGACCATAAACAGTTGATGTAGAGAAGATAAACTGATCTCCAACTTCAAGACCTAAAGATTCAGCAGTTTTATCACTAATAAGAACTGAATATGGTTTAAGATTTTCAATTCCACCAGAAACAAATTGGAAAGAATCAGTAAGGTCTTTATCTGAAAGGTCTCTACCATAAAGCTGCACTACAGATTTATTTCCTTCAAAAATTACGCGTCCTGTATTTGTTGAATAAAAGGAAACGGATTTATAATTAATTCCACTTTCTTCAACAAGATTTTTTATGTATGCACCATCTCTAATAATGCTGATAAGCTGAGATTTCTTTCCTTCTTCTGTTGGTGGAATTTTTTCAATTCCCTGAATAAGAACTGTACCACCAACTAACTGTGCAATCTGATTTTCCAGGTTATCAACAATACCGGCTGTTAAACCGTCAATTGCTGTAACAACGAAAAAACCAAATGCAATTGCAATAGCAAGTATGCTGTTTCGTTTTTTCTGTCTTGTAAGATTTTTAAAAGCCAGTTTATAAATAATTACTTTTCTTGCAAAATTTAATTGTATTCTTTTTATTAATCCTATTCTTGTTTTCATACTAGTTACCACTTGAAAGAGCTTTAAGAGGAGTAATCTTTAATGCTGAACGAACCGGATAAATATTACTTAAAAGACTTCCACATAAAGCAATAATAATTGTTACGATGATGATTTTGAAAGTTGGGGAGAAGTGTAATAATCCACCTCCAAGAATCATCTTTGCAATGCTGTTTGTAATTACAATGTTACAAGAATTGAAAATTGTCATTGCAATGAAGGCAATAATTACACCAATTATTGCGGATATAAAAGTAAGAATAAATGTTTCGGTTGAAAAGAGAGTTTTTACAAATTTCTTTCCAGCACCAATAGCCCGCATTGTACCAATCTCACTTGTTCTTTCAATAACGCTTACGGTCATTGTATTCATAATGATAATGAATACTACAATTGCAAGGATAATAATCAAAATATTGAAAACTAAACCAATACCTTCAACTGAACCAGAATAGGAATAAGCGGCTTGTTTCCAATCCATAACCTGAACATTTAAGTCTTCTGCTTGGAATTTTTCTCTTAATTCTGCAATGGTTTCTTTTTCCTTATCTGCTTTCATAAGGATAAATTGCCAGGAACCATCATCAGTTTTATTTAGCTGGTCGCGAAGAGTTGTATCACCAAGAATTGCATCAAAATCTGTTGTGTTAGCTGCTAAAATATCATGGTCTTCAGAAATATCACCAAAGAAATCCTCTGAGTCACCAAACAAGTCGTCTTCTGAAAGTTCTGAGATTGAAAGGTCTACAGAATCTGGCAATTCTTCTTTAAATGATGCTGCGTAAGTTAAATCTGCAAAGGAGCGGGCTAATTCTGGATTACAATAAATAATCTGGAACATAGCAGAATTTTCGTTAGGTGGATTAAAAACACCAACAAGTTTAGCTTCACGAATAACACCTTTTGAGTTTGCACCCATAATAAGCAATGTATCTCCAATTTTTAAATCTTCCTGATAAAGGCTGATGAATGCATTTTTAACCCGGGTATCAATCATAATTTCATTTGTACCAGGTGCGGGGTAAGTTCCTTCTACAAAATTTACACTAGGAAATGTATTCCAATATGTGTCTGCTTCACCGGCAAACAGCATGGAAATTGGAAGGTCGTCAAAACCAAGGTCATCTCTGTCTGCAATGGCAGATAAATCCATTTCCAGACCTTTTGCTACAAGAACTTGGGCAGAAATTAATTTTGTCTGTTTTTTAATGCCGTCGGTTTCATCAACAATTTTCTGAACTTTTTCTAAATCTGGAATTGCAGGAATTTGAGGAATTTCTGTGGAAATGTTTGTAGAATTCATTCCAAAAATATCAATAATTGTACCTTTGGGATTTTTAATTGCAATTGCGATGTCACCTGTATAATTTGCGCGGAAATCTTTTTCAAGTCCACGGTTCACGGATTCAAGGAAAGAGTTTCCCATAACAACAATTGCAATACCAAAAATGAGGAATAATGCAATAATGATTGTTTTGGACTTATGCTCTTTTAAGTTCCGCATTGCCAATTTAATAATTTCTTTCATTGTTTCTCCAATTAATTTTTTTTGGTTACTCACTATAATTTGTAAACATCAGAACCTGTTTTGTATTCATCATGAAGGATTTTTCCATCCAGAATATGAACAACATGGTCACACATATCAACAATGCGAGAATCGTGAGTTGAAAAAATAAAGGTTGTCTGTAAATTAGGATCTTTATTTAATGATTTCATAAGTGAAAGAATCTGACTTGAGTTTGTAGAGTCCAGGTTTGCAGTTGGTTCATCAGCAAGGATTAATGGAGCTTTTGTAACAAGAGCGCGGGCAATTGCAACACGCTGGCGCTGACCACCAGAAAGTTCTGTTGCCTTGTGATCTTTCCAGTCTGTAAGACCTACTTTTTCAATTAAGTAGTTAATCCATTCTTTTTTCTGAGCCCTTGTAAAATCGTCTACAGGGCTTTTTGAAGCAGGATTTTTTGATTCCAGAATAAGTGGGAATTCTATATTTTCATAAACATTTAAAACTGGAATAAGGTTGAATGTCTGGAAAATAAAACCTAAATGTGAACGGCGTAAAGCTGTAATGTATTTGTCCAGTTTTTTAGGAACAGAAGTTAATTCTTTCTTTTTCTTTTCACTAGAACCTGATGATGCCCATCTTGTATTATTTACTTCTACCTGATTAAGTTTTACATCTTTGTAAACATCTGTATCACCAATAACAATAGAACCAGAGCTTGGTAAATCAATTAAGCCCATCATATTAAGAATTGTAGATTTACCAGAACCAGATGGTCCTGAAATGGCTGCAAATTCGCCTTTTTCGATTTTAAATGAAACACCTTTAACTGCTTCAACTCTCTGTTTTCCCATAGGATAACTTTTGTGAATGTCATGTAAACTGATAACCGACATGATTCCTCCTAAAGCAACGTACTACAACGTTATAACTAATATTCGTTAACCATAATAAATTCTGTTAGGAGTTACAACAAAATTCTAATAAGAACATTCTTATTTTTGGATGTTTCCTTTTAGCGCTGATAAGAATTCTGAATGTTTAGTTGGGTTCTGTATTTTGTAACAGTTCTTCTTGCAATTTTTATGCCCTGCTGATTAAGTATTTGTGTAAGCTGTGAATCTGAAAGGTTTGCATTATGTGTTGCTTCAATAATCTGAGATAATTTGCTTTTAATGGTTTCGGAAGAAATTTTTTTGCCATTGTTTGTGTCTATTCCAGAAGTAAAGAAATAATCAGCAGGAAAAATACCCCATTGGCATTGAATATATTTGCTGTTTTTTTTGTTTGCCATGCGACTGACTGTAGATTCATGAATATTGCAGATTTTTGCTAATTGTCTGCGGGTAAGAGGAACCAGATTTCCTTTTCCTTCTAAAAAGAATTTTTTTTGAGCGGAAACGATGGCACAGCCTTGAAGAGCAATGGTATTTTTTCTATATAAAAGGCTTTGTATGAATTCTTTTCCCTCCACGAAATATTTTTTATTTTGTGGCATTTTTGAATAAACCGGATTTAAGCGAATTTCTGGAAGAATACCAGATGCATATTTTACCTGGAACCATATTTTATCTGTTCCTTTTATTTTTCCATTTTCAAAATCATCTTCCCTAAGATATCCCTCTTGGGGTTCTACAGTCAAAACTACATCTGGTTGATTAAAGCGAGAGGCATTTTCATCATAGGCGAATGCAGCGGCAGGATGTGGATTTAAATTTCGAATATAATCAATGGAATTTTGAACTTCTTCAATTGTTATTGGAATATTATCAATAGGTGTTTCAGCTGCAAAACTTTGGGAATGCCATTTTTCCAGATATTTTTTGATGTTTTTTTGTACCTGGGCACTAACAGGAGGAACTAAAAGCTCCAAATGATTATTTAAAAGAAAAAGTGTAAGTTCAGATGCATCTGCTTTTACTTGTGCCTGAATTAAAAGACTTTCTTCTGGAGTTTTGCAGCAAACTCCTACAGGATCCAGATGATGAATTAAATCCATACATTTTGACAACATTTTTTTATTTTGCTGAGGACGATTTTTATCTAGCAAAGTAACAGGATCTAGCATGGAACCATAACAACCATTTTTATCCAGATTCTGAATTAAGGCAATGCAAAGACTATGTTCATCTTCTGAAAGCTTTTCAAGATTTACCTGATTTATTAAATGCTGCTGCAGTGTTTCTGTTTTATCTTCGGTCTGCTCAAGAATATTTTGATTGTCTGATGAAGAAATTTTTTGGGAGTTTTTATAATTTATTTCGAAAGGATCAAAAACAATTTCCAGAGCAGGATTATTATCAACTGCTTTTAGAATTTCTTCTCTTAAATCTTTACTTCCCATGGCCAGATACTTTAAGGTCTGGATTTGCTGTTGAGACATTTTTTGAAGCTGAAGGTCTGTTTGAAATTGATTCTGATTAGCAGTAATTCCCATGGTAATTTTCTCTATGCTAATTGTAGCACAATTCATTCCATAACAGTATACTTGGAATTATGAAAAACATTGAAGAATTTGGAATTAGAGTTCCAGAAATTTTATTACCTAAAAAATTGGATTTAGCAAGCTGGTCTGTTATTGCATGTGACCAGTATACTCAGGATTTGGATTATTGGAAAAAGGCAGAAGCTAATGCGGGAAATAATCCTTCTACGTTAAAATTAATTTTGCCTGAAGTATATTTAAATTCTCCAGATAAGCCTGAAAGAATCAAAAAAATCAGAGAAACAATGAAAGAATATCTTGCATCTGATGTTTTTGCTCCAGTTAAAAAATCATTCATTTATATAGAAAGAAAGACAGCTTTTGGTAGAATGCGTAAAGGTTTGGTGGCTCAAATTGATCTTGAAACCTACGAATGGAAACCTTTTTCAAATGCGAATATCCGTGCTACAGAAGCAACAATTGTTGAACGTATTCCACCAAGAATGGAAATCCGTCGTGGTGCAAACCTTGAGCTTCCTCATATTATGCTTTTGGTAAATGACAAAGAAAAACTTTTGGTTGAAGGTGCTGGCCAGATTGCAAAAAAACATTCTCCATTGTATGACGGTCAGTTAATGAATAATGGAGGTTCTATTACAGGCTGGGCCTTGGAATCAAAAGAAGAGCTTGATGTTGTTACAAAAGCTGTTAATAAAATTGCTGAACAGAATGCTGCACCAGATGGTTCAACTTTCCTTTTTGCTGTAGGAGATGGAAATCACTCCCTTGCAACTGCAAAAGCGGTGTGGGATGAATACAAGGTTCAGTTAAAAGAAAAAGGTGTTTCTGATGAAGAAATAAAAGAAAATCCTGTAAGATATGCTCTTGTTGAAATAGTAAACATTTATGATGAAGGTTTAACTTTTGAACCAATTCACCGTGTTATTTTTGACATTGATACTGAAAAATTAATTTCATATCTTTGCGAAAAGCTTTCTGGAAAATCAGAAGAGGTTGAATCAAAAGATAAACTGGAAAAACTTGTAAAAGCCTCTGAGGCAGATTTTGGTTTTGCATTTGTAAAAGAAGGCAAGCAGAAATATGTTTATCTTAAAACTGAAATAAAAGAACTTGCTGTTGCTCGTCTTCAGCCAGAAATTGATTCATTTCTTAAACTGGAAGAAAATCAAAAAGCAGAAATTGACTATATTCATGGAACAGAAGAGGTTTTGGCCCTTGGTACTAAAGCTAATGGCACCGGAATTCTCCTTCCACCAATTGCAAAAGACAGTTTCTTTGAAACAATTAATGGTCGAGGTCCTCTTCCAAGAAAAAGTTTTTCCATGGGCGAAGCTGATGAGAAAAGATTTTATCTTGAATGCAGACAATTATTCTGTTAAAATCGGGTAATTATGTCTGAATATATCACTAAAAGCGGTAATCCTTATTCTCTTGGCTCTACAATTACAGCAGAAGGTGTAAACTTTGCTATATACAGTAGAGATGCTACAAGGGTTACTTTATTCTTATTTGATGCTGCCGATGCAAAAAATGCCAGTGTCTCATTTGACCTGGATAGTGAAAAAAACCGCACTGGTGATATTTGGCATATTGAGATTTGTGGATTAAAAGCGGGAGCCTTATATCTTTATAAAGTTGACGGCCCATATGACCCGCCAAAAGGCTTGCGTTTTAATTATCATAAATATCTTTTTGATCCATATGCAAAGGCATTTTCCAGCGGCTCTGTTTTCCGGTCTTACAATAAGCTTCACAAGATTGGTTTTAATGCAAATGAGGGTGGAGAACTTTTTGATTTATCAGATTTCCCAAAATGTGTAGTCGTTGATGATAAAGATTTTGATTGGGAAGGGGACAAGCCGCTTAATTATCCATTAGATAAAACAGTAATTTACGAAACTCATTTACAAGGGTTTACTGCTTCTAAAACCTCTAATACTGCTCCTGAGATTGCAGGAACATATAAAGGTTTCACATCAAAAATTGATTATTTAAAAGAGTTAGGAATTACTTCTGTAGAGTTACTTCCAGTTTTTGAATTTGATGAAAATGAAAATGGTAATTCTAATCCAAGAACTGGAGAAAGCCTTGTAAATTATTGGGGATACAGCACAATCGGTTTTTTTGCTCCAAAAACTTCATATGCGGCAAATAAAACTCCAGGTGCTTCTGTAAATGAATTTAAGCAGATGGTTAAAGAACTTCATAAAGCAGGAATCGAAGTTATTCTTGATGTTGTTTATAATCATACTGCAGAAGGAAATGAACACGGTTATACTTTTGAATTCCGTGGATTGCAGAATAATGTTTATTATTCACTTCCTTCATATGAAAAACAGTATTACATGAATTATAGTGGATGTGGCAATTCAATGAATTGTAATCATCCTGTTGTATATCAAATGATTTTGGATAGTCTTCGTTATTGGGTTGTTCAAATGCATGTTGATGGTTTCCGTTTTGATTTAGCTTCAATTTTAACAAGAAATCAGGCTGGAGCAGTTACTGAATTTCCAGCAATTACAACTGCAATTAATGAAGATCCAATTCTGTCTAAGACAAAGATAATTGCAGAACCTTGGGATTGCGGGGGGCTTTATCAGTTGGGTGGCTTCCCTGGTGGAAACAGATGGTCAGAATGGAATGGTCGCTTTAGAGATGATATGCGCCGTTTTATTCGTGGTGATGAAGGTGCTGTTACTGCAGCAGCCACAAGACTTGCAGGAAGTTCAGACTGTTATAATCATTCAGGAAGAACACCTTTAGCTTCAATCAATTTTGTTACAGCTCATGATGGTTTTACTTTAAACGATTTGGTAAGCTTTAATATTAAACACAATGAAGAGAATGGTGAAAATAACCGGGATGGTTCAGATGATAATTTAAGTTATAATCACGGTTTTGAAGGTCATAGTGTTAATCCTAAAATTGAACATTTAAGAGAGAAAAAGATTCGTTCTTTCTTTATATATTTAATGTTATCTCAAGGTGTACCAATGATGCTTTTTGGAGACGAAGTAAGACGTACCCAAAATGGTAATAACAATGCCTATTGTCAGAATAATGAAACTGGATGGATGGACTGGTCATTGGTAGAAAAAAATGCTGGATTGTTCCGGTTTGTAAAGAATTTGATAGCTTTAAGAAAAAACAATCCTGTATTTAGAAGAAAAGAGTTTTTTGGAGAAAATAACATGTCTGCCCAGGAAATTAATTGGTATGATATTAATGCTAAAACTCCAGATTGGGAAAAACAGAATAGATTCCTTGCATTTAAACTCTCAGATAAAAATGCTCAAACAGATTTTTATGTTGCCACCAGCATGGAAATTTATGATTTGACAATTACTTTACCAGCTTTACCGGGAAAAAAATGGTATCGCGTTGCTGATACTGATTTTGAAAGCCCTAAAGATATTTTAGAAAGTGGAAAGGAAGAATTATTGCCTGAACAAAGACGATATGTTTTAGTTTCAGGATCTTCCGTAATTTTAATGAGTAAGGCATAAGTTCTTACAGCTTATGCTCTCTGCGCAAAACTTATATTACCTAGGTTGACTGGATGTGTTTCCAGTTTGGAGGAATTTTATGGATTTTAACAAGGAAGAGTTCAAAGCTAACTTGTCTGCCCGATTGCGCCGTCAGTACGGTAAAGATATTTCTCAGGCAAACAAACATGACCTCTTTGATGCGGTTTCTGCTTCTGCTTTCGAATTGATTATGCCAAATTGGATGGCTACTCGTGCAGAATATGAAAAAAAACCAACAAAACAGCTTTATTATTTATCTGCTGAATTTTTAATGGGTCGTGCTTTAAGTAATAACCTTATTAATGCTGGAATTAAAGATGCTGTTAAAGAAGTTCTTCAGGACATGAATATCGACTTTAACATGATTGAAAATGAAGAGCCAGATGCAGGTCTTGGAAATGGTGGCCTTGGTCGTCTTGCAGCTTGTTTCTTGGATTCTCTTGCAACATTGGATTATCCTGGACATGGATACGGTATTCGTTATGAATATGGTATGTTTGAACAGAGAATTGAAAATGGTTACCAGGTTGAATATCCTGATAACTGGCTTGCTCACCGGGATCCATGGGAAATTAAACGTTCGGACCTTGCTGTAACAGTTAAATTTGGTGGAAATATTGCTTATGGAAAAACACCAGATGGTCGCCCACGTTTCTACATTGAAAACGCAGAGGAAGTAACTGCAACACCATATGACATGCCTATTATTGGTTATGATACAAAAACTGTAAACACACTTCGTTTGTGGCAGGCTTCTTCTCCAAATGGTTTTGACTTGCAGCTTTTTAATAACATGGATTATAACCGGGCTGTTGAACGCCAGAATGATGCTGAAAATATCAGCCGTGTACTATATCCAAATGATAATGGTCCTTCTGGAAAAGCTCTTCGTCTTAAACAGCAGTATTTCTTTAGTTCCGCATCTTTGCAGGATTTAGTACGTCACTATGTTGCAGACCACGGAACAGATTTTTCAAAATTCGCAGATTTACATGTAATTCAGTTGAATGATACTCATCCTGTAGTTGCAATTCCAGAGTTGATGCGCATTTTGATGGATGATTACAATGTTGGATGGGATGATGCATGGAATGTTGTAACCCACACATTTGCATATACAAACCATACAATTTTGGCAGAAGCTTTGGAAAAATGGCCAATTCAGATTTTCCAGGGACTTTTACCACGTATATATCAGATTGTAGAAGAAATTAACCGTCGTTTGGTAATTGAACTTCGTCAGAAATTCCCTAACGATTATTACAAACATGAACACATGGCTATTATCCATAACAACATGGTTTATATGGCTTGGATGGCAATTCATGCTTGTTTCTCTGTAAATGGTGTTGCTGCTTTACATACAGAGCTTTTGAAAACTGCTGAACTTAAAGACTGGTACGCAATTTATCCTGAAAAATTCAACAACAAAACAAATGGTATTACTCAGCGTCGTTGGTTGCTTAATGCTAACCCTCAGCTTGCTAATTTTATTACAGAAAGAATTGGTCATGGTTGGGAAAAAGATTTAACAAAACTTAAGGGACTTGAAAAATTCCTTGATGATGATAAATCTTTGGAAGAACTTATCCGCATCAAAATGGAAAATAAACAGGTTCTTGCTGATTATCTTAAAAATACTCAGAACGTATTCCTTGATCCAGAATCTATTTTTGATGTTCAGGTTAAACGTTTACATGAATACAAACGTCAGCTTTTGAACATTTTGAATGTAATGTATTTGTATAACAGAATTGTAGAAGATCCTTCTTACAATCCACCTGCAAGAACATTCATTTTTGGTGCTAAAGCGGCTTCTGGTTACCGTCGTGCAAAATCAATTATTAAATTAATTAATAATGTTGCTGAAAGAATTAATGGTGATCATAGAGTTCGTGGAAAATTACGGGTTGTATTCGTAGAAAATTATCGTGTTTCTGTAGCAGAAAAAATCTTCCCTGCAGCTGATGTTTCTGAACAGATTTCTACAGCAGGTCTGGAAGCTTCTGGTACTTCAAACATGAAATTTATGGCAAACGGTGCTTTGACATTGGGAACAATGGATGGTGCTAATATTGAAATTTTTGAAGAAGCTGGAAAAGAAAATGGTTTCGTATTTGGTCTTTTGACAGAAGAAATCAAGAAAATGGAAGCAGAACATTCTTACAATCCACAGGAATATCTTGATTGTAATCCTGCACTTGCTAAAGTTCTTGAACAGCTTGTTGATGGAACATATGATCCTACACATCAGTTATTCAAAGAACTTCATGACTCTTTGATTTACGGTGTTGAAGGTCAGCGTCCTGATGTTTATTACTTGCTTGCAGACTTTAATTCTTATTGTGAAGCTCGTGAAAAGATTGCTGCTGCATATGCAGACAAAAAAGGCTGGGCTAAAATGGTATTAAAGAATATTGCAAACTGTGGTAAGTTCTCATCAGACAGAACAATTGAAGATTATGTTCGGGATATCTGGCATTTGAACAAAGTAATTATAAAATAAGATTGTACAATTTTAATAGATTTTAGTTAAATTTTTACAAAAAATGGTAACCAAGGTTATTTTAATGGTAACCTTGGTTATTTTTTTATCTAAAACATTGACCCATGGATAGAATGGACTTATGATTATGTTATTAAAAAAGAATACGTAAAAAGTTTTTGTTCTTATATGGGCGATTGTTTAGGATGTTGGAGAGTTATTTGATGTCGGAGTAGGACTTCGAGAGTTTATGGACCAATTCATTTTCATGAGTTGGTCTTTTTTTTTGAATTGTTTGTTATGGTTCTATTTGATATTGAATAAGAAGAACATTCATTTCCTGAATACTACTTACACCAAATTTCTGAAAAATAATGGAGAAATCTTTTTTGATAGAAGAAAGACTTGTAATATATTTTTCTGCTAGTTCTTTGTATGAAATTTTATTGTGAATATAATCCTGTGTAATTTTGATTTGGCGTTCTGTTAATCCGTAATCTCTAAGATGGAGAACTTCACCAGGAGCTTCTTTAATAACTTTTGAAGATTGAACAACATGTGGTAGAAAATAGGAGAATTTTAACTTTAATAAATGAGACATCCATAAGAAGAATGCCAAATAGAAGACTGAGCTTGCAGTACACATAAGATATCTTTGCCAACTGTGAGTAAGAGTTGTTAACAAAAATATAAAGTGAGAAACAACTGTAAAAATAAATAATTTTTTACTTCTTGGATGATTTATAGTTGCAATCCGAAACAGGCAAACAGCACCATAAAAAAGGAATATACCAAGTTGTTCTGTTCCTGTAAGAATTGTTAGCGCACTTTCAATGAACATAATTCCACATTCACCAAAAATTGATGGGCGAAAAATTTGATAGAAACACCAAATGCAGGAAATTGAATGCACAATTGGAATTATATAATTAGTGAGAATAACATTTTCACTATGAGGAATTAATTCCAAAATGGAGTCTTTATATCCATTTTGCACAATCCCTATTATAACTGCAACTATCAAAAAGAAAAAAGCAGAAATAGATACAACTCTCTCCGAGTTTATCCATTTTTCTTTCATAATTAGAAAATTATAAGAGAGAATTTATGATTGCACAAGCGGAATTTTCCCCATCAATTGCACTAGAAACAATACCCCCTGAATATCCACTGCCTTCTCCACTTGGAAATAAACCTTTAAGAGCTGTGCATTCATAGGTTTCCTTGTTTCTTAAAATGCGAACCGGGGTACTTGTTCTGGTTTCTGGACCAATCATTAAAGCAGAATCGGAAATGAAGCCTTTCATGCTTTTATTAATTTCTAGAAAGCCTTCCTTTAAACGAGTACTAATGTGTTTTGGAAGCCATTCATTCATGTTGCTTGGTACAAGGCCTGGAGTATAGCTTGTTTTTGGAAGGTCTGTAGATTTTTTATTATCAAGGAAATCTTTTAGTAGTTGAGCAGGAGCTGCCTGGGATTTACTTTCCTCTTTTGCAGCATGTTCAATAGCAGTGCGGAATAAAAGACCAGCAAGAGCCTGACATCCTGACTTTTTTGCATTTTCAATATATTGTGCAGGAATATCTTCTGGGCGAATTTCTACAACTATGGCAGCATTGGACCAGGCTGAATTTCTTGATGCAGTAGACATGCCATTTACAACTATTTCTTCTGGACCTGTAGCAGAAGGAACAACAAATCCTCCAGGACACATACAGAAGCTGTAAACTCCACGTTCCTTGATTTGTGTAGTAACTCTATATTCTGCTGCCCCTAAATTTTCAGCTTTCTTTCCATGATATTGAATAGAATCAATTAATTGGCGTGGATGTTCAACTCGGACTCCTGCGGCAAAGGTTTTTGCTTCTAACGCTGCTGGTACTTGTTTTGCAAGCATTGTGTAAATATCTGATGCAGAATGGCCAGTTGCCAGAAGTATTGCCTTGCCGTAAAAATCCTTTGTATTTCCATCTAAGGTATTTTCTGTTTTTAAGCCTGTTGCTCTGTTGTTTTCAATAATTAATTCTGTGACTTTTGTATTAAAGTGAATTTCTCCACCAAGCTCCCGGATTTTGTCTTTCATGCCATTTATAACTTTTGGTAATTTATCTGTACCAATGTGAGGATGGGCATCTGTAAGGATTTTTTCATCTGCACCAAAGGCAACAAAAATTTTTAGAATTTTGCTGATATCACCACGTTTATTTGAGCGGGTATACAATTTTCCATCAGAAAAAGTACCGGCTCCACCTTCTCCAAAACAATAATTGGAATTTTCGTTTACAAGATTTTTTGTGCTTATAAGTGCAATATCTTTTTTACGTTGTGCCGTATCAGTTCCTCTTTCTAAAATGATTGGTTTAAATCCTTTTTCCAAAAGAGCAAGTGCTCCAAATAATCCTGCAGGACCAGCACCTACAATTAAAACAGGCTTTGAATCATCAGCTTTTTTCCATTCTGGAAGAGCATTGCTGTTTTCTTGTGGAGCTTCGTTTATATACACTTTATAGCGCAGGTGAATTTTTACCTGACCGTGGCGGGCATCAATAGATTTTTTAATAAAAACAGGATAGATAGAATCTGTTTTTGAATTATATTGTGTAATGGAAAGTTTACTTTTTAATTCATCAATAATTTTCCTGTTAATAATTTTTTTATTGTTTTCTTCTTCTGGTTTAATTGTAATTGAAAGTTCTTTAATCATAAGAGAATTATAAGGTTTTAGAAAAAAAATAGAAATAAATTAATCATAATGTTATACTTTTTTTATGAGAAAATTTTATAAGATTGGTATATTTTTATTGATTTTATTTTCTGCATCACAATGTATTTTTGCAAAGACAGTTATAAAATATGTTGGTATTAGCAATGCTGTATTAAGAGAAAAAGCTTCTACAACTTCAAAAAAAGCCTGTGTATTAGATTATGGAACCTCTGTTGAAGTTTTGCAGGAAAAGGGAAAATGGTCTTTGGTACAGGCTGCTGAAGATCCTTCAAAAAAAGGTTGGATTACAACAACTCAGCTTACAAAGAAAAAAATCAGCAAAAATTCTAATGTAAGTGCGAATACAAAAGAAATTGCACTGGCGGGAAAAGGTTTTGCTTCTAATTTGGAAGAGAACATGGCAGAGGATTTAGATTTTGACTATTCTTTTGTAAATGTAGTAGAAAAAAATGCAGCTTCTGAAACCGAAGTTCTTGCTTTTATGGAAGAAGGCAAATTAACTGTTGGAGAATAGTATGAAAAAAATAGTAGTTTCTTTATGTTCGCTTTTTGTTATATGTCTTTCTGCTATTTCCTGTGTTTCAATGGATTTTTCGGATATTGCATTAAATATGATAGATGATGGTGGAGAAAGCGTAGTTAAATCTGTAAATGCCATAAAAAGAGCGGCAACAGATATTACTCCAGAAGAAGAATATTATCTTGGAAGAAGTACTTCTGCCATCATTATTGAAAAAAACGGCGGTTTATATAACAACACAGAAAAAACAAAATATGTTAATAAAATCTGTGGTGCATTGGTTATGTATTCTGAAAAACCATATTTATACAAAGGTTATAGTGTTGGCATTTTGAATTCTCAGGATTTAAATGCAATTTCCACACCTGGTGGTCATATTTTCATAACAAAGGGAATGTATGATATTGCTGATTCCGAAGATGCACTTGCTGCAATCATTGCCCATGAAATTGCTCATATTCAATTAAATCATGCCAGTGATGTAATAAAAATGAGTCGTACCATGGAAGCTGTAACTGCAACTGTAGATGCCGTTGATAAAATAACACGTTCCAGAGAAGAGCTTGAAGAAGAAGAGTGGGTTAATGCCCTTTCTCTTGCCTATGTAGAAAAAATCCTTACAGATGGTTTTTCATCAGAGCAGGAATTTGAGGCAGATGCTTATGCACTTAAATTGCTTGTTGACGCAGGCTATGATCCAAAAACAATGGCAGAT
>SAMEA3663269__coassemble_98_pt1 | contig 30535 bp, 30 predicted proteins | sample SAMEA3663269__metabat2_low_PE_036 | metagenome-assembled genome bin SAMEA3663269 (sample SAMEA3663269) | pig gut metagenome | biome: pig gut; feature: pig-associated habitat; material: faeces | place: China | collected 2013 | reverse complement strand
GCTGTTGTTGCTCGTGGTATGGGAACTCCATGTGTTTGCGGATGTTCAGATGTAGTATTCGTAGACAAAGAAACTGTAAAAATTGGTGAAAAAACTTTCAAAAAAGGTGATGTAATTTCCATCGATGGTTCTACAGGTCGTGTTTATGGAGAAGCAATTTCCGTAACTCCAGCTGCAGTTTCTGGTGATCTTGAAACATTCCTTGGTTGGGCAGACGAAGTTCGTGCAGCATCAGTTCGCACAACTCCATCTGGAAAAACTGTTAAAGGTTTTGAAGTTCTTGCAAATGCTGAACAGAACGAAGCTCCACAGGCATTCCGCTTTGGTGCTGCTGGTATTGGTCTTTGTCGTACAGAACATATGTTCTTCGAAGAACCAAAACTTACTTCATTCCAGAAGATGATTATTTCTGATACAACTGAAGAAAGAAAAGAAAACCTTAAGGCTATTCTCCCACTTCAGCAGAAAGACTTCTACAATATCATCAAAACTATGGAAGGTCGTGCTGTAACAATCCGTCTTTTGGACCCACCATTAAACGAATTCGTTCAGGCAGAAACTCCAGATTTGGCTAAAGCTTTGGCTAAAAAACTTGGTGTAAAAGTTGACTTCATCAACAAGAAATACTCTGAATTAAACGAACACAACCCAATGCTCGGTCACCGTGGTTGTCGTCTCGCTATCACATATCCAGAAATCTATGAAATGCAGGTTGAAGCTATTGCTCGTGCAACAGCTCAGGCTGAAAAAGAAGGTCTTAAACACGACGTTCGTATCATGATTCCAAACGTAACAACTGCTAACGAATTGAAACAGATTCGTGCTCAGGCTGAAGCAGTTATCGCAAATGTAAACAAAGACTGCGGTACAGCTATCAAGTTCCAGATTGGTTCTATGATCGAATTCCCACGTGCTGCAGCTACTGCTAATGCTATTGCAGAATGTGCAGACTTCTTCTCATTCGGTACAAACGACCTTACACAGACAACATTCGGTTTCAGCCGTGATGACTACTCTAAATTCATCGATTCTTACTTGGATCAGAAGGTTCTCCTCCAGGATCCATTCAAGACTTTGGACGAAGATGGTGTTGGTGTAATGATCGGTTTGGCAGAAGAAAAAGGTCGTTCAGTTAAAGCTGATCTTCACCTTGGAATCTGTGGTGAACACGGTGGTGACCCAGCTTCTATCGCTCTTTGTTACAAGCTCGGTTTGAACTACGTATCATGTTCTCCATTCCGTGTACCAGCTGCTCGTCTTGCAGGCGCTCAGGCTGTAATAAAATCTGCAAAATAGAAAACACGTTAAAAACAAAGCTACAGTGTAGCTTTGTTTAGTGTTTACTTACTAAATGCAGTCGCCCGATTTATCGGGCGCGAATAAATAAGTATAATTTAGCATGAAAAAAAGAGCGTTCATTGTGAACGCTCTTTTTTATTTAGTGGAATCTTGAAGCTAGTTCAGGATGACGGGCACTAGTTATTTTGCATCAGAAGAATTTCCTGTTGCTGGAAGGTGTCCAATTTTTGTTACATAGAAAACACCATTTTCATCATCAACATAACCTGATAAGAAGATTTTTTTGTTTTTAATATCAATTAAATCTTCTTCGATTAATGGGTCTACTACAACTATGCTGTATTTTTTATCACTTACTGATGTAAATGTTAAAGAAACAACACCCTTCTTTTTTGATACTTTGATTTTTCCACGAACAGTTCTTAAATCTGCTGTTTTAGGAATTGAAACAGTTGATTTTTCAATTGCTACAGTATCTGTTGCATTTGTTGTGTCTGCTTTTGGAGAGGCAAAAAGGCTAAATCCTAGTGTAGAAAAAACAGCTGCTACACATACTACTTTTTTAATTGATTTGATTGTTGCTTTCATAATAGTTACCTCGTTTAAGTATGTTATGCTTATTAAACGACATAAATACAAAAAAAGATACACTTTTTTTATTAATTTAAGAATTTTCTTAAAAATATAAAATGGTAAAATCTTCTTGTTCTTTGAAACCAATTTTTTTGTAAAGAGCGAGAGCTGGTGTATTATTATTTTTTACAAATAAACATGGATTTTTATGATTTTTTTGTATGCGTTTACATATTGTGTAAATTAAATGCCAGGCATAATAATTTCGTCTATTAAAAGGATCTGTATAAATCCCTCCTAATTGTATCCATTTTGAACCTATAGCATTTGTATTTACTTTGGAAACGAATTCATCATCATTTAAGCCAGAAGAAACAGCTAATACAAGTTGATTTTTTAGTATATTTGAAAGCATCAGGTTTACTTCGGAATCTGTGATTTTTTGATTTGGTAGTGCAACTTCTTTGATTAAATAGTATTTTTGCAAATTAAAAAGTTCATTTATATTTTGTTTTGTACAACATTTAATTTCGTCATCAGCACTTAGTGATTCTGGAGGTAAAGCCGGTTCATCTGTAAGGGTCATAACTTTATATAAATTAGTATGTTTTGGCAAAATAGAAAAATCATTTAAAATTGATGAAACAAAATCAGCAGAGGTTTTTTCGCCAACAAGAAGATTAATATAATCAAAATAATCAGATGTGAAGAAAGATTTTAAAAGGGTTTTATATGTATCCTTGTAAGATTCAAAAAAAGGAATACATATGTGCATTGTTTTATTAAAGTGAAAAAAACCTTGAATGTGTTTGGAAGAGGTTGGATTTTCACATAATGTAAAAATAAAAAAATGTTCCGGGCCTTTTTTTAAAAACGAGCATAATTCAACACAAGTATGTTCATAGGGAAGGGAAAATTCTTGTAAAAGAGGAATATGGGAAGCTTGACATTGTATTAAAAAAAGTTTATCCATTGTTTCTTAAAACAATATCATTTTTTTTCTAAAAAATCTCTTATCTTATTTGCCTTGAAATGTTTAAAGCAAAAATTTATAGTTTGTATGTTATGGAAAAGTATTTTGATTTATAGGAGAGATTCATGGATTCAGTTTTATATTGTTCAGGAATAACTAAGACATATGGAAAAAAGATTGCATTGGAAGATGTAAATCTTGATGTTCCAAAAGGTTCTATTGTTGGTCTTTTAGGACCTAATGGAAGTGGAAAAACAACTTTATTAAAAATTGCGGCAGGCTTATTAACACCTACAAAGGGTGAAATAAAAATTTGTGGATTGGAACCTGGCGCTAAAAGTAAAAATCTTCTTGCTTATCAACCAGATAAGGTTTATTTGAACGATTGGATGAATGTAGCAGATTTATTCAAAATGATGGAAGATTTTTATTCAAATTTTGATATGGCAAAAGCAAAAGATATGCTTAAACGATTAGAAATCAATGAAAAAGATAAATTAAAAACAATGTCAAAAGGAACAAAGGAAAAAGTTCAGTTAATTACAACAATGAGCAGAAAAGTTCCTTTATATATTCTTGATGAACCTATTGGTGGAGTTGATCCAGCTGCAAGAGATTATATTCTTAGTACAATTCTTTCAAACTATCAGGATGATGCAACTATCATTATCTCTACACATCTTATTACAGATATTGAATCAATTTTGAATCATGTTATTTTCCTTAAAAAAGGTCATATAGTTCGTCAGGGAAATGCTGAAGAAATTAGAGCTGCAGAAGGAAAAACAATTGATGGTTTATTTAGAGAGGTGTTTAAATGTTAAGAAGAAATCCATTTCCAATAATCGGTAAAGTATATAAATACGAATTCAAACATATTTCAAAAACTCTTGTACCTTTATTTTTGATTTTGCTTGCTTTGGGGCTGGTTATTGGTTTATTACAAAGTCCAATGTCTTCATATTCAAAAACTGTAACTGAAAATGAAATTATTATCCAAGGAACTATAGATGAAAATGATTTGTTTATGAATAATAACGATGGAGTTTTGCTGGCAAGAAATAATGCAATGAAAGCTTTTATTTTAATTATTCTGTCTTTTATTTTTAGTTTGTATATTATGGCAGTATTTATTGTTACAATGGTAATTCTCTCTGGAAGATTCAAGAAAAGTATGTTGGGAGATGAGGCTTATTTGAATCTGGTTTTGCCAGTAACTATGGGAGAACATATTTGGGGGAGATTTCTTGCCGCAGTAACTTGGGTAATACTTTGTTTTATTACTTCAGGAATTTCTGGAATGTTATTAATGATAAGAAATGATGCCAGAAAATGGATTCCTGAAATTATTGATGGTGTAAAGGAAACTGGTTTTAATGCAATTGGAATGTCTCCTGCATTATTTTTTACACTTGAAATAATATTGCTTTTTTTAATGGTTATTTCAATTATTCTTTTAGTTTATTGTGTAAACGCTTTAGGCCATTTATCTCAAAAAAATAAAACAGTTGTTAAATTCCTTTCGACAATAGGTTTGTTTTTTATAATGTTTAATATTCCTGATTGGATTGAAAACTTATGTGGAAATGATTTTTCTGTAAAAGCAAATATGATTGTTTCTATATGTTGTTATTTATTTATGAGTGCGTTGTATATGTTTACAACCCATTTGATTTTTACAAAGCGATTGAATTTGGAATAGTGAATTATTTTTTAAAATAGAAAGGGAATGTGCATTAACAACACATTCCCTTTTTTTATAGTAAGATGCTGAAACAAGCTCAGCATAATAGAATTTAGTTTCTGAAACTGTGAATTGGAGCTGGAATGCGTCCACCCCGGTTGATGAAATCTGCACATCCAAATTTACTTACTGGCATAACTGGACAACCACCAAGTAATCCACCAAATTCAACCCATTCACCGGCTTTTTTACCAGGAGCTGGAATTAAACGGCAGGCTGTTGTTTTGTTATTTACCATACCAATTGCAAATTCATCGGCAAGTATACCAGAAATTGTTGTAGCTGGTGTGTCACCTGGAATAGCAATCATATCAAGACCAACAGAACAAACTGTTGTCATAGCTTCAAGTTTTTCAAGGCAGATAGAACCTTTTGTTGCTGCTTCAATCATACCTTCATCTTCTGATACAGGAATGAAGGCACCAGAAAGTCCACCAACGTTTGTAGAAGCCATTACACCGCCTTTTTTAACCATATCTGTAAGCATAGCCAAAGCGGCTGTTGTACCAGGAGCACCAGCACCATCAAGACCAATTTCTTCCAAAATGCGGGCTACTGAATCCCCTACTGCAGGAGTTGGAGCAAGGGAAAGGTCAAGAATACCAAAATCCACACCAAGTCGTTTTGCAGCTTCTGAACCAACTAACTGACCCATTCGAGTGATTTTGAATGCCATCTTTTTAATTCCGTCAGCTAATTCGTTAATAGGACGGCCTTTATATTCCCGGGCAGCAGCTAAAATTACACCAGGACCAGAAACACCAACGTTGATAACACAATCACCTTCACCAGGTCCGTGGAAAGCACCAGCCATAAATGGATTATCTTCTGGAGCGTTACAGAATACTACAAGCTTTGCACATCCGTTTACTTCACAAGTTTTTGAAACCTCTGCAGTTTTTACGATTGTTTCACCCATCAACTTAACAGCATCCATATTGATACCAGATTTTGTTGAACCAACGTTTACTGAAGAACAAACAAAATCAGTTGTTGCTAAAGCTTCTGGAATGGAGTCAATTAAAATACGGTCTGCAGGAGTAATTCCTTTCTGAACCAATGCACTGAATCCACCAATAAAGTTTACGCCTAATTCGTGAGCACAGCGGTCCAATGTTTTAATATATGGAACAAAATTTTTTGCATTTGAAGCACCAGCTACAAGAGCGATTGGTGTAACAGAAATACGTTTGTTGATGATAGGAACTCCAAATTCCTTTTCAATATCCTGACCAACTTTTACTAAGTTGCCGGCTTTTTTCATAATTTTGTCGTAGATTTTCTGACATGCCCGGTCTACATCTGAGTCTGCACAATCCATAAGGGAAATACCCATTGTAATACAACGAATATCCAGCTTCTGGCGCATGAACATATTTACTGTTTCTTGAATTTCATTTGGTGAAAAAAGCATTTATAAGCTCCTTTGTTCTTTATAATGATGATATTTTAATGAAATTTTTATACTTTCACAATTAGTTATATAAATGGGACTATTTCTTTATTTTAAACCATTCCCAGAAGGTTGGATCTTCTTGTCCTATTCTCCAGAAACCAACTTTTTGGATTCCTGCTTTCTCATAAAGACGGCAAAGGTTTAAAACAGAATAATTATCATTAAAATATCCTGTTACTGTAACTTCAGTTGTATATGTGAATGTTGGAATATCATTTTCATAAGTGACTTTATCCACATTATTTTCTCTCATAACACGGTTAGCACCACTAAAGTACCAGGCACCAGCATGAGATTTATCTTGCCAGGTTCTACCATAGAATGGAATTCCCATAACAAGTTTTTTTGCAGGAATAGATTTTACGGCGTAATCAATAATTTTTTGACACCATTCAGCATCTGCAATTGGCCCAGGTTTGCTGGTTGACCAATGTTCATCGTAGGCCATAATAAAAACCCTATCACAATAAGATGCAATTTTAGCATATGGATATATATCATCAGTTAGGAGTTTAAATCTTGCTGGAACACAAACAGAAAACCATTTTACAGAACCTAAAGAGTAACGTAAATCTGCCAGAAATGTAATAAAATTATCTTTGTCTCGTGCAGGAATAAGTTCAAAATCGATATTTACACCATCATAATCTTTTGCTGCGTCAACAATATCTTTAATCAATTTTTTTCTAAGCTGGTATTCAGGATCTAATACAAAATGTGATAATGATTTTGAATCACATGTAATAACAAGATGACAACGGGCTTTTCCAGTATCAATTATTTTTCTAGAAGGAATATCGCACAGTTCGCCATAACTATTGATAGAGGCAGAAAAAAGACAAACATCAGTGACAGGCATATCTTTGCTGTATTCTTTGACTCTATCTTTTGAAACAAAACCCCAGTTTTCTTTGAATGTAACTGGTTTTCCTGTGGGTTCTTTTAATTTATATTTTGCTTCTGGTTGTTCAGTTTGAGCAAAACATAAAAATCCAATAAATAAAAAAAACGGAATAAAAAATTTCTTCATATTAATATTATCGGATTTTTTGCAGGGTAACCTAATGGTGCATAAAAAAATATTTGTGATTTTTATAAAGTTTTTATTATGTACATAGGATCTTGGTCTGGAACTAATTGAAGAACATGTTTTTCACATTCAATTATTTCTGAAGGATCATGTGTAACATGGAGGATTGTAGTTGTATTTCCTTTGCCCACAGTTTCCATGATATTTAAAACTTTATCACGCTGATTTTCATCTAAGCCGTGGCATGGTTCATCAAGAATCATAATTTTTGGTGATTTAACAGCTGAACGTAGAATTAATAAGGCTCTTTGTTCACCATAGCTTAAGTTTCCAAAGGATTCGTTTTCACGACCTTCAAAGCCACCAAGTTTAAGCCATTGTTTTGCAGCCCCAATTTCTACATCAGTTGGTGTTTCGTATAAACCAATGGAATCTTTAAAACCACTAATAATTACATTCTGTAAAGAAGTTACACCTACCATTCTGTATTCAACATGTAATCTGTAAGAAACAATACCCAGTTGCTTTTTTATATCCCATATTGTTTCCCCAGAGCCACGGCGGTTTCCGAAAATTTTAATATCATTAGAGAAAACTTGCATATTGTTTCCTGTGATTAATTCAAGGAAGGTGGTTTTTCCACTACCATTAGGTCCTTGAATAAGCCAGTGTTCACCTTGATATAAAGTCCAATTTAAATCACGGAGAACTTTATGATCTCCCCAGCCAACATTAACATTGTGCATTTCTACAAGAGGGACTTTAGATGTGGTTTCTGTATTTTGATTTTGCAGTACCTGAGTTTCTTTAAAAGTTTGGTTTAATGATGAAGTAAAAGATTCTTTTTCTTCCTGTTTTTTTTCTTCGGAATAATTAGCAGAAAGATTTTTTTCATATTCTTTGCGTGTTCCACAGAAACTGATTTTTTTATCTTTGAATTCCAGAACATGTGTAATTGCATCAGGAATTTCATGCCAACGTTCCATGGCAAGAATAATTGATGGCATATTAGAATCATTTTTAGAAAGATGGCTTTTTGCAATATTGTTGAAGAAATCTAAAAGGATTGTTCGACTTTGAATATCAAGACCTGCAAATGGATCTGAAAGAATAATCAGTTTTTTTGAAGAAATTAAAGAACGGGCTAATAAAGTACGACGAATTTCACCTGTAGACATGTATTTAAGTCCACGGTCTAGAATTTTTTCAATTCCGCAAAGTTTAATGGCATGGTATTTTTCAACAGAAGCAGCAAGCTCTAAAACTTTGGGATTTTTTTTAGGATTTTCAACTAGTGCTTCAGCCAGAAAAATGCGTCCAGTGCGTCCAATGTCAACGCCACCTTCTACATATTCACTTTCATCATTTTCTCGTTCTTCCTGAATGAGTTTTGCAGCCCGTTCAAGAGAAACAATATCAACAGAATCACCAAAAACCGAAGAGAAAAGAGCATCATTTAATGCAGTTTGATTAGGAACAAATTTTTCACTGGCATAATGGGAAAGAGCATTCATAAAATCAGCTTTTCCACCTCCATTAGGACCAATTACAAGCCAGGCTTCTCCAGTTTTCATTTCCCAATTTATGTTAGGGATAATAGTTCCTTTTGAGTTTTCGATTCGACAATTTTTAATGGTGATAAGTGAAGACATAGGTGTATTTTAACAAAAAATAAATGTATATGGAAGAAAAAAGCCTCCCCATCTTCACTATAAATCAAAAATATTATAAAATTATTTTATATGAGTACAAATAATGATTTATGTCCTTGTGGTTCAGGAAAAAAATACGGCGAATGCTGTGAACCAATTATTAAAGGAACTACAAAAGCTCCTACTGCAGAAGCTTGTATGCGGGCTCGCTACACTTCTTATGTAAAACATGAAATTGATTACATCATCAACTCTTGTGAAGAAGGCGAAGGAATTGGTGAAGTTGATCGTAAGGCAACAGAAGACTGGTCAAAACAGTCTCAGTGGAATGGCCTAAAGATTCTTCGTACAGAAAAAGGCGAAAAAGATGATGAACAGATTGTAGAATTTGAAGCTGATTATACACTTCATAATATGCATGATATTCATCACGAAATATCTTTATTTAGAAATATTAATGGTGACTGGAAATATGTTGCAGGAAACGTTATTCCAACTACAGTAAAACGTGTTGGTGCAAAAGTAGGTCGTAACGATCCATGTCCATGTGGTTCAGGCAAGAAGTACAAACAGTGCTGCGGTAAATAAAGAATGGCCGCATAGGGGCGAAACAAGAACAATGCTTGTGTAAAAAACAGAAGTTTGGTTTCGCCAACAAACAGTGCTGCGGTAGATAAATTCTGAATTCGGAATGTGGAATTAGGAGTTACATAAAAGCGGTTTTAATCGGAAAGAATTGTCTTTTTTGATTAGGCTGCTTTTTTTTTGAGGATAGGTATGGAAAAATTTATTACGGGATTTCACTCTATTGAAGAAAAAGTTCGTGCTGGTAAAAATCAGTCTAATTTAAAAATTTATTATAACAAAGCAGGTCCTCGTGTAAAAAAAATTCTTGAAGAAGCTGGAAAGGCAGGAATTAAATGTACTCAGGTAGAGGATAAGCAGCTTAATGACATGGTGAAAAATCTTGATAAAACATTGCAGGATCATCGTGGTATTGTAATGAAAATAGAAAATACTTCTGTACAAGAAAGTAATTTAGTTGATTTTAATGCATGGATAAAAGCACATAAAAGTGATGGAAAAGCAACTGTTGTAATTTTAGACAGAGTAACTGATCCTCACAATGTTGGAGCGATTATCAGAAGTTGTGATCAGTTTGGGGCAAGTTTAGTAGTAATACCAGAACATAATTCAGCAAGTGATATTGCTGGAAATGAAGTAATTGGAAGAACGAGTGCAGGGGCCAGTGCATGGGTTCCTGTTGCAGTTGTAAATAATCTTGTAAGAGTAACAGAACAGTTAAAAGAAGCTGGATTTTGGATTTATGGTGCAGATGCTGGTGGTGAAACATTGGGAAAAATTGATTTTCCTGCAAAGACTTGTATCATAATGGGAAGTGAAGGAACTGGAATTGGGCAGTTACTTGAAAAGCAATGTGATACTATTGTTTCAATTCCTACTTGTGGAAAAATAGACAGTCTTAATGTTTCTGTTGCGGCAGGGGTTTTATTGTATGAACTTTACAGACGTCAAAATTGACAAAAACTGTCATTATGTGCGACAATAAAAATAAGAGGTAATTTATGTCTAAACGACAAGATGAAATTGCAAAAAAAGCTGTAAGAAAAGCAACTATTAAAAACTTAAAAGTAAAAAAGAGTTCTCGACTTGCACAATTAAAAGCTGATTATGAACAGCAGGTTAGAGAAATTAATATTCAATTTGCAGAAGATCCTGAATTGTTAAAAGCAAAATATGCTGCAGCTGATTATGCAAAATCTGAAAGAGCAAAGCGTCATGCAGAAAAGAAAATTAAGCGTGAACAGGAAAAAATTGCATTTGAAAAAACTGAAAGAAAACCAACAATGGCTGAATCTGTTGCAAGTGCAATTGTTCAAGGATTTGGATGTGCTTTATCTATTGCTGGTTTGGCTATTTTGGATACAATTGCTATTCAAAAAACCCACGAATTTGTAAACCTTACAACTGTATTTTTCTCGTTGTTTGGTGGAGCAATGATACTTATGTATTTGTTCTCTGTTTTGCAACATTCAATTCCAGGTTTTACTGCTAAAAAAGTATTCAATAAATTATCACATGTATTAGCATTTTTAAGTATTGGATTCTGTTACAGTGTATTTACAATCACAAAAATACAAGGTGTTTCCGGCTGGATTTTATTTGGAATTGTATGGGCTTTTGCTTTAATAGGAATTATATTTTATTCAATTTCAGGTAGAAAACATGATAAAGTAAATGCTGCTCTTTACATTTTAGCAGGCTTTTCAGGTATTTTCCTTGTAAAAGTATTGTACAATGTTATTCCAGTACATTGTTTTTCTATGCTTATGTTTGCTTTAGCGTTCTTTGTATTTGGAATCTTCTTCTACAACTTAAAGAAAATTAAGTATATGCATTTGATTGGAAATATTTTAATGCTTTGTGGTAGTATTTATGTATTCTTTGCAATGTTGTTTATGAATTTCTAATTAAAATGATTTTGAATAAGAGCTGTAGTTCATTGATGGACTACAGCTTTTTTATTTAACACTTATATTGTAAAAACTTTTCTATCTCACTAAAATATTATCATTACTTTTATAAAGGTGATTCTATGGAAAACACAAAAAGAACAGTTACTTGCGGTGAGCTTACAAAGGCTGATGTTGGCAAGAAAGTTGTATTAAATGGTTGGGTTAGCCGTACTCGGGATTTAGGCGGTCTTGTATTTATTCGTCTTCGTGACCGTTATGGTATTACTCAGGTTATGGTTGGAGACAAAGCTAGCGATAAAGTAAAAGAAATTGCCTCTTCTCTTAAATCTGAATATTGTATTGCAGTGGAAGGTGTTGTTGCTGCTCGTGCTGAAAAAGATATTAATAAAGACATGGCAACTGGTGAAATTGAAGTTGAAGCAACAGATATTGAAATCTTCACAACTAGCCAGGAATTGCCTTTTTCTATTGAAGAAGTTCGCCAGAAAGATGGAACAATTGTTCTTCCAAATGAAGACCTTCGTTTGAAATACCGTTATCTGGACCTTCGCCGTGACCCAATGCAGCAGAATATTATTTTGCGCAGTCAGGTTACATTTGCAACTCGGGAATATTTGACTAGCAAAGGCTTCCTTGAAATTGAAACTCCAACTTTCATTAAATCTACTCCAGAAGGTGCCCGGGATTACTTAGTTCCAAGCCGTGTTCATCCAGGAAAATTCTATTCTTTGCCCCAGAGCCCACAGCTTTACAAGCAGCTTTTGATGGTTTCTGGATTTGATAAATATTTCCAGATTGCTCGCTGTTACCGTGATGAAGATGCTCGTGGTGACCGTCAGCCTGAATTTACTCAGATTGATATGGAAATGTCATTCACAAACCGGGAAGAAGTTCTTTCTACAACAGAAGGAATGATGCAGTACATCTTCAAAAAGACAATGAACTACGATTTGCCAGCTAAGTTTGACCGCATTTCTTGGGAAGATGCTTTTGACTTCTACGGAAGCGACAAACCAGATTTACGTTTTGATATGAAGATGCAGGATGCTACATTTATGGCAGACCTTGCTGATTTCAATGCATTCAAGGCTGGAGCTGCAAATGCTGGCCGCCATATTCAGAGACACAAACGCTCTGGATTGAAGGCACTTGTTGTTAAGAACGTTGCAGATAAATACAGCCGTAAACAGGTAGAAGCACTTGAAGCAGTTGCTAAAACATACAAAGCAAAAGGTCTTGCCTGGATGAAAGTTAATGCTGAAGGCGTATTTGAAGGCGGAATTTCAAAATTCTACGCTGGAAAAGAAGCTGAAGTTTGTGCAAAACTTGGTGCTGAAAAGAACGACTTGCTTTTGTTCGTAAGTGATGAAAACTGGCAGCTTGCTTGTACAGCTCTTGGTGCTGTTCGTAAGCAGCTTGGTAAAGATTTGAACCTTTACAATCCTAATGATGAATTCCACTTTGCATGGATTATCGACTTCCCATACTTTGCATTCAACGAAGAAACTCAGTCTTGGGAAACAGAACACCACATGTTTACTCTCCCTCAGAAACAGTATTGGGATACTTTGGAAAGCGACCCAGGGGCTGTAAAAGGTGACTTGTACGACCTGGTTTTGAACGGCTACGAATTGGCTTCTGGTTCAATGCGTATTAATGATCCAGCATTACAGCAGAGAATTTTCAAGATTGTTGGATACTCAGAAGAACGGGCACAGAAAGCCTTTGGTTTCCTGGTACAGGCATTCAAGTTTGGTGCACCACCACACGGAGGAATCGCACCAGGATTGGACCGCCTTATTATGTTGATGCGTCACGAAGAATCAATCCACGAAGTAATTGCCTTCCCTAAGAACAATTTGGCAATGTCGCCAATGGATGAATGTCCTTCTTATGTAGATGATTCGCAGCTTGATGAACTTCATATTAAGTGTGTGGAAAAAGAGTAATTTGGCGACTCCTATGGATGACGGGTTTATGATAAATCAGAAACCCGTCAAACGGCTGAGTCAAGGGCTTGAGAGAGCGACAGCGAACGTCCCTTGACCAGACGTACGAATGTCCAAGTGCAGTAGACGAGCAGCAGCTTAAAGATTTGCACATTACTTGCTACGATGTGGAAAAGGACTAAATAAACGAACGGCAGTTTCCTACGGGAGGCTGCCTTTTTTAATTCTTTAGATATAAATGAATTTATTTTTTGATAAAGCTTCAACGATTGCTACTTCTTTACTTGAAGATTTAAAACCAGTTCTTGATTTGAATTAATATCTGGAATTTTTAAAGAGTGATGATGACTAAAAATATTGATTTTTCTTGACATATATATGTTTTATATATATGTTTAAACTATGGCAGCTACAATAAATAAAAAATTGGTTTCGATTTATTTTGAAGAAATACAGTATATGATGTTTCAGCATTTAGCAAAGCAACAGAATTGCAATACTGCGGATGTAATTCGGGAGGCAATGGACATGTATTTGGAATCTGTAAAAAATAAAAAGAATGATTCTTTTGATGATTGGAAGCCTTTGTCTGTTGGTGGCCTGAAATGTGACTTGAATGGTGTGGACTCTGATTGGGTTAATAAAGATTATCAGGATGAAATGCTAGGTGGTTCTTATGACTGGAATTGATACAACGTTTTTAATTGATCTGGAAATTAAAGAATCGCCAAGGCATGAACGGGCAGTAGAGATTTTTAATAAGTGGCGTGAAGAAAAAAACTCCTTTTTGGTTATTTATAGCAACGTTTTTAACGAGTTTTTACATGTAATTACAGATGCAAAACGATTTGTGAATCCTGTTCCAATGGAAACCGCAATAGAACGGTGCTGGTATTGGATTGACCATCAAAGGGTTAAGGTCGTTTATTCCAGTGATGATTCTTTAAAACGTCTGCTTTTATGGATGTCTATGCACGAATTAGGTCGCAAGCGAATAAATGATACTACTATGGCAGCGGTTTATGCTCAGGAAGGAGTTTCAAAAATCATTACAGCAAATCCAGCAGATTTTGAGATTCTAAAAACTTTTGAAGTTATTGGATATTAAGTGCAAGGCTGGATTTTGCGTAAGAATGTCCTTTTATAATATAGCGTCATATATGCGGTTCGTTCAAAATTTTGAGTCATTTTTTTTTTGTAATTTGTATACTTAAGCTGTTTTGTTCTGATATTTAATACTCTGTTATGAATCAATCACGATTCTTTTTACATTAAATTACCGTAAATCCCATGTTGCGCAAGGTTCTTTCAAAATCTGAAATGTAATTTTCTTGAATTGCGATTTTATATCCTTCTACCTTCAGAATTTTACCTTTTGAATATTTTATAATTTCGGCAACTGCTTCAATTAAATCCCTATTTTCTGGTGGAAGTTCAAGAATATGCCATTGGTATTGATATTGCGGTGTGAAAATTTTTTTTAGTAAATCATCACGGATTTTTTTCCAGTTTGCAGGCAGCTCTTTTTGGGAATAGCGCTCAAAATTTTGGAAAAGAGATTCTATTTGCGCCTGACTTTTGTATTTTTTTTGCAATTTATCCCGGCTAAAAAAATAGATGTCGCCTTTTAGATTTTCACAAACTTCTTTTATAAGTCGCAGGGCAATTTTATTTTCTGGGCTGCATTCTATAACGGGCATGTTTTCTTTTAAAACAATCGGTTTTGTTTCAACGTTTTTTGGCGTGTAAGTGAAATTTTCTGTTTTTCCAAAAACGTATTCTCCTAGAGTTGTCATGCGGATATATTTAATTTTGCCAAATTTATAAAGTTCAAGTTCACCAGGTTCGCAAGGTTGAAAATCCCAAATTATTTCAAAAAGTCCAAAGGCTGCGGCGGTAAGCAGGAAATTATTGAAAACTGGTTCCAAAAATAGTGGTCGAAAATTTCCGCGATATACAGGAATTGTAAAACGGATATTGTAAAAATGTTTTTCATCATTTTTAGGTAATTCGCCAATAGCATAAAAATTATAATCTACGGTTGAAAACTGTGGAATTGATTGGGCATACAGATAATCGGTGGAAATTGCATCTGTAAAATTCCAGTTTTTAAAATATTCTAAAGTTTCCTGGTGATTTTCTTCTTTAAAATATCCTAAATCCCATGCCATTTGGCCTTTGTAATTTGTGTGAAGATGTGGAAACAGATAGGCAAATTCGTAATAAGCATGGTCGTTTTTGAAAAAATCAAGAAAAAGCTCTTTTATTATTTGTTGTGGTGGTAAATCTTTTTTTGATTTATATACAGGAATTCCATCATATTGCAAGCCGTTTGTAAGCTGGATAAATTTCATCACTATGTCTGAACGAAGATTTTCCAAATTTTCGGCTGTTTCAGAATCAAGTCCGTATTCATTTATGAGATATTCTTTTGAAACAAAAGGTGTAAGGTCGCAAATGGATTTGATGGCACCTTTATGTTTTTTAATCAGCGGTTTTTTTGCGTCTCGTTCAAAAAATTCTGTATCTTCCAAAACCTGAATAATATTTTGAATATTATCAAAAACTTCCATTCCATCTGTTTCAGAAAAATAATTTTCATAATTATTCAGCTGCTGCTGATTCAAAAATGATTGTTCTGCCTTAAGTTCAGGAATGTTACGCAGTACAAAAAAAACAACAGGTTTTAAAGTAAGAATATGAGAATCATATTGAATAAAATAAGCCAAAGTGTTGTCTTTGGAAGACCAATCGTATTCATCATCATCGTACCAGGAGTGATACTTTGATTTTTCAATGGTAAGTCTGTATTTTTTTACAGCATAATCTGTTGGCACTATGGATTTATATTTAAATTCCTTCAAAAAATCCTGTTGATTTTCTGGTAAGTTTTTGTACCATTGTTCCATTAAATCTGAATTGCTTAAAACTATTGCTGAATATTTTGCAAGATCTGATTTTAAATAATTTCCTTTTTTAGGAATGAAATTTGGAAAATTCATTAAAAAGTTGAATAAATCATCTTTTCCAAATTTATCTGAATCCATAAGAATATCATAAGTTTGCTTAAAATATTCCCGACCAGAAATCATAGAGAAAAAGTCGTTGGAGCCATTTTCTAATTCAAAATCATTATTCTTTGTCATTTTTTTACAAATCTCCGTTTAAATTAAAAATCCTATTTTTCCAAAAGATAATTAATGTCTTCCACCGTAAGATTTTTCATTGCCTGAGAGTCTGTGGAGATTACTGAAGCAAATAAATCTTTTTTGCGATTCTGAAGTTCAAGAATTTTTTCTTCAATTGTATTTTTTGCAATAATTCGGTAACAGAACACATTTTTTGTCTGGCCGATTCTGTGGGTGCGGTCAATTGCCTGCTGTTCGGCACTGGTATTCCACCACGGGTCTACAATGTAAACATAATCGGCTGCGGTAAGATTTAGTCCAACGCCACCAGTTTTTAGAGTCATAATGAAGGCTTTGCAATTTTCATCATTCTGGAATTTTTTTACAAGGCTTGCACGGTCATTAGTTGCACCAGTCATTGTAAGATGTTCAATTCCAAGTTCTGTAAGTTTTTGAGAAATTGTTTCTACACATGAAATAAAGTTTGTAAAAATTAGGCATTTATGCCCACTTTCTGCCAAGTCGCTGATTCCATTTACCAAAAGTTCCCATTTTGAACCTTCTACACTACCGTCGCTTTTAGTTTCCGGGCAAGTAGCAAGTTGACGTAATTCCGTAAGTCCCTGCAAAACAAGAAATCCTGCTTTTCCAATACCATTTACACTGCTGTTGCCAGAAGTAGAATTGTTCCCGTTAGATTTTTCTGCGGATTTTTTCAGTTCCCCTTTTATGGCTTCTTCGTAATATTTTCGTCGCTGCTCGTAAAGCTTTGTCTGCTCGTCATTCATTTGAACATAAAGAATATTTTCCGTTTTTTCCGGAAGTTCTGTAGCTACATCCTTTTTAAGACGACGAAGAATAAACGGATTCAATTTACAAGCAAGGATTTTTGCTGCATGTTCATCGCCATTTTTCTGAATTGGTGTCATAAACTGCTTTGAAAATTCACCTTCCGAGCCAAACATTGGCGGATTTATAAAACGGAAAATTGAATAAATTTCCCCAAGATGATTTTCCATTGGAGTGCCGCTAAGTCCAAATCGATGTTTTGCATTTATAAGCATTGCAGCTTTTGTAATTTGGGATGAAAGATTTTTGATAGTCTGAATCTCGTCCAGAATTGCAAAATCAAACTCCAAATCTTGAAGCTGCTGAATATCGTTTCGTAAAACAGCATAAGTTGTAATAACTACCTGATGATTCTGAATTTCTTCAAAATTGCGCTCGCCACCGTAGTAAACATAAAGATTGATTTGTGGCGCAAATTTCTGGAATTCGCTTTGCCAGTTGGAAACAAGACTTTTTGGCACAACAATAATAGAAGGAAGAGAGTGATTTTCATCGTCCTTTGTGGAATCTGCTGTATTTACAATCATTTCCCGAAGCAGGGCAATCACTTGAACAGTTTTTCCAAGTCCCATATCATCAGCAAGACAACCGCCCAAGTTATTCTGTGCCAGATACTTCATCCATTTTACACCGTAATTCTGGTAACCACGGAGACGGCCGTTCAGTTCACAATCTTCGAGAGAAACTTCCTGCCCAATTGAGTTGAATCCTTCAAAAATCTTTTTGCTTACATCAAAACCTTCACCACTGATTTTTGCATCTACTAGCTGTTGAATAAAAGGCATATCAAAAAAGGAAAGATTATAGGTGCCGTTTTTATTCTTTTTTCCAAGAAGTCGCTGAAGTTTTGCAAAAAAAGAATGATCCACAATGGCTTTAGAACCGTCGTTGAGAGGAATAAAATTGTTTTCTTCGTAAAGTTTTGCCGCTTCATCAAAAGAAAACTCCTGGCCTTCTACATCAATGGTACAAAGGCTTTCAAAAAAGTTGATTCCAGATTTTACTTTAAAGCTGATTTTTGGTTTTGCGGTTTTAAGCTTGTATTTTTTAAGGGCATCAGTTCCAAAAAGCTGATAATTAGCCGACAAAAATCCTAAATTTTCTGTTAGAAATGCTGAGGCAAGTTCCATAGGAATAAAAACATCATCATCTTCAAAATAACACTGGTAATTCAACTGATAATTTTTTGCTGTTTGACGAAGACGACCTTCAATTACCAGATGAACCGGTGAAAGTTCTGCATAAGAAACAGGAGTTTTTATAATCTGCTTAAAATCATCTCGCACCTGAACAAGAGATGGTGGCATCTTCGAAGTAATAAATTCTGGATTAAAGCCTTCAAAAGTCCACAAAAACTTAATGTTCAGATTACCATCTTCATCAATACTGTTAAATTGAAGTGCTCGTTGTGCAGACTGTTGGTCAGTAGTAAAAACAGTGTAATTGTTGTAGACAATTTTCGTTTCTGGAAAGTGACTTGCAAAAATTGTAAGAGCAGACTGTAAATCGGAGGTGGGAAGTTGTCCTCGAAAATTTTCCACAAAAAAATAGTTTGTTTGGGTAAGATTTGCTTTGTAAATTTTATCCTTTATAACAACAAAATCCCCATTCAAAAAAGTGAATTTTTCTTCAAAATTTCCATTAATCTCTAAAGTTGGTGTTAAATCTAAAATGCTTTTTTCTTCGGTATTTTGTGAGATTTTCAGAAAAAACTGGCAGAATTTGGTATTGTTTTCATCATTCGAATCAGGTTGAGCCAGCGTAAGTAATTTTTTCTGCTTACCAAACCAAATTGGAAAATCTGAACAAAAAAGTCGCCGTATAAAATCAGGATTTTCATCGCAGTAAATAAAATCAGTCTGTTCTGCACCCCAGCTAAAATTGTATTGATTCCAACTTAAAATATTCAGATACTCTTCAACAAGTGCTCGTTTTTCTCCACGAAAAAGAGAAATATTTGGTTTTGTGATATAGCCTTTGCTGTTGATAAATTGAATGTAAAATCTTTTTGCTTTGTCTTGTTCAATCAAAACAATCAGGTCAGATTCTGTACTGTAAGAGGAAGAATCGTTTGTGTTCAAAGTGGAAGATAAATCTGAAATTGATAGCATATGAATATTTTAAATAATTTTAAGGCAATGTTCTACTATTATGCATATTTATTTTCCATATTTACATCTTCCCCTTAATTCATTTAGTAATTCGAATGCATCTACACCCTTATCACCATAAGCAGGAGCAGAGGAAGCAGCATATAGTTTTCCATGGACTTATCAACACTAATCATTTTTATAAACTTGACAACTTGACAAGTTTAGAGTTATATTTAGCTTATGATTCAAATGACAGTTGGCGATTTTAAAGCACAGTTTTCCGCAGTTTTAGACAAAGTTCTTCAGGGTGATGAAGTTCAGATTTTGTATGGCCGTTCAAAAAAGCCTGTAGCCCAGATTACAAAGATTGAAGAAAAACCAAAGAAGAAAAAACGTCCTATTGGGATGTATGCACATTTAGGTCCCTATTGGGAAGATGAAAGTTTTGAGTTTACTCCAGAAAATCTTTTTGACAATATGGATGATTTATTACTGTAGGGGGCAGAATGAAATATTTAATTGATACTCATGTTTTTATCTGGTCTCTCCTAGAGCCAAAAAAAATTAGTAAAAAAGTCTTTGATATTCTTGAAGATACTGAAAATGAAGTTTATATAAGTCCAGTTAGTTTTTGGGAGATGGCAATAAAACATCAAGCCAACAAACTGGATTTAAAAGGAATAAATCCTCTTCATCTTCCACACATTGCAGAACAGTATGATTTTACAGTTTTGAATCCTGAACCTTATGATTATGTAAGTATTGGAACTGTACCTTTAAAAGAAAATCATCGTGTTCCATTTGACCGAATGTTGATTCAGCAGGCAATCCGCAACAATCTGGTGCTTCTTAGTGCTGATGAAAAATTTCAGCAATATGAAGAAAATGGGTTGCAGTTAATGTGGTAAAAAATACGGATGATGAGTCGGCAATTTCCCACGGGAGGCTGCCTTTTTTTGTGGTGTATTATTATATGTATACATATGATAATACATAGTATAATATGTACTCGTGAGGTTATATGACAAATTTTTCACGAAAAGAAATAGTTTCATCTACTCAGCTGGTAAGACAGTTTTCAACCTTTATGAATTTTTTGAAAAATAAAAATCTGGAGAAGGTTGGAATTATTCGAAATAACGAGATGGAAGCAGTCATCATTCCAATAGAAGAATATGAAAAATTGAAAGCCCAGGCAGAATTGAATCAGCGAAAATCTATAAAAGATTTTTTTGGAACAATGGATCAGGAAACTTTTGACGAAATGGAACTGGCATTAAAAGATTGCAGAAAGGTTGATGTAAATGAATGGTAAACTTATTGATACAAATGTAATCATCCGTGTCTTGAAAGGTCAGACAGAATTATTTCCTTTGTTTGATGATATGGAAAAACTATTTGTTTCTTCTATTTCTGTGGGTGAATTAATGTACGGAGCAGAGCTTTCAAAAAAGCGGGATGACAATGCAGATGGTTATTATTCATTTTGTCAGCAAATGAATGTGCTGGTTCCAGATGAAGAAGTTAGTCTGCAATATGGAAAAGTAAAAGCTCAATTAAAACGTAATGGAACCCCGATTCCAGAAAATGATATTTGGATTGCAGCTACGGCAATAGCTGGAAAATTGACCTTAATAACTGCAGATTCTGATTTTAAAATGGTAGAAGGACTGCAGTTAGAACTGATGTGAAAACTGTATTTAATCAGGAAAATAGAATGAAAAGATGGTGTTATTCATATGAAAGAACAACACTACCAGGTAAAAAAGTGTCACAAGGTTATGAATTTAATCAAGCTACTTTTAACAAAGGGATTCCAGTAACCGACAGCTGGTTTGACCAATGGCACACTTTGCAGGCAGTCTGGAACAATAATAAATTAGATCTCTATTATGACGGCGAACTTTTTAGAAACGTTTCCATTCCAGATTCTTTTGGTGAAGCATATGGAAAAAATGGATTTATTATAAGACCAGAATATTGCGACTATCCATGGGAAAAAGGAAACAATTCCGTTGACTGGTCAGACACTGCAAAACACGACTATCAGATTGATTATGTCAGATATTACAGTGCCTCTTAACGCTGATAACAATGCTTATCTGAACTCCACAACCCGAATCGCAAATTTTTCATCAAAAATACAGATTTCACCAGTGCCAATTACTTTTCCGCTGCGAATAATTTTACACAATTCTCCGGCGCGCTGTTTCAGCACAACAAAAGTTCCCTGATGCAAAGCTGCAATTTCTTCTTTAGACAAAGCGGCACTTCCAAGCTGGACAGAAAGAAAATCTTCTTCATCATAACATTATCTTCTTGCAGGGCAGTTGTGGAATTTCCGTAAGCTTTTACATTTTCTACCATAAATAAATCTGCTGGAATTGCATTTTCTGTGCGGCGACAAATTTCGCCAGCAAGACTTTCTGCAATACTTACTAAATGAATTTTTTTAAATACTTCCAGATCATACTGATTTATTGTTTCGTATTTTTCAGCATTCTGTTTTAAAATTGCCTTACCAAGCTCTCCATCAATTTCTACACAAAACCACCTCGATTTAACACATTTACAAGCTTGCAGATTCAGTATATAAGGAAACTATGACTGTTCTTGAACTAAAAATTTACGACATTGTACGAAACATTCCCAAAGGTCAGGTTATGACTTACGGCCAGGTAGCAGAAAAAGCTGGAGATAAACATCTTGCCCGTGTTGTTGGAAATGTGATGCACAAAAATCCTGTGCCATTTTGGCAGCTGGCACGGGAAGTTGGGTATAAAGCGGAAGAACCTGGTTCTGAATGGAAGGATTTTGCGCCGGTTCCCTGTCACCGGGTTGTAAATTCTAATGGTAAAATGGGTGCAAACTTTGGAATGGGTGGCCCAGAGATTCAGGAAAAAATGCTTAAAGCTGAAGGTGTAAAAATTAAAAACGGAAAGGTAGTTTCTATTTAAGCTTCAAACCAGTCTTCCATTTTAAGATAATTTGTTTCTGCTATTGGTGCAAAATCTGCGGTGTTGTGAGTTACTAGAATCATTCCATTAGAAATTGCAGTTGCAGCAATCTGTGAGTCAGAATATGGAAGGGTATGTCCTTTCTTTTCAAAAGTGCCGGTAAAGTTCCCGCAAATTTCTGCAGAGAAAGAGTCATATGGGATTATAGGTAAATCATCTTTATATAATTTAAGACAGTTTGAAATATAATCTTTTCTTTTTCCTTCTGGAAGGCGAGAAACTCCGTAAATTAATTCCTGCCAGGTTATAGAAGAAATAGCGCAAAGATTCTTTCTTGCTTTGTAGAAAGCGATTACATTTGGATTTGGATTTTCTTTTGAAAATTCTGAAACAATGTTTGTATCCAGTAAAAATACTTTGTTCATAAATTAATACCTCCCGTTTATTCTTCAAAGATCTTTCTGTTTGGATCTGGATAGGCTTTAGGTGGCAAAGGAATTCCTTCATCATCTAAGACATCTGCATACTGCTTTTTCAAATCATTTAGCCGGTCTATTAGAGATGGTTTTTTAGTTTGTTCATACTCATCATAGCTAATAATTACAGCTACTGGTTTGTTATAGCGGGTCAACTCTACAGGTTCGCCACTTTCTGCCAGTGCAACCAGATTTGAAAAATTATTTCGCGCTTCATAAATGGATGTTGTACACATAGACACCTCCTTATAAAGTAAGTATAGTATACAAAAACAATATAGTCAACATAATAAATGTTAGCCAACTTTTAAGGACAAAAATTGCAAATAGATTTGGAAAAAACAACAAAAATCATGGAGCGTTCGGCATGGGGCTCCCATCGTTAACGGGGGAAAATTATTCAAACCAGTTTTCCAGCATAAGATTAGAAACTTCTTTGATTGGTTGAAAATCAGAAGTATTTCTTGTAACTAAAATCAGATTGTTAGCAATTGCAGTAGAAGCAATCATTAAATCCAGTTTTTGAGGAAGTTTTCCTTTAGTTTGCAATCGAGAAATAAGATCAGAATAAATGCTGGCAGCGAAATCATCAAAAGGAAGTATCTCGTACATTTTTTGAATTTGATTTGTAGCATAATCAAACAACATTGTTTTTAGGTTTCCATCCGGTAAAGATTTTATTCCAGATAAAGTTTCAGCCCAAACAACAGAAGAAATACAGGAGTATTCAATATTTTCAAGAATTTTTTCTGTAACAACAGGATTAGCCTTTGCTTTTGCAGGCTCAGAAATTATGTTTGTGTCTAATAAATACATTTTCATAAGGCGCCTACCAGTCAAAATCTTCTGGATGTCTTACAATTGGTTCATCATCTTTTTGACGAGCAAAAATTTCATCAATTTCTTCATCCGAGTATTGTTTTAATTCATCTGCATATTTTGACCGCCAGCTTTCCAGACCTTTGGCAAACAATTGTTTTTTACATAATATATTTGATGAATCCTGATTATTTATAGTGGCAACAGTTTTTCCATGACGAGTAACTTGTATAGATTCGCCTTTTTCTTCTACAAGATGAAGATAATAAGTTAACTTGTTTTTGGCTTCACCAACAGATATGGAAATCATTTTGGCCTCCTGATTAGAAATATAGATATAAATGGCTAAATTGTCAAAATATTAGCTAAATAATTATAAAAATGGATTTTCAGTAAGAGTTTTATTTACTTGAACTGTATTTTTCTGACATGTCAGAAATCATTAATTCTATGGAAGAACGAGATTTTTCAGGAATGGAGTTAAGTTTGTGAATAATATCAAGACCTTTTGTATTTGATGCATCTTTTAAGAAGAGGTTTGCTGGATGAATATCCAACACTTCTGCCATTTTATAAAGAAGATCAAAAGAAGGATATTGTTGTGCAGATTCGATGCATCCAATTGTAGAAGTTGCAACATCACATAATTCCGCAAGTTTTTCCTGAGTTATACCTTTTTGTTTCCTATAGTATTTCAAATTTTCAATAAATTCTTTGCTAAAACTATTCACATTTATACATTTTAAGCAACATTCAAAATTATTTTATTATGCTATACCAATAATTTGTGCTATAATGTTGTTCACACCTAATATTTCAATTTAAAAAGTTGTTAAAACAATGAACAAACTGTAACTAAGGTATTGTTTTGGAAAATAATAAATCACAAATCAAATCCAGAAAACGAGTAGCTGATCATGGAGAAGTTTTTACTGCTGAACGAGAAGTAAAAGCCATGTGTGATTTGGTGAAAGATGAAACTGAACGATTAGATAGCAGATTTCTTGAACCTGCATGTGGCGACGGAAATTTTTTAGTAGAAATTCTTTCTCGTAAGCTGGCAGTTCTTAAAAAACAATATAAAAAATCTCCTTCTGATTATGAAAAATATTCTGTGGTTGCAGTTGGCAGTATATATGGTGTTGAACTTTTACAGGATAACGCAGAACGGTGCCGGCAAAGACTGTTTGAAATCTGGAATAAAGAATACACAGCTGTTTGTAAAAAAGAATGCAGTGATGAATTCCGTGAAGTAATTAAATTTCTTTTTCAAAAAAACATTTTACAGGGAAATGCTTTAAGCCTTAAGCAGGTTGATGAACATCAGCAGGATACAGAAACTCCAATTATTTTTTGTGAATGGTCTTTGGTAACTGGAAACAAAATTAAACGTCGGGATTTTCGTTTAGACCATTTATTGGATAGAAAAAATAACACTCCAGAAATTTTTGAAAACGATTTGGAATATGACAGTAAAACTCAAACTTTTATTCCAAAGCCAATAAAAGAATATCCACTTACAGATTTTAGGAGAATTAATCAGTATGAATGATGTTCTGAATGAAGTATACAATCCTGATGTTCTGGAATGTATTGCAAATCTTAGTAATGATGAAGTTTTTACTCCGCCTGAAGTTGCCAATGCAATGCTGGATTTATTGCCACAGGAATTATTCAGTAATCCAAACACCAAGTTTTTAGACCCAGCCTGTAAAAGCGGTGTATTTTTGCGGGAAATTGCCAAAAGGCTTTTGGTAGGATTGGAAAAAGAATACCCGGATTTGCAGAGTCGTGTAGATCATATTTTTAAGAACCAGCTTTATGGAATTGCTATTACTGAACTTACAAGTTTATTGAGCCGCCGAAGTGTTTATTGCTGTAAATATGCTGATAACAAATATTCCGTAACTAAGTTTGATACTTTGCAGGGGAATATCTTTTTTGAGGAAGGGAGACATCTTTTTGTTGGTGGAAAGTGTTTGCACTGTGGAATTGGCGAACAGTCGTTTAAAGAGCAGTTTTCAGATAAAGAAGAGAAGCATGCATATCAGTTTATTCATAATTTAATGCCGGGAGAATTAGAAAATATGAAGTTTGATGTGATTATTGGGAATCCGCCGTATCAGTTAGATGATGGTGGAAATGGAAAAAGTGCAAAGCCAATTTATCATCATTTTATTGAACAAGCAAAAAAATTGAATCCGCATTATTTATCAATGATTATTCCGTCAAGATGGTTCTCTGGTGGAAAAGGACTTGAGCAATTTAGAAAAGGAATGTTAGAAGATAAACATATTTCTCATCTTGTAGATTTTGAGAATTTTAAAGATGTCTTTCCTGGTGTAGACTTAGCAGGTGGAGCCTGCTATTTTCTTCGAAATAGAGAATATAGTGGTGATTGTATAGTAAGAAATTATAATGACCAACATTATTCAGAAATGAATCGAAAATTGGATGAATATGATTTCTTTGTTAGACAAAATAAAGCTATCGAGATTATACGTAAAATAAAATCTAAAAATACAGATTTCAAAACATTAGATGAAAGGATTTCATCAAGAAAACCTTTTGGATTACCTACGAATTATGAACCAAAAAATGAAGGAATTCCTTGTTGGTTTATCCAAAAAATTGGATTGAAGTATGCTTCAGAAAAAGATGTAGATGATTCATCAAACTATTTGAATAAGTGGAAGTACATCGTTCCAAAATCACCCATTGCAGGACAAACAGATTTTTCAAAACCAGTAGCATTTTATTATGATGGAAATACAAAAATTGCAAAACCTGGTGAATGTTGTACTGAATCATTTATTGTTTTAGGGGCTTTTGATACTGAAGAAGAAGTGAAATCTTTTAAATCCTACATATTAACAAAAACTGTTAGATTTTTACTGTTGCAAACAGTTGTTTCTCAAGATGTAACAAAGAAGAATTATTGTTTTGTTCCAGATATTAATAATTATACAAGAATATTTGATGATGAATATTTGTGTAAATTGTGGGGAATAACACAAGAAGAATGGAATTATATTGATTCAAGAATTGGAAATATTGAGCGGTGATATAAAGCGCAGGGTATGGAGCAGTGCCGAAGGCAGCCACCGGAAGGAAACGTAGTTTCCTGAGGAGGCCGAGGGTTACCGAGCTGCGGAACACCCGTTAAGCGCCAAAAAGGAGAAATACAGAATTTATTTACACAGTTTGAATGTATTGTTTGTGACTTTCAGGGGGTTGAATGCTGGATTGCACGGGAATTGCAGAAGTTGCTGGGTTATGCTAAGTGGCAGACTTTTAGTGTTTCTATTGAAAAAGCAAAAGTTGCATGCAAACAGGCAGGGCAGGATGTAGGACATCATTTTACCGGCGCCAGTAAAATGATCGAACTTGCAAAAGGTGCACAGCGAGAAATCGACGATTTCCTTTTAACTCGTTATGCCTGCTATTTGATTGCTCAAAATCGTGCTGTTGCTGATTTTCTTCCAACTGTGAGTATTACTGCAAAAAAACTGGCGGCCGAAATGACTTCTGTTAATGTTCAGTCTAAAGATTTATATGGGCAGCAGCCAATTGAGAATGAACATGTTGAAAATAATAAAGCTGTAAGAGAAATGCTTGTTAGTCGTGGAATTGTTCCAGAACAGCTTCCTCCTGCAGAAGATATAAAGAAAGTTGAAAAACGACTTAAAAAAGATGATAAAGCGGCATTAGCAACAGATAATTAGTCATGAATCTTCTGTTACTGATGTAGCAGGAGTTTTTATGGCTAATAAAACTAATGATTTTTTTCCTCAGCGTCCTGAATCTAAACCTATTATTTATGCTTATTCGGATCCGACTTATCCTGGAATGCTAAAGGTGGGATACACAACTCGAACTATTGAAGAACGAATGCATGAACATTATCCTACTTTGCGGCCTGGAACTGCGGAACCATACAAAGTTGAACTTGTGGATTCTGCTATGTATTGTGATGGTGGTTCATTTTTGGACCATGATGTACACAGGGTTCTGGAGAAAAAAGGTTTTAAAGCTATAAAAGATCGTGAGGACAAAAAAACTGAATGGTTTAAATGTTCGATTGATGATATTAAGTCTGCAATTGTGGCGGTAAGAAATCATACTGAAAATGTTGAAAACAGAACCCAATCTTTTTCTATGCGTCCGGAACAAATGCGGGCTGTAGAAAAAACTTCGTTGTATTTTGAATCTGCAAAAAAAGAGCAGCCAAATAAAGCGGCAAAATTTTTGTGGAATGCAAAAATGCGTTTTGGTAAGACTTTTACTTCTTATCAGCTTGCTAAAAAAATGGGATTTTCTAAGGTTTTAATTTTAACTTTTAAACCTGCGGTTCAGTCGGCATGGAAAGACGATTTGCTGAATCATTTGGATTTTGAAGGCTGGCAGTTTATTTGCAGGCCGGAATATTCTGGTGAGCCTAATATTAATGAACAGTATGAGGCTGCTGATAAGTCGCGACCTATTGTTTGTTTTGGTAGTTTTCAGGATTTTTTAGGCACAAACGAAAATGGTGGTATTAAAGCTAAAAATGAATGGGTTCATACAACAGACTGGGATTTAGTTATTTTTGATGAGTATCATTTTGGTGCCTGGCGAGACAGTGCTAAAAAGCTTTTTGAAAATGAAGATGAAGAGCATATTTATGATGATGAAATGTCTGAATCTGATAAAGCAAATAATGCTGCAAATGCAATTGATGAAACATGGCTTCCTATTTCTACAAAACATTATCTTTATTTAAGTGGAACTCCTTTCCGTGCACTTTCTAATGGTGAGTTTATTGAAGAGCAGATTTTTAGCTGGACTTATGGTGATGAACAGGAAGCAAAAGAGGATTGGGATAATATTAATGGTGAAAATCCATATGCAGCACTTCCTCGTATGGTAATGCTTACTTACAAAATCCCCGATTCTATTCAAAGTGTTGCCCAAGGCGGTGAATATGATGAATTTGATTTGAATGAGTTTTTTGCTGCTAAAGGAAAAGAGGAGGATGCAGTTTTTGTTCATGAAAACTATGTTCAAAAGTGGCTGGATTTAATTCGCGGTTCTTATCTGGAAACTACTGTTGATGAACTTAAGCTTGGAGCCGAAAAACCTCCTATGCCTTTTAGTGATACTCGTTTATTAAATGTTCTTTCGCATACTTTGTGGTTTTTGCCAAATGTTGCCAGTTGTTATGCAATGGCAAATCTGCTTGGGCAAAAGCAGAATGTTTTTTATCACGATTATAAGATTAATGTTTGTGCGGGAACAAAGGCTGGAATTGGTGTAAAAGCTCTGGAACCTGTATTAGATTCTATGGAAAACCCGTTGGAATCAAAAACAATTACTTTAAGTTGTGGAAAACTTACTACTGGTGTTACTGTAAAACCTTGGACTGGCATTTTTATGCTTCGTAATTTGAAAAGTCCGGAAACTTATTTCCAGTCGGCATTCCGAGTTCAGTCTCCTTGGGAAGTTCATTCTGAAGGTGATAACAGTAAATCTATTATTGTAAAACAGGAATGTTATGTCTTTGACTTTGCATTGAATCGTGCCTTAAAACAGATTTCTGATTATGCAAGAAACCTTAATGCTGATGGTGGAAATCCTGAGAATAAAGTTGCTGAATTTATAAAGTTCCTTCCTGTTTTAGCTTATGATGGTTCTAGTATGCGCCAGGTTGATGCTGGTGAAATTCTTGATATTGCTATGTCTGGAACTACTGCAACAATGCTTGCAAAACGATGGGAAAGTGCTCTTCTTGTAAATGTTGATAATGATACTTTGAAGAAACTGCTTATGAATAAAGAAGCATTAGAGGCTGTAAATAAAATTGTTGGTTTCCGATCATTGAATAATGAAATTGAAACTATTATCAATAAATCGGAATCTATCAAAAAGACAAAAACTGAAAAAGAAGAAAGACTTACTCCAACTGAAGCAAAAGAACTTTCTGATGAAGAAAAAGAAATTAAATCTATGCGTAAACAGATTCAGGAAAAACTGATTAAATTTGCTACTAGAATTCCTGTTTTTATGTATTTAAGTGATTTCCGTGAATATTGTTTACGAGATGTTATTCAGGAATTGGAACCAGAATTGTTTAAGCGAGTAACAGGTCTTACTGTAAAAGATTTTAATCTTCTTGTTAGTTTGAATGTATTTAATGAAACTTTGATGAATGATGCGGTCTATAAATTCAAACGCTATGAAGATGCAAGTTTGTCGTATACAGGAATTGATAAGCATGCTGGTGAAGGTGTTGGTTTGTATTCTACTGTTTTGAGCAGAGCAGATTATGATTCTTTATCTGGAAAAACAGGGGGAAGGTTAGCGGCAGATAAAGAACCTCCCTATACACCTTCCCGTTAAAGTTACATCGCCCATACAAAATATTAACTTGCTATTTTTGACGTAACATCCTGAAAATAATTTTTTAATTTTCCCGTACAGCTTTTTTTTCTTCGGTAAGGGCACCAATAAGTTTTCCAAAAAGGTCGGCGTATTTGAAAGATTCGCTTTCCAGTTTAGTTACTGTGACGTAAAGGTTCAGAGGGATTTTCTGGTTTTCAAAATCGAAAGTCTGACCGTTCAAAGAAAGAATTTTGTTACGAATCTGTTCAGCATAGGCTTTATCTGTACTGTTTGTTAAAAGTGTAAACTCATCGGCTCCAATTCTAAAGGCAACATCTTCGTCGCTGCTGCAGTCTAAAAGACGCTTCATAGTTTCGCTAAGTGCAATGTCTCCGGCTTTTGTGGAAATTTCGTTTATAGGAATGAGGCTTCTTATATCTGCACAAACAAAGTAACAATTCTTGCGGTTCTTTAAAAAGTCGTACATCTCTGAAATATCAACTGATCTTCTCATATAGTTTTCTCCTTTGAGCTGGTAAAAGCCCATAATTTGTGGGAACAATTCTGGAACCCGGCTGCGTTTAGTATAAGTTTCGCGGAATTCTTTTGGGTTGCAGTTCCACACATTAAAAAATGCTCTGGTAAAGGCTTCGTGACTGGAAAATCCATATTCAACTGC
>SAMEA3663269__coassemble_81_pt1 | contig 34202 bp, 23 predicted proteins | sample SAMEA3663269__metabat2_low_PE_036 | metagenome-assembled genome bin SAMEA3663269 (sample SAMEA3663269) | pig gut metagenome | biome: pig gut; feature: pig-associated habitat; material: faeces | place: China | collected 2013 | reverse complement strand
ACTGCTACAAGTCCGTACGGGAATCTCTTTTTCATGCAGCAGTAACCTCCTTTGGCGTAAACATAAAAATTGAAAAAATCGATGCAGAAACTCTTGAAAATCTGCTTTATTTATCTAGACTTTCACCTGAAAGTACAAACATGGAAACTCTCAAAAAACAAGTTGATGACATCGTTGGATATTTTGACATTCTTTCAAAATACGATGACAGCGAAAACCCATATGATGCATATCCAAGCACCGAAGTTGAAAAACTCCGTGACGACACTGTAGTAGAAGGCTTAGAAATCACCGACGTAAAAAAAGTGTCAAAAGAATTTATGGACGGCTATTTCCAGGTCCCTAAGGTTCTGGGAGCCGGTGCTTAAAATAGAAAATGCGTTAAAAACAATAGTCCGTCGCGACTATTGTTTAGCATTTACCAAAAAAACGGCTCGTGAGATTTATCGAGCTGCCTAATATAGAAAATGCGTTAAAAACAATAGTCCATCGCGACTATTGTTTAGCATTTACCAAAAAAACGGCTCGTGAGATTTATCGAGCGGCCTAAAATCGGAGAACCGTTAAAAACAAAGCACGGGGGCGGCGACTGAGCACCCGTTAGATAGATGTACATGAAAAAACCCAGCTCCCAAAGGCGTTGCGGGAATGTGTCCCGCTAGAAGGGGTAGCGAAAGACCGTGTAACGGGCTGGAGCGAGGGGGAGACTTCCCCCCTTCCTATAAAATGTAAGGAAATTAATTATGTTATATACAATTAAAGAAACAAGAGAAGCTTTATTATCTGGAAAAACTACTAGTGTGCAGCTGGTAAAAGAAGCTAGGGACACTTTTGAAAAAGATAAATCGGCGGCAATTCCATTAAACGCATTTATTGAAATGTTTGATGATGCGGTTGTAAAAGCAGAAGCGGCAGATAAAGAAATTGCAGAAGCAAAATCGGCTGGAAATGCTGAAAAATTGTTTGAAGAAAAACCTTTGCTTGGTATTCCTTTTGCAATTAAAGATAACATGAACTCTAAAGGTCACCGTCTTACTTGTGCTTCTAAAATTCTTGAAGGTTATGTGGCTCCTTATAACGCAACTGTAATTGACCGTCTTGAAAAAGCCGGTGCTATTCCTCTTGGTCGCTGTAATCAGGATGAATTTGCAATGGGTTCTTCTACTGAATACTCTTGCTATGGTCCTACTCGCAACCCAATTAACCGCGAATTTGTTTCTGGTGGTTCTTCTGGTGGTTCGGCTGCGGCTATTGCTGCTAATCAGGCATTGTTTGGTCTTGGTACTGAAACTGGTGGTTCTGTTCGTCTTCCTGCATCTTATTGTGGTATTTATGGTCTTAAACCAACTTACGGTGTTCTTAGCCGCTGGGGTATTGTAGCTTACGGTTCATCTTTAGATCAGGTTGGTATTCTTGGTCACACTCCAGCTGATATTGCAGAACCTCTTTCTATTATGTGTGGTCAGGATATGTATGATGATACTTCTGTTGACTTGCCAAATGGAAAGGCTCTTAAAAATCTTTCTGCATTAAGTGATGCTGAATTTGCTGCTATAAAAGTTGCTATTCCAAAGCAGTTCCTTAAAACTGAAGGTGCTGATTCTGATGTTGTTAAATGTTTTGAAGAAACTCGCAAATGGTTTGAATCTAAAGGTGCAAAAATTGATGAAGTTGACCTTCCAATTCTTGATGCTTCTATTGCTTCTTACTATGTAATTGCTCTTTCTGAAGCTGCTTCTAACTTAAGCCGTTTTGATGGTATTCGTTACGGAAACCGTGTTGATAATCAGAAAGGTTATGATGAACTTTATGTTGATACTCGTTCAAATGGATTTGGTCCAGAAGTAAAACGTCGTATTGTTATTGGTAACTATGTTCTTTCTGAACAGTTCTCTGGTGATACTTACAAAAAAGGTATGACTGTTCGTGCCCGCATTCAGAAAGAGGTTGCTGCTGTATTTGAAAAATATGACATTATCTTGTGTCCAACTTGTCCTACTGCTTCATTTAAGCTTGGTTCTAAAGTTGATGATCCTCTTGAAATGTATCTTTCTGATTTATATACAACTTTTGTAAACTTGGCTCGTATTCCTTCTATTAACGTGCCTGCTGGAAAAACAAGCAAAGATGGAATGCCAATTGGTATGCAGTTTGCAGGAAAAATGTTCAGTGAAGAAAAGCTTCTTCGTCTTGCTGCTAATTTTGAAGCTGACCATCCAGGTTGTGGTATTCCAGTAAAATAATATTTTAAATAGTTAAAAAAGTTGGGGTGATTTATGACAGGATTAGTACTTGAAGGCGGTGGTCATAGAGGAATCTATACTGCTGGTGTCCTTGATGTTTTTATTGAAAATAAAATTATGGTTGATGGCGTAATTGGTGTTTCTGCCGGCGCTATTCATGGTGCAAGCTTTGTTGCAGGTCAAGTTGGCCGTTCTGTTCGTTATACAGAAAAATATTGTAATAACAAAGATTATATGAGTTTTTATTCTCTTTTAAAAACTGGTGATTTGTTTAACGAAGATTTCTGTTATCGTCTTTTACCTGAACAACTGGATCCTTTTGATAATATTGGTTTTGAAAAAGCTACAATTCCTTATTACACGGTTTGTACAGATGTTAATACAGGTAAGGCGGTTTATCATCAGTGTAAGAGTTTACGTGGAGAAGAAATGAAATGGCTTCAGGCAAGTGCTTCTATGCCACTGGTTGCCCGCAATGTTGAAATTGATGGGCAGTTGTTGCTTGATGGCGGTATTGCAGATTCTATTCCCGTAAAAAAATTCCAGGAAATGGGTTTTGAAAAAAACATTGTAGTTCTTACTCAAGAAGAAGGTTATGTAAAAAAGCCAAATAAGATGATGCATGTTATTTCCATGAAGTACAAAAAATATCCTGAATTTGTTGAATCTGTTAAAAATCGGCACAATGTTTATAATGAAAGTACAGAATATTTAAAAAATCTTGAAATTGCAGGTAATGCTCTTGTTATTCGACCTTCCCAAAAACCTATGGCAAGTCGTCTCGAAAAAGATCCTGCAAAAATCAGATTAACATATGAACTTGGAAGACGGGATGCTTTGAATGCTTTGCATGAAATCAGAGTGTTTTTGAATTCTTAGGGCTAAAGGAGTTATAGTATGATGCAAAATAGATTAGAAATTGGTCAGCAGATTGAAACTGAAATTGTTGCAATTACAGATTCAACAATTTTTTTGGATTTGAATGAAAAATCTGAAGGTGTTTTGGACCGGGCAGAACTTGCTGATGAAAATGGTCAGGTTTCTGTAAAAGAAGGTGATAAAATAAAAGTCTACTTTACTGGTGAAGTTAATGGTGAAATGCGCTTTACTGTAAAAATTGCTGGCCAGAAAGCTGACAAAGCGATGATTGAAAATGCTTATAATAATCACATTCCTGTTGAAGGAAATGTTGTTTCTGAAATTAAAGGCGGATATGAAGTAAAAATTGGTGGTGCTCGTGCTTTCTGTCCATATTCACAGATGGGCTTTAAGAAAAAGGAAGAACCATCATACTATGTTGGAAAAACTCTTACTTTTATCATTACGGAATACAAAAACGACGGAAAAAATATTCTTGTTTCAAACCGTCAGATTGGTGAAAATGAATATGCTCAGTCTTTGGGTAAACTTGCAAGCCAGCTTACAGAAGGTGCAATTGTAGAAGCTACTGTAGATTCTATTGAAAAATTTGGTGCTTTTGTAAATATTCAGGGGTTCCGTGCTTTGCTTCCAATCAGCGAGCTTTCTTATGACCGTGTAACAGATGCCAGTGAAGTTGTAGAAGTTGGTCAGGAAATTAAAGTTCAGGTACTTAAAGCAGACTGGAAAAATGAAAGAGTAAGCGTAAGTCTAAAAGCATTGCAGCAGGATCCTTGGGATGTAGCCGCAGACAAACTTTCTGTTGGTGATAAAATTGACGGTGAAATCAGCAAGATTATGGATTTTGGTCTGTTTGTTAAGCTTGATAAAGGAATTGACGGTCTTGTACACATTAGTGAACTGGAAGATGTAAGTGCAAATACAAATCTTAAAAAGGTTTATAAAATTGGTCAGAAGATGAGTGTTGTTATTCAGAAAATTGATGCAGAAAACAAACGCATTTCTTTGATGCCAGCTTCTTCTAAGGAACAGGATGATACTGCCGCTAAATATCTTTCTAGTCAGGCTGATGATGGAGATACTTATAATCCATTTGCAGCTTTCTTGAAAAAATAGCAAAAATATACAATCACAAAGGAAATTAATTCTATACGATTAGTTTTCTTTGTGATATAATTAAATATCTTAAAAAGTTCAAGTTAATAATTGTTTATGACAAAAATTTAGGATGTTTGAAAATGAAATCTACAAAGTCTAGAATAATTAAGTGGCTTGTAATTTTTCTTCTATGTGTAATTAATATTTCTTGTTTTTTTATAAATCCCATTTTTAGAATTTTAAACGTTACTTATTTAAATGGCGTTTTAATGGCAATTCATTTTTCCACCTGTCTTATTATGCTCCAGCTTGATTATAAATATGGATCTAAAATTGCTTTTACATTAATGGTTGCTTACCTTATCCAGATTATTTTTACTTTTGGAAAGGTTCGTGGTAATTCTGCAATTCCAGGATTTTTTAATACAATTTTGTATATTATTACACTTTATATTTTAGCAAGAAAATTCATTATTCTTGAAAAATTTGCTGTTACAGATTCCCTAACTGGTCTTAAAAATAGACGTGGCTTGTTTAATGAAATGGATTCTTTGATTTTTAAGAAAAAGCCTTTTTATACGGTTTACATTGAACTGGGAAATTTTAAACAAATCAACGATACATACGGCCATTACTATGGAGATCAGGTTTTAAAACTTGTTACACAAAGAATTATTGATGTTCTTGGAACAGATGGTATTGCAACTAGAATTAACGGAGCAGAGTTTGTTGTTATTATTTTTGATGATGAAAAGGTCCATGACCTTACACGAAAAATTCTAGATGCTATTAGGGAAAAAAATTCAATTATTCATAATGGAATTGAAATTACAGGCTATTTGACAGCATATGCAGGAATTTCCCATTATCCTTTTGATGCAAAGGATTCTGATACTTTAATTAAGTTTGCTGATATTGCCATGTATGCTGCCAGAAAAAATAATGCAAATCAGATTACTGATTTTACAAAAGATATGGAAGACACCTTCCTGCGCAGTATTGAAGTTGAAAAAAATATTAAAGAAGGTTTTTCTAACAATAATTTTTATATGGTATATCAGCCTCAGTACAAAATGGAAGGAAAACGTCTTAGAGGATTTGAAGCTCTTTTACGCCTAAAAAATAATGGGGGCGAAACTATTAGTCCTGCAGAATTTATTCCTATTGCAGAAGCCAGTGATTTAATTTTTCAAATTGATGATTTTGTATTAAATATAGTAATGCAGGAATTTAGTCCTTTATTAAAAAAATCTAAGGACATTGTTATTTCTGTTAATGTTTCTGCAAAAAATATTGCTTCTTTTGATTTTGCCGAGCGAATTGAAAGAATGCTTAAGAAGAACGATTTTAATCCTCATAATCTGGAAATTGAGATTACAGAATATTGTCTTGTGAATTCTGTAGAAACTACGGTTCAAAATATTAATCGTTTAAAAGACCTTGGTGTACAGATTGCACTTGATGATTTTGGTACTGGATATACTTCTTTGTCTTATATAGCAAAGCTTCCTGTTAATTTATTAAAGATTGATAAAACTCTTGTTGATGATATTACTTCCAGTCAGAAAAGCCAGGATTTTGTTAATGCTGTTATTTCTATGGGACATATTATGGGGTGTGATGTAATTTCAGAAGGTGTAGAAAATCAGCCTCAACTTGATATTCTAAAAACCCAAGGCTGTGATTTTGTGCAGGGATTTGTATGGAGCAAGCCTTTGGACTATGATGTTGCAAAGGATATGATCCAAAAGGTTTCATAAACAATCAAAAAAACAGCCGAAAATTCTAAATTCTTCTATAACATTTATTAAAATTCTCAATATATTTCCCAATATATTTCAGTATGAAGAAATTTCTTAATTCCAAACTGATTTTGTCCGATATTGAAGTGTAAAACTGTTTTGGTATAATGTAGCTGAAGTTAGTTGCTTAAAAGTTTTGCAAAAAGAAACCTTATTTTACGGTAGATGTTTATTTTATGATGAAGAAAATTGCAGAATTAAAAAATTATTTTTCTCGACACTTAAAACTGACCCCTATTTTTATTGCAGTTCTCTTTCTAAATGGTAATCTTTTTGCAGCAGAATATATTTGGAGTGAAAGAGCTGACAGTAGCACACACGGTCCCTATGTCTGGGATTCTTTAGATACCTTAAATAATGAATCAATCTGGAAAAAACATGATGGTACCGAATGGCAATATTTAGATGCAACTCCAGTGATGACTGCTGATGATAATATATTTTTTTCAAGTGAAGTTGTTTCATCTGTAATTTTAACAAAAAATATTTCTGTTAATGACATTATTTGTTCTTATGTAGTTGATGGTGTAGTTTCCCGAGATTTACCAATTACTATTAATCTTAATGGATATCAATTAGATTGTAAAAATCTTATTCTTGGAAACAGTGCAACTCTTGGTGCAAACCTTATTTTTATAGACGAAGCAGTTGCGAATGTTCCAAGAGGTCCATTAAACAATGGTGTTGTAAATGTTACAGGCAGTTTTGATTATGCAGATAATGCTAACAACACACTTTCATTAAATGATAATATTGCTTTTAATTTCTCTGGAACTTATAACAAAGCTGCTGATGGATCTTCTGGAAGCCTTGTACTTTTAGGAGATGGTACAGCATCAGCTTCTAGACTTTCTGATGAAATTGCTGCGGATCCTGAAGCCAATGCAAATGCAGTATGGACTGGAGCAGCTGGTACAAAGGATTGGGCAACATTAGGAAACTGGAGTGGTATTGCAAATATTTCTCAGCTTGAAAATGCAAAGACTGTAACTATTCCTGCAGGTAAAACTCTATATCCTGAGGCTTCTACAGAAACTTCTGTTACATTAAATGGAAAGCTAATTATTGGTGATGGTGCCTCTGTAACATTTAATGGAAATGTAAGAATTAATTCAATAACGCTGGGGACAGGGACAATTATTAAATTTAATCAGGGAACTGGTGACCAGACAACAACTATTACCACTTTTAATTTTGGTGGAAACGATATTACTTTTGGTAATGATTCTGGGGATGCTTTTAATGTAGGTGATGGAATACTTGATATAAGTTCTGCTGATAACGCAACTTTTGGTGGTTCTATTACAGCTGGTTCTTTTAAAGTAAAAGGTTCTATGAATATTACAGCTGAAACTGTTATTAATCCCCAGGTAACCCTTACTGGAAATCTTTCTGTAACAGGTTCTAATACAGTAATGTTTCAGAATGGTATTGTTGGAGATTACGATTTTACTTCTAATGCAAATTCTACATGGTTTAGAGGCGATGTAAATGTAAAATCTGTAAATATTACAGGGGAAACTCAGTTTCTTGGATCTACAAATAGTATTACAACCACAGGAACTCAAATCTATGGTGGAAATATTGTTACAAATAGAGATATAAGTCTTATTGCGGGTGAAAATGAGATTTCTATAGAAGGTACTGTTAACGCATGGAATTCTGCAGATGCTGCCAAATCTTTAATAATTGGTAATGATTCTAATGCTACATCTTTAAAAATTAAAGGTAAAATTGGTGGTGGTCCTGGTGCTAAAGAAATGAATAATGTAACTGTATATGGAAACCTAACTACTTCTGGTTCCATGGTTATAGCAGGAAGTGTTTATGTAAAGGGTACTACAACATTTGAAGGAGCTGATCCACTTACCATAAATTCTAAGAAGACTCAAACATATACTGGAGCAGTATCTCTAAATCAGAATGTAACATTTTTGGCAGGAACAAATGCTGTTACCTTTGAAAGCACAGTAAACAGTGACTCTGCAAAAAATTTGATTTGTGGTAATGATTCAACTGCGACTCCTGTTATTTTTAAAGGAAATGTAGGGACTGCTTCTCCAATTGGGAAGTTAAGCTTTTACGGACCTGTTACTCTTGCTGGAAGTATTAAAACTACAGGAACACAAACTTACTCAGATGATATATTAATTACAACAAATGCTACATTAACAGCTACAGAAGTAATCTTAAATAAAGCGGATGCAGTTTATCCGGCTACAGAAGTTATTCAGAATGTTTCTGGAAAAAAACTTACTTTAGATACACCAAAGGTAACAGTTTCTCAAAAAAATAATGTTACGGCTCCTGTAGAGCTCGCTCAAAATGTAGAAATTGGTGGAACAAAAGCTATTACATTTGGTGGGGCAACAGGTACAGCCGGTAAAAATATTACTGTTACTGGTGATGTTATTTTTAATGGTATTACAGTAAGTTCACCAGTAATAAATAACAATTCAGTAACTTGTACAGGAAATGTTACTTTTGCAGATACTTATGCTACTGCTACAGGAAAAACAGGAACCTTCAATGCTTCGGCAGGAACTGTTACCTTTAATGCAAATGTAGATTTTTCACGCAATACTTTTGTTTCAAATAACGGAACAATTGTTCTTGATCCTTCTCCTTCTGGAACAAAAATTACTCTTGGAGGTAGTAATACTTACAACACTGTTCAGTTTAAGGGTAATGTTGATATTAAAGATAAAAATACTTTTGCAACTCTTACTGCCAGTGGGTTGGAAAATAAAACTATAACATTCCCGGCAACTGTGGCTAAAGTACAGAATGTAACAAAAAAACTCATTCTTACTGGTGTTTCAAATGATGATAATAAACGCCTGTTATTACGCTCAGATTCAGCAAATCCTGCTGATGCCACAGACTGTTTCTATATCAACTTTACAGGAACAGTTGATGACACAAATTATTCAATCAAATTTGTAGATATGCAGAATGGTTATAATGCAAGGGAAGATGGAAGTTCTAATCCTGATTATCTTAGAGTTAAAGATTCAATAGATTCTGGAAATAACTATTACTGGAATTTCCCTGGTGCAACTTATAACTGGACTGGTGCAACTGATACAGACTGGTTCACACCTGCAAACTGGTATCCTAAATCAGTGCCAGGTATTGGTACAAAAGTTGTTATTTCATCATCATTTAATAGTAATCCTGTAGAAAAGTTCCCATCTATTGATGAAGATGCCATCACACTTGGAAATTCTGGCAATCTTAGTGGTTCCATCACAATTAATGATGGAGCCATGATTGACTTTCAGGATGCCACAATAACAGTTGGCGAAATTGTGAATCATGGAAAAGTATATTCTCTTGGTATAAACGAAATTGGCGGAGCTAAGAATAATGGGGATGCCATAAATGGATATGGAACTGTAATTTACTATGGAGAAGGAATAACAACTGCTTCTTGGGGTGAAAATTACTATAATCTTTGGTTTGGGGACAGGGATGATTCGCTGGTTGATTCGCTTCAATCTGATTCAAACCACAAACTTTCAGCAGGTGAAATTGCTACAAAACTTGATGTATCTGGTACTTTAGTAATTAAAAATAATTCTGATGGAAAAACTTTAACTTTAAGTTCAAATCAGAATAATTTTGCTCATAGTGAAGCCTCTTCGGTTAAAAATAATCCTATAGAAATCGATTCGGAAAACGAAAATGTTGTTCTTAATTCTAATGGAACTTTAATTATAAACGGAAATGCTTCATGCAATTCCCTTGAAATATCAGAAGATGTAACAATAAAGGGAAAAGTGAAAACAAATGCCGCTCAGACTTACAATGGAAATGTTATTTTAGCTGATAATGTTACTCTTACAGCGGGGACAGGGTCGGCTATCACAATTAAAAAGAATGCTGGTACAATGGGGACAGGGACAAGCGATTATGCCCTTATTCTTGATGGTAATGTAATTTTTGGGACAGATGCAAAAATCAATTCAAAATATGTAATGCCTTCCCCTTCACAGGATTCGTCATGGAGGGCCCTTGCAAATCCAGCTGATGACAAGGTAATCAATATTGCTACAGACATTTTCTGCGATTTTGATTCTTCAAAGACATTAACAATCAAGGATGATTTGACTTGTAAAAACTTTATTGCATACTCTGGAAAGGTAACTGTTACAGACAATAAAACCCTTGCAACTTCAGCTGACTTTGTTGCTTTTGGTTCACATTACTCTGGTGATGACCCTCGCTACAGCGGTACAGATACTCGCTTTGCATATTATTTCGGGGCTGAACCTGATTATGTACCAGTAGATGCAACATATACAGATGCAGATCATCTTTTGACTTTTGCTGCAGTTCCTTCTGCAACTCTTACAGCGGGGACAGGGTCAATTATTAAAACAGGCCGAAACTTTTATGTGAACGGGCTAAATCTTTCAGGTTTTACATTAAATCTAAATACAGTGACTCCTGCAACTGGAAATCCAACTCTTAATACAACTGATAAAGCTACTCCTACACAGTGGGGAATTCCTTACGCCGTTGTATTTAATTCAACAATTACAAATGTAAATGCAAATGGTAACAGTAATGGAACCTATCTTACAGCAGCTAGAGCTCAGAATAATTTTGATGGAAATGGAAATACAAATACAAATACAAATGTTCAGTTTGAAGTTCCACAAATCAAAGAAGCATATACAGTTTATGATGATGTAATTTATATTGCATTTAATATTCCAATTGAAAACTCAAATGGCGATATTAATAAAAAACTTGAAGCGGGAAATAAACTTGCTGAAGGTGGTATGTATTACAATAACGGAAAAATCAAATTTGAAAAGGCTTATGAAGATGCAGATTGTACAAAAGAATTACCAAACGGAGATATTACAACTCCAGACAGCGACGGTTACTATGGTTTCTATGTTAAAACTACAAATGAAAAATGGAACACAGATGCGGATGGTAAAAATAAATGGAATCCAGATGCTGAAACTTTAGGAACAACATTACAGTCCACAGACCGCAATGGTAAACATCATTCTGTAACTGTGGATTTAAGTTTCCTGGAAGGTGTGTTTGTAGCAGCAAATGGTTTTACTATGAGTGATAATTACGGCATTGGAAACCAAGCAGATGGTACACCAGATGCTCCTGTTTATGCTGCTACAGAGGATAAATGTGCTCCAGTTCTTGTAGCTGTTCTCACAGGTAAAGAAAAACACATTGCTCCATCAGGTGAGGCATCAATTCCCGTTACAGAAGCAGAAGCTCAGCAGATTTTTGATGGTCATAACTTTATAGAATTCCGCTACTCTGAACCCGTTGATATAGGTACTACAATGCTAGCCGCTGGTGGTGCAACAAATGTTGGTTCATCAGAATCGCTTGGAGATATTCAGACGATGGGGACAGGGATAACTGTAAAAGGTCTTGCTACAATAGCCTCAGGTTCTGTAACAGCTGCTTCAAAGCATGACGGAACACCTGTTCATTCTCTTTATAGAAAGTTCAGCAAAACAACTGATGGAACTTTTGACGTACAGACCCACAGTGTTCGTGTAGCAATTGCAGGTTATGTTGATGGCACAGTTTCTTCAAATGGAAAATCTTATTATAACTGGACTTCATATATTGAATCTGCGGTAATGCCCTCTGAAGGAGCTATTGTAACAAGAATAGCCGGCGAAACACAGGAAACACAGGTAAAAGATAAAGCTGGTAATCCAGTTGCAATTGAACCAACAACAAATCATCCTCTTACTCAGCTTTATGTAAATCAAATTAAATCAACAGGTACTGGTGTTGGTGGTGCGGATGAATTTAAAGATATAGAAACAGATTCTCTCTATAATAAATGGGATGTAACTCCACCATCTTTTGCTCCACTTCGCTATAACGGATTTACTAGTTGGACAAATCTTAAAAATCCAAATGATTCTACAAAATACGAAGCACTTGGTGCGGCATATTCTGGTTCAACAACCTTAAATGCAATTGAATTTCATATGTTCGACGATACTCCAGCTTATGATGCTAATGACGATGTACAGTGGTTTACAAAAATTGGTTGGGCAAATGCATCTGATGATAAAAATGTATCTGGTTCTGCAATTGACCCTGATGACTCTGCTGCCGATACTCGTGGTGGAATTCGCTATTGTACTATTTATAATCTTACAAATCAATTTACTTATCTTCGTAAGGGAGACGCAAGCATTTGTAACTTTGAAAATTCAAAAAATATTTTGGGTGGCGCAGAAAGTTCTATTTTCGTTGCTCCAGAAAATTCGAATTCTACAGGTAAAGAAGATGGATGTTACTTTAAAGTTCCATTAACAGATGCTTCTGGTCATGATCCAAAATCAGAATTTCAAATTTATTTTAATGCAGAGGATTCTTCTGTATATGTTACCGATCTGGCAGGAAACTTGTTGAAAAAGGAATTATATACTCTTAATACAGTAGATCGTTCTTCTCCTTCTGTGAATGTTACTGCAGCACCTTGTGGAAAAGATGAAATGTATATTGTATTCTCTAAAGCAATCAACATTGATGAAATTATTGGACATACAGAAAATAATAAAGCTGAAGTTAAATTAAACGCTCTTGAATGTATTCCAAAAGCATTAAAAATTTCTGGAGCAACAGATCTTGAAATTGATGATACTGTTCCAGCCCGAGTAGTTCATCGTACAGAAAATGCTACTGGATTTATCATAAAATTGAATAGACCTATTACAATTGATGATATTACAGGGGGATTATATATTGAAGTTAAAGAATCAGCGGAATATCCATATGATTCTCTTTCTGGAATTAATGCAAAGGTAACACTTGTTCAGGATATGGCAGGAAACTATGCGGATGCAGGAAAACAGCATGCATTAACTGATTTTGCGATTAATGTAATTGAACCAGAATTTGCACATAACTCAAATATGCTGGACAGTAATGGTGATGATGTTCAGTTTGGTTTATATTCAGAAGGTAGCTGGGCTGTTCATTCTTGGGGTAGAGATCAAGGAAACTATGGAACCCTTAATCCGGAATATGATGTGTTTATGAGAGTTCAAGATCCTTATGATTTATTAGCTGGAAAAGCAGGCACATTATTCTTAAGTAATAATCCAACTGATAAGTCAGTTTCATATGAGTACAACAGAATTTCTGGTCGTAACTGGCGAATCTGGTTGCCAGAAATATCTGCAAATATTTCTCCTGTAGCAAATGATAATAGAATTAAGCTGGATGGTAATGCAGATGGAACAGACCCTCATATCATTAATTATGATATTAAATTGTTTTCCGACTCAGCAACATATGGTGGCTACGATGCAGGTACAACAATTACATTCCTCTTCGATACAGGATTAACTGTAAAGCATGATGGTTCCTCGGGTATAGAATCTCCATTATATGCACTTCGCTTGTCAGATCCAAACGATGTGTCATCTTTAGATTTGTGGTCTATAAAACTTAAATCTATTACAGCACAGCGAGGCGGGGGAAGTATTTTGAACAATGTTATTAATCCTTTAAACGGAGAAAAAGCCGTTTTAAGACTTAATATGGCTTCTGCTGGAAGTGTAAATATTATGGTTATGACTTTGGATGGAAATATTGTTACATATCTTAACCGTGGCGAAGTTGAATCTGGTGAACAATTCTTTACCTGGGATGGTAAAAATACAAGTGGAAAAGTTGTTGCCCGGGGAATGTACTTTATCCGAGTTATGGGAAACGGAATTGATGAAACTCGCAAAGTAATGATTGTAAAGTAATTATTTAGCAAGTTGAAGGTCCTTGGAAAATGTCTTATAATTATAATGATATGAATGAAGAAAACAGACAGGATACACGTTATGTGGAAATTGGAAGGGTTGTAGCTCCTGAAATTTGTGCACTAAATGGTATCCTCGATGATATTAGCTTAACTGGTTGTAAAATACATTTCCCCTGCATTTTAGACGTGAATCTTGATAATGAATACAATTTGAAAATTTCTTTATCAAGATCTCCAGAAGACACTCCATTACAATTATTATGCAAACCAATTTGGGTAAAGCAAGGTGCTGGAGATACATATATTGGAATGCAGAATTTGTATTCTCCAGATGAATCTCGTTTAAAAGATTTTATCGATTTCTTAGAGCAATTAAGTACAGACGATTTACCAGATATAGTTTAGAACCCAGGAATCATCACATTTATGAGCACAACAATCACAACATTGCCGGGAATTGGATTTTTACCGTTTCCCGAAATGAGCGAATTATTAGTTTCAGAATTAAAAAACAGATTTGATTTTTCTCAAAAGCCTAAAAATCGCTATGGTGATTTATTTTATTACGAGAATAAAGGTTGCTTTGAATCAAAGGTTTATCCTTATTGGGCTCGATGTGTTTTAGAGGAACCTTTTTTAATTCAATTCGATTCAATTGGTGAAGCCGCCGGTGAATTAAAAAAAATACAAAGAAACTGGGCTCCATATTTTTACACATGTTTCCGTCGTGGAAATCTTATTCAGGAAAAACTTCCATATATAAATCTTAAAGACAGAAAATTTCCATTAACGATTCCTCAAAGTGCAATGGGAATTTATACCTTGCTTGATGAACATACAATCATCGCTTCTGCAAAGACACAATCCTTCCTCCCGGCAGGAACTTTGCGTTTTGTAGAAGACCACGAAAATCCACCAAGCCGTGCCTATTTGAAAATTCAGGAAAGTCTTACAATGGCAAATATGTTTTTTGGTGTTGAACTTCCCCACCAGAATCAAAAGTGCTTTGAAGCAGGGGCCTGTCCTGGTGGATGGACATGGGTACTGGCAGGCTTAGGAGCGCAGGTGTATGCTGTAGACAGGGCAGAACTTGCTCCCCAACTTATGAAAAATCCACTTATAAAATTTCAGGCACACGATGCTTTTACTCTTAAACCAGAAGATATAGGAAAAGTAGACTGGGTTTTTTCTGATGTTATTTGTTATCCGGAACGTCTTTTGGAATGGATTAAAAACTGGTTAGCAAGTGGACTTACTGAAAATATGATTTGTACCATAAAAATGCAAGGTGAAATAGACTGGTCATTAATTCAGAAATTTGCCGATATTCCCAATTCCCGCATTGTTCACTTAAATTACAATAAACATGAATTAACCTGGCTTTGGCATAGTAATTAAAAAAAACATTTTATCCCTGTCCCCATCGTTCGGCAATTTATCCCTGTCCCCATCGTTTGATTAATATCTTCTTTATCTCCGGGAAATTTCCCTAATAAACTTTCATCATAATTCCGATAAAAAAGTATGCCAGCAAATAGTTATGAAAAACCGGATTTTTGGTCTCAGAAAGCATTTTCAGAAGGTTATCCTGCTCGTTCAGTTTATAAATTAAAGGAAATTGATGAAAAATTTGGAATGATTAAAAAAAGTACAGTCGTTCTGGATTTAGGTGCCGCTCCTGGAAGTTGGACTACATTTCTTTTAAGAAAATTAAATGGTAACGGAAAAGTTGTTTCATGCGATCTAAATCCTTTAGCAAAAACTGTAAAGGGTGATAATCTTGTTTTTATTCAAGGTGATTTGAACGCTCCAGAAATTAGGGCTCAAATTAAAGCTCATGGTCCATACGATTTAGTGGTTTGTGATGCTGCCCCAAAAACTACTGGTAATAGAATTGTTGATACAGCCAGTTCTGAACAATTAGTTGAGATGGCAATTTGGTATGCCCAGGCAATGTTAAAACCCGGTTCAAATTTCGCCGTAAAAATTTTTCAGAATGGTGATCAACAGAGATTATTAAAAACTATGAGAGAGATTTTCACTACTGCAAAAGGGTTTAAACCTGAAGCATGCAGACAAGAGAGTTTTGAGACCTATTTAATAGGATTGAATAAAAAATAAATTTCAGTTTTAATAGAGGGTGAATTAGAATATGTTTATAGAAAAAATGAAGACTTTGAAAAATATAATCCGAAATAATAATCATCTTTCTAAATGGGGAAAAATTGCGGTTACATCTGTAGTATGTTTTATTGTTGGTATTACAGCAACTGCGGTAACTGTTATTTCTATTAGAACTGCAAAACAACATAGTTCTGTTGGTGGCTTTGAAATTTCAGCCATTCCAGATTTTAAAGAAGATTTTCTTGATGGGGATAATGCAGATACAGAAGAATTATTAGAAACACAGGCTTTGCTTGCTGATGATGGAGAGGAAGCTGTTCAGCAAGAAGTTTCCGAAGATGAACTTTCATTAACATATCAAACATATCGTGTAAAATCTGGTGATATGATTGGTTTTATTGCAGATAAATACGATGTTACCCAAGATACAATCATTAGTATTAACAATATTAAGCAGTCCCGTTTAATCCAGGTAGGACAATACCTTAAAATTCCTTCAATGCCAGGAATTCTTTACACAACAAAAACAAAAGGGGAAACTCCTTCAACAATTGCAGAAAAATATAAGGTTGATGCAGAAAAATGTGCACTTGTAAATAATATTTCAATAGATACAGAATTGGAAAGCGGATTACAGCTTTTTGTTCCAGATGCACAGTTAGATTGGGCCACAAGACAGGAAATTAATGGTGATCTCTTCCGCAAACCATTGCATTCCCGCTATTATCTTTCATCCTATTACGGCTGGCGTGATTCTCCATTTAATACAGGTAAACGCTCGTTCCACACAGGTATTGATATGGCTTGTTCTACAGGCACACCAATTTATCCTGCAATGGATGGTGTTGTTACTGCTGCTGGTTATAACTCAACATATGGTAACTATGTAATTGTACAGCATCATTCTGGTTATAAAACTCTTTATGGACACATGAGTAAGATTACTTGTAGAAAAGGAAACTTTGTTTATACAACAACACAAATTGGTAAAGTTGGTAGTACAGGTTTAAGTACTGGTCCACACTTACACTTTACAGTTTATAAAAATGGTAAAACTGTAAATCCACTGGGGTTGCTAAATTAGGAAGTAGGAATTAAGAATTAAGAATTAGGAATTAGGAATTTTAGATTAAATATTAAAAAAGCGACTTGATTTTAGCTTCAAGTCGCTTTTTTTATAGGTTTTAATTAATATCCTAATACTAATCTGCGCTAATCTGCGAAGTTCTGCGTAATCTGCGGGAAATCATTATTTTTCAAACAGATTACGCTAATTGTACTACAGAATTGGCTTCATGGCTGTCATGTAAGCACGCAATTTACGTCCCACAACTTCAATTGGATGGTTGCGGATTTCAGCATTTACTGCAACTAATTCTGCATTGTTTACGCCATTGTCTTTTAGTGTAAGACCTTTACCAATAACATCTGTGTGAAGCTTTGGCATAAGTTCTTTTGCCATCATTGGAGCGGCAACATTTGCAAATAAATAACATCCGTATTCTGCAGTATCAGAAATAACCCGGTTCATTTCGTACAAACGTTTGCGGTCAATAAGGTTTGCAATAAGTGGAACTTCGTGTAATGATTCATAGTAAGCAGATTCTTCTTTAATTCCAGCATCAACCATTGTTTCAAATGCAAGTTCACAACCAGCTTTTACCATTGCTACAAGCAAGATACCTTTATCAAAGTATTCCTGTTCGCTGATTTCTTCAGTTGTTTCTTTTGCAGATTCAAATGGAAGTTTACCTGTGTTTTCACGCCAAGTAAGAAGATCTTTATCACCTGCTTTCCAGTCTTCCATCATTGTAGAAGAGAATTTTCCAGAAATAATGTCATCCATGTGTTTCTGATAAAGTGGTGCAAGTAATTTTTTAATATCTTTAGAAAGTTGATTAGCCTTAATTTTTGCAGGGTTAGAAAGACGATCCATCATACCTGTAATTCCGCCCCATTTAAGAGCTTCACTTACAACGTTCCAGCCGTGCATCAAAAGTTTTGCAGCATATTCAGGTGAAATACCTTCTTCAATCATTTTGTCCCAGCATACGATTGTACCTGCCTGAAGCATACCACAAAGAATTGTCTGTTCACCCATAAGGTCAGATTTAACTTCAGCGATGAAAGATGATTCAAGAACACCTGCTTTTGAGCCTCCCATACCAACAGCTAAAGCTTTAGCAATTGCCCAACCTTTTCCTTCAGGATCGTTTGCCGGATGTACAGCGATTAAGTCTGGTACACCAAATCCACGTTCGAATTCGTGATATACTTCTGTACCAGGTCCTTTTGGAGCACACATTACAACTGTAATATCATCACGGATAATCATTCCTTCTTCAATCATATTAAATCCGTGAGAGTACCACAAAGCAGAACCTTTTTTCATCAATTTCTGAACTTCGTTGATTACTGGTGTATGCTGCTTATCTGGAGTAAGGTTACCAACTAAATCAGCAGTTGGAATCATTTCTGCGTATGTACCAACTTTAAATCCGTTTTCAGTAGCGTTTTTCCAAGACTGGCGTTTTTCTGTAATTGCTGAATCCCGAAGAGCATAAGATACATCCAAACCTGAATCCCGAAGACACATACCCTGGTTTAATCCCTGAGCACCACATCCTACAATTACGATTTTTTTACCTTTAAGAGCGTTTACTCCGTCTGCAAATTCTTCTTTAGCCATTGAACGGCAATGTCCCAAATGAAGACGTGCTTCTCTCCAAGGGATTTTGTTGAAATAGTTTTCACCCATTTTTTTATCTCCAAAAAATATTTTTTTTAATTGCTTAATTAAAAGTTTCTATATTATACGAAAAAAAATAACCCCCGTAAAGTATGTATTACGGGGGCATTTATTACAGTAAGAAATCTTATTTTGAATTATCAATAATTGCTTTCAAAATATCAGGGAAGTACCAGGTCTGGGTTTTTCTATTGTAGTATCCAAATTTTTCACCATTTTTTGGATCTGGTGTTGCCTGTCCGTTATCCCACAAAACTGCTGGTATATTATAAGCTTTACATCTTTGAATATAGAAGGTGAACCATTCCAAACGGGCAGCATCGTTTCCTTTATTAGTTGCACCATATTCACCAATAATAACAGGAATTCCTTTGGAAACAAATTTATCATTTAAGGTTTTAAGATTTACTGCTAGTGCACTCTTTATTTGAGGTGTAAAATCCTTTGGACCAGGTGTTTGCATTGCAAAATTGTATGGATCATACATATGAACGGAAAGAACAATTCTGTCTTTGATTGTATCAGTTGGGAGTACAAAATATTCTTTTGTTTCTGCATCTAAGGCTGCTCTTAATCCTGGAACCATAATAAACCGTTTAGCATTGTTTCCACCAGATTTTCTGATTGTATCAACAACATCCTGATTAAGTTTATTTAATGTTTTCATGGCATCCTGACATTCGCTGCAGTTTTTGTCAGTGGTCCATTCGTGATTTGTTCCTCTTAATCTTGGTTCATTCATTGTTTCAAAAATAAGATGTTCATTATAGCCATTATTAAAAGCAAGACAAATCTGTGCCCATAAATTTACTAAAAAGCGCTTTGATTCTTCATAGTTTGTTGAGTTTGGATAGTATCCTTTTCCATAAGGCATAGCAGTAGGTTTTTCATAACAATCGTGATGAGAGTTAAGAATAACGTACATATCGTTTTCAATGGCCCAGTCTACTACTTCTTTTACACGTGCCATCCATTCAGGATCAATTGTGTATTTTTTATCTATAATATGATTAGACCAGCTTACAGGAATTCGGATTGTTTTGATTCCAGATTTTGCCAGTCCATCAATCATTGGTTTTGTTGTTTTTGGCATTCCCCAACCGGTTTCTGTGTTTAAGCCAACCCCATAGGTTGCATCAAAAGTGTTACCAAGGTTCCATCCCATTCCCATGTTTTTCATTTGAGTTGCAGATGAAACTGAATTAAATGTTTTTGTTTTTGAATCTTTTACAGCTTTTGTTTTGTCAAATGTTGTAGATTGAGCACAACAGCAAAAGGAGATTGTCAAACCTATTAATACGGAAAATAAAGTTTTTTTCATTTTATGTCCTCCAACAAATATTTTAAAACACAAGTTTTAATAATACAAACAAAATTTATAACAAAAGGTTAAGTCATTGAAGGATTGAGAATTTCTTTTTTTCTTATTATAGTTAAGTTATGAAAACAAGAACCAGTATTTTATTATTTCTTTTAGCAGGTCTTTTTCTTACCGCTACATTTTTTGTCGTAAATAAATACCTAACCTCGAGAGAGACCTCAGTAACAAGAGCGAAAGTAATTAATCCTAAAAATGCTGATTCTACAAAAGAGTCAGAAAATCTTGAAAATATTGAATCACAAATTGAAAAGTTCGATACACTTATTTCATTAAAACCATCAGAAACTTTAATTGCTTCAATTTCTGTAGATTTAAATTCAGATAATTATGATGACGAAGTTGCTGTTATTCGTAAACCATCGGAAAAAAACTTTATAATTGTTCCTGCTATTTATAATCCGGATACTATCGGGTATGAAAGATTAAAGGAAGTGCAGACAAAAACTTCAAGTACAAAAATATTTTCTTTGCAGGGAATTGATGTTACAGGAGAGCATCAGAATGCTTTGATTTACCAGGGTATTAATGACAATGAAAATATGATTATGGAGATTTTCCTTTGTGAAAATATTGAAGGAGAAATAGAACTTGTAAATATTGGTGATTTTGAATCAGATGGAACAATTTTTATTCAGCAGACAGAGCGTTCAGATGCTTATCAGTTGTCTCAGGCAAATGGTGAAAGTTACTCTGTTTGGGTTTATAAAACCGATGTAGTAGAAAATGCTAAACAAAAAAATTCAGCAAAGGGACTTAACCAGATTCAGCAGGAATATAAATGGAATCCTTTTTCGAAGAAATATGAACTGGATCGTGAATTAAAGGTTGCGGCAAGTCGTCTTGAAGCAGCAGAATTGTCAAAAATTCAGGATGGTACTGTAGAATCTTTTGCAGGCTTCCTTGATGGCTTATGGTATAAAACTTCAAATACTGGTTCCACACTCCGCTATTTCTTCTTTGACTACAATAATAGTGAGATTATTCAGGTTTTAGGTGATGTACAAGAAATCTACAATTGGGAAGTAAGCAGACTAAGGCATAATGGTATTTATATTTCTACTGTAAACTCATCAATTGCTAATCTTCATAGAAAAATTGATATTGGTCTTTTAGGTATGGATCAGATTCGTATTACAACCTGGGATGATGTAAACCTTGTTATTAAGCAGGATGACTTGTGGAATGGTACATACAAACGTCTTCCTGTTACAAGTGCTTATGAGGATTCTGAGGAAATAGAAAAGTCTGTGTTCCAAAGAGAGATGGAAAAAGATACTTGTGTTTGGAGTGCAGATAATGCAGAGCTTGTAATATCATTAAAAGATTCAGTTTATCTGTTACGTGCAAATGCTGTGGAAGAATCTGGAATTTATTCCTTTTTACAAGCAGGAAATCATAATATTATACAATTCCGTTCTAACAAGGATGTTTCTGTTTTGGAACCAGCTTACGAATTGTCTTTTGGTACAAAAACAGAAACCCTTCGTGGGTCAAAAAAAGAAAAGATTGTTACGGATTATGATTCTCTAACAATGGCTCCAGTTAGTTTTACTCCATTGGATTGTTTTACAGCCGATGGTGAGATTTTAACATTAACCCGTCAGCACTAATCGTTTACAATAGCGAAGTTTTTCGATATAATTAAAAGTTATGAACGCTAATGAACTTCGCTCAAAATATATTGAGTTTTTTAAATCTAAAAATCATGTTGAAATTTCAGGACAGTCTTTAATTCCTGAAAATGATCCTTCAGTTCTTTTTACAACTGCGGGAATGCACCCTTTAGTTCCTTATTTGCTTGGTGAAAAACATCCAGCTGGAACTCGCCTTACAGACTATCAGAAATGTGTCCGCACTGGTGATATTGATGAAGTAGGTGACCCATCTCACTTAACTTGTTTCGAAATGCTTGGGAACTGGTCTTTGGGAGATTACTTCAAAAAAGATTCAATTGCCTATTCATATGAATTCCTTACATCAAAAGACTGGCTCGCTCTTGATCCAAGAAAAATCTCTGTAACAGTATTTGCAGGAGATGATAATGCTCCTCGTGATGAAGATGCTGCAAACTTCTGGAAAGCTGTTGGAATGCCAGAAGATAAAATTGCTTATCTTCCAGCTAGTGACAACTGGTGGGCAGCTGGTCCAACAGGTCCTTGTGGTCCAGATACAGAAATTTTCTACTGGGTTGGAGAAGGTCTTCCACCTGCAGGTTCAAATAAAGGTACAGATTCTGCAAACTGGATGGAAATCTGGAATAATGTATTTATGCAGTTCAACCGCGTAGACGAAAAAACTTTGGTTCCACTTCCAAAACAGAATGTAGATACAGGTATGGGTCTTGAAAGAACTAACTGTATTCTTCAGGGAAAAACATCTGTTTACCTTACAGAAGTATTCCAGCCAATCATTCAGAAAATTGGTGAATTAGCTGGCGGTTATGTTTACGGAACAGACGAAGAAAAAGACAAGTCAGTTCGTATTATTGCCGACCACTCTCGCTCTTCTGTATTCATTCTTGGTGACCAGAAAGGTGTTACTCCAGACCGTGTAGGTGCTGGTTATGTTCTCCGCCGCTTGATTCGTCGTGCAGTTCGCCACGGAATGAAGCTTGGAATCGACAAAGACTTTATGGCAGAAGTTGCAGCTGTTGTTGTAGAAAACTTCAAAAATGCATATCCAGAATTGGAACAGAACTCTGCAAAAGTTTACAAGGAACTTACAGCAGAAGAAGCAAAATTCCGCCAGACTCTTAAGAAGGGTGAAGCAGAATTCCAGAAAATGCTTCCAAATCTTATGAAAAATCCAAAGAAAATTATTTCTGGTAAAGTAGCTTACAACTTGTATGAAACATACGGATATCCTTTGGAACTTACACAGGAACTTGGAGCTGAAAATGGCTTTACAGTTGATGTAGAAGGCTTCAAAGAAGCAGAACGCAAACATCAGGAAGCTTCAAAAACTGCAGAAGCAGGAAAAGCTAAAGGTGGTATTGCAGAACAGTCAGAAGCTGCTACTAAATATCACACAGCAACTCACTTGTTGCAGCAGGCATTGGTAAATGTACTTGGACCTCAGGTTTCTCAGAAAGGTTCAAACATCAACGCAGAACGCATGCGCTTTGACTTCACTTTTGAACGTCCAATGACTCCAGAAGAAATTAAAAAGGTTGAAGCAATTGTAAACGAAAAAATTAAGGAAGACTTGCCAGTTACTATGGAAGTTATGCCATTGGCAGATGCTCAGGCTGCAGGGGCCCGTGCTTTGTTTACAAATAAATATGGTGAAGATGTAAAGGTTTACACAATTGGTCGCGATGTAAAGAACGACTGGTTCTCTAAAGAAGTTTGTGGTGGACCTCACGTTCAGCACACAGCTCAGATTGGTGACTTCAAAATTGAAAAGGAACAGTCATCTTCAGCCGGTGTTCGCCGTATTCGTGCTACAATTTCTGGTGGATTACCACTTGATAAGAGCTAAGGAATTCTCTTAAAAGAAGTAAAATCCTTGTAACCCCATTTTTTTATTGTGGTTATAAGGATATATACAAAGCGGCAATATGTCGAAGAATAATATTTGGAAAAGGAAATTACGTATATGAAAAAATTAGCACTTTCTTTAGTAATGTTATTTATAGTTTCTGGAGCAATTTTTGCACAGAATGATTTACAGGTTCTTTCTGTTGTAAAATATAATAAATCGGAATCTATTACTGTTAAACAGTTAAAAAATCGTTGTGGAATTTATGAAAAACAGGCTGGAAGAAAACTTTCACTTGAGGAAAAGAAAGTAGTTCTTAAAGCTTTGAAAGAAGAAAAACTTGTTGTTCAGGCTGCAACAAAAGCTGGTATTACAATTCCAGATAGCACAGTAGATCAGTATTTCATGCAGGAAATGCAGGCATCTGTTGGAGCTATAGTTACAGAAAAAGAATTAAATGATTTACTTGTAAAACAGCAGGGAAAAACTTTAGACCAGGTTCTTACAGAACAGGTTGGAATGAACGTTGCTGAATATAAGGCTTATCTTAAAACACAGTTGATTGCACAGCAGTATGTTGTTTCTCAGAAACAGAAAGAAATTCAGGCTGTAGCAGCAACTGATACAGAAATCCGTCAGGCATATGAAAGCAATAAAACATCATTTGTTTGGAATGATATGATTAAAGTTTTCATGGTTATTGTTCCAAAAGGTTCAAATGCAGAAGCGGCAAAAATCAAAGCAAATGATCTTAAAGCAAAATATGATGCTAAAAAGCTTTCAGTTCAGGATCTTATTACCCAGGCAAATAAAGAAGGATCTGGTTTCCAGGCTGGTGAAATGCTTATTCCAAAAAGACAGGAATATGCAGAAAGCTTAAGCATGACATTTGAAAATCTTTCTGCACTTTTTACTGTAGAAGATGGTTTTACTTGTGATGTAAATGAAACTACATCTGATTACAGATTCCTTACTTTGGAAAAGAAATATGCAGCAAAAATGCTTGCTTTAAGTGATGTAGTTCAGCCAGAAACAACAGTAACAGTTTATGATTACATTAAACAGAGTCTTACACAGCAGAAGCAGATGCAGTACCTTCAGGTTGCTGCACAGCAGGTTGCCGATGAATTAAATAAACCAGAATATGTGGAAGACAAAAAAACTGGTGCTGATTTAGATAAGCTTCTTTCCTGGGGGAACTAAGGTGTCACGAAGAAAAGGCAGAATTTTAGCTTTTCAGGCAGTTTATTCATGGGATGTAACACAAGCCAGTTTAGAAGACTTACTTACATTCTCATGGACAAAATCTGATGTTGATAACACACCAGAGGAATCTAATACAATGGATCCTCAGGATTCAAAAGTATTTGCAAGTTTAATAATTGCAGGAACAATTGAACATATAAGTGAAATAGACAAACTGATTGAGGATCATTTGTCTGAAAACTGGAGTAAAGATCGTATCAATAAAGTTACACTGGCTATTCTGAGAACTTCTATTTATGAATTAGTATTTGTCCCAGAAGCTCAGGCTGGAATTGTAATAGACGAAGCAGTTAATATTGCAAAAGAATACGGCACCGATGATTCCTATAAATTTATTAACGCAGTGCTTGATAAAATAGGAAAGAATGGTAAAGCTTCGTAAATCAATCATTTCTATTTTTATTATTTTACTCACAATAACTCTTGCTCTGTCTTCTTGCAAAATGAAGGCGGAGCAAAAGTCGTTAACATTGTACTTTGAAGTTATTGATTCATATATTGCGGAAGGAGATTTTAAATCTGCCATAAAAGAATTAAAACGAACTGAAAAAGTTGCTTATGACAGCTGGTCTTATATTGGCTTGTATAAGCGTTATTCCCAGATTGGTGAAGAAAAACTATGCGAAAAACTATTGAAACGAGCTCTTAAAAAAAATCCCCATAATCAGGAATTAACTGCAATTTATTCTAATTTTTTAATAAGACATAACCGGGTAAACGAGGCAGCAAGAAAAAGTGAAGAATTAAGGGGGACAAAGTATGGTTCCATTTATTCAGAAGCTGTATTACGAATTGAACGGGAAAAGGTTAATTCTCAGGAAAATCCAGAATATTATAAAGATCCAAAATTTTATGAGATTTATTTTGATGCTTATAAAGCTGCTGCAGATTCAATATGGATGCGAAACTGTGCTGTATATCATTTGAATATGGGAAATTATGAAAATGCCGCTGCACTTTCTCCAAAGCAGTTTTCGGATGGTGACGATGCCTATTTCTGGGCAATGGTGCTTTTTGATGGTGGACGTTATTATGATGCGGCAGAATCAGTTGTTGCGGCTCGTAGATTTATTGATGTTTATCCAAATTTAAAATCAGGAAAAAAAGAACACCCTTCAAAAATTCAATTAATTGCTTTGGAATCTGACTCTTATATGGCAGTTTCAGAAGTTGAAAAAGCAAATGATGCCAGAAAAGAAATTACAGAAAATCTTCAGGATTTTAAGATAGTTACTAAGGAAGAAAATGACTTATTACAGACAATAACAACTAATAGCATTATTTATGCCAATAATACAGATGATACTAATACAGCCTATGATTTACTTTTATATACAGTGAATCAATGGCCTACATTTCAGGATGGTTTAGCTTTATATTCTGATTTTGCCTATAAATCAAATGAACAGAGATATGAAACAAAAGAAGAAAAAACATTGCGGGAAATGGGGTTAGCTAGTCTTGAAATGGAAAAATATGATAGTAGACGTGTTATTCCTTTGTCAGAAGCGGCCTCTCGTCTTGAAAAGGCTTTGAATATTGAAAAAAATCCATATCTTTCTATTTTGCAGTTAGATATGAAATATAAAATTGATTCATCATTTACAGAAAAACAGAAAACTGCCGATTTGTGGACTATGCTTGAAGATAACTATACTCAGGAAGTAAAATTTCACAATCTTCTGGTTCAATATACTCTTAATTATCTTTTGAAAACTGATCAGTATACTGAAGCTTATGAATTATTTTATAAATATATGGTGAATACCTATGATTTTGATCGCTCTGGAGATTTTTGGATGCAGCTTCAGAATGTGATAACAAAAATTGATTTAAAAATGGCTGAATTTGCGGCCTATTTTGCTGCAAGACAAGGGTTATATGCTGAAACATTCAGATTATATGAATATGTTGTTTATGAAAGTGGTGGACATGTAGAAGAAAAATATGTTTCGCCCTATGTTTCAACTGGTGCCTGTATGAATTTAGCTGATGCATATTATTCCACAAATAGATTGGATGAAGCTTTGGAATTGTATTCAAAAACAATTGGACGGGAAAGCAGCAATTATCTTAGATCAGAAATGCACTGCAGATTAGCAGAAATTTACATAAAAAAGGGCGACCGAAGAAATGCAATGCGCTCATTAGAGTACGCCGCTGCAATTTATCCTGGTAACGCCCGTGCTTCTTTATTAAAAGAAAAAATAAATCAGTAAAGTTTATTATGCTTCGATAATAGCAATAATGTCACTCATTTTAAGAATAAGATGATCTTCACCATCAATCTTAACCTGTGTTCCTGCATATTTATCATACATAATTCTATCACCAACTTTTACGGTGATTTTTTCATCAGCAGTTCCAGGGCCTGTAGCAACAACTGTAGCTGTCTGAGTTTTTTCCTGTGCTACTTCTGGAATAATAATTCCGCTTGATGTTTTTGTTTCAGCTTTGTCATTTTTTACAAGTACTCTGTCTGCTAAAGGTTTAATTGTCATATCTGTTATCCTCGATTTAAAGAAAATTTTGTAATATTTTATACATATAAATATAAGAAAAAAAAACTCATAAGTCTATAAAAATATAAAATTTTGTTTTCACTAATAACAATTTGTTCTAAATGTACATTATTAAAATGCTTATTGTTATAATTGCTGATGAATATGAAAAAGATATTTTTGGTATTAATAACATTTATGTATTTTTCTGCTTTATTAAGCGGACAAAGTTTTATGGATGAAGAATTCTTTTCAACAATATGAAGATTTGCTAAAAGGTTTTTCTGCTTCTGATAATAGTCTTGAACGTATGAAGATTAAAATGGAAGCAGCTGAAATTTCTAGTGAACAGTCAACCATTAAAAATGGTGTATCAGTAAATCTTTCTTCTGGAAATGGAAAATTAACTTTTACTGAAACTGGTACTAATGTTTCAATTACGCCAAGTGCAACTGTAACAATTCCAGATTTAAAAAATCTTGCTGTGACAGCCTCTATGCCTTCTGAAATAAAAGAAGATGGATTTGCAGTAAAAGGAACAGATGTAAAAGTTTCTGCTGATATCATTACGGGAAATAGTGAAAATCGTAAAATAACAAACTTAGAAACTGCTCGAAGTTTGCAGAATGCTAGAGATAATTTAAGTAAACAGGAGCGTGGAGTCGAAGGTGATTTTCTTTCTGCAATCCAAGGTATTTATGATAAAGCTTCAACATTAATGCAGAATAGAGAGACTTATCTTGATAAACTTGTGGAATTTGATGAAGTTGTTATAAATGGTTATTCAAAAACATCATCAAAATATAGAATTGCACAGATTGAAAAAGATTCTGCCTACAATGATTGTGAAATAACTTACAGAGAATTAAAAAATCTGCTTTCGGATTTTTCAGCTAAGTGTGGTTATGAGGTTGATTATTTAGTAACAAGTGTGCCAAATGTGGAGCTTTTAGATTTTTCCAGTTTTGATATTAATAATTTTACACAAATTAGTCAGGCACTTTATAATCAGGAACTTGGTGAATTAAAAAGAGCAGCAAATAAAGAATGGACTTTAAGCGGAAATGTTAAATATAGTCAGGCAAAGCAGGATAATGGAGTTTCCCAATCAATTGGAACTGGACTTGAAACTTCCTGGGGTGGTCTTGGTTTGGGTCTTGATTTGTCAGTTCCACTTTCGGAACAAGGTAACACTTCCTTAGGATTTAATATTTCAATTAATCCATTTGGATGGAAAACTCAGAAACTTACTAAACAAAATGGTGTTTTGGATGCCAGATTAGAGCAGCTTGATGTAGAAGACGCTTATGAAAAATATAGTTCAAGTAAGAGAAGTTATGAAAACCAGGCTGAAACATTAAAATGGGAATCGGAACTTTTGAATGAGCAGATAACTTATTATAAAGAGGTTCGAGATGAAATGAGTCGTGCTTATAAGTCTGGAATAATTAATAAAACAGAATATATAAAAGCAGATAATCAGTATATGAAGGCATATATTAATTTGCTTAAAAATAGAATTAAAAAAATACAGTACAACATTGAAGTGCAGAAACTGTTTATTGAACAGTAATTAATTGAGAATTTTGTGATAATGAAGGAAAGATAAAATGAAAAAGAATGGAAAATTTGCAGTTTTATTAGGTTTGACAACATTAATGCTGGTATCTTGTAATAATCAGAAAAGTCAGACTGATGTAACGTATACAGTTTTTACAGAAACTTATGAAAATACAATTGAAATTTCTGGAAATATTTCTGCTGCTGAACAACAGCAAATGACAGCTTCTTCTAGTGGTACAATTGAAAAGGTATATTTTAAGGAAGGGGACAGGGTAAAAAAAGGTGACGTTATTTGTAAAATGTCAGACCTGGAACAACAGTATAATATTGCAAATCTTAATCAGCAGATTGCTCAGAAAAAATTAAATGCATCTCCAAAAGAAGTTGAATTGCTGGAAATGCAGCTTAAAGTAAAACAACAAGAATTGGAAGATAAAAAATGTATTGCACGTTTTGATGGAATTATTGCAAAGCTTTCTGTTCGTGAAGGTGATTATCTTGAAGCTAAAAATGAAATTGCAACTATCATTAATAGGGATTATTTAAAAGCTACTGTAGAAATTGCAGAAACTGATATTCCGAAACTGGCTTTAAATCAAAAAGTAATATTTACATTCCCTGCATTTCCTGAAAAAGTGGAAGGATATGTATCTTATTTTTCTGGAGTTGGTACAGTAACTAGTCGTGGTTCAACAGTTTTTGATGCTGATATTAGAATTGACAATCCTCCAGAGGAAATTCTTACTGGCTTTTCATTTACAGGAACAATTGAAATTACAGCTCCAAAAACTTTGGTACTTGTAAGTAAAAATGTTCTTGGTTTTGAAAACAAACGACCAATTGTAAAGAAAGTTTTAAAAGATGGTACTGAAGAAACCTTAGAAATTGAGTATGAAATGTATGGTTCAAAATATATTAATATTATTTCTGGTGTAGAACCCGGTGATGAATTAAAGAATATGGCAGAAGAAGTGCGTTCTGGTACTAAAAAGAATGCTCCTTCAAGTGAACAAAAATCTAGTGAAAATTCTAACAAAAATGGATTTGGTGGAGGTATGCCTGCTGGTGGAAGACCATTTTAAGGAGCTTGAATATGTTTAAGAATAAGGTAATTGAACTTGAACATGTGTTTAAAAGGTATCAGATGGGAGATACTCTGGTAACTGCTTTGAATGATGTGTCTTTTTCTGTGGAAGAAGGGGAGTTCATTTCGATTATGGGACCTTCTGGTTCTGGAAAATCTACATGCATGAATATGATTGGTTGTCTTGATAAGCCAACTGCAGGAAAAGTTATTATTAATGGAACAGAAATTTCAAAAATGAGTCAGAATCAATTGGCTACACTTAGAAATAAAACTATTGGTTTTGTTTTTCAGCAGTATAATTTATTGCCTAATATTTCTATTTTGGAAAATGTTATGGTTCCTTTAAGGTATCAGAAAGTGCCAATTGGAGAAAGAAGAGAGATGGCAAGAAAAGCTTTAATTCAAATGGGGCTGGGAGAACGATTGTCTCATCTTCCGTCAGAATTGTCTGGTGGACAAAAGCAGCGTGTTGCAATTGCACGAGCAACAGTAACTCGACCAAAATTGATTCTTGCTGATGAACCAACAGGTGCTTTGGATCAGGGAACAGGTAAAATGGTTATGGAATTGTTCCACGAAATTAATAGAAATGGAACAACAGTAATTCTTGTTACTCATGATGAAAAAATAGGAAATTCAGCACCACGCTGTATCAGATTATTGGATGGTAAAGTTTATGCTTGAGGATTTTCAGTATGCCCTTAAAGGGTTTAAACATAATAAAATCAGAACTTTTTTGTCTTTACTTGGTGTTATTATTGGAGTTACATCTGTAATTATCATTACAACAATTGGGCAAAGTGCAACCGCAAATATTAAAAGTTCATTTGGTTCTTTGGGGTTAGACCTAATACAGGTTTCCTCTGGATTTCGTTATAGAAGAGGCGGAAATTCTATAACTTTAAATGAGGCTTTTAAGGAAAAGGTTTTTAATAATATAGACAATATACAGGAAATTTTTCTTACTTATAATTCCAGCGGGACTTTAAGTTATGGAGACAATTCTTCTAATTGTAGTGTAACAGCAATTGAAAGTGGTTATATAGAAGCAAATTCATTGGAAATTGAAACAGGAGAATCTATTTCTATTACAGATGATGTGGAAGGACTTCAAAAAATCATTATTGGTTCAGAGATTGCTACAATTTTATTTCCAGAGGGAGATGCAATTGGAAAACTTGTAACCTTCGATATGAATGGAGTTCAGTTTGGATTTAGAGTAAAAGGAATTCTTGCTGATAAAGATACAATGTTGGGACAGAGTAAAACAACATGTTTTGTTCCTTCTGGCTTTTACAAGAAAAAGATTAATCCTAATCCAACTGCATCTCAAATGGTTATAAAGGCTTTATCAGAAGATTATGCTTCGAAAATTGCTGAAGATTTGGAAACATATGCAACTGCATTAACAGGGGCGGAAAAAAGTCTTTCTATTACATCCATGACAACTATGATTGAAAAAACAGAAGAGACTTTAGGAACAGTTGCCTTGTTGCTTTCTGCAATTGCTGGAATCTCTCTTTTAGTTGGTGGCATTGGAATTATGAATATTATGATTGTTACTGTAACTGAAAGAAAAAAGGAAATTGGTATTAGAAAAGCACTTGGAGCAAGTCCACGGGATATTAAAATGCAGTTTTTAGTTGAATCGGCAACAATTAGTGTTACCGGTGGGGTGTTAGGAATTATATTTGGAATTATAATCAGCATTATTGCTGTATTAATTTTGGACTGGACTTTTGCATTGAACTTAGGAGTGTGTTTTGGTGCGTTCCTGTTCTCTGCTGTGGTTGGTATTTTCTTTGGATATAACCCGGCTTCAAGGGCCGCTAAATTGGACCCTGTGGAAGCTTTAAGTGCAGAATAATTTTAGTCTCTTTCCCGACCAAACAATTTTAACAGGTTAAGGAAGATTCCAATAAAATCTATATAAAGCTGCAATGCACCATAGATTGCAGCTTTTTTAAATTTGTCAGAATCATCTGCTAACTGTGATGTTTTAACAATTTTCTGAGTTTCAACAACTGTTAATCCCATAAAAAGGAATACTGAAATAACAGAAATTATTATTGAAATAAAATCAAGCTTTAAAATAAAATTTACAAGGCCTGCAATTGCAAGTCCAAAGAATGTCATAACAAAATAGCGGTAAAATGAATTGATTCTGGACTTTGTAAAGGCACCAAAAATAGACATACAGATAAACATGCCCGCTGAAATCAAAAAGATTGAAGTGATTGAAGACAGTTTAAATACAATAAAGATGGCTGAAAGAGATATTCCATTTACTATGGCATAAATAATAAATAAAATGGATGCAGTAACTGTACTAATCTTTTCTATCACTATTGTAATAATCCATACTAAAGCAATTTCAAAAACTAAAATTCCAATGATTGTGTACTTTGTTTTCCATAATAAATCAATAAGGGGTTGATTTTTAGAAATAATAAAAGCAGTTAATCCACTTAATAATAGTGCAATACTCATCCAAAGATAAACACTTGTAATAAATTTTCTAGCTTCTTTAGAAGCTGCCAATTGTTTTGTTAATGCTTTTGTTGCCATATAACCTCCAACTATCTGTAATATTATAATACATTTTAAAGGCTTATCCTATTCACTTTTTTTTATATCTGGTTTATTCTATACTATCGAAAAAATTTAATTAAACAACAAGAGCACGCATTATATTAGGAGTCTTTCATATGGAAGAAAAATTCGACTTTACAATTGACACATTGGGACCTTGTACAATTCAGTCTCCAATCAAACTTTCAACAGCACATGGTGATTACACAGCAAATTATGTTCGTGATACATCATTTGTTATTAATGACGTAAATGTGTTTGATACATCAAAACCTATCGTTTTAGATTCTTCAAACCTTATGGAAAAAGCAGGTCCAAGAGAAAAAATCTACTTTGATCCTAAACATGCAAAAGCAGGGATTTGTACTTGTGGTGGATTGTGTCCTGGATTAAATGACGTTATTCGCGCAATTGTACGTTGTTTGAATACTCGTTATGGTGTTAAAAATATTAAAGGTTATCGTTTTGGATATCATGGTTTCTTTGCAGAAGAAGGTTATGAACCAATTGAATTAGATCGTTATCTTATTGATGAAATTCACAAGATTGGTGGTACATACCTTGGAACTAGCCGTGGTGGTGGACAGAGAGTTTCTGAAATTGTTGATTGTCTTGAAAGAGATGGTATTAACATGCTCTTTATCATTGGTGGCGATGGAACTCAGCGTGGTGCTTACGATATCGCTTGTGAAGTTGAAAAACGTAGTATGAAATGTGCTGTTGTTGGTATTCCAAAGACAGTTGATAATGACTTAATGTTCATTGACCGTTCATTTGGTTTTGAAACAGCTGTACAGAGAGCAAAAGAAACTGTTGCTGCTGTTCACATGGAAGCTTTTAGCCAGATAAATGGTATTGGTCTTGTAAAATTAATGGGACGTGAAGCAGGATTTATTGCTGCATATGCTGCCCTTTCTAGTCATGAAACAAACTTCTGTTTAATTCCTGAAGTTCCTTTTGAAATGGAAGGAGAAAACGGATTTTTAGCTTCCCTGGAACGCCGTCTTGCAAAACGTGGTCATGCTGTAATTGTTGTATCTGAAGGTGCAGGTCAGGATTTACTGGCTTCTACAGGTGCTACAGATGCTTCTGGAAACAAAAAACTTGCTGATATCGGTTTATTCCTTAAAACTGAAATTGAAAAATATTTCAAAGCAAAAAATATTGAAATCAACTTGAAGTATATTGACCCTTCATATCAGGTTCGTGCTTCTGTAACTACAGCAGCAGACTCTGTATATTGTGAACGCCTTGGTAATAATGCTGTTCATGCTGCAATGGCTGGTAAAACAAAATGTGTTATTGGTCTTGTTCATGATAAATTTGTTCACTTACCAATTAAGGCTGTTACTGCTCACAGAAATGCAGTAGATCCAGAAGGAGCATTGTGGAGAGATTGTCTTGATGCAACTGGTCAGCCAATCTTAATGGTAAATGATATGAAAAAGGCCCAGGAAAAAATGGCAGCTGCAGTAGCAGGAGCTAAATCTAAGCCTTCTGAACAGAAAAAGAAATAGCCTGACACAAGGGCAAGCCTTGTGCAGTCTATTTTGCTATATCATGACGCTTTGCGCATGATAAATTAGGTTCAAATTGACAAGAGGACTTCTTCGGAAGTCCTCTTGCAATTTAACCCATAGTGAACAAAAGCGAAATTAGGTCGCAT